>OIAM01000389.1_pt1 | contig 14328 bp, 10 predicted proteins | sample 1580771 | NCBI WGS metagenome assembly OIAM01 (sample SAMEA3882538, study PRJEB24775) | human gut metagenome | biome: human-associated habitat; feature: intestine environment; material: feces | place: Netherlands | collected 2009/2010
CCTACGTACGTAATGTCGTGCGACATCATCGCATCAAAGCGGATGTGCATCTCCTTGCCCTTGCCACCATTGACGTCATGGGCACGCAGAATGCCGTAGGTGATGGTGTTCTCACGAGCCTCGTCGGCCGAGGGCATACCCGTTGTATCCTCAACCACCTTCTGGCCGTCGAGCAGATACACTCCATGTTTGATCAGTTCAACCATAATAGATAATGACTTTTTGTTATTTAATAGAATTATTATTTTCTGTTTTTGAAATGAATGACGCCCGCCCCTATCGGAGGATGGCGTTGATGAGAATCGTCAGCGAGAGCATGTCGGCGCAGCCACCCGGCGAGATGTTGTGGCGGATGAACTCGGCGTCGGCCTCGCGGAGCGAATTGACGGAGAACCGCTGGAGCAACTGGCCGCTCGACTGGCGTACGATCTCGGCTGTCTCGGCATCCGTGCGGTAATAGATGTTGGTGTCCTGCAGCATCGACATGATCTTGAGCAGCGTGCGGTGGGCGCGGTGCGGGTCCTCGCGCAGCTTGCGGTAGTAGGGACCCCAGGTCTCGAAGAGGTCGGGATAGCCCTCGACGGCGTTCTCTCTCGCGCCCTTGACGCGGGCCTTGGCGACGACCTCAGCGCCGTGGGTGTCGGCGGAGGGAGGGAAGCCCGCCGCTATCTCCTGGATCATCTGCTGCAGACGCTCCTTGCGCACCTCCTGCCCCTCGTGGGCGTAGAGCCACATGGCGGCGGCGACGGTGATGCCGAGGGCAAACAGGGCGCCGCGGTGGGTGTTGACCCCGTGGGTGGTGCGCAACATGGCGGCCTCGATGCCTATGCGCTGCACGTCGGCCGTGGTGAGCTTGTCCGCGGACAGGCCGAGCTGGGCCAGCCGGACGAAATACGGGCGCAGCGACTTGATACTGCGCTCCATGAGGATATAGTCCATGTCGGTATGGGCCCCGGAGTTGTCCTTGTCAACCAGTCCGGGCTTCGGCGTGGTGTCGAGCTCCTGCTGGAGCGCATCGACGGCAAACTTGGCCATGATGTAGGGCTGGGTCGTGGGGGGCACGAGCTGCATGGCGGCATGGAGCTTGTTGTTCTCGATGAAGGCCCGGGTGCGCGAGGCACTGATGGGCTTCTCCTCCAGCTCCTTGCGCTCGATCTGTACGACCTCGATGCCGCTCTTCGGCAGCAGCTCGGTCATCATCTCGTTGTAGCGGCGCGTGAGCGGGTCGAAGGGCTCGGTGCCGACGAAGCGCACCGTGGCGCCCAGGGCGGGGGCCAGGTAGCGGGCAAAGATCTGGAGATCCAGTTCGATCTGATTCTCCGAAGCCTTGTCGAGCTGCTTGAGGAAATAGGTGGGGAATGTGGCCTGGGAGATGGCATAGGCGCTGCCTTCGCAGACGGTCACATTGGCGAGGTCGGCGGTGCCGAGACGGATCATCTCGCGCCGCTCCTCGTAGTTGAAGTTGCGATTATTCTCCTTGAGGGGAATAACGTATAGGTTGTCCACTTGCTTGGAAGCCTCCTCGATGAGGTAGCGATGGCCGCGGGTGAAGGGATTGCAGTTCATCACGATCACGCCCGACTTGCCGGGGCGTGCCAGCCGCTCCAGGCTCAGCAGATAGTCCCGCAACGGCATCTGTCCGTTCTCCATGAAGACCACGCTGTCGGTCTCGGCCAGGGTCTCGAAGGCCAGGCTCTCGAAAACGGCTTTGTTGCTGGGTTTGGTGAAGACTTTCACCGTGGGGTAGCCCCGACGCTGCACAATGACCATCAGATGGGACACCAGGCGGTTGGCCAGGTGCTCGTCCTCCATGCCCTCCTTGACGGCGATGCAACGGATGGCGTCGCCCAAGAGGCCTCCGACGGCCAGCATCTCGTCGCCACCACAGGGGTAGATGGCCTCGTAGTAATCGACCTTGTCGAGTCGCAAGGTGCGCTTTCCGAGAAACTCCTCCACCTTGCGGCGAGCGGGTCCATAACCGATGGGCACTTCTCTTATCTCGTAGTCGGCATACATAAGCGTCAGTTTTCAGCGTTAAACTCTCTCACCATCTCGTCGATGCGCTGGAGAATCTCCTCCTGCGTGTGGGTATGATTGCGCATGCACCAGCGGGCCTCCTGATCACAGAGCAGGCAGCGGCGCGGCGCGAAACCAACGTCGGTGCGCGAGAGAGGGGTGGCGTCGGACTGGATGACATCGAGGTCAAAAAGCCGACCCAGGGGATGGAAATCCTCGATGCCGCACATCTGCCGCTTCACGCTGCGCGCCTCGGCACGCACGATCCAATAGGCCTCGTAGCCCGTCGGCGCGTCGTTGGTGTAGCGGAGCACCACTTTCGGACCCAGGAAGGCCTGGACGGCAGCCTCGGCAGCACGGGCGATGACGCGCGTGTGGGCATTGCGCTTGACGCGGCCCGGCATGACGACGGTCAGCACGACAAGCGTCTGGCCAGGAAACTCCTGCAAAAGGCGCCTCTCCCTGTCCCACCGCTGGTCGCGGCTCTTCAATAGCTGTTCGAGCGTGATTTCCATCAACGTATGGTTGTTTTTTTTAAATCAATAAGGGAGGAGAGGGATTGGCCATGCACCAGGGCAGGCCAACCGCCATCTTCTCCTATTTTGTATGAAGGATTAGTCCTTGATGTTCTTGATGACATCCATCACCTCGCCGTTGCGGTTCATCACCACACCGACCACCTTGTCGCCGAAGGGCAGCGGGGCGGGCGTGCCGATGACACGGAGGGCACGGTCGCGGAGGCTCTCCAGGGTGACGAGCTTGATGCCGGCAGCCTGCATGCGCTCGGCGAGATCCGGACGGCGCGGGTTGACGGCCACGCCATACTCCGTCACGACGACATCGACGGTGGATCCCGGCGTGATGAGGTTGGTCACCTCATTGACGACACACGGGATGCGGCCGCGAAGCAACGGGCAGACGACGATGCTCAGGGCAGAGTCGGCAGCGGTGTCGGGGTGGCCACCGATGGCACCACGGATGATACCGTCGCTACCCACGAGCACGTTGACGTTGAAGTTGACGTCCACCTCCAGGGCGGAGAGGATCACGATGTCGAGGAACTTCGTGGCGGCACCGGGCTCGTCGGCAGAGGCATACTCGTTGGCAGAGACCTCCTTGTGCTTCGGATCGACCTTGATGGACTCGGCAGCAACCTTGTCGAACGACTGCACGTCGATGAGGTGATCGATGAGTCCCTCCTCGTGGAGCTTCACCATGTGGGCGGTGATACCACCGAGGGCGAAGGAAGCCTTCACGTTCTGGTCGATCATCGTCTGGCGCAGATACTTCACGACGGCCAGCGAGGCACCACCAGAACCAGTCTGGATGGAGAAGCCCTCCTTGAAGTAGCCACTGTTGACGATCACCTTGCAAGCCTCCTTGGCGAGCAGGATGTCGCGCGGGTTCTTGGTGTCGCGGATGGCACCCGAGGCGATCTTGGAAGAATCGCCGACGGAATCGACGACGACCACCCAGTCCACATCGTGCTCGGAGATGGAGGTCGGCGTGTTGGGATAGCTCACGAGGTCGTCGGTGAGGATCACCACGTTGTCGGCATAGCGGGCGTCGGGAAGGGCGTAGCCCAGGGAGCCGCAGATGCTCTTGGCGTTCTCAGAACGGGAGAAACCGCAGGAGTTGCCCATCGGGTCGCAGGAAGAAGCGCCGAGGAAGGCCACGTCGATATGGATGTCGCCATTGGCGATGGCAGAGCCACGGCCACCATGGGAACGGAACACCACCGGCTCCTTGAGGATGCCGTGGCTGATGGCCTTGGCCAGCTCGCCACGCATACCGGAGGTGGAGATGCGGGTCACGACGCCGTTCTTGATGTGCTCGATGAGGGGCTTGTGGACGTCGTTCAGGCTGGAAGCAGCCACGTGGAGGTCCTTAATGCCCATCTCGGCGATCTTGTCCATCACCATGTTGAGCACCTTGTCGCCACCACGGAAGTGGTGGTGGAAGGATACCGTCATGCCGTCCTTCAGGCCGGAACGGCGGATAGCCTCCTCCAGAGAAACCACCTTCTGGCTCTCAGCCTGATACTCCTTGCGGGGCGTGGTGATCTTGCGCTCCTCGCTGTGATAAATATTCTTCTTCAGGTGCTCGGCCATCTCGCCGATCAAAGCCTGTCTTTCCTCTAAATTGCTCATGCCAAATCCTCCTTCTTTATAACTCCTGCCGCAACGGCCAAATCAATCGTTCTCTGTGCGCGAAGGACGACGGGGCGGTCGACCATCTTACCGTTCAATGCAATCACACCCGAACCGCGCTTCTCGGCCTCCTTGATGGCGCCGACGACGGCCATGGCCTTGTCGATGGCCTTCTGAGACGGGGTGAACACCTCGTTGACGATATCAATCTGGCGCGGGTTGATGATAGACTTGCCGTCGAAGCCCATCTTGTGGATCTGCTCCACCTCCTTGCGGAAGGTCTCCATGTCGTTGAGGTTGGAATAGACCGTGTCGAGGGCGTCGATGCCAGCAGCACGGGCAGCCACGACGATGGTCTGACGGGCGAGCAGCAGCTCGATGCCCTCCGGCGTGCGCTGCGTCTTGAGGTTGGCGCAATAGTCCTCGGCGCCAAGAGCGATGCCCATCATGCGCTTGGAGGCGGTGGCGATGGCGTAGGCATTGACCACGCCCAGCGCGCTCTCGATGGCAGCCATGATCTTCGTGCGGCCAAGGCAGCCAATCTCCTTCTCCACGCGCTCGATCTCGGCCTCCATCTCACGCACCTCATCGGCGGTCTCCGTCTTCGGCATACGAACCACATCGACGCCAGCCTTGACGACGGCCTCGATGTCCTTCTTGCCATACGGCGTGGAGAGCGGGTTGACACGCACCACCATCTCGGTCGTGCCGTAGTCGATGGTCTTCAGCGCGTTGTAAACGAGCAAACGTGCGGTATCTTTCTCAGCCATCGTCACAGAGTCCTCCAAGTCGAGCATAATCGAGTCGGGACCGTAGATGAAGGCGTCCTGCATCATACCGGGGTTGTTGCCCGGCACGAACATCATAGTTCTTCTTAATCTCTGCATACTTCTTCTGTCGGTTACTTTGTTCTGTTTAGACTTCCGTTAGTATAGATTCCAAGGATACGTGGCCGAGGACTAATCCTCCCAGACATCCTTGCCCGTGGCTCTGACTGCGGCAGCGGTGACGCGCGCACGAATGGTGCAGTCGAGGGCACCCTTGTCGGTAGCCTTCACATGGGCCTTCTTCACGCCCAAATTCTCCAATGTCTCTTTGATGACCTTGCGAATCTGGCCGCCGAACTGGTACTCTACCGTCGAGTCGAGGTCGATCTGAAGGCTCTCTTCCTCCGAGGGGGTAATCTGAACCAGGATGTCACCTGACTCCAAAGTCCCCGCGAATGCATTCTTTACTTCCATATCGTCGTTATTTGGTTTAAACGTATTCTATTTTATTAAGGAAATACGGCTGCACAAAAAAAACGCGGAGGCGTGGGGAAATGAATGACCGAGAACAACCGCCCATCCCTGTAGTGGATTTCTGCTGTTACCTTTCATCAATTACCTTACGCTCCCGCGAGTAGTGCATTGCTGGCAGATTGCGTACAATCGCCCGTGATTCCTAATCACGGTGCAAATTAACAACGTTTTTTTGAAACCACCAAATCTTTTGCAACTTTTTTGAATACAAAACGCAAAATAATCTTAATAAGGGGAATTCGGGCTCAAGAAACGCATCAGAAGGCATGTTTTTCAGCCATTTAGCCATGAAGCGCCGAAGGGGCGCAGACGCCTGGGCAAGTCGGAGGGGGACGGCGTCTGCGAGGCCTTTGTCACTTCCGCTTGCTCAGGGGCACGTCGTACTCGAAGACCTTGCCGTTTTTCACATAGTAGCGGTCGTTGAACTGCTCGCGGGTGCGCTTCCAGCGGTCGTGGCTCCAGAGCCAATAGGCCGGGTGCTCGCAGATCGTGTGCTCCAGCATCAGGAAATAGCGATCGGTCAGCTGGTTTTCCTCAAACTGGCTGGGGTCGAGGGTGATGAGCTTGAACTCGGCCTCGTAGTAGCCACGGCGCGGACGGCTGACCTCGAGGTAGAAGACGGCCTGGCCCAGTTTACGCGCGATGCGCTCCGTGCCCGAGAGCACGGGGGTGTCGTGGTGGAGGAAGTCACACCAATGGTGGATGTTGAACCAGAAGGGCTTCTGGTCGGAGATGTAGCCGACGACGGTCGGGATGCCTTTCTGGCGATAGGCGATGATGCGACGGATGGACTCGGCCATGGGGATGCTCACCGCACCGAAGCGCTGGCGGATAGTGAGGAACATCTTGTCCATGCCCGCATTCTCCAGCGGATGGTAGATCTGGGCGCACTGGCCCTTCTGCGAGACCCACAGGGGCAGGGACGTGACCCACTCCCAGTTGCAGTAATGGCCCAGGTAGATGGCGCAGGACTGGCCACGAAGGAGGCATTCGTCCACACGGTCGGAGCCCTTGAAGACCATGCGGCGACGCATCTCCTTCTCGCTGATGGAGAACAACTTGATGGTCTCCACCGCATAGTCGCAAAACCAATGGTAGAAGTCTTTCTCTATCTGCCGCAGGTCGGCCTCCGTGCGATCGGGGAAGGAGCTGCGCAGGTTTTTCCACACAACGCGGCGGCGGTAGTGGACGACGTGGTATATCAAGAGATAGATGGCGTCGCTCAGCACGTAGAGCAGGCGCAACGGCAGCAAGGAGAGGCCATAGAGGAGGCCATAGACCGTATAGTAAAGTATCTTCTGCATAAAAGTCGGTATGGGTTAGTTGGTGGAGGCGGCCTCGGGGGCGCCGTCCTGATCGTCGGCAATGCGGATTGTCCCCTTCATGATCGTGAGGTCGTCGCGCTCGAAGCGATAGGTGGGCGAGGCCAGGGAGTTTTCCTCCTTATAGTCGGGACTGGCCACGTCGAGCACGCCGCACACCAGGTCGTAGAGCAGGTCGTTGGTCCAGTATTTGTCCTTGTTGGCACGGAGGGCCTTGGCCCGATCGGGACGGCGCGCCACATACTCCTCGCTCATCCACACCATCAGGGGGATGTAGGTGTAGCCGAAGCCCCAGAAGTTGGGCAACCGCTGGCGGTTGGGCACGACGCCATGGTCGCTGCAATAGATCATGCCCTGGAGGTGGCACTTCGCCCGCAGCGTGTCGAAAGCCTGCCGCAGGACGCTGTCGGTGTAGTGGAGGGAGTTCTTGTAGTTGAGGACCAGGTCGTGGTTGTCGGCATCGCCCCACTGGCGGCAGGCCTCGGGGAAGCGGTTCTCGTAGTTGAAGTGGCTTCCCTTGAGGTGGAGCACCACGAGGTTGTTGCGGGTGGGATCGACCTCGCCGAGGAAGTCCAGCAGCGCCTCGTCATAATATTTCTTGCCCAACTGCTGGTTGGTCCACATGGCCACGTCGGAGGTCTCGGCGACCAAGGTGACGGGGGTGTCGGCGGCACCGAGATGGCCCTGGTTGCTGTACCAGTGGACCTTGTAGCCCAGGCGCTTGGCGATATCGACGATGGAGGTGGAGGTGTAGAACTGGCCGCCATCATACTGGTTGAAGGCGGTGAGGGCTTTCTCCAGCGAGGGCACGGTCTGGATATCGCAACTGTAGGCGTGGGGGAAGAGGACGCAATGGGCGCTGTCCTCGCTGAGGGCGCGCATCCAGGGGGTTGTGTCCTCCGCCATCGGCACAAAGGCGCTCATATACTCGCGCGTGGCCGACTCGCCGATGACCAGCAGGAAGGTGTGGGGGGCGGACAAGGGATGGAGGGCCCGGGCCTCCAGGTGCTCCATGCGCTGCTGCTGATTCTGAACGTAGCGACTGTTGCTGCGCGCGTATTCACTCACGTCAAGGTAGAGTTTGGCCAGTCCGGTGCGGGAGAAGAGGCTGTGGCGGGGCTTGAAAAGATAATGGGCCACCGCGCCCAGCAGGACGACGATGAGGGCGCTGCTCCATAGCGAGGCAGCACCGACGGCCAGCGGTTGGCCGATCAGGACAAAGGCCAGGACAAGGCCTGACAACAAGACGAGGCCGGCAAGGGTCTTCCACAAAGGGCTGGAGCGGAAAAACTCGATGATCTCGTTGTAATTGGTCTGACGGATCAACAGCATGCCATTCATGTCGATGACGTGATGGTAGAGGAGGTAATAGCCTATCAGAAACAGCGGGGCGACGAGGGACAACACCAGCAGCGGAGCCACGCAGAGGGAGGGAAGAAGGACGGAGAGACCAGCCAGGATGCCAAAGAGATAGATGGCAAAGGCGGGGTCGATCTGGTTGTCGTAGTCGGGGGAGATCTTGCGGTAGGTCAGATGGTAGGTCAAGGGGAAAGCCGCGGCCCAGAGCTCGGCGACGATCCAGAGTTTCAGCACCGCCGACTGCAGGACGCAGGTCTCCGTCACGGCCAGCGGAAGCACGGCCACGAGGGAGGCGGGCAGGTAACGCAACAGTTGTTGTAGTTTGGCACTGGGCGAAATGCCGTGGTTGCAGGCACGATAGAGGGCGTAGTTGCCCAGCCAGAGCAAGCATGCCAACCCTATTTGTCCCCAAATATGCTCCATAGTTTTGTCTTATATATATAATGAGAGAAAAGCATGAATGCTGTACCCGTCATGGTGGGCAGGTCAAAGCACCACGCCGACGGCCACAGGAGTTGGGCTCGTGGCGCACGACTCGATCACGCTTGTTCCCTAAGCTTTTTCTCTATTATCTTGGACACCAAAACCAATTGGTAGATCACTTCCTGAATGGCCCCAAGGAGGCCACGCTTGCCGTTTCTGAAACCGCCACGGAAGAAGAAACTGGCGATGAAGCGGAACAACGGGCGGGTGAACAACGCCAAAGCCTCGGTCGGCCTTCTTGTCCACTTCGCTGTCGGTATATTGGTTCATCTTCGCTATCAACTGGACGGTGGTCTCATCGGCCAGGTGCAGCATCTTGTATTGTCGCGGGGCCTTCTCCACCCTGCCGTTGACCTTGGGAAAGGTATGGACATAGGGAGGCCACTCGGTGCCCTCGCGGATGAAGAAGCGCAACTGATAGTCGTTGGACCATCCCCGGTTATAGACACCGAAGATCTTGTTGAGACGGGCGATGTAAAGTCCCTTCACGCCATCATCGGCCTGGGTGCGCTCGTAGAGATACTTCCGCAATTCGGGAGTGATAATCTCGTCGGAATCGACCACCAGCACCCATTCGCTCGACGCACTCTGGATGGCAAAGGTGCGGGCTGGTTCTGCACTCACGCAGTCGCCCTTGGGATAGGTCACGATCTTGCAGCCATAGCGCTGGGCAATCTCTACGGTACGGTCGGTCGATTCCATGTCGCAGACCACGATCTCGTCGAAGTCCTTGACTGCTTCGAGACACTCGGCCAAGTGGCGCTCGGCGTTATAAGTGTTGATGACTACTGAAATCATATACGGCAATATCATCTGCAAAAGTACGAATTATCGCCGAACGACACAAATAATTGGGCCAAATACTTTCTGCGGGGGGCTGGAGGAGGAGCGGAGGGAACGAGGGGGGAAAGGTCACTTGCCCCGCAAGCGACACATCAGATAGGGCACAGCCAGGCGCGCCACAAACAGGAGGCGCTGGGGGAAGGGAATCACCTCGCAGACCACCCGGATATTGTCGAGCAAGCCTTTGGAACGGGAACGGTTGGAGACGCCGCCCGTATCAAACACGGACACGGGGAGAGGGACATACTGGAAGCGGGCACCGCGCTGATATTGAAGGAGGAAGAACTTGAAATCGGCAGAGAGACGATGGCGGATATCAAAGGGAGTGTCGAGCAGGCAGGAGCGGCGGGTCAACACGCTTTGATGGCAGAACAACATCCGATGGTAGAGGCGGTACTGGCGCGGCGCGGCCTTCACTACGCCGCCCTTCACCACATCGCCATAGACCACGTCGGCCTGCGCTGGATCCACAGCGTCGAAGAGGCGCTGAAGGACGTCGTCGCTGGCGAAGGTGTCGCCTGCATTCATGAAGAGAATCCAGTCGCCCGTGGCCATCCGCACGCCTTTGTTCATCGCGTCATAGATGCCCTTGTCGGGTTCGCTGATCCACGACTGGATAGCGGCGGCATGGCGCTTGATGACGGCCACCGTGCCGTCGGAGGATTGGCCATCGACCACCACAATCTCCTTGTCGGCGTAGCGCTGGGCAAGCACACTCTGCAGGGTGCGCTCCAAGAGGGGCTCGGCATTGTAGGTCACGGTGATGATGGACACCCTGGGATGCGTCTCGCTGGTCTTCGTGGACTTCATGTTTTTATCTATCATTTCCATTCGTTGGTTCGTCTTTTATATCTATGGCATAAGATCTACTGGGCTTTGCCCATCCTGCGGGTGAAATACATCGAGAGGGCGAAGAAGAGCGCACCCGTGGGCAGTCCGACGAGGGCATCGACGAGGTAGTGGGCTTGGATATAGACCGTGGCACAGCATAGGAGGACATAGAACGGGGCGAAGGCCAGGAGCAGCTTGTAGTTGCGGGCGTGCCAGACAAGGAGCATGCAGACCGTGCTGATGCCCACATGGGAACTGGGGAAGGCGGCCACGGGACGCTCGCCAGCCTCCTTGGCCTCCTCGACAAGCTGGTAGAAGAGGCCCGCAGGGTCGCCAGGGGACGGAAGGCAGGCGGTGTGGGTGTTGAAATAGTCGTGGAGACTGGGGAAGACGCCTGCCACAACGTTCTCCATGCCAATGGCATGATAGTAGAACGTGGGGCCCACGACGGGCACGAAGATGAAGATCAGGTAGAAAAGGAAGAAGGAGATCATCACCACCGACGCCGCACGCTCAAACTCCCGGGGACGGCAGAAGAAGTAGTAGAACACGGTGAGGGCTATCATGGGGTAATAGCTGAAATAGCCCATATCGAAAGCCTCGCTGAACCATGGTGAGGGTAGCCACTCGTGGAAGAGCAAGGCGGGCTGGCAACCGAACAGCGTCTGCTCCAGCGTGGCGAAGACGTGGTCGAGGTTGGGGAGCACGCGGTTGATCTCATAGATGTCGGGATACCATACGCCGAGCAGGCTCATCTGGCCCGCAATGCGGAAGAGGCGCGTCAGACGACTGGGCCACAGACGATAGACCAGCCAGAGGGCGGCCGTCATGGCAAGCACGCGCACGCGGCCCATCAGCAGCAGATTGGCTTCGGGCAACTTCGTGTATAAGAACAATATCAGCAAAAGCGTGAGGGCAAGGTAGGCCATCACCACCCACTCGACGACCAGCAGGCCGCGGACGGGCTTCTTCTCCAGCAACACCAGGTCGCGGACAAAACCTTTGATTTCTTTTTCCATTCTTTCTTGTTCGTTTCGTGCCAAACGGTCCCCTACCCTGCCACCACGGCAAAAGGGCGGACCTTCGGCGATCGACCTACTACGTCATAACATAGGCGATCGACCTACTACGCGTAATATAGACTATCGACATACTACGTCGTAATATAAACGAGGAAAGTGGAGAATTATTTCAAGTGGCGCATACTAAAAAATCCCCTTCCGAGGACTGATGCCTCGAAAGGGGAAGGGAAACAGAAGGAAGTCCTGGGCGCGCATAGTAGTCGCCCAGACTACAAATGAAGTCGATTACTTGACAACCACCTTGCGGCCGTTGACGATGTAGAGGCCCTTCGGCAGCGTGTTGAGGTCGAGGTTGCGACCCACCAGCTCGCCATTGAGCGTATAGACATCGCCCTGGCGGGCAGCGTCGTTGATCTCGACACCATCAACTCCGGCTGCGGCAGCATCGAGCAGGATGATGTCGGGAGCCTGCAAATCGTCGCCGCTCATCGTCACCGTCTTGTTGGCGGCGTTGAGACCCACCATCGTGACATAGATGCCATAGAGGCCGTTGCCAGCAGGAATATCGACAGAGAAGTGGCCGTCGGCATCGCTTTCGAGCATGAAGTTGCCCGTGGCACCAGCAAGACCCAGCACATTGATGGTGGCACCCATCAGCGGCTCGGGATCGGCCTCGCCACGCTTGGCGTAGATCGTGCCAGAGAGCGTGTTCAGACGGAGGAGCGTAGCCTCGCGGACGATCGACTGCTGGTCGAAGGTGACGGCGGTCGTGTCGCTCTGATACTTCTCCTTGACGAAGATGAGCTGGTACTCGCCCTCAGCGTCGCGGACGTCGAGCGCGTAGTTGCCATTGTCGTTGGTCTCGGTCATGAGCACCATGTCGCCCTGGACGAGCTTCACGGTCACATCGTCGAGAACGTCGGTGGTGGCACCATTGAAGCCCTTCACGCTACCCGTGAGACGGAACGGACGAGCCATCTGGTGGTCGAGGACGACATCGCCTTTGAGAAAGTCAACGGCGACGGTATCGGTCTTGTAGGTGTCGAGCTTGAAGATGGCGTTGTACTTCAGCAGCGGCTGAGCAACCTTCATCTGGTAGTAGCCCTCCTCATTGGTCATGCTGTTATAGACGACGTCGCCACTCTGGAGCTGGACGAAGACATTGGCGAGGGCCACACCCTTGCCATTGGTGACATGGCCTGAGAGCTCGTTCGTGCTCTGTACCTCAAGATACATCACCGGCGACTCGTTCTGGTCCCAAGAGGCATTGGCCAACTTGTCGAGGTTGTCATCGCCACGGTAGAAGGAGTTTCTCACCTTCTTGTCGGTGACGAAGGCCATCTTCGTGTACTCGCTGGCCTCAACATGGAAGGCGAGACGCAGGTTCTTGCCCGTGTAGCGGAAGCCCTCGGGGATCTCAACGACGATCACCTCGGCAGGATTCTTCTTCGTACCATCCTTCTTGACCTCGAGCGTACCGTTATAGACGCGGGTCATAGCGGTCGTGTCGGCAGCGACGAAACCAAGCTCGTAGTCGTCGTCGGTGTTCTCGATATAGACGCGCAGGTTGGCCTCATACTCCTTGGTGGTGAAGCCACTCTGGTAGCCGCGGAAGGCGATGCGCTGGATCGTAGAACCAGCGGGGATGCCGAGCTGGTCGGCCGTGTAGATGGTCTGGCTCTCAGAGTTCTTGTCGTAGAGACGGACAGGCACGGCATAGTCGGCAAGGTTGGTCGAGTCGAGCACCTGCACGCTGCCACCCGTTGACTCCGGAGCAACGACATACTGGAAGAGCGCGGACTGAGTGGTCGTGCCATGGGCAACGATCTTGGCACGGAGGACCATCTCGCCCTCGGCGTGCGGCGTGTAGCGGAAGTTGAGCGTCGCCTTCTCGCCTGCCTTCAGAGCGGGCGTGGCATAGGAAACTTTCTCATAGCCCTCGCCGTCCACCAGGCTGGCCGTCCAGGCACCAGCCTCCAGGTCGACAGGCTCGATGTTCATCACATCGACCAAGATGTTGGAGCGGTTGTTGACCGTGAAGGTCTCCGGCATCGTGACGTTGTCGATATAGACTCCGTGGCCCTCCTTCAGGGAAGCGTTGACAGCCTCGGCGAAGCTGCTGACCTCCTGCTTGTAGGGCTCGTAGCCGATGGCCTCGGCACGGAAGGTGTAGGCGCGGTCGGTCTTGAAGACGTTGAGCTGATAGCTGCCATCCTCGGCCGTGGTAGCGGCGTACTGCACGTTGTCGGCAGTGAGCGTGACGTTGGCATGGGCGATGGGCGTACCGTCGGCCTCAGCAGTCACCACACCCGTGAGCGGCGTGGAAGCCGTGCTCTCCGTGACGAAGGTGATGACAGGAGCACCATCCTCGGAGAGAGTGAAGTCCTTGTCGGTGAGGTCGGAATCAGACTTGCGATGAACAGACTGTCCCTGAAGGTAAGACTTGTCGGTCTCGAAGCGCACGTTGGAATAGCCTGACGGCACGTCGGCGTGCATGAAGATACTGAGGTTGCGGCCGTCATAGACGAAGGAGTTCTTGAACGTGATGTTCATCATCTCCGCGGTCTCGGTCTTGTTGCCAGCGATCGGGAAAGTGCAGACATCGTCGAAGACCTGCTGCATCGTGTCGGTATTGTGGACAGCGAAGGGCGAGGTAAACACGGCATCGTCGGTGTTGCACATCCACACCTTCAGGTTGGTGGGAAGTTCCTTGCTTTCGTTCCATCCACGGATGATGATACCCTTGATGCGGGTGCCAGACTCCAGGCCCAACTGAGCGGCCTTGTAGATGGCGTCGCTCTCGCTGTGCTTATAATAAGGAGCAACGGGGGTGCTGTTGTTGGTGACGGGGAAGGTGGGCTTGCCGACCTGGACGAGGCTGTTGCTCGTCTCGGCAAGTACCTGCACTGCCACGGTGTCGGAGGTGAACAGAATCTGACCACCCACCTCGAAGGCTGCATAGTAGTTGGCCGTGCCACCCTCGTGCGGCGTGAACGTCAGG
>OIAM01000397.1_pt1 | contig 14124 bp, 10 predicted proteins | sample 1580771 | NCBI WGS metagenome assembly OIAM01 (sample SAMEA3882538, study PRJEB24775) | human gut metagenome | biome: human-associated habitat; feature: intestine environment; material: feces | place: Netherlands | collected 2009/2010
CTTCCACCCATCCGTAGGGCGGGGTGCCTTCACCCCGCCGTAACCTTCCGCAGCCACTTGTTCCCGGGCAATCTACAACCAACCCCCACCGTAGGGGGCGGCGTCCTCGCCGCCCCGCAGCCGCCCGTCAAACCCCGTCCCCGGGCAACCAACACCCCGCCCCCACCAAAGGAGCTCTCTCATGCGATACTTCCAAAAACTGCTCTGCCTGCTGATCCTCGTCCTGGCCGCGTCGTTCGGTGTGGGCGGGTGCGTGCTGCTGTACAGCGATTTCTCCGTGCAGCGCAGCCGCATGGCCGCCGCCAACGCCGCCGCTCACGCCCAGGCGTGTACGCTGCTGCAAACCGAGATCCTCGACCTGCAGCGCCGCGGCATATCCACCGGGGATGCCGCGCTCACGGCCCGCGTGACGGCACAGAATGTCCCCGCGGCGCTCTGGCGGGGCGACACCCTCGTCTGCGCCACGCTGGAAGGGCTGGAAAGCTTCCCCCTTGGTGACGCCGCCACCGTGACCGTCAGAACCGAAAATTCAATTTACGCCGTCTACGCCAGCGATTTGCAGGGCGGGCTGCGGCTCGTCACAGCCTACGACCTGACCGGCCTTTACCGGGACAGAAACGCCGCCCTGATGCGCTTTTTGCTGCTGGAGGCCGCCGTGCTGGCCGCGGCGTCCGCCGTCACGGCGCTGCTGGCCCGCCGCCTGACCCGCCCGCTGGCCGTCCTGACCGACGCCGGGGCGCAGATCGCAGCCGGGGACTACGCCCGCCGCACCGACCTGCACACCGGCGATGAGATCGAGGCGCTGAGCCGCAGCTTTGACAAAATGGCCGATGCTGTGCAGGAAAAGATCGCTGACCTCGAGGCCGACGTCCAGCGGCGGGAGGACTTCGTCGGCGCGTTCACCCATGAGCTGAAAACCCCGATGACCAGCATCATCGGCTATGCGGATATGCTCCACACCATGCAGACCGACCCCGACGAGCAGCGCGAGGCCGCCGCGGCCATCGTGCACGAGGGGCGGCGGCTCGAGGCGCTGAGCCGCAAGCTGCTGGCTCTGCTGGGCCTGAATGAGGAGGGCGTTGAACTGACCGCCGTGCCGCTGCCCGCGCTCTGGCCGCGGCTGCACGCGGCCTGCCCGGACGTTAGCCTGCGCACGCCCGCCGCCGCGCCTACCGTGCGCGGGGACGCCGACCTGCTGCTGGATCTGCTCTGCAATCTGGTGCAGAACGCCGCAAAGGCCAGTGCGCCCGGTGCGCCGGTGCTGGTGCTCTGTGCGCAGGCCGGGGACGCCGTCACGCTGACCGTGGCGGACCGCGGCTGCGGCATCCCGCCCGAGCTGATCCCCCGCGTGACCGAGCCGTTCTACATGGTCGACAAATCCCGCGCCCGCCGTCAGGGCGGCAGCGGCCTGGGGCTGGCGCTCTGCCAGCGCATTGCCGCCGCCCACGGCAGTGCGCTGCGCATCGAAAGCGAACCCGGCAGGGGCACCCGGGTCAGTGTGACGCTGCCCGTCTGGAAGGAGGATGCACCGTGAGCCTTTGGAACCATCCGCGGCTGACCGCCGCGCTTTGCACCGTGGCCGTGCTGGGCTGCGCCGCCGCGCCCGCGGTGTTTCTGGCTGCAGCCGACGCTGCCAGCCTTGGCCGCGTCGAGACCGTGGCCGACCCCTACGTTGCCCCGACGCCCACGGCGGACGATTATTATATCCTGCGCCAGCTGGCCGCCCGCAGCCGGAACGCCGAGACTGAGCGGGAGCAGCGCCCCGCCGAGGTTCTGACAGCCCCGAAAATGTACATAGGTGCGTCCGCCAGCCTGCAATCCATGCAGTATGCGGATTCCGCTGCCGCCGAGGCCGCCGAGAACGCCCTGCGCCAGCTGGCCGAAACCGGCGCCGTGCCCGCCGCCTGGGCTGCCGAGGCGCTGGACACGGCTGAGACCGGCGAAAGCTACACCGACTGGGACGGCAAATATTACTCGCTGGACGCGACCTACTGCGTCACAGACAGTCTCGGCTTTGTGACGGTGCGGCGGTTCGGTATGACGGACAATGCGCTTTTTACGCGCTACAGCGTCACTATGGACAGCCGCACCGGCACAGTGGTCGAGGCGTGGCTCTCGATGGCCGGGACCGACGCGGAAAACACCCCGCTGCCCACCGAGACCGCCCTGCGCAGCTTTGCCGCCCAGGCCGGACTGGAAAGCCTCGGCGACTGGGCCGCCCCCGCCGACAGCCCCTACGGCTGCGCCCTCTACAGCGCGAACGGCGGTGCGCTCATCACCGCCTCGACCCACCCCTACACCTACCAAGATTACGTCGGTACAGCGCCGGTTTCGTCAGACCGCTGGTACTACAGCCTGACCCTCCAGCTCCGCACCGAGGACCAGCTGCCGGGGTAGGGGGAGGCTTGCGCTGCCGCCAACCTCCGCGGAGGGGTCAAGACCCCTCCCTACGGACCGCCCCATCAACGAGTGCCCGCACCCCGCCGCAAGTTCGCGCGGCAGCCCGTCAACGGGCAGCTACCCACGTAGGGGGCGGCGTCCCCGACGCCCCGGAAACCTTCTGCCGCCGCCCATCCCCGGGAAAACCCCCGGGCCGGGCATGCCCGGCCCCTACCGCGCGGCGGCGGGCAAGCCCCCTGCCGTCCGCAAACGCCCGCGGAGGGGTCAAGACCCCTCCCTACGAACCGACCCATCAACGAGTGCCCGCCCCCCTGCCGCGCGGCGGTGCGGGAACGGCGACAAAAAAACCGAGGCGATCCCTTTTCCCGGGACTGCCTCGGTTCTTTATATAAGCATATAAGCGCTTAATCGTGCCGGATGGCTTCCAGCGCACTGATCCTGACCGCCTTGTTTGCGGGCAGGATACCGGCTACCAGCCCCACCAGCGTGGCGAATACCAGCGCCGCCAGCATGAGCCAGGGCGGGATGATCGAAATGGCCGCGCTGCCGCCCCCGTCCATGTAGTAGTACCCGCCGCCCATCAGGCCGGACAGGTCCAACCCGCCGCCCTGACCGAAGGCCGCTAAAATTGTGGAAAGGTTGTTCAGCACAAAGCTGGCCAGCAGGCTGAACGCTACGCCGATCAGCCCGCCGATAAACCCGATGGTCGAGCTTTCCAGCAGGAACATCGTGCGGATGCTGCCCAGCTCACAGCCCAGCACCTTCATGACGCCGATCTCCCGGGTGCGCTCATAGATGGCCATCGTCATGGTGTTGATGATGTTGATGGCCGCCACAAACAGCGAGACCGCCGCAATGCCGCCGAAGATCATCTGGCTTTTCATGACCTGCTGCTGCATCTCCTCGCGCTGCTGGTTCATCGAGTAGGTGTTGGTGAAGCCCAGCTCGTGGATGGCCGTCTCAACGTCGGTGACGTTCTTCAGGTCATCGACCTTGACGTAGACCTGCTCGTAGCTCTTTTCCTCGGTCTTGGTTTTGGTCATGTCGTTGTAGACCTTTTGCAGCATCTTCATGTCCTGAATGCGCAGCACAACGCCGCTCTGGGTCCAGTAGCCCTTGGCGCCGTCCGGCTCCAGCACGCCCACGACCTCCAGCTCCCAGCTGCGGGTCTTTTCGGTGGAGCCCTCGCCGGTCCGGATGGTCAGGGTCATCTTATCCTTGTCGATGTCCACAAAGGGCGGCAGCTCCTTGCCGTTGGCATCGGTCTGGCCCTGCCAGCGGTAGCGCTTGGGGCTGTTGGGGCTCTTGCGCGAGTCCTGAAACTCATACCCGGTGGACCCGCCGACCAAAATCTGCAATTTCGCCGCCTTCTCGCTGGCGGGGGTGTTCGTGAGCCAGCTGCCGCTCTGCAGGGCGAAGCCCATCGGCTCCAGTGCGGTGGGGTCGATGCCGATCAAATTGTAAATTTCCATCGTGTAGCGGTCATTGCGGCCCGCCGTGATGGTGCCCTCCAGATTATACGCCTGCGCGTAGGGCGTGGCCGCCGCCACGTGGGGGATCTGCTTGATGTTGGCGATGGCCGCGTCGTCCAGATACAGCGGCTTGCCGTCGCTGCCGACCATCGTGCCGTAGCCGTAGATCTGCACCTGGGTCAGGTCGCCCCAGCTTTGCAGCATCTCCTCGTTGGTTTTGGTCTGGGCGATGCCCAGCGAGATCATCAGCACGACCATGCAGGTGCCGATGACGACGCCGACGAGCGTCAGCGCCGTGCGGCCCTTGCGGCGCAGCAGGTTGCGCGCCGACAGGCTGATTTCATCAGAGATCTTCATCGCTGTCCTCTGCTTCCAGCGCGGCCAGTGCCTTGGCCTTTTTGCGCTTGCGTACCACGACCACGATGACTACGATCACGACCACTGCGCCGCAGACACCGATGAGCACCCACGCCCAGACCGGCATACCGGTCTGCTCGGGCTGGGTGTCGTCCATCGACGGGTCATAGTTGAAGTCGTCCATGTTCATCTCCTCGGCACTGACAGAAAAGTCCTTCGAGATGGTCTGCGGGTTGCCGGAGGCATCCTCGTAGTTCAGCGTGATGATGCCGCTGACCGTGCCCGCGGCATCGGGGACGATGTCAAAGTCCACGCTGCCCTCGGTGCCGGCGGCCAGGTTGCCGAGGTACTGGTAGCCGCCCGCACCCAGATTCGTGCCGGTCAGGCGGGCTTCCAGATTGCTGACGGGGTTCTTGCCCTTGTTGACGTAGGAGAGGGAGACGCTGCCGGTGTCGCCGACATAGATCGTGTCGCCGGACAGCTCGAGCTGGCCGACCTCAAAGCGGTCGGGCTGGCTGACGGGCACGGAAATCGTCGTGGTGCCGCTGACCTCCTTGCCGGTGACAGAGCCGGTGCCGGTCATATTGACGGTGATGCTGGCCACCGTGCCGGTAAAGCCGGAGGCGGGCATGACCTGGAACGTGACGTCCCGGGTCTGCTTGGGGCAGATGGTGCCGAGGTAGCTGGACAGGCTGCCGCCGTTCAGGGAGATGTTCTCGGGCAGCGTCAGCGAGACGATGACGTCGTCGAGGTTCTCATTGCCGTCGGTGGCGTAGAGGCCGAGGGAGAGGTCGAACGCCTGCCCTGCGGTGACGCTGTCGCCGTAGCTGGAGGTGCGCACGAGCAGGTTGGGCGAGGTCGTCTGGTCCTTGTCCACGCACTGGCCCAGCGTGACGCTGAACTGCTGCAGCGGCTTGGCGGTGTCCAGATAGGACAGGTTGATGGGCAGCGTGTTGCCGCCGCCGTTGTAGATGACGTCGCGGAACAAAATGACGTAGCTGTAATAATTATACTGCGCGTTTGCCGCAACCTCCTCCGGCGAGGCCGAGCCGTTGCGGACGTTCTGCAGGCGGGTGGCGTTGGGGTCGTCGTTGCTGTCGAACAGCTGGCCGATCTCGCCGGTGCCGGTGTAGGTGAACACGGCGGAGTTGATGCGCGCGGAGATCTCCTCCGGCTTGACGCAGTACCGCGCCGAGGCGTGGTCCACGACCTTGAGCACGATGTTGATCTTATCACCGACCTGCACGGTGGTGACCTCGCCGCCCGCAGTGTCGGTGACGGAGTAGGCGGAGACGTAGACGCCGTCGGAGCTGGTCGTGTCAATGGCCGCCGTCGGCGTGGGGGTGGGGGCGGTGACATCCGGTGTGGTGACGTCGTCTGCCATAACCGGCGCACACAGCGCCGCCGCCAGAGCAAAGGCGGTCAGCAGGGAAAATAGGCGTTTCATGGTTGGTTTGTACCTCCAAATTTTATAACCCCAAGGCTTCCCCCAGGGGGGAAGCTGCCGCCCGCAGGCGGCTGATGAGGGGAGAGCTTGTGTGGCGGCTCCGTGAGCGGGCCGCGGCGGAAACACGCCCCTCAACCGCCCTCGGTCGGGGCCTCGGGCACCTTCCCCCAAGGGGGAAGGCTTATTACTTTTTCTGTTCCTTCGCTGCCTCCCCGCCAATATCCAGATTCCCTTCCAGATCGGCAAAGAGGGCGTCGCGATTTTTCTTCTTCGTCTCCTCGTCCTGCACGACGTTGGAGCAGACCTTGCCGTCCAGGATCGTCACAATGCGGTCCGCGCACTCGGCCAGCTCCGGCTCGTGGGTGACCATAACGAACGTGACACCGCTGTTTTTGGACATTTCCAGCATACGGTACAGCACCTGCTTGCTTGTGCGGGAGTCGAGGTTTCCTGTCGGCTCATCGGCAAAAATGACCTTGGGACTGCTGACGAACGCGCGGGCAATGCCGACGCGCTGCTGCTGGCCGCCGCTCATCTCGGTGGGCAGGTGGTTGGCGCGGCCCAGCAGACCCATGGATTTCAGCTCTTTGCGGGCGCGGGCCAGACGGGTCTTTTTGTCCACACCCTTGAACATCAGCGGCAGGGCGACGTTCTCCGCCGCCGTCATGGTGGGCAGCAGGTTGTAGCTCTGAAAAATGAACCCCAGGTGCTGCTGGCGGAACTCGGCCAACTCGTTCTCGGTCATTTTGCTGATCTCGTGCTTTCCTATGTATACCTTGCCGGACGTCGGCTTTTCCAGCCCGGCCAGCTGGTTCAGCAGTGTGGACTTGCCGCTGCCCGATTGGCCGACGATACAGCAGAACTCGCCCTTTTCTATCGACAAATCGACATTATTCAGCGCAACGACGCGCTCCTTGCCGACGGCATAGACCTTGCGCAGCTTCTCTGTACGGATGATTGGTGCCAAACGCACACCTCCTTACGTGCAATATACCACATATTGTACCATATTTCGACGATGGTGGGAAGATGGGGAAGTTGTAAAATCTGTTCCTTTCCTATATAATAGACGACAAAAAGGGGGCAGACGTTACCATGGAGTACACAATTCATCCGATTGCGCATATCCGCACGGATTTTACGGATAAATTCGGCATCCCGCGGCAGAGCGGGCTGGTGCCGGAGCTGACGGCACGCATCGTGTTTGAGCCGGAATACCGCGACCCGAACGCGCTGGTCGGCATCGAGGGGTATGACCGGCTGTGGCTGATCTGGCAGTTTTCCACCGTGGCGGCGGAGTATGCCGCGGGCAAAAGCTGGCGGCCCACCGTGCGCCCGCCGCGCCTGGGCGGCAACGAGCGCCGCGGCGTCTTTGCGACCCGCAGCCCCTACCGCCCGAACGCGCTGGGGCTTTCCTGCGTGGAGCTGGCGGGCGTCGAAAACGGCGAGCTGATCGTCCGCGGCGCGGACCTTTTGGACGGCACGCCGATCTTCGACATCAAGCCGTATCTGCCCTATGTGGACGCCTACCCCGACGCCCGGGGCGGATTTACGGACACGACAAAGGAATACGCTTTGCAGGTGGTTTGCCCCGACGCGCTTTTGTGCAAAGTGCCGGAAAACAAGCGCGCCGCTTTGTGCGGTGTGCTGAAAAACGACCCCCGCCCCGCCTACCAGCACGACCCGGAGCGGGTGTACACGCTGGATTTCGGGGAGAATAAGGTAAGGTTCAGCGTGGACGGGGATGTGCTGACGGTGCGAGAGATTTTGTAAAAAAGGATGTTTTTTTGCGCGGACGAAGGACGCGAGAAAAGCCTCAGCGTGTCGAAAAACCTCCCTCTGCGAGGGAGGTGCCCCGAAGGGGCGGAGGGAGAGAACCTTGCCATAGCCCGAAATATTTCGGGCAGCCGTACAGTTCTCTCCCCCACCGCCTGCGGGCGGAGCCCCTTCGCAGAGGGGCCAAGGGGTGAACGCACCTTTTTCGACAGTCTGCGCCACTGCAGTGGCTTACTTATGTCTACTATTTTACACCCCCGGAGCACGGCATCGCAAGTGGCAAAATGAAAAGGGCTTCTGAGTACTTGTAAAAATTCATCGTGCTTCATTTTCCATCAATTCCTGTTGCTGTAACTTTATTTTCGCTTTTTTGTTGTGTTCGCTAAGAAATCTTTTGACTGCCAAGGCAACTGCTCTCGCTGCTATAGCATATCGAAGCTTTCCTAAATGCTGTATGCCTTTATAGCAGACGCAAACCCAATCCTGCTGCCAGTCCCCTCCCCTGCCCTCTTGAGATAGCCCTTACCTTATTGGATGGTATTTGCTTTATGTTGTTTTCCTTTCTTCTGCACTTGCCATATAACCTACGGGGCGATAATCCGGCTTTCTACCTATTGCAAGGTCCATTCTCAAATTCAGCTTGTTTCGTGTTGCGAAGGCTTCCCCTCCCACCTAAAAGAGAGGTTTCTACACATTAACAATCGGATAATTTCCCTTTTGGGAACAGATTGTATATACCAATTTGTATATTTTTCATATATTATCCTATTAGTATATTAAATTGTATCTTATACAGCCACTCACCTATCCTTTTTATCCACCTTATGTAAGTACATTAAGCCCGCAATCCCTGTGGATTACTGCCGAAAAAGTGGATAAGTCCGTCAAAAAGAGGTTTTCTCATCAAGAAGTCGGGAAGTCCAACGAAAAGAGAGGTTTCTACATTTCATTCCCGAAAAAAATGTTTACTTTTCATTATGCCATACTTTGCACCACTATGGACCTCTCTGGATCATCTTTGCATTACACTATATACATATCGTATATATTACAGCACTATTTCCTCATTGTATTTTATCTGCAACGATTTTCCCCTTTTCTACTATCTTCTCTCCCAGCTTTTTTGGTTTTCAAGTGCTATTTTCTTCTCTATATCTATATATTGTGGTTTTACATCCTTTTATCACTACGCTGCTTGGGTAGTACCCTTCTGTACATGGCTGTGTTTTTTTCTCTTTTCTTTCGCTCTTTTGATGTAGAAACCTCTTTTTAGTGCAGATAATTCCTTTTTCGCAGCCCAGTTATATATCGGTATATCGCCTATTATTCTGTTTAAAAATCTTACGCTATTTATGTGTAGTAACCTCTTGGTTCGCCACTATTACCTTTCCTGTCTCTGCCTATATAGACTCTCTTTGTGCAAGAATAAGTATGTTAGTTGATCCACAACACCAATATATAGTGTTTTTGAAGCACTTTCTAAAAGGAGGTTTCTACACCGGAAAAAATCGAGCACCTCCTGCCGCAGAGATCACTTGCAGCAGCAAAAGGAGGTTTCTACACTCGCGGAAGGGAAATTCTTGTTTCACTTCTCCCCTGCTTCTATGCCTACTACCCTAATTCAAGCGTCGGCGTTTTCCGATGCTTGTGCAAAGAGAGGTTTTTACACCGGAAAAACCAGCTATAACACTCTCCACCTATGCTTGCACGGCAATGCTCTCCCGCTATCGCAAAAGCAAAATTTCCACCCTGCACAATTTGTAGCCGCAACAGACAGTATACAAAAAAAACTTTGAAAACAGAGATTCTTCCACGGCAAAAAAGAGGTTTCTACATGCTTATTTTGGCTGATTGGGCTGTAGCAATCTCTTTCTACAGCCTTTTAAACCTCTTGCATCCGGTGTGGAAATCTCTTTCGCCAAGTGTTTTTTCCTCTCCGCTGGCATGTGAAAACCTCTCTTTCTACATATTATAATAAATAAGTAAAAAATAAAATATAAGATAAATAATTGTAAAAGAGAAAAAAGCAAAATTAAAAAAATAGAAAAGCTCCAAACATTTTTCGTTGACAGTCGGCAAATAGTATAGTAATATTATTAGTATAATGATATTTGTGTACCTATTTGTATTGTAACATCTAACGAAAGGAATATATAGCTGTATATCGTAATTATTTTAAGTCCCTCCTTGTACAGCTATAAGTAATGGATATGAACAAAACGAATTCGTCCATTGATGAAAACGAGGAATCTTTAGTTGGAGAGGTCCTTTCTGATGATGAGGTCCGCGAGAAAAAGCAAGCGATTGCGAAATGGCAGCACTCCCCTGTCGGCTTTGGCTCTTACATTACCAAAAGTAATGACCTGATCCAGCGGACAAAGTACTCTCTGCCCAGAAATGAGCAAAAGGTTCTCTTTATGCTCATGTCTAAAATCGACCAGAAAAATGATAAGGATGCATCCAAATATTATTCGATCACTTTCAATGATTTTGCCAAGTTGACCGGAGTGCGCACGGTGGATACGACCTATGCACTGAATCTGAAAGAAACTATAGAAAATTTGGAAAATCGTACCTTCTGGGTCAAGAAAGAACCCGGCAGTAAGGTGTATCGCTCCATTTCCTGGCTGCAAAAAGGTTCTGAGGTCGATTTCGACAAGAAAGAGATTCGCCTGCGCTTTAACCAGGACATCTGGAAGGATATTGCGCAGCTTACCAGCAACTATACCTCTTACAGCATCGAATATCTGCTGATGATGAAAAGCACTTACTCTATGCGCGTTTATGAAATCATACTCTCCTATGACAATGGAAACAGAGACTATGGCTATACGAACGGCCTTGTATTCCAGCCGGTAAATGATGAGATCCTGAATAAGTTCTCCTCAAAGCGCGACGAGCTGACGGGTTATAAGTATAAAAAATTCAATATTGATGAGTTTAAAGGTCTGCTTTCTGCACCCACAGAGGCAGAGAGAGAGTCCACAAAGAGCAAAAAGAAAAAGGATCCGGCATCTGCCGACAAGAAAAAGTTTGACCGGGAAAAACCGCTGTCTGAAAAGTACAAGACTTTTACAGAGTTTGAAAAGAATGTTTTAAAGACCGTTAAGAAAGAAATCAATGAGATGACGGATCTTTGGTTTGACTATGCCCCGGCGCGCAAGCGCGGTGTTCGCAAATATGAATACCTGTATATTTTCATCAAATACAAGACCAAAGCAGAAATGAGGGATGTCCGCTCCTATCATGATAGAAATACGCACGATGACGAAATTGTAAGGGATTCCAGAAAGAAGAAAACCCAGAGTGCGGAAAAAGCAGCCCAGCATATTACAGAGCCATTTAGCACAGATATTTTGAAAATGAAGTATAGAAAAGCAACTACGGAGATCAGAAACAAAGCAGACTATGCTTCGTATGAGGATAAGCTGACAGACAACGAGAAAAATATCTGCAATGATATTTTCACATACACGGCTAAGATCCTGACAAACATCAACAAGCGTGACCAAGCGGAGGAAACACTGGATTCTTTAAACCGAATTATCCATGACAATGCCGGGCTGAAAACATGGGCCCTGGGACTGTGTGTAAAATTTACGGAGATGTTTGAAAAAGCAACCGAAAGGAAGTCTGCACAGTATTATCGCACGGTTGTTTATAACGATACGATTGAAAACAGTGCTTTGATCATCGCGGCTGGCAAGCAGAAGCTCGCATCGTTGGATCCGGCGGGAGTGTTTAAGTTTGATATGTCCGTCTTTGAGGATGTATAAGGATTATTTGGCAGCAGCCTGCAACATGCAGGCTGCTGCTTTTTGCTGTAAAGAAAAAACAAAGCTTATAAGTGACAAATAAATACAAACCGAGAACAGCAACAAGAATTGAAAGATGTGTTGACTCTGTCAGACTGTCGAAAAACTCTTGTAGGGGCGAGCATTGCTCGCCCGTGCCCGTTTGCCATGTAAGCAAACTATCCCAGAAGATGCGTTGCTGCGGTAAGTTGACGGGCAACCAATGGTCGCCCCTACACATGCAAAAAGGCAATTATTTTGACGGACTGAACTCTGTTTCGTGCTGTGAAGCGCGGTGCGCGCATGTAAAGAAATGGCCTATACGAATGCAGATATATTAAAGAGCAGCAACAAGAATTGATAGACTTGAAATATCGTTATGGCAGGATGATACCCGGAAAAGAGAATTGACTTTACTTATATCTATGTTATAATTGAAATCACAATAAGCAGCAAAAGATGGCTGCAACTATTTTGTGGTGAGGTATAGGCTTCAACATATTCAGCCACTGAAGTATGATAAAATCGTACAACCGGAAATGGCAAAAAGGCATGGAAAATCGATTACAAGAGAATTACAGAACGATGATTCACAGCAACAAGAATTGACGGACACATCCACAAATAACAGTCTTTACAGAAATGAGGAATTGCCCAATGTCTGCAAAAATTATTACAATTGCCATTGAAAAGGGAGGCACGGGTAAAACCGTAACAGCCTCCAATCTTGCCTACCTGATGGGCGATGAGGGGAAAAAAGTTCTTTGCGTGGATACTGATCCGCAGGGAAATCTCACCAAAGCACTCAGCGGCGGCTTGAGCATCACAAGTGATGAATTCTACGGTAAGGCACTCTATAATCTTTTCGACGGGTTCCTGTATCAAAGCAAGACGCGAGACTTTATTGTGGAAACGCAGTATGAAAATGTGGATATGATCCCGTGCGATGCGCAGACGCCGCGAATCAATAAGCGCATTGAACTGCTGATTGGCGATGCAGAGCGCCTGAAGGACGAAGATCCGAGGAAAGTTTCCGGTATGGGGGATTTTCTGTATTATTTCCTCAATCAGGTGCGTGATGAGTACGATTACATTCTTATTGACACACAGCCTACGCGGGACAGTTTGTTGCTTTCCAATGCAATCTATGCAGCGGATTATATCCTGATTCCAGCCGGCTGTGAGGATAACTCCGAAGAATCGGCGTTTCGCCTTTATTATGAATGCAATAAGATGAAGCAAAGCTCCACTTCTCACCTGATGGGTGCCGGTGTGTTGTTGGTGAATGTAGACAAAAGCGCAGCAACAGACAAGAAGATTCAGGAGCATTTTAAGGAAGAACTCGGCACATCGCTGTTCAGCGTTGCAATTCCCACAAGCAAGACGGTGAAAACATCCATTTCCCGCTTTTTGCCTGTGTGCTATATGGCAAAAACGCAGCCTGTGGCAAAAGCCTATGTGAAAGCCTACGAAGAGTTGAAAAAGCGTCTGGAGGTGAAATGATATGGGAATGAAAAGCCCCGCCAAAAAGAAGGAAATCGTAAAACGTTCCCGCCCGACGGATGCAGAGCTTGGCAAAATTGATTCCAATAATGGCGATGCAGGAAAAATTATCAGTGATCTGACCGCAGGGCATAAAAGCATTGAATACGAAGCACGGGATATTGCACTGTACGATATTCGCGTAAACGCGGACAACGAAATCTTCCGGCAGGCAGATACCCAAGAGGATATTGTGCAGCTGGCGGAGGATATTCAGCGCAACGGCCTGATGCATAATTTGGTGGTGTTTCCGCAGGAAGAAAATGGAAAAACAGTGTATGTCCTTCTCTCCGGTGAGCGACGCTACCGCGCGATGGAGTACCTCGAAAAGAGAGGAGACGCCACCTGGAACACCATCAAAAACTGCAATGTAATCACAACCAGTCTTTCGGAAAATGAAAAAAAGGTGCTTTTATACAGTGCGAACCTGCAGGTCCGCGGCGGCTTTGCGGATGAACAGATCCGCCGTAAGGCCGTTGCAGAATTTGTGGTCTGCCTTCAGAACGAGCCGTTCAATATGACGGAAAAGGACGCTAAAAAGGCAATTAAGGAAGTGAGTGCAACCACAGCCAAACAAATCGACCGTGATTTCCGCATTGAGGAAAAGCTGGACAAAGAGTTGCTTCGCCTTTTGGATAACAAGTTCCTGACCCGCATGGAGTGTGAAAGCTATATCACGCTGGAGCCGGAGGAGCAGCATAAAATTGCGCAGTGCTATCTGTTGCTGAGCGCGGTTGATGTGAGCAACTGTGACACCGATGCCCGGGAGCGCCTGCTGCAGGAATGCAACAGCATACATTATGACTTTATCCGGGCTATTGACAGAGCCAGAAAAACAAACGAGCCGGATGAGCGGGACGAACGCCTGGAGACCGCGTTTGCGGAGTGTGAAAACGCAATCCGCCTGCTGCAGAACAGGGTAGGGGAGTACCGTGACGCCGTCAGTCGGCATGATACGGAGAAGGCCGAGGAAATCGCAAAGGATGTGGCCAGGGATCAGGAGGCAAAGCGCGTCGAGAAAAAGGAGCAAAAGAGCGAGTCTGAAAGCGCGACCTTTGTGGAAAAGACGATCCAGCCTGTTGCCAATAAGATTTTTAAGAAAATGAGTTCAACCAGCTATAAGCGCGGCGTCAGAAAGATGTCTCAGGAGCGCCGTGATAATGATGTTGCGATCCTGAATGAACTGATCGAGCAGGCGCAAAGCCTCCGGGATTTGATTGAAGCCGCAAAGTAAGGCAGGGTAGGGGAGACACTGTCCCGGTAACAAAGGCAACACCGCACAATTCCCGCCTTACGGCTTAAGCACCGCTCCGGCGGCTGCGGCACGGCATCTGCG
>OIAM01000412.1_pt1 | contig 13733 bp, 10 predicted proteins | sample 1580771 | NCBI WGS metagenome assembly OIAM01 (sample SAMEA3882538, study PRJEB24775) | human gut metagenome | biome: human-associated habitat; feature: intestine environment; material: feces | place: Netherlands | collected 2009/2010
TAGATGCAGAGGAGGTCACTCCGGAGAAGAGCTTCACCAACGATTTGGGTGCCGACTCTCTCGACACTGTCGAGCTCATCATGGAGTTTGAGAAGGAGTTTGGTATCTCTATCCCCGACGATCAGGCAGAGAAGATCTCAACCGTAGGCGACGCCATCGCATACATCGAGAACAACGCTAAGTAAGCGTCTTCTGTCTCTACGGTATCGTTTTTTACATTAGGACAGACACATATATTGGGTGTCGGGCGTCAGGCGTCAGGTGTCAGGTGTGGATAGCCCGGCTAAGGGCAAATTCGCTACTTACGACACTGTAAGCCCCGCACGGCGCCCAATATACGTTTTCATCAATCGATAAGACACTATATACATGGAACTGAAAAGAGTTGTCGTAACGGGTCTCGGCGCTGTCACCCCGCTGGGAAACACTCCCGAGGAGACTTGGGAGAACATGGTCAAGGGTGTGAGCGGCGCAGCTCCGATCACGCTGTTCGATGCCACCAACTTCAAGACCCAGTTTGCCTGTGAGGTGAAAAACTGGAATCCCAACGAGTGGATCGACCGCAAGGACGCCCGCAAGATGGACCGCTACGCACAGTTGGCCATGGCCAGTGCCGTGCAGGGTGTGAAGGACAGCGGCCTCGACCTCGACCAGGTCGATAAGAACCGCGTCGGCGTGATCTATGGTGTAGGTATCGGCGGTATCAAGACGTTTGAGGAGGAGGCTTCCTACTACGCTCTCAACAAGGAGAAAGGTCCCCGCTTCTCGCCGTTCTTCATCCCGAAGATGATCGCCGACATCGCCGCTGGACAGATCAGCATCCACTTCGGCTTCCACGGACCCAACTTTACCACCACCAGCGCCTGTGCCTCTTCGACCAATGCGCTGGCCGACGCTTTCAACCTGCTGCGCCTCGGCAAGGCCGACGTGATCGTGGTCGGTGGTGCGGAGGCTGCCATCTGCGAGTGTGGTGTGGGTGGCTTCAACGCCATGAAGGCCCTTTCGACGCGCAATGATGATCCGACCCACGCCAGCCGTCCTTTCTCGGCCAGTCGTGACGGATTCGTGATGGGCGAGGGTGCCGGCTGCCTCATCCTCGAGGAGCTGGAGCACGCCAAGGCGCGCGGAGCCAGAATCTACGCCGAGATGGTGGGCGAGGGCGAGAGTGCCGACGCTTATCACCTCACGGCTTCCCATCCCGAGGGACTGGGTGCGAAACTGGTGATGGAGGCCGCCCTGGCCGACGCCCAGATGCAGCCGGAGGATATCGACTATATCAACGTACACGGCACGTCCACCCATGTGGGCGACATCTCCGAGGCCAAGGCCATCAAGGAGGTCTTCGGCGAGCACGCCTACAAGCTCAATATCTCCTCCACGAAGTCTATGACGGGCCACTTGCTCGGAGCTGCTGGAGCCGTGGAGGCCCTGGCTTGCGTCAAGGCCGTGAGTGAGGACATCGTTCCCCCGACCATCAACCACGACGAGGAGGACAAGGACCCGGAGATCGACTACGCGCTCAACTATACTTTCAACCAGGCACAGAAGCGTACCGTTCGTGCGGCCCTGAGCAACACGTTCGGCTTCGGCGGACACAACGCCTGCGTTATCTTCAAGAAGTATGCTGAATAATCTGATTGACAGGATTAAGCTCCCTTTCCGCAAGGACAAGGAGCTTTTCTTGTCTCTCCATAGGATCACCGGCATCTGGCCCCATCATATCGAATACTACAAGATCGCGCTGCTCCATAGCAGCATCGCGCGGCGCAACGAGAAGGGAAAGCCCATGAACAACGAGCGGCTGGAGTTTCTCGGCGATGCCGTCCTCGATGCGGTAGTAGGCGATATCGTGTTTCGTCACTTCCCTGGTAAGCGGGAGGGATTTCTCACCACCACGCGCTCCAAGCTCGTGCAGCGCGAGACCCTCAACCACTTGGCCAAGGAGATGGGTATCAACAAGTTGATCCTCTCCAGCGGCCACCAGTCCGGCCACAACAGCAACATGGCGGGCAACGCTTTCGAAGCCCTTGTCGGTGCTATCTATCTCGACAAGGGCTACGACGCCTGCATGCGCTTCATGGAGCGCCAGATCCTGGGCGAGATGATCAATATTGACAAACTCGCCTACAAGGAGGTCAACTTCAAGTCGAAGCTCATCGAATGGTGTCAGAAGAACCGGGTGCAGCTCAACTTCAAGTTGTTGGGCAATGAGACCAGCGAGGAGGGAGCCCCCGTCTTCCATTTCGTCGTGATGCTGGAGGACGTGGAGGGTTGCGACGCGCGTGGCTATTCTAAGAAGGAGAGCCAGCAGAAGGCGTCGAAGGACACGCTCCGCAAGCTCCGCAAGGACACGAAGTTTCTCGACCGCGTGTTTGCCTCGAAGGAGAACAGGACGAAGATGGAGGAGGAGCCCGTCGGTCTCGTACCTTCGGTAGATGAGACCGACAGTTTCATCGTCGGCGACAAGCCGAAGGAGGACCGGAAGCACGTCTCGCCCTTCCAGGAGGAAGTCTTTAGGGAGCAGCCTGCACCTGCCGACCGCTGCAGGAAGCGCACGGAGAAGTGCGCTGAGGATAGCGAGGAGGCCATCCAAAATCCCTATGCCGGCCAAGACCAGAAGGATGGCGAGCGTCAGGTTATGCACTTGCATTCCGCAGACGCTGAGGGGCCCGCACGCCAACCTGACCGCGAAGACATCATCTCCATGGCAGAGGCCGAGGCGTTCAAGAGTTGAAACAATCGAGTCTGCGGGTAGCAGCACCTGATGCGCCCGCCGATTCATCATTCCTTTTTTTCTTTATTATGAGCAACACGTTCAAAGGTTTCGCAGCGGGTATTATCGCTGCGATTTTCTATGGTACAAACCCCTTGGGCACGCTATTCCTCTACCAGGACGAGATCAACCCTACGTCGGTCCTCGTCTGGCGCTACGCCATTGCCTCGCTGCTGTTCCTTGCATGGATGGTGGCGAAGCGGGAGAGTTTTCATCTGCGCCTCGGACCTGCCATTCGCATGGCCGTCCTGGGCACATTCATGGCCATGTCCTCGGCCACGCTCTACCTCAGTTTCAAGTACATGGATGCAGGAATCGCCAGTACGATCCTCTTCAGCTACCCCATCATCACGGCCGTGCTGATGACGGCGTTCTTCCATGAGCGCATCACCTGGTCCACCACTTTCTCCATCCTCCTGGCCGTAACGGGCATAGGACTGCTCTATCGTGGTGGCGACAATGCCACGCTCTCTACGGTGGGCGTGGCGCTGGTCCTGCTCTCGTCGCTCTTCTACGCCTTCTACATCATCGGCGTCAACCAGACCCACACAGGGCTCTCCGCCATCCAGTTTACGTTCTGGGTGGTCTTGTTCGGCTTGATCTCCCTGCTCGTCCTGTCCGTCATCATGGGCGAGCAGATCCAGGTGCTCACCACTCCGAAGCAATGGGCCTGTGCTGCCCAGTTGGCCTTGCTGCCCACGGTGCTCAGCCTCTACTTCATGAACATTGCCATCGAGAAAGTCGGCAGTACGCCCTCCGCCATCATGGGTGCTGTGGAGCCTGTCACGGCCGTCTTCATCGGCGTGCTCATCTTCGGCGAGTCCTTCTCCCTTCGCCTCTTCGTCGGCATTGTGCTCATCCTCTCGGCCGTCATCCTGCTGGTGCTTTCCAAGAAAAAGAAGAACGTCGAGAGCCACGAGGAGCGTCCTCTGCGGGCCAAGCGTCGCTGACGCCTTTTCACCTCTGGTGCTGTCTGCGGCTTGGGCGGCTGTAGTTTGCCCTGCTTTGCCTTATTATTGCTTCCGCAGGCTAGGCTATAACGCCTTCCGCGCCGTATGAGGCCCGTAGCGGCCCTTCTAAGCAACGAAAACCCCATTGCTTGATACGAAACAAGGCCTTCCCTGCCAGCGCGGCAGAGAAGGCCTTAAATTTTGTCTAACTATACTTTATGTGAGATAAAGTCTATGGTTGCGTGATGCGCTGACCCTTACTTGATCACGTCCTCGGGGTCGAGCATGTGCTTCGGATCGAGGATGGCGTCGAGCTTCTCCTTGGTCAGAATCTTGTCTCTGAGCACGAGATCATAGACAGAAGCGCCCGTCTCCAGAGCCTCCTTGGCGATCTTCGTGCTGTTCTTGTAGCCGATGTACGGGTTGAGAGCGGTGACGATACCGATGCTGTTGCGCACGGTCTCGGCATTGTGCTCGGCATTGACCGTGATACCATCGACGCAACGCTCACGCAGCGTGTCCATGGCGCGGCCCAGCCAGGTCTGGCTCTCGATGATGCACTGGGTGATGACTGGCTCCATGACGTTGAGCTGGAGCTGTCCTGCCTCGGCGGCAATCATCACGGTGGTGTCGTTGCCAATCACCTTGAAGCAAGTCTGGTTGGTCACCTCGGGGATGACAGGGTTCACCTTGCCCGGCATGATGCTGGAGCCCGGAGCCATCGGCGGGAGGTTGATCTCGTGGAGACCGCAACGGGGACCAGAGGCCATGAGGCGGAGGTCGTTGCAGATCTTGGACAGCTTCACGGCCAGACGCTTCAGCGCGCCGCTATAGCTCACGTAGTCGCCCGTGTCGGGAGTAGCCTCGACGAGGTCCTTGCCGAGGGTGAAGTTCTCGCCCGTCAGCTCGGCCAGTTTCTTCGTGCAGAGCTCAGCGTAGCCCGGGACGGCGTTGAGGCCCGTACCGATGGCCGTGGCGCCCATGTTGATCTCGAGCATCAGCTCCACATTGCGGTTGAGGTTGCCGATCTCCTCCTCAAGGGTATTGGCGAAGGCCGTAAACTCCTGTCCGCTCGTCATGGGGACGGCGTCCTGCAACTGTGTGCGGCCCATCTTGATGTTGTTCTTGAATTCCTCGCCCTTCTTGCGGAAAGAGGCTACGAGACGCTCCAGAGCGGCTACGAGCTGCTTGTTCATCTCGATGATGGTGAGGCGGATGGTGGTGGGATAGACGTCGTTGGTGGACTGACCGCAGTTGCAGTGGTCGTTGGGCCAGCAGTGCTGGTAGTCGCCCTTCTCGTAGCCCATCAGCTCGAGGGCACGGTTGGCAATCACCTCGTTGGCGTTCATGTTGACCGACGTGCCGGCACCACCCTGCATCATGTCGGTGACGAAGTTCTCATGAAACTTGCCGTCGATGATCTCGCGGCAGGCGCGGCACATAGCGTCGGCCACGTCGTCAGGAAGCTGACCCAGCTCGTGGTTGGCCTCGGCAGCAGCGAGCTTCACGTATGCAATGGCCTTGACATACTCGGGATAGTCGCACATGTGCTTGCCCGAAATCTTGTAATTGTTGATGGCGCGCTGAGTCTGCACACCATAGTAAGCCTCGGCGGGTACCTGGAGCTCACCCAAGAGGTCGCTCTCTACACGAAACTTCTTCTCGTTCTCGTTAGCCATTTTGATTTTTGTTTTTAATTATTTATTGATTTTTTATTTGCTCTGCAAAAGTAGCCAAAACAAATGAACCCACCAAATGTTTTCTATTAAATTAAGGATGGTTCTGAAATTTAGAACCTTGTGTGCGCTCTCAGATGGTAACATCTATCAAGAAAGCGGGCGAGGATGCTCTCCCCGCCCGCTCTGTTGTCTATAGATTTAGCTACTTGCTTCTGCTCGTAGCTTACTACTTTTTCTTGCTCTTGTGCTTCTTCTTGTCGTCGTCGGTTTCGCCGTAGCCATAACCGTAGCCATAGCCATAACCGTAGCCATATCCATATCCGTAGCGGTGGTAGCCCACGCGGGTCTCCGTGCCGTTGAGGATGAGGGCCATGTTGCGATACTTGCCTGCGTTGTAAAGGCGCTGGAGCTCCTTGAGCAAGGAACGGTCGAGCAGTCCGGCGCGCACGATGAAGATCGTTCTGTCCACGTAGCTCGAGATGATCTCCGTATCGGCGACGACCTCGATAGGCGGACAGTCGAGCAGGACGTAGTCGTACTGGCTGCGAACCTCTTCCAGCAAGTCCTTCAAGCGGCCGTTGCCCAGCAGCTCGGTGGGGTTCGGCGGCACGATGCCGACTGGCAGGATGCTCAGGTTCTCATTGCCCTTGTAGGTATGGATGAGCTCGTGGAGGTCCCTCTCCTTACCCGTGAGGTAATGGGTCAGGCCGACCTGCGGCGATCCGATCAGTGCCGAGGCCATGGCCTTACGGATATCGCAGTCGATGATGAGCACCTTCTTCTGCTTGATGGCCAGCGACATGGCGATATTGGCCGAGAGATAGGTCTTACCACTACCCGAGTTGAAGGAGGTCATGATCATCACGTTGTCCTTTCTGTCCTCAGAAATGAGGAACTCGAGCTTCGTACGGAGCACGCGGAAGGCCTCGTTCATCACGTTGTGCTTGCCCTCCTGTACGACGATCTGCAGCTTGTCACGACGCTTGTTGCGACGCTGCCACCACTTGCGCTTGCCTGTATAAGGTATCTCTCCGATAAACGGTATGGTAAGACCCTCGATATCCTTGCGGCCGCGTACGGTGGTGTTCATGCTCTCGCGGAGGTAGAACAATCCGATAGGCAACATCAGACCCAGGGCCAGGGCGATGAGCAGGATGTTGCGGTGGTTGGGCGAGATGGGATAGGCGTTGCCAAACGGGGCGGTGATGATGCGGATGTTGTAGGCGGTGAAGGCCTGGTTCATCTCGTTCTCCTCGCGCTTCTGGAGCAGGAAGAGGTAGAGTTGCTCCTTGACCTGCTGCTGACGGCCCACGCTCGTGAGGTACTTCTCCTGCTTCGGGCTGGAGGCGATCTTCGCCGTGGCCTGGTTCTCGTTCTGCTGCGCGTGGCTCAACTGCAGGTCGATTGTGCTGCAGAGGTTGTCGATGCCCTCCAGGATGACCTTGCGGATCTGGGCCAGTTGCTCGTCGTAGTCGCTCACGATGGGGTTGCGCTCCGAGGAGTTGGCGATGAGCGAGTTGCGCTGGAGCAGAAGCGTGTTGTATTCTGCGATCTGCTGCTCAATGCCCGTCGATTCCAGTCCGGCATTGGTAGGCAGGAGCTTGCGCGACTTGGCACCGCGTGTCAGCATGCCCTTTACGTATTGTGCCATGGAGCGCTGCGTGTTGAGGGCCAGCACTTGCTTTTGGCTCTCCTGCGACTGTTGCATGGACATCTGCGAGGCAGCCTGTACGGACGGCAGCAGGTTGCTGCTCTTATAGCTGGAGATGTCGCTATCGATACCGCTCAGCTCGCGCTCGATGATAGCCAGGCGCTCGTTGATAAACTTCGTCGTGGCGATCGTCAACATGTTCTTGTCTCTCACCCAGCTCTCCTTATAGACCGTAATGAGGGTGTTGATGATGTCGTCGGCGCGGTAGGGCTCTTTGTCCTTATAGGAAATGCGGACCAGGGTGGACATCTTGTCCGTCAGTTCCACCGACAAGTTTCTTTGCACGCTCTCCGTCTTGGTGTAGAGGTCTGTGCGTGTCACGAGGATTGGATCTTTCGTATGGGTGACAAACGAGCCGTAGTACTGTGTCGGTGTGACCAGCACATTGCCCACCGGCGTACCGATGATGGTGCTTGTGCGGCCCGTCACGGTCACCTCCGGACTGCCGACCGGCTTGCCGTTGCGCATAAAGTTGGACAGTTTCACCACGCCGTTGGGCTGCAGCTCCATCTGCATGGCTGCCGACTCATGGTCGCCCAGTCCCATCATGCGGACGTTGGCCGGGAGCGAGCGTCCGTAGAGGATGTTCTTGTGCCAGCGGCCCTCCATCGTATAGTTCATGTCGAGGTTCAGGCGCTTCACGGTCTCCAGCACGTTGGAGGGAGCCTGGATGGCAGCCATCTCGTTGTTGACGTTGCTCTGGTCGGGGTTCTGACCCAAGTTGGCGAACATTGCGTTGAGGTCCTTGCCACGCTGCGGGCTGTCCTCCTTGATGACGACGAGCGCCGTGCGTTGGTAGGTGTTGGGCGTGATCTTCAGATAGTACCATCCTGCTGCGCCAAAGAGTATGACGGACAGGAGTATCCAAAACCAGTTGCCAAGCACGATGTCCAGGAGCATGCGCAGGTTGAATCCGCCATTCTCGAGCTCGTTGTTCTCGGCTGTTGCTGAGTAGTTCTTTTCGCTTTCTAAGCTATTGTTTGTTGCCATTTCCTTTTTGAGAGTAAGTTTACCAATTCTTGATAAGCATCGTCACACTCATAGCCAGGGAGGCCATGGAGACCCAGAAGGCAGACGAGCGGAAGGTGTTGCCGTTGACCGTGCTCTGGCGAGCGCGCGTCGGGTTGGGGTCCACGTAGATGATGTCGCCCTGCTTCAGGTAGTAGGCCGGCGAGCTTGTGATGTCCTGACCCGAGAGCATGTTGATATTATAGACCTTGCGCTCGCCGCCCTCGGTACGAATCACCGTCACGTGGTCGCGCTGGCCGTAGATGGTCAGGTCGCCCGCGCGGCTGATGGCGTCGAGGATGGTCTCGCGGTCGTTTTCGAAGTTATACTGTCCCGGCTTGTTCACCTCGCCCAGCACGGAGAAGTGAATGCCACCAAACTCCACCGACACGACGGCGTCCTTGACCAGGTCTTCCTTGAACAACTGCTCTTTGATGGTCGAGGCGACTTGTTCGCGCGACAGGCCACCCACATGGATCTTGCCCAGCACGGGGAAGTCGATGTCGCCCTTGCTGTCGATGGTGTAGAGCACGGTGTATTGGTTGCTGCTCGCCGTGCGCGTATTGGAAGTTGTTCCGCTGGAGAGCATCACGCCCTGCGAGAGCGTGAAGAGTGAGGAAAGCTGCGGGTTGCGGCTTGTCACGATGATGGAGAGTTTGTCGCCAGGCTGGAAAGTGATGGGCTTAGACTGAGAAACGGTCTCGGAAAATCCCGGACCGTAGTCCTGGAAGTAGGAGATGTTTTGTGTTTCGGAACAGCCTGTCAGCATCAATACGGCTAACAGGGTGGCGAATAGGCTGGAAAGGAGCGTTTTCTTGCGCATCATGTATTTTTTTAAGTTTGTGGCCAATTCCATCAGGCTCTTTTTCCATAAAAACGCGCTGGATGGGCGGACCGATGTTCTTTCAATTCTTGTAGGCCGCAAAGTTACGGAAATTTTACCTCTCTTGCAAGTTTTTGTTTCTTAACTCGCATGAAGCCCTTGATTTTTAACTTTTCACCCCTCCCTACTCTATGCTTTTTGCAAGTTTTCCTTTCTGAACTCTTGGGCAGTTCGCACGAAAAGGGCTTGGAGGACCTTCGGGATGGTCTCGGGATGCCTTCGGGATGGACGCTAAACTTCGTCCATTCCGAAGGTGTTTTCTGTCGTGCTTCGCTTGCGTGCACCTGCCGGACCTATTTCCGGACTATCATCTTCACGGTGCGTCCGTCGGCGAGGCGTACGATGTTGATGCCTTTGGTGGGCGACTGCAGTTGTCGTCCGTCGGGCGTGTAGTAGGCTACGGGAGTTGCTTCCTTGTTGACTGTGAGGGCCGAAACGCCATCCGTCTCGCCACCAACCTTTGCCTTACGGGCGTTGACGACCTCTCCTGTCGTGCTGTCGATAAGCAGGGCCACGGCGCGCAACTTGTAGTTTTGCTGGCCTGCGAGGATGCTCTTCGCCTTGCACGTCTGCGAGTCCTTCGACAGGTCGAAGCGGAAGGTGTATTCATAGTCCTTGTCGGCCTCGATCTGTTCTGGCAGGCTGCCCTCGATGAAACTGGGTCCGCTGAATCCTATGGCCACCATGTTGTAGGTGAGGTCATAGACGTAGCCGTCGCCCTGTGTGAACAGTTCCATGTCTGTGTCGGTGTATTCCGTGTTGTTGGGGTAGTAGTTCCTCTGCGTCCAACTGTCCTCCTCGCCGCTCAGTCCATCGGCGGTGAGGATGAAGCCCAGTTGATAGGGGTTGGCCTGCACGGGCAGCGGGAAGCGTACTGTGGCCTTGCATTCCACCTCCGAGGCGTTGTCCTCCGCATAGTTGGCTGCTATATCGATGTCGGCAGGCGCCAGTTGGTCGCACGCCTTGGCATAGGTTTCGTTCAGCAGGAAGTGGGTGCTGGGCTCATCACCGCTATAGGGGTCGGTGGGGTGTACGCGGTCTATGTATGCGCTGGGGAAAGAGGCCGTGCCATTGGGGAACTCCGGTCCCTCGTCGCCGCCGGCAAACTCCATCGGGTCGCGGTTGTGGTAGCTCACGCCCACGAAGTCGTCGCCCAGGAGCGCGTCCATATTCTCCAGTCCCACAAATCCCTTCGGGCACCAGCCACACCATGTGCCTGTGTATTCCTCCAGCAATGCGCGCTTGGTGGGTACGAAACTCAGACTGTGGATGGTGGTCGAGGCGCTGGGGAGCGCGTTCTGGTTGGCCTCGCTATCGACTTTTGTCACCTGGATGGTGAAGGGGAAGTCGCCTGCATGGGGCAGCGCGTCGGCGGTCAGCGTGACGGTGGCCGAGGCATTGTAGTGTGCCGGCAGGGCCTTGTCCAGCGTGATATGTTTCTCCACGGGGCTATCCGACTCGCCAGGTGCGTTGTAGGCCACGTCTATGGAACTGACGGGCTGGCTTCCCTGGTTGCGGATGTTGAAGGTCAGCGTGTTGCTGCCCTCTCCTACCTTGAAGTATTGATCGTTCAGTGTGGGCGAGACCGATCGTGCTGGCAGTCCATCGATGAGCACCTGCATCGCCAGCATCATGTTGCGGTCGGCGGAGACGGAACTGAATCCCTCGTAGTAGGACCGGGTCGTGTGGAGGTAGAAGTAGTTGGGGTTGGTGCCGCTGATAGTTGTGATGGGCTTCGACACCTTCTCGTCCATCTCGAAGGAATAGCCTACATAGACGCCCTCGCTGGTGATGGTGTAGGGGGAGTCGAAAGTCACGTCGATGAAGCCCGGTCCGGGTGTGAATGACTTCACCTCGATGTCGGGGGTGAAACTATAGTCCGTCAGCTCCAGGCTCTTGCTGATCCACGCCTGTGCTTCGATGAGGTGGTCAATGTCATCGGGGAAGGGAATGCGTACACCCGTAATCTGGCTTCCGACGAGCCCTTGGTCGTTTTCGTCCACGGTCAGCCTGACGGCTACGTCATAGCTTTCCATCATTCGGGTGCCGTAGCTTGTGAGAGGTTCTGTGCCGGTATAGCCACCATAGGGGGTGGTCTGTGCCGCGGCAGGGACTGCTCCCATCAGTAGGGAGGCAGACAAGGCAAGTAAAGTCTTTTTCGTCATATTGTGGGTCTTTAATTGTTTTATTTCGCGTAATTGTCGCAAAGTTAGCGTTTTTTAGTGAGAGTTCCAAATAAATAATAGATTATCGTGGTTTTTTGTGGTGTTTTTTATAGAAGGCAGGGTGTTCAGAATCGTTTGGAGCCTTTGGCGAACCTTTCGCTTGACCTGGTAGGCAACTTGAGTGTTGCCTCTATCTGATCGGTTCTGTTGATTCTGGACACCCTGCCTTGGGTGGGGTTATTATCCGAAGACGAAGTTGAGGACGAAGAGCACGGCGAGGACCACGAGCGTGATGTTGAGATCGCGCCACTTGCCCGTGAGGAGCTTGGTCAGGACGAAGGTCAGGATGCCGAAGCAGACTCCGTCGGCGATGCTATAGCAGAGCAACATCATGATGACTGTGACGAAACTGGGGAAGGCCTCGGACATATCCGTCATTTCGATGTGCTTGATGCCGTCGAGCATCAGTACGCCGACGATGACCAGCGCACCACTCGTCGCCGCGCTGGGAATGAGCAGGAAGAGCGGAGCCAGGAAGAGAGCCAGGAGGAAAAGCAGTCCCGTGACAAAGGAAGTGAGTCCGGATCGTCCTCCCTCGGCAATGCCGCTTGCGCTCTCGACATAAGTCGTGATGGTGCTGGAGCCAAGCATGGCGCCACAGGTCGTACCGATGGCGTCGCTCATCATCGCCTCGCTGACATGGGGAATCGAACCGTCGGGGCGCACATTGCCCGTCTTGTAGCACAGGCCGACGAGCGTGCCCACCGTGTCGAAGATATTGACGAGCAGCAAAGAGATGACCACCAGCACGGTCTTGATGTTCAGTAGCGAGGTGAAGTCAAACTGTAGAAATGTCGGTGCCACGCTCTTGGGCAGACTGACGGGAATCCAGCCGCTCTCCACCTGCGTCACACCCAGGGGAATGCCTATCAGCGTGGCAGCGATGATGCCATAGAACAAGGATCCTTTGACCCTACGTGTCATCAGTACGGCGCTCAGCACGATGGCTATCCATCCCAGGATGGCCGTCGGCGTGAAGTCGCCCAGGCCTACGAAGGTGGCCTCGTTGGAGACGATGATGCCTGCGTTCTTCAGTCCGATGAAGGCGATGAACATTCCGATACCTGCCGAGACGGCGTAGCGCAGGTTGGTCGGGATGGCGTCCAGGATGCGCTCGCGCACGTTGAGGAAGGTGATGAGGATGAAGATCAGGCCCTCTATCAGCATGATGGCGAGGGCTTGCCGCCAGGAGTAGCCCATGGCCTGACACAGCGTGAAGGCGAAGAAGGCGTTCAGACCCATTGACGGCGCTTGGGCGAAGGGCAGCTTGGCCATGACGGCCAGCAGGATGGTGGCGATGGCCGAAGCAAGGGCGGTGGCGGTGAAGAGCGCGCCACGGTCCATGCCTGTGGCGCTGAGGATGGCTGGATTGACGGCGAGGATGTAGCACATCGTCATAAACGTGGTGAGGCCGGCCACCAGTTCTGTGCGGACGGTCATCGTGCGGGCGTCAAAGCCAAATAGTTTTTCGAGCAAAGGCATTTTCTCTCTTATTCTTATAGTTCCATGGATTTATTTCACCCGTGAGGTGACGCTATTCCTAAGTCCCTTCATCGAGACGAGGAAGGCTTTAGCCGCGCCAAACTTCAGGTACATATCGAGTCGGACCGGTACGTGGTTGAGGTCGTCGGTGACATAGAAGCGGGCTATCTCCTTCCACTTCCCCTTCTCATACTCATAATAGGAGAGGCCGAGACAGCGGTAGGTGACGCCATTGTCGGCCCTCACCTTCGACTTGCCACGATATACGAGGCGGGCCGGGTCCTTTCCGTTGCCGTCCACGATGGGGAAGTTGACCACCTCACCCTTCTTCCATTTTTCGGGCGAGAAGGAGCGGGCTCTCATGAAGATGCTCAGCATGTCATAGACACAACCGTCGTAGGTTTTCTTGATCCAATGGTGCTTGCCGTCGTTGTCGATACGATGCTGGCGGGCGTGGGTCTTGCCGCCTCCGTAGCTGTAGAACACCTCATCGACGGTATAGCGCTTGCCCTCTCGCGCCCCTTTGCGATAGTAGAGCGGCTCCATCTGCTTGCTGTTGTAAGCCAGCAGGGTGTCGCGCAGGACGAAGTAGTCGTCAAGCTTGCCGTTGCCCCTCGTCGTGAGGCTGGTGCGGTAGGCGGGTTTCCCATGGTAGGCCGTGGCCACGGTATAGTAGGAGGCCGTACCGGCCTTGACCCAGACAAACTTCCAGTTGTAATAGAGGTTGTAAGTCAAGAACTCACCGCTTTGGAATGCGGTGTTGCGAAACGTGCATTGTGCTGCGGCGCTGGTGACTACCATGACGAGCAGCGAAAGAATCAGTTTTCTCATCATCCTAATATTTTATACTGACCTAATAGGCTGTTTTATAGACTTGGAATGTTGATCGTGGGACAGACCTTCTATTCTATTTCCTGGACTGGCCCAAGACGCTCGCGGGTATTTCTATTCCCAATTTTGCGGCTCGCTCGGCATTTCTGTGCTTCAAAGCATAATTTAACAGACTCTAAATAGCTCCGCTA
>OIAM01000416.1_pt1 | contig 13526 bp, 13 predicted proteins | sample 1580771 | NCBI WGS metagenome assembly OIAM01 (sample SAMEA3882538, study PRJEB24775) | human gut metagenome | biome: human-associated habitat; feature: intestine environment; material: feces | place: Netherlands | collected 2009/2010
TGAAGAAGGCAGGCACTGCCCTCAAGAATCACCTGAAGGAATTCAAGATTGAAAAGGCTGCTGAGATGAACGTCGGCGACGAGGTCAAGGCAAGCGTTTTCGCAGTCGGCGACAAGGTTGATGTCACCGGTATCAGCAAGGGCCACGGCTACGCCGGCGTCATCAAGCGCTTCGGCCAGGGCCGTACCCCGACCTCCCACGGCGGCGGCCCTGTGCACCGTCACGCCGGCTCCATGGGCTCGAGCACCGATCCTTCCCGTATCTTCCCGGGTCACCGTCCAGAACCTCGACGTGGTCAAGGTCGATCCCGAGCTCAACATGATCGTTGTGCGCGGCGCGATCCCCGGCCCGAAGGGCGGCATTGTCTATATCAAGAGCACCGTCAAGAAGACCGTCGTCAAGAAGGGCGACGCCGGCATCAGCACCAACCCGCAGAAGGCCTCCGGTCGTAACCCGCAGAAGGCTTCTGCAAGAAAGTAAGGAAAGGAGAGAGCGAATATGCCTACTGCTAAGTTGTTTAATATGGCCGGCGATCAGGTCGGCGAAGTGGCGCTCTCCGAAGCCGTTTTCGGTGTTGAGCCCAACGAGTCCGTCCTGCACGACTCCGTGAAGAACCACCTGGCCAACTGCCGTCAGGGCACGCAGAGCGCTCTGACCCGCGCTGAGGTTTCCGGCGGCGGCAGAAAGCCCTGGCGACAGAAGGGCACCGGCCGCGCACGCGCCGGCTACAAGGGCAGCCCGGTGTGGACCCACGGCGGCGTCGCGTTTGCGCCGAAGCCGCGCGACTACAGCTACACGCTCAACAAGAAGGTCAAGAGACTGGCCCTCAAGAGCGCGCTGAGTGCCAAGGCCGCTGCCGGCGAGATCCTCGTCGTGGACGGCATGGCCGTCGAGGAGATCAAGACCGCCCCCGTCAAGGCGTTCCTGACCAAGATCGGCGCCGACGGCAAGGCTCTGCTCGTGACCGAGCAGGTCGACGAGAAGCTCGTCAAGAGCTCCCGCAACATCCCCGGCGTGAGCAGCACCATCGCCACCATCCTCAGCCCCTATATGATCCTGACACACCGCGTCCTGGTCGTTGACAAGGCTGCGCTCCAGAAAATCGAGGAGGTGTACGCATAATGAGAACCGCTTACGATGTCATTATCCGTCCCATCATCACCGAGCAGTCCATGGAAGACCTCGACATCAAAAAGTACACGTTCGAAGTCGCCAAGGACGCCGGCAAGATCGCCGGCCTCGACGTCAAGCGTATCATCAACGAGCCGACGGCGGCCGCGCTGGCCTACGGCCTCGATAAGGAGACCGACCAGAAGATCATGGTCTACGACCTCGGCGGCGGTACGTTCGATGTCTCCATCATCGAGATGGGCGACGGCGTTACCGAAGTTCTGGCTACCAACGGTGATACCCACCTGGGCGGCGATGACTTCGACCAGCGCATCATCGACTGGATGGCCGAGGACTTCCAGCGCGAGAACAACATCGACCTGCGCAAGGACAAGATGGCTGCCCAGCGCCTGAAGGAGGCTGCCGAGAAGGCCAAGATCGAGCTGTCCAGCGCGACCACGACCAACATCAACCTGCCCTTCATCACCGCGGACGCAAACGGCCCCAAGCATCTGGACATGACGCTGACCCGCGCTAAGTTCAATGAGCTGACCGCTGATCTGGTCGAGCGCACCATGACCCCCGTCCGCAAGGCTCTGGCCGATGCCGGCCTGAAGGCTTCCGACCTGGCCAAGGTCCTGATGGTCGGCGGCTCCACCCGTATCCCTGCCGTCTACGACGCTGTCAAGAAGGAACTGGGCTGCGAGCCGTTCAAGGGCATCAACCCCGATGAGTGCGTTGCTGTCGGCGCTGCCATCCAGGGCGGCGTTCTGCAGGGCGACGTCAAGGGTCTGCTGCTGCTCGACGTTACCCCGTTGAGCCTGGGCATTGAGACTCTGGGCGGCGTCTGCACCAAGATCATTGACCGCAACACCACCATCCCCACCAAGAAGAGCCAGATCTTCTCCACTGCGGCTGATAACCAGCCCAGCGTTGAGGTCAACGTCCTGCAGGGCGAGCGTGAGTTTGCCCGCGACAACAAGAGCCTCGGAACCTTCCATCTGGACGGCATCGCTCCGGCTCCCCGCGGCGTGCCGCAGATCGAAGTCACCTTCGATATTGATGCCAACGGTATCGTTCACGTCAGCGCGAAGGACCTGGGCACCGGCAAGGAGCAGAGCATCACGATCACTGCTTCCACCAACATGAGCAAGGACGACATCGACAAGGCTGTCAAGGACGCCGAGCAGTATGCCGCCGAGGATAAGAAGCGCCGCGAGGAAGTCGATGTGCGCAACAACGCCGACCAGATGGTGTTCCAGACCGAGAAGGCGCTGGGCGAGTTCGGCGACAAGGTTTCCGCCGAGGAAAAGAGCGAGGTCGAGACCAAGCTGTCTGCCCTGAAGGAAGCCCTGAAGTCCGGCAGCGTTGATGACATCAAGGCAAAGCAGGATGACCTGCAGAAGGCCTTCTACGCCATCAGCGAGAAGGTCTACCAGCAGGCCGCTCAGGCACAGGGCCAGCAGCCCGGTGCACAGCCCGGCCCCGATGCCGGTGCGCAGCCGAAGGACGACGGCGCCGTTGACGCCGACTTCCACGAGGTCTAAGCTGTAACAAACCCATAATAAGGCCGCCGCTGGGCAAACCCGGCGGCGGCCCTTGGGGGTTATAGAGAAAGTTAAAATAAAGCCTTCCCCCCCGCGGGGGAAGGTGGCCGTGCGAAGCAAGGTCGGATGAGGGCCAAGCTGCCGGGATTGCCTGTTTGCGGGCAATATCCGGCAGGTCTCACCTCATCAGTCCGCTCCGCGGACAGCTTCCCCGCAAGGGAAAGCCTTTTCACAACCCATAAATAGAGGGGATAGATTCTATGGCAGAAAAACGTGATTACTACGAGGTGCTGGGGATCGGCAAAAACGCCACCGATGCCGAGATCAAAAGCGCCTACCGCAAGCTGGCCAAAAAGTACCACCCCGACCTGAACCCCGGCGACAAGGACGCCGAGGAAAAGTTCAAGGAGGTCAATGAGGCCAACGATGTTCTTTCCGACCCGAACAAGCGCAAGCGCTATGACCAGTTCGGTTTCGCTGGGGTCGATCCCAACTATGGGGCCGGCCAGCCCGGCGGCGGCTTCGGTGGCGGCTTTGGCGGCTTCGGCGGCACCGGCGGCGTCGATCTGGGCGACATCTTCGGCGATATTTTCGGCGGCGGCTTTGGCGGCTTCGGCGGCTCGACCCGCTCCAACCCCAACGCGCCGCGCAAGGGCCATGACATTCAGGCCAATGTGATCCTGACCTTTGAGGAGGCCGCCCACGGCTGCGCCAAAAAGGTCACGCTGAACCGTCAGCAGACCTGCCCGGACTGCGGCGGCAACGGCTGTGCGCCCGGCTCCAGCCCCGAGACCTGTACCGAGTGCGGTGGCCGCGGCTATGTCGTGACCCAGCAGCGCACGCCGTTTGGTGTGATGCAGAGCCAGCAGCCCTGCCCGCACTGCGGCGGACGCGGCACCATCATCAAGAACCCCTGCAAGACCTGCCGCGGCACCGGCAAGACCAGTGCCCGCAAGACGCTGGAGGTCAAGATCCCCGCGGGTATCGACGACGACCAGAACATTGCGCTGCGCGGCCAGGGCGACGCCGGTACGAACGGCGGCCCCGCGGGCGACGTGATCGTCCATGTGACGGTCAAACCCGATGCCGTGTTTGAGCGCGACGGCTACGATGTGTACGTCCGCGTGCCCATTACCTACTCCCAGGCTGTGCTGGGCGCCGAAATTGAGGTCCCCACCGTGGACGGCAAGGTCGCCCAGAAGATTCCCGAGGGCACCCAGAGCGGCACGAAGTTCCGCCTGCGCGGCCAGGGCATCCAGTACCTGAACGGGCGCGGACGCGGTGACCAGTACGTCATTGTGGACGTGGAGATCCCCAAGAAGCTGAACCGCACCCAGCGCGAAGCCCTGAAGGCCTTTGAGGACAGCCTGAAGGACGAGAACTACGAGAAGCGCAAGAGTTTCTTCAAGAACCTGAAGGATCGGTTCATGTCTTAAAGTTTTAAACAGCCCAGCCCCCGCAATGTGGAAAACATTGCGGGGGCTGGGTTTTGTTTATGCTAACGGAAACGGCCACGGCGGGCAGTCCTCTGGCCGCCGACAGGCAGCCGCCAACCCCACGGCCAGCCCGTAGGGGGCGGCGTCCCCGACGACCCGTGCCCGCGTCCGGCCAGTAAAAACCGTCCGGGCAATGACACTCACCCCACAAACTCCATCTCCGTATACTCCGTACTCCCGTTCAAAAATGCGTCGGCGGGGATGGTGGCGTAATTGGCAGCATAATTATGCGCGGGGTCACCCCCGAGGGTCAGCACAACGCGGCCGTCGTCCAAAAGATATTCCATAATAAGGGCCACGTCAACGCCCGCGGGGGCGGCGTTGTGTCCGATTTCATTGCCCTGTAAGTCGTAGAACGTGTAAGTGCGGGGAATGTCGTCGTTCGGAACCATAAACCACCGCAGCGCTTCGTTTTGGTGCATCGGGCGAATAAACTTTTGCGCCGTCATAATGCCCAAATCTTCCTGCGTGCCGTCACTGTGGATGCAAAGGACGGAGGAGCCGGTCCAGTAAGACGGTGTCATGTGGTAGGCGATAAAATAGAAATCGCTTCCGTTTTTGCCCGCGTAGGTGTAGGTGATATAGCCGTCCCCCTCGGGTGTGCCGTCGCAGGGATACTCAAAAATCTTTTGGATAGGCCGCCCCGTGGCAGGGTCCGTCAGGTCGAACTCATAGGTGGAGTTTTGCAGGATGGCACTGAGCATTTCGGAATCGGACGGGAGTGGGATAGGATAGTCCGAAACGATGCGGCTTGTGACAATGCCGCCGTCGGCCACGCCGAGTACATCGTAGGTTTCGATGGGAATGTCCCATTTCTCGCTTGCCCCGGTTTTCAGGTCAAGGCGCATCCCACAGGTGGGAGAGGTCGGCGCTTGGCTGTAAGACATACAGTAGACATAGCGGTCATCGTACAGCTTGGTACCCCATGTGTTGGGGCCAAGCGGAATTTCCCAAACCTCGCCGCCGTCCAACGGAACGGCAAGCAGCTTGGTGTCGCTGTCATAGCGGTACATGACGACGTACAGCGTGTCGTTTGCTAGAAATTGGTATAACGTACTATACGCGCTATCGTTGTATTCGTAGAGCGCGGTTGTCTGTCTGGCGTCAGGGTCTGTTTTGTAAATGACGGTTCCAGTAAAGTTGCCCTCATCGTCAAGGACGGGACGGGTCTGACAAATCACATTGCCGAATTTGTTCTGCCCAGTTTCGGCAAGGGCGTGCAGCTCCCCCACCGGTTCAGGTGCCGCCGTCGGTTCCGGTGTGGCGGCGGCAGTCTCCGCCGCCGATGCGGCTGTGGTGGCGGAATTCGCCGCCGACGCACAGGCGGACAGTGCCAGCGCCGCGGTGAGGATAAGGGGAATGCGCTTTTTCGTTTTCATGGGTACACGTCCTTTCCGGTGATTGAAAAACTCTGCGGCAGCGGGCACGGCCCACCGTGCCGTTCCCTGTAGGGTGGGCCCGTTCACTCCGCAAACGTCATCTCGCGGTATGCCGACCCGCCGTTCAAAAATTCGTCCGCGTCCATCACAGCGTACCGGGCCGCGCTGTCGTGCTCCCAGTCGTAGCCGACGACCATCAGCAGGCGCCCGTCGTCCAGCATACAAAGCGGGAAGAAGGCCTCCAGCCCGGCGGGCCGCTCGTTGCGGCCAATCTCATGGCCTTGCGTGTCGTAAATCAGATAGATGCCGTCGGTGCCGCGGGTCAGGAGCCAGCGCACCTCATCGCCCTGCAAAACCGCACAGTAATCCAGGTAATCCGGCGTTTTGGTAATGCCAAGGTCGGTCCGGGTGCCGTCCGTGCCGATGCGCAGCACGGACTGGGAAACCAGACTGTACTCGTCGTCGCACTGGTCTGCGCGGAAATAGAAGTCACTGCCACACTTGCCAAGGTAGGTGTAGATTGTAAGGCTCCCCGGCTGTGGTATGTCATAGGGGAGGGTAAAGCAGGTCTGCCGCACCGCGCCTGTCGCGGGGTCGGCCAGGGTGTATTCCAGCGTGGTGTTCTGCAAAAGCGCCTGGGACATCTCGTCGTCGTCCGGGTAGGGCACCGGATAATCCGAGACAACGCGGCAGAGCAGCAGCGCGTCCCCGACGACATCGGGAATGTACATTGTCTCCACCGGGATATTCCACGGCGCGGTCTCCCCGTTTTCCAAGTTAAACCGCATACCGCCGGTACGGCAGAACGGCGCGGCGCTGACGCTCCGGCAGTAGAGGTAGTGACCTGCGTAAAAAACAGGCATCCAGTCGTCGTAGGAGAACGGCAGCACGCGCGCCTCACCGCCCGTCGTCGGCAGGGCCAGCATACCGCCGTCGTAGCAGATGAAATACAGCGTGTCGTCTATGATCAGCGGCGCGGACGCAAGCTGGGAGCCGGTGCGGTACATCTCATAGGTCTGCCCGGTGGTAAGGTCGGTTTTGTAGACGGTGCTGTGATCAAAGCTGCCGAGACTGTCCTCGCTGCTTGAAAAGTGGGAGACCGCCGTATAGACGCTGCTGCCGCTGACCGCGCAGGCGCTATAGGCAGAGAGGGGGTGCGGCTCGCCCGGCAGTGCTGCTTCTGTGCTGTCCTCCGCCGCGGCGCTCTCCGCCGTACTCTCAGCCGGTGCGGCCTCCGAAGCCGCCGCGGTATCGCCCGCAGACGCGCATCCGGCCAGCGCCAGCATGGCTGCCGCCAATAATAAAGCTACTTTTTTCATCCTCAAAGCTCCTTTCTGTGCCTGGTTTGCCCCTATCCTACACCCCGGATGTTGCAAAGTTGTCACACGGAGCGGGTGTTTTGGAGATTTTTGCAATTTTTTTGCGGGAAGTGGGCGTGGGGCGTCGGGGACGCCGCCCCCTACGGGCTGGCAGTAAAGTGGATGCCTGCCCGCGGCGGGATGGGGGCATCCCGCCCTACGAATGACATAAAGTGAGTGCGTAGGGCGGCATGCCCTCATGCCGCCGCAACCGTGCGGTAGCCGCACAGCTCCCGGGTCGTCGAGGACGCCGACCCCTACAGCCGCAGAGGCCTTACCCAATCGTGATCTTCCGCGTCGTCTCGTCCACCCGTTCAATGTGGATGCGAAGGGGATTTTCCAAATCCAGCAGCTCCGCGCAGTTCTCGCTCCACTCGCAGGCGACAACGGCCCCCATGTCGAGGTAGTCGTAGAATCCGGCGGCGGCCAGGTCGCCCTCGGTGTGGATGCGGTATAAATCAAAATGCGCAAAGGGCCGCGGGCCGCGGTAATAGTTCACGATGGCAAATGTCGGGCTGGATACCGGGTCGGTGCAGCCCAGCCCCTCGGCCAGCCCTTGGCAGAACGCGGTCTTGCCCGCGCCCAGACCGCCCGTGAACGCGATCAGCGCCCCGGCGGGCAGCGTTTTGGCAAGCTCACGGCCAACGGCGACGGTTTCCTCCCGCGAATGGGTCACAAATTCCTGCATAAGCAAGCTCCTTGTTTTGGGCCGCATAAGGCGCGGCCACACACGTATATATTATAGTACAGAAATCCGCATTTGTAAAATTTAATCTGTAACTTGGCAAAATTCGTCGAAATGCGCTATAATAAAGGCATCTATCAGGAAAGGAGCCTGCCCATGTATCCGCTCATCCGCCGGTATCTGCGCCGGGTCGATGTGGTCTATCTGCTGCTCTGTGCGGCGTGCTCGGCAATCAGCGTCGTGGTGCTGCTGTCCATCGGGCAGACGCAGCTTGGCAGCAACAACAAGGCATCGGTGCAGCTCATCGCCAGTCTGCTGGGGCTGATGCTGGCCGTCGTCTTTTCCACGGCGGATTACCATGCGCTGGCCCGGGCGTGGCCGCTGCACGGTGTTGTGGCGTGGGGGCTGGTGCTGCCGACGCTGTTTCTGCACAACGTCAACACCGGCCTGGTCACGATTGGCTATGACGCGGGCGGCACGTCCAACTACAGCTGGTACCGGGTGGGCGGCATGACCTTCCAGCCCGCCGAGCTGGCAAAAATCAGCTTTATTTTGACGCTGGCGCTGCATTTGAGCCAGGTGCGCGGGCAGGTGAACCGCCCCAAAAATCTGCTGCTGCTTTTTGTGCACATTGCGCTGCCTGCGGCGGCCATTCATGTGCAGGGTGACGACGGCACGGCGCTGGTGTTTCTGGGCATCGGGCTGGTCATGCTCTACGCGGGCGGGCTGTCCCACTGGCTGGTGGCGGGCGGCCTGACGGCGGGTGTGGTCGGCGGCGCGGCGCTGCTGACACTGCGGCCCGGCATTTTGAAGGGCTACCAGTTCAAGCGCATCCTGGCCGTGCTCACCCCCGATGACCCCGCGCTGGCGGACATTACCTACCAGCAGAACAAGGGGGCCATGGCCATTGGCACCGGCGGGCTGACGGGGCAGGGGCTGCTCTCCGGGGAGCACATCTTTGTGCCCAACGCCTGGAACGATTTTATTTTTGCGTATCTGGCAAACGTTTTGGGCTTTCTGGGCGCGGCGGCGGTGCTGTTGCTGCTGTTTGCGCTCTGCCTGCGCACACTGCGCACCGGTCTGCAATGCCCCGACGCGCTGGGCTGCAATATCTGCGTCGGCATCTTTGCGGCGCTGTTTTTGCAGTATGTGATAAACATAGGCATGAATTTGCAGGTGCTGCCGGTCATCGGCGTGACGCTGCCGTTCTTCTCGGCAGGCGGGTCAAGCGTCGTCATGATGTATCTCTGCGTCGGCATTGTGCTCAGCGTCGGCATGAACACCCGCAGCAGCAAGCTGGAAATGCAGCAGATTTTATGAAAAAAGCGGGAACCGTGAGGTTCTCGCTTTTGCTTTCTTGGCCCCCTCTGCGCTGGAAGGCACCGTCGAGCACGTCATCTACCCGTGCGGCACCCGCTGTTTCTTGGCCCCCTCTGCGAGGGGGCTCCGCCCGCAGGCGGTGGGGGAGAGAACTTCATCTCTACCCGAAGTTTAACCTTTACTCCGCAGTTTTCGTCTCGGCCATAAACAGCCCGGGGATCAGGCAGAGCGACGACAGCCCCACGATGATGAACACGGTGCGGGACAGCCAGCTCATGCTGCCGCCCAGCAGCCACCCCACAGCGTTGAACCCCCAGATGCCGTAAATGCCCCAGTTGATGCCGCCGACAATGGAAAGCAGAAGCAAAACCTTTTTGAAACAAGACATGGATGGACCCTCCTTTGTAGGAGAGTATGTGCGGAGTGGATGGCGTTTATGCGCAGCCGCACCGTAGGGGCCGGGCATGCCCGGCCCGCAGCTTTCCAATAAGTACACGCTTATCCTTACAAACCGGAAGTTGTCACTGCGATTTCTCATTAAATAATGCGGTTACTTACTTCGATACTATTTCAACAGTCGGCAGCTTGCTCGCCAATCCGATTTCATTCTCTTCCGCAACTCTATAATTAGTAACCTCTATTGAGTACATATAATCCGAAATATCTGGATTTTCCTCATCAGCCGGAAGTTCAACTTCAAATGTCTTGAACTCAAACACATAAGGTGTTCCTTCAACAAGTTCTCCCGTCAAATCTTCCTGAAACCAAAGTAAAAATGGTCTGTCCTGAAAGAAGTGAACTACGGCAATCGTTTTGCCCGGAGCCACATAGTAATCCGTCAAGAGTTGCTCAACGGTAGCTGTAAAAGCCCCCGAAAACTGTGCAAAGCACTTTTTGTTTTCGGTCATTTGTTGCTTTCCATCATTATACCCATCCTCGTAGCCAGCGGTATAACCTTCTTCGTAGTTCGTATCATGTGTATCTGAACTTTGATTATTATTTCCACAACCAACCAATGAAAGTACCAGCACAAGACAAAGAACTATTGCAATAAACTTTTTCATACTGTTTCCTCCATCAACTTCCGATTTGTTGAACTAAGTCAAGTATACCACACTCTCCCATGAAAGAACAGGCAGATATAGCACAAAAGGCAGGATACCATCGCCATGATGATACCCTGCCTTTGGTCGTTACTGTTCGGGGTCAGCGTTCGGACATTTGTTGGACTTCGATAGTGCTCTTGTTGGAGAGCGTCTGCCCCAAACCCTGCTGGAACCGAGTACGGCAAACCGGAAGTCAACGAATGGATGCCATTTTATCAGTCGACCATGATCTCCTAAGAGCCGCATAGGAGATTAAAAAGTTTGCAAGCCAGCCAACTGGTACCGCAAGCCAGACAAAGGCAATGCCGAAACGTGGTGCACAGATCAGGGCAACGGACAGACGAATCGCAAGATTCACTATGTTTGCAACGAGGAACGGACGCATAATTCCGAGACCGCGAAGAACGCCATCGGTTGCCATCTTGATACCCATGAAGATGAAAAAGTAACCAAGCCACCTCATATAATCACCAGATACCTGATAGGCCAACACTGTTCCGTCTTTTCCTAAGAACAGTGAGGAGATCTGCGTATGCAGCGTTTCAATGACGAGAAAGGCAAGAACGGCAAAGCACACGTCCAGCACCAGCGCCGCATGGTAGCCTTTTTTGATGCGTTGGGGTTTGCCTGCGCCAAGATTCTGGGAAACATACGGCGAAACCGCATTGCCGATGGATACAAAGATCAAGGAAAAAACATTTTCCACCCTCATCGTTGCTGTATACCCGGCGAGTGCCTGTGTACCGAAAGGATTTACCACTGCCTGCACGATCATCATACCGATGGACACTGTGGACTGCTGTAAAACCGACGGCACCGCAATGCGAAGCATGGAATACAGCTCCTGCCGTTCAAACCTGTTAAAGGGACTTTTATATTGCTGCATCCGTGCAAAGAAAATCAAAAACGAAAACACTGCGGAAATTCCCTGTGCAATCAGGGTTGCAATAGCCGCACCGAACACACCGAGACCTAGCCCGGCTACCATCCAAAGATCCAGTAAAATATTCAGGATGGACGAAAAAATCAGCAGTCCCAGCGGAATTTTGGATTCGCCGATGGAGGTGAACATGGTAGAAAGAATGTTATACATAAACAGAAACGGAAAGCCCACAAAATAGACCCGCAGATACAGTACTGCATCATCCAGTATGTCGGCAGGGGTTTGCAGTCCACGCATCATCGAGTTGGCGAAGAAAAGGCCAAAAACACCAAGGACTATACTTAGAAGCAAAAAGCTGATCAAGGAGGTTGACACGATTGTTTTCATTTTGCCATACTCCCTGGCTCCGAAATAACGGCTCACAAGCACACCGGCTCCGACACCGGCTCCCAGTGCCACACAAATGAACACATTGGTCAATGCTGCACATGCACCGACAGCTGCAAGTGCGGAAGAACCAACAAACTGGCCGACAATAATAGAGTCGGCCATATTGTATATTTGCTGAAAAAAACTGCCAAGAATCATTGGCATTGCAAAAACCGTCAACGCTTTGAGGGGCGTATCGGTTATCAAATACTCATCTTTCGACATTATCCTATTCCTCCATGGTATCTTGTATCGTGGTATCCCATTCACTTACTTTCTCAAATTCCGATTTATCATCCTGATTATACCACAAAAAAACCGCCCATGCCAAATCCGGCAGGGGCGGTGTGTATTGCAATTAGTTCTTCAATGCCTGCATCGGGGCGGGAATGCGGCCGCCGCGGTGGATCATGACCGCGGGGCTGTACTGGCTGATGGGCATGATGGGCGCGTGGCCCAGCAGGCCGCCGAAGTCCAGCACGTCGCCAGCTTTGTGGCCGATGGCGGGGATGACGCGCACGGCGGTGGTCTTGCTGTTCACCATGCCGATGGCGGCCTCGTCCGCGATCAGGCCGCTGATGACCTCGGCGCTCGTGTCGCCCGGGATGACGACCATGTCGATGCCGACGGAGCAGACCGCGGTCATGGCCTCGAGCTTTTCCAGCGTCAGGCTGCCGCAGTTGGCGGCGTTGATCATGCCGTCATCCTCCGACACGGGGATGAACGCGCCGGACAGGCCGCCGACGTGGTTGGACGCCATGACGCCGCCCTTTTTGACCGCGTCGTTCAGCAGGGCAAGGCAGGCCGTGGTGCCGCAGCAGCCGCAGCTCTCAAGGCCCATCTCCTCCAGAATGTTCGCAACACTGTCGCCAATCGCGGGCGTAGGGGCCAGCGACAGGTCAATGATGCCCGCGGGCACGCCGAGGCGCTCACTGGCGAGGTTCGCTACCAGCTGGCCCAGGCGGGTGATCTTGAATGCCGTGCGCTTGACCAGCTCGGCCACCTCGTCCATCGGGGCGTCCTTCGGCAGCTTGGCCAGCGCGGCGCGCACCGCACCGGGGCCGGAGACGCCGACGTGGATCTCACAGTCCGGCTCGCCCGCGCCGTGGAACGCGCCCGCCATGAACGGGTTGTCCTCGGGCGCGTTGCAGAACACGACGAGCTTTGCGTCGCCCATGCACATGTTGTCCTTCGTCAGCTCGGCGGTCTCGCGCACGACCTCGCCCATCAGCTTGACGGCGTCCATGTTGATGCCCGATTTCGTCGAGCCGATATTGACGCTGGAGCAGACAATATCGGTCTCGGCCAGTGCACGGGGGATGGCGGCGATCAGCCGCTTATCGCCCGCGGAAAAGCCCTTGTGTACCAGCGCACCGAAGCCGCCGATGAAGTTGACCCCCACGGCCTTGGCCGCGCGGTCCAGCGTTTTGGCGTACTGCACGGGGGCGGCGTCGGGCGCGGCACCCAGCAGCATCGCAATGGGCGTGACGCTGATGCGCTTGTTGACGATGGGGATGCCGTATTCGGCGCTGATGCCGTCCACGACGGAGACCAAATTGCCCGCCAGACGGGTGATCTTGTTGTAGATTTTCTCGCACGCCTTGTCCGCATCCGGGTCGATGCAGTCCAGCAGGCTGATGCCCATTGTGACGGTGCGCACGTCGAGGTTCTCGGCGGTCAGCATCTCAATGGTCTCCATAATGTCGCGGCTGTTGATGATTCTCATGTGGCAGCCCCCTTAAATGGTGTGCATGGCATCAAAGACTTCCTGCCGGGTCACGGTGACCTGCATCTTCATCTCTTTGCCCAATGCCGCAAAGCGGTCCCGGACCTCGGCGGCCCCGGCGTTCGCCTTGCTCAGATCGACCAGCATGATCATGCAGAACATATCCTGCATGATGGACTGGGAAACGTCCTCAATGTTGATGTTCAGCTCGGCGCACACCGCGCTGACCTTGGCAACGACACCCACCGTGTCCTGCCCGATGACCGTGATGACTGCTTTCATAAAATGACCCCCTCAAAATGTCCGATGATAAACGGAATACTGCCATTATAACAAAATTCCGCAAAAGAGTAAAGAATATAATGAGAAGTAATACTTTTTGAGCGGGCAGCTGCCTGCGGGGCGTCGGGGACGCCGCCCCCTACCGTAGTTCCGTAGGGGCGGATTCCATATCCGCCCGCGGGAGTGTCCGTAGTAGAAATGGAAT
>OIAM01000420.1_pt1 | contig 13438 bp, 18 predicted proteins | sample 1580771 | NCBI WGS metagenome assembly OIAM01 (sample SAMEA3882538, study PRJEB24775) | human gut metagenome | biome: human-associated habitat; feature: intestine environment; material: feces | place: Netherlands | collected 2009/2010
TGTACTCGCCGACTCTGTCGCATGGCCAGAGCGGATAGCAGAATGGGCTTGTGTATCCGGATTCCTCTTTCACGTTCTTGGTGTCTGTGTATTTCTTTGCCTTGGCTGTATCAAGGTCAAGAAGTGCCATTGCGCTGTATACGCCATTGATCTTGGCTGCCTTGGCTGCAAGTGCAAGACCTACCTCCGGAATCTGTGACCAGCCTGGTGCGAGAATGAGTCCCGGAACGATGCCGAGTCTTGGGTATACCTGTCTAATGACCTGCGCTCCTGTCTCAGCTCCTGTGGATGGATCCACAGCTCCGATGACGTCCTCTTTCGTAACCTTGGACGGATCGATGACTTTTCCGCTTACCTTGATGGCTGTTGCTGCTGCGCCTTTTCCGCCTGCGAGCATTGTGATTGTGAGGAATCCAGTTGTGCTGTCAAATGCAGCACTGTAATCCTCGCCAGCCTTGAGCTCTGTATCGCCAGTTGAATTCTTGACGGTGAGCCCTTCGAGGATGATGCCTTCTTTCTCGATCACTGCCTGCTTCTGGTTTACCTGGTACTCTGCCTCTACGAGTTCCTTGTTGTGCTTTGCCGGATCCAGGACGTTGATGTAAACGACCGGACTAACCTGGAACAGGTTTGATGTTGCGAACATCGTCTGGCAAAGTGTGAAATTCTTAAAATCTACGGAATATCCGAGTGCTGCCATGGCTTCAGTTCCTGAATTCGCAAGAATTGGAACGTTCACGGCTTCGCTTGGATTCTCGGCCATATTGACCGGAGCTGTTCCGACGACTACCTGGACGGAGCTGTTGCCGGTCTTTGGTACCTGAACGGCTGTAGCTTCTTCCTGGATATAAACTCCATGTCTGATGCTCATTAGTTCTTACCTCCTCTTTCAAGTTTGAATTTCTGCGCTTCTGCGTAAGCGCTGTATACGTATCCTCTCTTTTCTCTGATCATTCTCTCGGCCTCGCCGTATTCTCTGATCGGAATGAAAAGGTTCAGGATCATTGGTGCATCCGCTTTGGCTGCTTTCGCTGCCTCCGGGATTGTCGTGTAGACTGTGCCGGTGATGGCGATTCCGCTGATTGTTGGTCCTACGTAGAGGACTGCTTCAGTCTTTGCCTCCGTCACTGATTCGCTCATGACCAGTCATCGCTCCTTCCTATTTTTGGTACGTAGAATTTGATATCTATGGCTCCGAAGTAAAACGGATACGTGTCCTCATCCTGAAGCGCAAAGCTCACATTCTGGTTCGCTCTGAATTTACTATCCAGGAGCGGTCTTTCCAGGAACCGGTTTGTGATCTTTGTGATCATCTCCAGGATGGTTCTGTGTCCGTTCGTTTCTTTGTCGTAGTCACAAATTCCGAATAATACCGTGGTTCCGACGAGCCATGGCTCATCGTCCGTCGGTGTGTTGCCTTCTTCGATTCTCACGATGAAGTAAGGGAAGAACTGCGACTGGTCTTCCTCATCGTCTGTGATCTCCGGCAGTCTCTGTTCGTAGCCTTTTACTCCGACCACGTCCTCTCCTGCAGCATTTTTCAGCTGCATCTGCGCCAGGAGTTCCTCGATTTCGGCGATTAGCGATTTCTGAAGGTCCCATGGTGTCATTGTCTTCCTCCTACTTTGTGAGTAATTCTATTTGCTGCTCCACGTAATGCTGCAGGTTCCGGTCGATGGATGGTTTCACGACTCCGTATACCTTTTCCTCGTTACCGATCATCTTCGGGATTGAGTTGGAGCTCAGCTTCTTGATTGGCAACCTGGCGGTGCTTCGTCTCTGATAAATCTGACCGTTTGGTCCTTTGAAGGCTTTAATATTGCCATATATAAGCTGCTTCAGGCCGCCGCCCTTGATGATGTTTGCTTTCGCTCCGGTTTTCTTCGGTGCGGTTGTGTGAAACTTTGTGATTGAGAGCGGTTTGCCTTGTGAATGGATCACCGCTTCCAGTCTTCCTGCGGACGCTTTCCGGATCGTCATGTCCTTCTTAAAGCCTCCGGATTTTACCGTGTAGGTCGCCTGCGCTTTATTTGCGAGATCTACTCTCGCTGTGACTGCTACTTTATTCAGGGCCCGCGATATTACCGTTGGCGCTTTTCGGCTCATTTCTCCGAGCTTCGCCTGCACTTCCTCCAGCATCTGTTCGTCTACCTGGTATTCGATCATGCTCTGTTCGCCTCCAGTGTGATTGAATAGATACCGTCCTCTGAAATAGCATCAGCCACCTTGTATGGCCTCTTGTCGAATTGGATCAGGGATCCCTGCTTCGGCATTGGACCATAGTCGGTGGCTGCTACGTAGATCAGTTTTTGGTTTTTATAAATTCCATCCATGTGCTGGTTGAATCTCTTTTCACGCTCGATCTGTTCGTTGGAGTCTACCTGAACCGGCATCATCTTTCCATTGAGATCATGCATGTCCGAGAACTCATCCGCGTTCATGAATGTGTCGTGCACGTCCGACGCGATTACGTCTTTGAAACTCATTTTTTTCGGCTCCGGGTTGGTTTCTTTACCGGATCAGTGGCTCTTTCGATGCTCTTTGGGATTCTTCCAGCGAGGTCATCTTCGTTGCCACTATTGCTGATTCCGATCTGTCCTGGCTGAGCTGTCAGCATCTGCGCTCTTGGAGCCGGTGCCTCTGGCTCATCCTCTACCAGGGTGGCGGTTCCGGCATCCAGCCAGGTCTGCTTCATCTCTGAATCAGGAAGCTCATCTCCGACCTCATACTGACGTGCTCCGTATAAGATCGGATAAACTGCCACGAGCTTCATTTAGGCGTTGATCTTAATTGATACGACCGCGTCCGCTGCGGCTGCGTCTGCGATAGCGTAGCCTGCGAGGATGTTGGACTCGGCTGTTGCGGTGATCACTCCGTTTGTGTTGTCCCAGTAAACATCGGCGCCTGCAGTGATTGCCTCGCTTGCCTTCTTTGGGAAGCTGTAAACGCCTACCACATTGACGCTGTATTTCTGTCCCGGTGCTGCTTCCATCGCTACGACTCCGATTCTCTTACCGATAGCCTGGATGGTATTGGCCGGGATGGTTTTTGCTGTGTCATTGATGCGATCGATAGTCTCGCCTCTCTGCCAGAATGTTGCTGTTGCCATGATTTATTCCTCCTTCCTCTTAGACAAGCTTCAGCTTCGTGTCGACCTTGATTCCTGGGTTCTTTACGGCTCCACGGTAGTCCATTACGGAGATACCCCAGTCGAGGTAAATATCCCAGATAAATCCAAGCTGTCCAGGAGCTTCCATTCTTCTGATGTTCGGGATCTCCTGACCGTTCAGGTAGTCGACCTCGATGAAGTCTGTGTCTCCAGGATCGCCAATCAGGAACCATGGCATCACGTTTCCAAGGCCGCCGCACAATGCGTTGATTGTCGGATCCTCGACTACCTCGATGCTGTCTCTGTACTGGTAGAGTGGGTTCACTGCCTGGGTGTTGTCGCTTGTGTTAATTGTCGGACTGAAGAAGAGCGTGTACATGTCGAACTTCATTCCTGAAGGTACGACGATGGTTGCCGGATTGATGATGATGCTCTCTCCGAACTGATCCTTCTGGTTTGCAAGCGCCATGATCATGGTCTGCATTGCTTCCTGTGTTACTCCGGTACCGGATGCGAGGAGGTTTTTGTGTTCCTTGCCAAAGAGTGCAGCTCCGTCGTAAATGTTGGAGTTGTTGATCAGGATCTGGTATACCTGCTTGTTGATGGTCTTTCTTGCTGCGGCTGCATATCTCGCCGGGAGGCTTGTCACGAGACCGATGTCGTCATCGATGAATGCCTTTCTGGAAAGAGTGAACTGGCGGCCGTAAGTCTTCAGCTGTCTCTGAGGGAGCTTGTCATCTTTGAAGATGTCATGCTTGAGCTCTCCGTTCTCCGGTACCTCGTAGAACTCGCCGACTGGTCCAGCTACGTAGTAGTTGTCATGCCGCTTGAAGTCCTTCAGGGATCCCTTCTTTGTGAACTTATCAAAGGTCACGGCTACCTTGCGGTATCCTTCCTTGTACGCCTTCTCGATTGTCTGATCGAGGATTGCCGGGAAGGATGCCTCTGGATTGTAGAAACCTCTGGCCATCATTGTGTAAAGCTCATCTGAGCTTCTGCGGTTTAAGTTGCTCTCGCTGGATCCGTCTCTCTGCAGACACTCGATGGCGAGGTCTCTGATTGACATTCCCATGATGCTTCTGGCTCCGTCTTCCGGACGCTCTAATGTCATGCCGCTTCTCATGAGGAGGGAATCAGCAGCGGCGCGTCTGAACTTATCCTCCTGTGTATCTGTTACCTGGATGCCGGTCGCTACTGGTGAGTGCTGGCTTCTCAAGTGTTCAAGGACTGCGGCTCTTACCTGCTCCTCGGTAGATCCGTTGTCGATGTAAGATCTGGCATCAAGACCGAACTCTGTACAGAGGTCCTCAATGCTGCGGATTCTCTGTCTTTCTGCCTCGATGGCTCTCTGTGCGTTCTGTGGATCCTGTCCACCGTTTCCACCTTCGCCTGCGGCAGGTGTCTGCTGTCTCTGGCCTTCCGGTGTGTTGTTTGCTGGTGCAGCAGGAGTGGAACTCTGGCCGCCATGGGCGATGCCAGCACCAGCTGCTCTAGCTGCGTCGATGCTTCTCTGCAGGGAGTCAAATTCTGCGGCTTCCTCGCGTGTCATGTTGCGACCTGCGGATCTGGCAGCGTTTAATAATTCCTGCTGACGTGCGATCATCTGTTCAATCGTCATTTTCTTTTACCTCCATTCGGTTTTTGTTTATTTGAAGTTGCCTCTCATAGATATCGAGTGGGATGTCCTGCGTTCCGGGTTCGGATTTTTCTTCCATTTCCCTTCCCACACCTACGGTTGGATCTGCTGGGACACTAACGATGCTTATCTCGTAAGGCGCCCACTTCTTAGCGATCGAGCATGGTCCCATGAATCTGCCATCCGTCGAGGTCTTGTTTGGCATTACTTCCTCCCAGTCGTCTACCAGGTATCCTACGGATACGCCTTTGAGGGTTCCGCCTTTTACTTTCTGGTAGATCACTTCGGACGCTTCATCTGAATCAAATTCGATTGTAGCCATTCCGCGTCCGTTATCTATCCACGCTTTGGTGATCTTGCCGATCACTTCGTCGCGGTCATGGTTGAAAAGCACGCATCCGATCTCATTCAGTCTGGTCAGATCGACGCAGCCTGCTGAATGGTCGAGGATCTCCTGTCCGAACCATCTTGTATATGGTTCTTCAGATGAGAAGCTCAGCTCGAATGTTCGCTCGTTGCCATCTCCTTCGAGTGCTCTGATTGAACCTCTCAGTTCTCTCAGGCCTCTATTCCTGTCCTTCGTCTGATGCTGACTGGCCTTCTTTTCCGTCTCCGGACTGTGTGCCCTTGTCATCATCGTTGGTTCCTTCCTCCTGGCCGTCTCCGGTTTGATCATCCGGTTTTGGCGGCTCTGGCTTCGGTTCTTCTTTTTCTGATCTGAGTTTGCCATCGAATATCACACCTCCTAAGTCATAGCCTTTCTTTTTCGCATACTCGATTACCTCCAGGTTGTCATCGATCTGCTGCTTCCAGTCGCGGCCGTTCTCGGCAGCAATCTCTTTGTACGTTTTCTGGCCGGTATTCAGCGCGGTCTTGTTTGCGCTGGATTCCTTCAGTGGATCGATCCACTTCTTAGGGCTCTTGATCCATCCGTGCTCCAGGTAGTCATCCTTCTTTGTCCAGAAGTCTCCGTTTACCTTGATCAGTCCTGTCAGATAACAGCTGATTACGAATGTCTCATAGATCTCATCGAGAATGGCCAGAATTGCTTCTTCCTCCTCCTGGTAGGTCATCTCATCCTCGATGGCTCCCTGTCTTGCGGATGCGTAGTTGGTCTCGCTCATGTCGCGGGATGTCGCCTCATATGAGAGTCCCTGACCGGCTCCGATCATACGCTGCTGCAGCTTCGTGAAGGATGTAGCATCGCTTCCCTGGCCGGTCGGATTTACGACCTGGACTTCATCTCCGGCATTGAGCTCTTTGATCATTCCAGGTGTCAGCGTCTTTCCATCGTACTCATGCTTTCCGACGTTTTCCGTCGCAGCATTTCTTCCGATGCCGACTGTCGGCAGCTGCTTCTTTATGAAAACAGACAGGCAGGCTGCGATTCGTTCCTTGACGGATACTGCAGTCATGAATTCGTTTGTGTCACGGATTCTGGTTGCTGTCTGGCTCATATCGGACATTTCTCTGATCTGAGAAGGGCGGCGCTTCGTGTAATAAAAAATCACATCGTTTGCATCGATTCTTCTTGGCTGCTCCAGGGAGAATCCGTCGATGCCGTACTGCCTGATCCAATATGCGACCGGTTTGTTGTACTTGTTGTACTCAATACCTCCGACGATTCGGTTTCCTCCGGCTGTCTCTCCAACCTGGAGAGTGTCGAGCTCATCAACCTCGATCATCTGAAGTTTGAACGGGATCATTCCGTCGTTGGTATAAACCTTCACGAATAGAATTCCTCCATCCACCTTCTTCCTGGTCACTGCCATTCGGAGTATCTGGTTCAAGGTCTGCGTTCCGGTCACGTCGCAGTTCCTTGCCTTGCACCATTTTTTCCAGAGCTTCTCGATATCTGCATTCAGCTTTGTTTTCTTCGTCTTGGCCTGCAGATTGTAGCCCGCGCCGATGACGTTTCGCTTGTATGCCGATATCAGCGAGTTCGCGATGTCGGAGTTTCTCTCCAGGTCTCGCGCTCTGGCTCTGATGGTGTCTCTGGACGTTCTGTCCGTCATTTCTGCGGAGTAGTTTGCCGCTCTCCATCCTGCATTCAGTCTGGAGTTATTGCCTGCGTCATAGTTACGCAGTTCGTTGTACGTTGCACGCCATGCCGCACGCTTTGCTCCCGCTTCCGGGCTGATCCATGCGACGACGTTATCTAGCCAGCTCATTTGGTCCATCACCTCCCATCAAAAAAGGCGACGTATGTGTTGTCCAGGAGACTGGTGTCGCCCTCTGCGGCTATCTCTGCCTCCAGTTCCTCTTTCAGCTTCCTGAGCTGGTAGAGGTCGGCTCTTGTCAGCTTACGGCTACCGATCTGATAAGACTGGCCGCCGATCAGAATTTTTCGGATTGCTGTTTTGACTTCTCCGAGCAGCTCGACGGTGCTGACGTTACCGTCGAGCTCTTTGCTTTCTTCACTCATGTCGTTCCTCCTATATCCAGTTCTCGTTTTGCTTGATCCATGTTTCCTCCGGAGCGTATGCTTCCTCCGGACGCTCCGCCTTGGCTTTGGCTTCAGCTTCGTCCTGCAGGTGTAGCGTTCTGACTCCGGAGATATCAGCTGCTGCCAGCGCATATACCTCTGCATCCAGGTAGTGGTTGTCGATGTGGCTGCGCTTTGGCACCCATCTCTGAACGGTTCGGTTTCCGGATTTGACATTGACCTTGTGCTCTGCAGTTACCTGCTCGGCGTATTCTCTGTCGCATCCTTCAAAGACCATCCAGCTTCCGCGGCCGTTCGGCTTCTTCATTCGACCGGCGATCATGTCCTTGTACTTGTCGCCGTCAACCAGCACTAGGTTCATTCCGTATGCCTGGCTTCCTTGCTTGTTGATCTTCGATAGCTTGAAGTGTGACAGCATCGGGTTGTTGGAACCCTTGACCGGAAGCGCCCATTCTGAATTCAGGGCGCAGAAGTCATACGTGCTGTCTGCGTCGTATCCGGAGTCGATCAGGCACAATGCCACGATCAGTTGGTCTCCGTCTTCTGTGAAGTACGGCGTATTCATGATCTGCTCGATGTCCTGGAAGGATAACGCCTGGCCGTGCGCGATGTTCTGGCTCGTGATGTAACTGCCCCACGCTCGGATGGTCCAGTAGAGCGACGTCTCCTGAACGTCCACTCCCGCGGTCAGGAACTTCGTCCAGCTTGGTGCTGTGAATTCCGGCCGCTCTGTCTGGCGTTCCAGTACGGTGTCGGCCGATGTCTTCAGCTTGGTGTCTTCCCATGGTTCTGCGAGCCATGAGTTCGTGAAGTTCTGCAGCTTGTCCGGATCGTCCTTGCTATCCAGGAATTCTTTCACGATTTCTGAAAATCGGACGAACGGACTATAAAGCGTGTTGATCCAGAATCCTACCTTGCGGTTGTACTTTGAATTCTCACGCACGGTCTTCCACTCTCCGTACCGGAGCATCTGTTCCTTGTCCTGGTCTGTGATGTCTCCACCGCATTCCTGGCACCGGTAGACCGCCATGTCAGCTCTGTCCTGGTTGCTCAGGTCATCCCCGGATGGGAACTTCAAATTCTGAAACGTGAGCTCTATCATGGATCCGCAGTGCGGGCACGGTATGAAGTAATGCTTTTCGATATCCGCATCCATGAGTGCCTTCCAAATATGGCCGGTGGCCAGAGTTGGTGTTGACGTCATGTAGATCTTCCTGTTTCGGAAGGTCTCTTTCTTGGATGATCCTGGGTATTTGTCCACCTCATCCAAGAACAGGTACTTGATCGCCTTCGATGCCAGGGACGATGGCGAGTTGGATCCGGCCAGCGACAGGTACATTCCATCAAACTGCAGCTCCAGCTGTGATGATTCGTTTTTGTTGTAAAGCGATTTCAGCGTCCTGGTTGCCATGATCATTGGTTCCAGTCGGTTCTCGCTGATACTCTTGGCCAGGATGTCTGTTGGGTAGACGATCATGGTCGGGGATGGATCCTGCTGGATAACGTATCCGAGCATGTTCTGAAGGGCTTCGGTTCCTCCGACCTGTGTCGGTTTTACGAAGATAATTCTTTCCGTGTCGTAATTGATGAGCTCATCCATGATCTCCTTCAGGTACGGCGTCTTGTCATTTCGCCATGGTCCCGGGAGGGCGGATGTCTTGGAGTCTAGGACTCTGTAGTTTTCTGCCCACTCTGAAACGGTTATGTTCTCAGGCGGGCAGAGCTGCTTGAGTGCGTCTGCCTGGTATTGTGTGACTGGAAATTTACGAATCTGTATTCTTTTCTTCTTTAAGGGTGCCATCTTTCTTCACATCCTCTGGTCCCACTATTCCGGCAATGACAAACGCTCCGAGCAGTCTGTTTACTTCCGCGGCTATCTCCTTTTCGCATCGCCTCAGTTCAGACGGTTCCATCTGTCCTGAAAGCATCCCGGTTACCCTGGCCGGTATGCTCATAGCGAATTTTTTAAATACAACAAAAAATTTAGCGTAGTCGAGTTTTACTTCTTCTACGCTGATGTACTGACCGGCTGCTATCTCGGTCTTCAATCTATGCAGTTCTCCTTGGCTCTCCTTCAGGGCGATGTCGGCCTGCATCTTCTGTTCCCTGAGCTCGATCTCCTTATCGGTACGGTGCTGCTTTCCGTATGCCTTGTCCGATAGGTATTTGACGTATGCCTGGATCGTAGGCACGAGGTCGTATCTTCGGACGCTCTTTCCATCTTCCAGGATCTTGGTGGTGGATATGATGCCTTCTTGGGTGAGCTGCTGCACGCGGCGGACGGTCACTCCGAAAAGCTGCGCGATGATCTCTGTCCGATAAAAGCTGCCTTTTACTTCTCCATCACTCATCTGAGCGTACCCCCCCCCGCAAAATTTCGGCCATGATTTCGTATTGGTTCATCATAGGCTCACCTCCAACTTCCCGGCTCTTACAGCCTTCTTTCCTGTGAATTCTTCCCATCGATGGACGATTACGTCGCAGAACTTCTCATCAAGCTCCATCAGAAACGCCCGGCGGCCGATCTGCTCTGCTGCCATGAGTGTGGATCCGCTGCCTCCGAATAAATCGAGGACGTTCCATCCTGGCTTGCTGGAGTTCCGCATCAGTCTTCCGACCAGGTTTACCGGCTTCATTGTTGGATGCACGTCGTTCTTTGTCGGCTTCTTCTCAAAGAGGACGGTCGTCTGGTCTTTGTACTGGGCGATGATCTGATTGATGTATGTGATCAGGTCTTCTTTCTTCATGGATTCCAGGTCGAGTTCATCTTCCAGGAGGATTGTGTCCTGGCTTCGATCATCGATGAAGTAATGCGCAGCGCCTTCTTTCCATCCGTAGAGGATTGGTTCGTGGCGCCACTGGTAATCCTGGCGGCCGAGCACAAAGGAGTTCTTTTCCCATATCAGACACTCTGCCAGCTTGAATCCGGCATCTCTGAATGCACGCCTGAATGCCAGGCCTTCACTGTCTGCGTGGAATATGTACGCTGCGGCTCCTAGTCTCATGTTCTCGAACATGGCCAGGAATGCATTCTGAAGGAAATCCTCAAAGGATCCCTCGTCCATGTTGTCGTTTTTGATGGATCCGTCCTTGTAGTTGACGTTGTACGGCGGATCCGTGATCACGAGGTCTGCTTCCTCGCCGCCCATCAGGGTGTTGACGTCGCCGAGGTCGGTGGAATCTCCGCACATGAGCCTGTGGTCTCCCAGGATCCAGATGTCTCCGCGCTGGGTGACCGGTTCCTCGATGGATTCATAGTCTGCGTCGGCATCGAAGTCGTCATCTTCGGCTTCCACGTCCTTGTCGAGTCGGATCACGAGGTCTTCGACCTCTTTGGAACTGAAACCGGTCGCTGTCAGATCGTAATCATTGAGATCGAGGTCGAGCAGTAGGTCTTTCAGCTTGATCTCATCCCATTCTCCTGTGATTTTGTTCAACGCAATATTGAGCGCCTTCTCATTATTCTTGTCCAGATCGACCACGACGACCTGCGCCTCGGTGTATCCGAGGTCCTTCATAACGTTGTAGCGCTGGTGGCCTCCGATGATGGTTCCGTCCTGGTTTATGATGATCGGATCCACGTATCCGAAGGTCTCAATGCTGCGCTTGATGTTCTGATATTCTGGATCGGCTGGCTGCAGCTGGACTCTTGGGTTGTATTCCGCCGGGCGCAAGCTGGCCAGGCTTCGTGTCTCCATTTTCATTTCTGTTGTCATCCGGTCTGCCTCCAATCTGTTATAAATTCCTTGATGTACCGGGCTGGGCGTAACGAAACGCGAAAAAAAATTAAGGTCATATCCGGGAAAGCATCGGGCCTTCCTCGCCCCGCTGTAAAAAAATTAAACAAAAGTAGTACCTACGATTTGTGCATTACTGACAAAGTAAAAGAGACCAGCTCTTGTGCTGATCTCTTTCGATGTGGTGCTGCTTCTGTTTGTTTAGATTGCAGAATGTTTGCTCTATGCCTTGGTGCGTCTGTCTCTCTCATCCGCCTGCCTCGATGCTACTACTATACCACATGCAAGTGGTGCATGGTGTCGCATCTTTCATCTGATGCAGGTGTGCTGCTTGCCTTGGTGCCCTGGCCGCCCTGTGCTGTGCGTGCTGCGCGCGTGGCTGCTGGGCTTGTGCGTGAGCCTGGCCTTGCTGTGTGCCCTGCCTCCTGGCCTGCCTGTGCCCCTGTGGCCTGGTGCTGTGGGGCTGTGCTCTGCCCTGCTCCCTGGTGTGTGGGCCTGCTATGCCTGCCCTGTGGGCTGGGCTTGTGCGTGGGCCTTGTCTATAGGCCTCTTATAAGCCCCTGCTATATGGGCCTATTTTGCGGCCTTGTATTCCGGGCCTTATATGGGCCTCTGAAAAAGTGCTTTATTTTCGCCTGGTTTTTCGGCTATGTATTTCTGTGCTTTTTTCCGGGCTTTATTTTCGCCTTAAAATTTCCGGCCAGATTTTCCGGGCTTCAAAGGCTGGATTTTTTCTCCGGATTTTTTCGCGTAGATTTTTCCGAAGAAAATTTCCCGGATATTTTTTCCGGGTTTTATTTTCCGGCATTTTTCCTGGCCTGATTTTCGCGGCGGTATCTGGCTTCCTCTTTTTTCTCGATGTAATATTCATACGATTCCCGGTTCTCCGTGACAAGTTCTTTCACGTAGTTAAATTCCAGGAGCTCGTACATGGCGGCCTTGTGGATTCTGTGGCACTGGCTTTTTGACATCGGGATTCCCTCTGCGATCTCTCCCCATTCATGACCATCGATATGGCGGAGCTCGCAGATCTCGCGCTCCATAGATTCCTCCGGTAAAAAATTCAGGATTGTTGCCACGTTGACCATGGATTTATCGGCCTTGGCTTTCTGCTCGTAGATCCTGTCTTCGATGTCGGCCAGCTTCATGAGGATTCCGGCTGCGCCTTCGTTGTTGCCTCCACTTCTCGGAAGTGGATCGTATCCCTGCCCTCCGATCGGAGAGTCACGCTCAGCGTTGATCTCAAGAAGCCGGACCTCTAGCTGCTTTTTTCGGCGCTTCGCTCGGACATACTGGCCGAGCATCCATTCTAATACTGATCTATCGTTCTCCAATTCTTCATTGATTTCCTGCATCGCATTTCTCTCCTTTTCTTTGATTTCCGAGCTTGTTACCGGGGAGATTCCCTGGCTTTTACGCGCTCGATCTTTCTCTCCTGGAGCATCTGCCCCAGGAGAATGATTTCACTGTATTTTTCCGACTTATTCATCGTCGTCGCTCTCGATCTCGCTGCCTTCTGGATTGCCTTCCTCTTGCTGGTTCTTCGCCGCTTGTTGCATCATAGCTCCAAAGAGCGCCGCCATTGGATTGATCTGCGGCTGCGCTGGCTGCTTCGGTTCGTTCTGTGCATCAATCATTCTTAAAACCATAGTGACGCCCATCGCTGTCTGAATGGCCAGATCTGGATTGTGCGTCTTGTCCAGCGCTCTCAGGTAGCTTTCCAGGTATGCATCTGTGTAGTCGTGAATTTTATCGTTCTCCATTTCTTTTCCTCCTTATCCTGCAAATATTGACCAGATCAGCATGATTGCTCCGCCGATCACGATGATTGGAATCATGGCTATCATTGCTAAGACTGTGATCAGCCCGATTGCCGTTGCGATGGCTTCTCCGACTCTAGTTTCGTCGCAGATCTCGACGCTTGGGCACATTCCGGTACTCCAGTAGCATCTTCCGTCGCATCCGTACTTCTTAGCTCTTTCCTGCTGTTTCTTCAATTCTCTACTCTGTCTGCTCATCCTCTGCCTCCTTTAGCTTCTGACCACACCACGGGCAGTATGGATAGATCTCTCTGTCTTTTCTGAACGGATTCACTATGGCGCTCTGACCGCAGTTCGGGCATGCCAGCGTCTGGCCTCCGAAGTCAATCTCTTTGTTCTGCAGTGACATGGCGATCTCTTTCTTGTCCTCTACTCTGAAGCATTTCAGCTTTCTTCCGATGATGTTGTGGTTGAATTCCACGCCTACTCCATCATCGTCGCTGTACCAGACTCCGTGCAAGAATGGGATTCCAGCCCATTGTCCGATCTTATCGCACATCACGATTCCGTATGCTTCCTCATCCGGACACCACACTGGCTGTCCTGCCATCTGCCGTAGTTCTTCGGTTGTTAATGGTTTTTCTCCCATTGCTACGCTCCCTTCTGAAGTTCCATGATCTTCGTTGCTAGTGACATTGGTTTATGGTCTTTCTTTGGATACTGCTGATATGTGGCATTGCATACGCTGCT
>OIAM01000435.1_pt1 | contig 13146 bp, 7 predicted proteins | sample 1580771 | NCBI WGS metagenome assembly OIAM01 (sample SAMEA3882538, study PRJEB24775) | human gut metagenome | biome: human-associated habitat; feature: intestine environment; material: feces | place: Netherlands | collected 2009/2010
GTCTCCCACTTCCGGCTCGCTCTGGCAGGCGGCCAGGGCGAGAGGTATGGCGAATAATAAGCAATACTTCGTTTTCATAATCTATCTTTATTTACTATTTGCCGTCGATTCTCACATCCTGGATCCACTCGGGCACAGCTTGGCCGTTGGTCTCGGCATTGTTGCCGTTGCCGGAGGCGTCGCGGAAGGAGTAGCCCTCGCCCTCGTTCATCTTGTAGTAGGTGATGAGGCCCGGCGTGGTCGGGTCGCAAGCGTACATGTTGTTGGCAATCTCGGCCTGTGAGCGGGCTCTCTGCCAGAAGCGCACCTCGCTATACATGGCGTTGCCGAGCCAGTAGGTAGAGGGGCTGCAGATATTGATGCTGTTCACGTTGGTCGTCTTGCCAGGCAGGTCCATCGAGTTGTCGAGCTGGCCGTTGACGTACAGGTAGAGCTTCGTGCCCGTGCAGACGAACGCGAGGTGATACCACGTGTGCTCGTTGAAGAGGGCCAGGGAGTTCATCTGCGTGCCCTGCGTCTTGATCTGCAGACGGTTGCCCTCGATGGGGGCATCGCCGAAGCGGATATAGATCTCGTCGGGACCCGCACCGAAGATGGCCTGGTTGTTGCCACGGCCCACTTCTGTGTAGAGGATGTGCTTATTGATGTTCATCTCCACCGTCCACTCCGTGAGCGGATAGTTCTTCACGAGGTTCTGGCTGACGTAGTGGCTCTGGTCGAGCACCACGACAGGCTGGATGACGACCTGGTCGAGAATATAGACGATCTTGCTGCCCGAGGGGAGCACCGAGGCGTTGCCGCTGGTGTTCTCCAGGCGGAAGCCGATGGCATATTTCTTGCCCGAGGCCTTCAGTGCCTCGCTATAGGGCGGCACGGTCAGCGTGATGGGCGTTGATACGGAGGCGCCGGCCTCGATGGTGGTCTCTTCGGAGGAGAGCGAGAACGACTCCTGCGGCAGCGACACATACGGCGTCTCGTTGAGACGGTTGTACTCATTGACCACGGCGGTGTCATAGACCAGGCGGTAGCGGCTCTCGACGTTGGCCACGTCGCTCAGACGCACGTTGACCGTGGTCGTAGCCACTTCCGCACCTACCGTGAGTTTCAACGAACTATTGGCGTTGGTGTTGGTTTGCAGGATATAGGCCTGGTTCGACAGGGTGTCGTACTCGGCGTCGTTGCAGCCCGTGAGCAGCAGGGCGCCCAGGGCCATTCCTGCGAGTATGGTTTTGCTGTTGATACGCATTGTTTTGAACTTTTGTTAGAGGAATGATACTACTTGACAGCCGGATTCATGATCTGGATGGCCTTGCGCAGGGCAGGGTAGGACGGCTGCTTGCCGGCATTGTACTCGTACTCCATGTGGTAGGTGCCGACACCACCCTTGGGCGAGAGCATACCGTCGATCAGAGGCATCCAGCGGGCCATGCCCTCCAGGCTCATCATGTCGTTGCCGTTGCGGTCGATGTAGGGCACGCCACCAGCGGGGGCATAGTTCTCGAAGTTCTCCGTGACGATGTAGCGCTTGGCCACCTCACGCGGAGTGAGCACGCCGTCGAAGTTGCGGATCGTGCCGCTGAGGCGTGCGTCGAGGTTGGCGTCGCCCGAGCAGGCGTAGGCCTGGACGATGAAGTAGTTGAAGTAGTCGCCCAGTTCGGGGTTGATGCTCTGCGGCTCGCCGTCGATGACGAGCAGCTTCTGCGTGCCCGACTTGCGGCCGATGCGCTTGCCCAGCTCCTCGATGAACACCTTCTCGGCCTCGGGACGTCCGGAGATATTGCCCGGAGAGCCATAGTGGGGCTCGTAGTCGTAGTCGAAGCCGTCGTAGCCATACTTGTCGATGGTGTCGCAGATGGCGTTGGCGTAACGGCGGATGCCCTGCTCGCCCTCACCCCAGTACTCGATGGGGTCGATGCCCTCCGGGGTGAGCTGGTCGCCCACGTTGGCCACGATGAAGCAGATGAGCGCACGCGTGCCCTTCTTCTGCTGCACATAGGCCAGGTCGGCCTTGCGAACGTCGTTGAGCGAGTGCCAGTTGCCCCAGATGGAGACGAAATCGACACTGTCGGGGAGGCCGCGGAGGGAGTTCTCGAGCGATGCGCCCGCACCTACCCAGTTGCCAAACCAGCCGAAGGCCACGGGGTGGTCGGTCTGCTTGTATGCCCGCAGCTGCTCGTAGTATTGCTCGGAGCGGTCGGGATCGGTCAGGTTGGCCGGGTCTTTGATCTCGGCGTCGGTGTCGCAGGCGGTGATGAATACCGAAATGCCTACGGCCACCAACAGTATTTTGAACAAATCTTTCATTGCTTATAGTCTTTTATGAATGATGTATGCTACTTCTGCCACCACATCTTGGTAGCGTAGGTGTCAGGACCGCCGAGCAGCTGCACGGCTTTCTGATAGTTGTCGGGATTGTTGACCGGCTCCATGTAGTCGAACGGAAGACGGTTGGGCACGGTGAGGTCGTAGGCCGTGGATTGTGCCGAGGGGAAGACCTTCGGGTAGCCCGTACGGCGGATCTCGCTCCAGGCCTCTTGGCCGTCGGGGAAGAGGGCAATCCACTTCTGGACCATCAGGCGCTCCATCTTCTCGGAGGCGGAGGCGTTGTCGTCCCACTTCACGGTGATGGACGACATCTTGGCGTGGGCCTGGCCATAGCCGTCGGCAGCATCGACATAGTCGGCGGGAGTGGCGGTGCTGTTGGCAATGTAGTCGGCGGCGCCACTGGCACCCCACTGCTCGAAGGAGAGCGTGATGCCCTCGTTGTAGAGCGACTCTGCCGTGCCGTCCATGTTCCAGCCAGCCAGCGCGCCCTCAGCGCGACAGAACGCCATCTCGGCAGCCGTCATCCAGATGCCACGAGTGTCCTGAGTCACCTTGGCAGCGGAATAGATGGCATCGGCCACAGACTTGTTACCGATCTTCGCTCCAGCGCGGCAACCGATGATGGCGCGGTCGCCCGGGGTGGCGGGGGTGCTGAAGTACTGCGTCAGGCGCGGATCGTTGTAGCCCGTCATGTAGCTCTCGATGTCGGCGCAGGCACGGCTGTCACCCCACTCCACAGAGGTCTTATACAGACCGTTGGGAACGTAGAGAATCGTGGCGTTGTCGGCATTGGACGTGATGACGCCGTCGGCCACAGCCTGTTCGGCCACGGTGCGGGCATACTCGGGCTCTGCCAGGCGCATGCGGATGGCCATGCGGAGCTTCAGGGAGTTGGCATACTTCACCCACTTCGTGAAGTCGCCGTCATAGACCTTGTCGGAGTTGGTGAACTGCGTGAGTGTGCCGCCGCCAGCCTGGATCATCGGGGTGATGATGCCGAGGGCCTTGTCGAGGTCGGCCACCAGCGTGTGGTACACCTTCTGCTGTGAGGAGTAGGCGTTGGGCTCCTCCTCGGCGCCGATGGGCAGCGGACCGTACATATCCGTCAGGCGGAGGAACGACTGCGCGCGGAGAATCAGTGCCCAGGCGTAGCTGAGGCTCTCCGTGCCCGTGAGGCGTACGATCTCATTGAAGGCCGACACCGTCTTGGGCATGCTGTCGGCAAACGGGTAGCGCACCCAGCCCACAGGGGCGTTCATGCGGACGAAGTTGTTGCCCGCGAAGCCGTTGTTGGCATAGGTGAAGTAGCGGCCCAGGTAGTTGCCGATGAGGTCCTGGTTCATCTGGTAGGTGTTCTCCTGCTCGGGAAACGCCTCGTTTTGCATCTGCACAAGGAACGAGCCGGTGCTGTAGTTGTCGCGACCAAGCTCCTCGGACGAAGTCTTGTCGCCCGGGCGGTTGGCCTCCTCGAAGTCTGCCGTGCAACCCGTGATGAGCAGGGCTGAGGCCGCGATGAGGGAGAGGCCGGTGACCTTGAATATCTTTGCTTTCATATTCTCCTTATTTATATATGTATGATTAGAATTTCAGCTTAATGTTGAATCCGAGCGTGCGCAGGCTGGGCTGCATGAAGTAGTCGAAGCCCTGGTAGAACGTGCCCGTGGAACCAGTGGTCTCGGGATCGAACGGTGCCTTGCAGTAGATCATGAAGAGGTTGTTGGCCGTCAGACCCACCGTGAGGTCCATGCCGCCGAGCCACTTGCGCGGGAAGTTGTAGCTGATATGAGCCTCCTGCAGACGGACGTTGGTGCCGCTGTAGATATACTCGGACCAGATCGGGTTGTCGCCGCCTACCACGCTGTAGTAGCTCTCGGCCGACACCATGCCCGTGTTGACGGCGATGCCACCTGCCTCGCGTGCATCGGCCGTGGCCTGGGAGACACCATAGTAGTCGAGCAGGGCCTGAGTCTGGCTCAGCACGATGCCGCCTAAGCGAGCCGTGACGAGGAAGCCCAGGTTGAGGCCCTTCCAGGTGAAGTCGTTGCTGAAGCCGATGTTGCCCTTCGGCAGCACGGAACCGCAATACTTCGGGTTGGAGAGCGTCTGGCGCATCACGTTGCCGCTGGCGTCGAGGGCGATGTTGCCCTCGTTGTCGCGTGCGAAGTCGGTGTAGGTATAGACGTCGCCCATCGTGCCGCCCTTTTTGAGGATGACGTTGGCGCCGTTGAGGCCGGCCTGACTGATCACTTCGTTCGGGTCTTCAAGTAGGTCGATGATCTTGTTGCGGTTCATGCTGTAGGTGAGCGAGCTGTTCCAGGTGAAGTCGCCCCACGTCTTGTTGTAGCCGAGCGAGAGCTCAAGACCGCGGTTGCGCACGTTACCCGTCTGCACGTACTCCTTGCTGTAGCCCTCGCCGACCGTGATCGGGCGGAGGAAGGTCTGCTTGCGCGTGTTGGACTGGTAGAACGTGACGTCGAGGGTGAGGGCGTTGTCGAAGAAGCGGGCCGTCAGACCAGCCTCCCAAGAGTTGGTGCGCTCAGGATAGAACGTCTCGGGGAACTTGTAGGTGACGGTGGAGTAGCTCTGCGAGGCCGGGTTGTACTCGTAGCGCCAGCGGGAGGCGATGTTGGGGCTGATGGCAGAACCCACAGAGGCCCAAGAGCCACGCACCTTCATGTAGCTGATAAACTCCGGCAGCTGCACCATCTGGGAGATGATGGCCGACATACCCACCGAGGGATAGAAGAACGACTCGTGCTTCGTGCCGGCGAGGGCGGAGTCCCAGTCGTTGCGGCCCGTGAGGGTGAGGAAGAGCATGCTCTTCCAGCCCAGCTCGGCATTGGCGAAGAGGGAGTTGATGTAGTGCTTGTTGAAGCCATAGATGGGGCGGTTGTCGTTGGTGGCAGCCGCATAGTCGATGGCGTTGGGGGTGAAGAGGTTGGACGGAGCCTTGAGGCCGCCCTGGTAGCCCTCGTCCTCATACTGCGTGCGCTGGAACGAACCACCGATGTTGGCGCCGATGGAGAAATCGCCCAGCGTCTTGTTGATGTTGGCCATCAAGTCGCCATAGAGAGCCTGGTCGGCCACGTTCTCATACTTGTAGAAGCCGTAGGGGCTGTGGGCGAAGAGATTGATGGTGGAGGCGTAGCGCTGATCCTCAAACTTCGTGTTGGTGCGATCGAAGCGCAGGCGTCCCGTCACGTCGAGCCAGGGGGTGATCTGATACTTCAGGCTGGCGTTGGTCATGTAGCGGTGCTTGTGGTTGATGCGGTTCATGCGCTTGGCCACCCAGTAGGGGTTCTGCATCTGGAGCGCATCGCCGAAGTTCCAGTTCTGCACATAGATGCCGCGGGAGGCGTCCCAGACCTCGAAGGTGCGGATCGCCTCGAAGCTCTCACCACGCGGGAAGAGGTAGAGCGGCACGAGCGGGTTGAAGTACTGGCCCTGTGCCATGAGGTTGCGATCGTTCTGGTTGACGTAGCTGAGGCTGAAGTCGAGCGTCAGTTTGTCGTCCAGGAACTTTGTCGTGTTGCGCACCGTGAAGTTGTAGCGGTTGTACTTGTTGTCGGGGATGATACCGCGTGCGTTGGTTGTACCCACAGAGAGGTAGGTCTGGTTGCGGTCGTTGCCGACGGTCAGCGCGACGTTGTTCTGGATGTTCGTACCTGTGTTGAAGAAGTCCTCCGGTTCGAAGCCGCTATAGGGCGAACCGCCCTTCTCGCCCCAGGAGCGTACCTCGCCAGGACGGTTGGCGTAGCTGTTCTGGAACTCAGGCATCTTGAACGGGCTGAGGAACTGGCTACTGTTGGAGATCGTCACCTGCACGCGGCCCTTGCTGCCCTTCTTGGTGGTGATCATGATGACACCCTGGGCGGCAGCGGAACCATAGAGGGCGGCTGCGGCAGGACCGCTGAGCACGCTGATGGACTCGATGTCCTCAGAGTTGATGTCGGCAATGCCCTCACTACCCGGCTGGGTGGAGATACTTCCCGTCTCGCCGTTGTTGCGGTTGTTGATGGGCACACCATCTACGACGTAGAGGGCTTGGTTGCTCTGGTTGATGGACTTCGGACCACGCATCACCACACGGGTCGCACCGCCCACACCTGCCGACGAGGCATTGATGTTGACACCCGCCACCTTGCCGGCCAGCGAGTTCATGAAGTTGGCACTCTTCACCGTGGTCAGCTGCTCGCTGTTCACCTGTTGCACATTGTACGACAGGGCTTTCTCCGAACGGCGGATGCCCAAGGCTGTCACCACGACTTCGGCCAGCTGGCGCTCGTCGGGCTTCAGCGAGATGGTAAGGTTCTCTCCCGTGGCGGGCACTTCTGCCGTCGTGTAGCCAAGGTAGCTCACGGAGAGGATGCTACCGTTGGGCACTTTCAACTCGAAGCGGCCGTCGATGTCGGTTACTGTGACAAGGTTTGTGCCTTTGACCGACACGGTGGCACCGATGACGGGCTCGCCGTTCTCGTCAAGCACCGTTCCGCCAACGGTCTTGCCGTCGTCCTGCGCTACCGTGGCAGCAGCCTTGGCCGTAGGGGGCGTGGCCGCGCTGATAGGTAGCGGTGCTAAGCATATCGCCGAGACGATGATGCCTTTCAACATGTTGGATTGGAGTTTGTCCATAAAATCACTATATTTAAATTGTATTGAGTTTTTTGAATATATAATAGTTCGATCGTTATTTGATAGCTACAATCTGAGGGCAAAAATACTAAATTTTCCGCAAATAGCGTATAATATAACAGGAAATTTTTTGCTTAAGTGTAAAAAACACCAAAAAATAGACACGCTTCAGACTTGAGGGGGAGTAGTGTGCGCAGACAGATAAGCCTTTTCTTGTATGAGGTGTTGTGGTCTGTAGGGTGGAAAAGCTGCCCTGTAGTTTGCGGGTATGAATATAAATCCTTATTTTTGCAACCTAAAATCTATGTCCTGGATAGTTGATGAGCTTTCGCCGCCAGGTGGGCCTCTCTGAACCGTCGTGCAGGATGTGCGAGCAGTAGTCCAAGGGTCTTCGCCGCACCAAGCCAACTTGATAATACAAGATATTGATGAAGCCATTCTATACCCATCGAGAGGAGTTGTGGAACAGCTGGAGCCATGCTGCGGGCATATTGCTGGGCATGGCCTTCGGCATGGTCTTTCTGTACTGGTGCTTCCGTGTCAAGGACGGTTGGGCCACGTTTGGCGTGTCGCTCTATCTGCTGGGAATGGTGGGCAGCTATGTCGCCTCGACCAGCTACCACGCCTTGCGTCCTACCAGTCCGTGGAAGGAGCGGCTGCGCAAGTGGGACCATGCCGCCATCTATTGGCATATCGCGGGCAGCTATTCCCCCATCACGCTGGTGGCGCTCCGTGGCGAAGGGCCGTGGGGGTGGCTGCTCTTTGCCTTCGTATGGACGTGTACCATCGGTGGCACGATCAGTTCGCTACGCAAGTTGAAGCCTCATAGCAATATCGAGACGCTCACCTATGTGGGCATGGGACTGAGCGTGCTCGTGGCCTTCAAGCCTCTTCTCCATGCCGTCGAGGTCTCGTCGGTGGCGTGGATCATTGCCGAGGGTGTGATGTTTGTCACGGGTGCATTTCTTCGTCCTTGCGGGAAGTCTCTGCCATATCGTGGCCGTCTGGGGCATCCTGCAGCAGTATCTCTAAGCAGGCCGGGGCTGGAATACCTACTGGTTGTCTATCATCCAAGCAAAGGTAGTTACGGCTTCTACGTCAGATCCATTCTTTGATAGCAGTCGAGGACCTGTCGTGCCACGTCGCCATTCTCGAAACGGCGGATATACTCCTGCGCTTTGGGCACGAGGTGGTCGCGCTGGGCGATGGCCTTGAGGATAGCTTCGCGTAGGCCCTCGCTGTCATCGGGATCCACATAGAAGCTATCGGGTCCTCCCGCCTCCTCCAGGCAGGACCCTGTGGCTGCCACGACGGGCAGGCCGCTCTGGATGGCCTCGATGACGGGGATGCCGAAGCCCTCGTAGCGCGACGGATAGACAAAGGCCTCGGCCATTTGGTAGATGGCGGGCAGGACGCTATTGGGCACGCCTTGCAGGAAGCGCACGCGCTGGTCCAGCTGATGGCGACGGATGTAGCGCTTCACCTTCTCGGCATATTTTGTTTGGCGGCCGACGATGATCAATGACAGGTCGGCAGGCAACTTCTCCAGCGCTTTCACGGCCAGTAGGACGTTCTTGCGCTCCTCCACCGTGCCGACGTTGAGAATGTAGCGTGGTGGGAGGTCATACTCGGCATGGATCTTCTGCAGTTCGTCCTCCGAGCGGAGGAGGCGGTAGCGTGTGTCGCAACTCTGATAGACGAGGTCGATGCGGTCGCGGGGGAAGCCACCCAGTTCGATGATGTCCTGGCGGGTGCGTTCGCTGATGGCGATGATGCGGTCGGCCTCGCGGAGCGTCTGGTAGAACTTGCGCTTGTAGATCCAGGCGTCGATGGCGTGGTAGTATTCGGGATGGCGCATGAAGATGAGGTCGTGGATGGTGACGATGCCCGGTATGCCGGCCTTGCGAAGTCCCACGGGCAGTTCGCCGCTCAGTCCGTGGTAGAGGGAGACCCCGTCTCGCCGCAGGTCCTCGACGATGCCGTGGCTTCGCCACAGACTCTTGCCCAGGCCGTGTTTCCGGTCCGAATAGACGAAGCGCACGCCTTCGCGCAGGCGCACCTGCTCCCGCCACTCCTTGCGTCCCTCGTCGGGGGCATAGAGCAGCAGTTCGTCGTCGCCCTCCAGGGCTGCCAGCGAGTTGATCAGCGTGCGGCCGTAGCTGCCCAGCCCGGTCCCATTGCTCACGATGCGCTTCGCGTCATATCCTATTCTCATCTTCTTTTTCTGTTTTCTTCTGTAGGGTAATGTAGGCTCAAGGGATTAGGAAGTCCGCAGCTGGTCGTTCACCATCCGGAACATATACTCGTAGATGATGGCCTTCAACTCCTGCAGCATCTTGCCTTCCACGGCCACCTTGCCCTGCAGGTTGTGGCGCATCAGACGGTCGCTGAGGGCGTAGACGCCCCGCACGCGCTGGCCATCAAACTGGAGGACGTAGCCGTATTTGGCATATTGGTAGATGCCATCGACATAGTTGACGGCATAGGTATCCTGGGCGGGGGTGTGGAGAAGGTCGCAGCCGAAGCTCAGATAGCGCTTGTCGTAGCCCAGTTGGCCGAGGATGGTGGGCAGGATGTCGATCTGCTGGGCCACGGTGGCGGGGCGCATACCGGGCCGTATCTCACCCGACGGATCATAGATGATGATGGGCGCCGAGAAGCCGCCGATGGCCGACTGATACTCGGGGTGGTCCGTCTGGTTGGTATGGTCGGAGGTGAGGACAAAGATCGTGTTCTTGAACCACGGCTGCTTCGAGGCAGAGGCGAAGAAGCGGCCGATGGCATGGTCGGTGTAGCGGATGCACTTGTGGATGGGGAGTCCCTCCTCCTTATAGACCGTCTTGTACTCCTTGGGAATGACGAAGGGGTGGTGGCTTGAGACGGTGAAGATGGCGGTCATGAAGGGCTGCTTCATCTCTCCCATCTTCGTGCAGTAGTACTGCATGAAGGGTTCGTCCCAGATGCCCCAGTTGCCGTCGAAGTCCTTATCACCTCCGAAGCGCGGGTCGGCGGCATAGTCCTGGCGGCCATAGTAGTTTTTGAAGCCGATCTTCTTGGCAAAGGCCAGGAAACCCATCGACCCGCGGTTGGCTCCGTGGAAGAAGGCCGTGTCGAAGCCCCAGCGCGCCAGGAGGCCGGGAAGGCCCGTGTAGGTGTTCATCGAGGCGGGCGTGAGGATGAAGGGTTCCACAAACATCGGGATGCTGCACAAGACCGAGGGCATTCCGTCGATGCTCTTATGGCCGTTGGCAAAGGAATACTCAAAGACGCAACTCTTGGCAATCAACTGATCCACGTTGGGCGTATAGCCCTTGTAGCGTCCTCCCTCCAGGTCTTTGTTGAAAGCCCCGATATACTCGCGGCCGAAACTCTCGACAATCAGGATGACCACGTTCTTGCGATGGGGTTGTGCCTTCGTGGCGGGATGGATGGGGTCGAAGACCTTTGCGGCCTCTTCGACGGACGCGTAATAGTCGGGGATGGAGAAGACGTTCTTGCCGATGGTGCGCAGCAGGGCAAAGGGAGTGTTCAGCACCAGCGCCGTCTCCTTGGGCCGCTCCACCCATTGGTCGGCGTTGCTGACCGTGATGGGGCGCACACCCGACTGCAGTCCGCCTCTGATGCCAGCCACACTGCCCACGGCAGCCAGGGCCAGGGCCACGAAGTTGACTCCCGCGAAGCGCAGCCGCTGGCGGCCCGTGAGAAAGTCGCGGTAGTCCGTGCGCGGGGAGACGTAGAGGTAGTAGAGGGCGAAGAAGGCTGCCACGCCCAGCAGTACGAGCACCCAGTGATCGAGGACGGCGGAGAGGAAGATGCCTCCGAGGTTGTTCTCATTATCAAATTCGCGGAAGACGCTGGTCGTCGTGCGTCGCATTGTGAACGGGTAATAGACCGAGTCGGCCAGGTTGATGGCAAAAGCCAGCCCGTTGACCACCACGAAGATCCAGCGCTGCACCTTGTGCCACAGGCGCGCTTCCTTCAGCCACAGGGGGAAGAGCATCAGCACGAGCCACAAGGCGTTGATGTAGAAGATGGCCGAGGTGTCGAAGAGGAGGCCGCCCCGGAAGATGCGTGCCAGGTTGCCGTCGGCCAGCGTGTCGGCAAAGAACGTGCGGTTTTCCACGAGGAAGGCCACACGGGCCAGGATGAAAAACAAATAGGCTACCAGCAGGTCGAGGACTACCGCCACCGCCGGCCCGAAATCACTCTTGAGTATCTTTCTCATCGTTATCAATACTTGATGGTTGCTATCGCCTGTGTCCTATCACCAATTGGCCCTATATCCTATATAATATAATAAGGTCATTCAATAGGATCGAGCGTGTTATATCTCTTGCATGTCGTGCAGCTTCTTGTAATAGCCGTCCAGTGCTATCAGTTCGTCGTGGGTGCCGCGCTCCACGATGCGCCCCTCGTGGAGCACGCAGATCTCGTCGGCATTCTTGATGGTCGAGAGGCGGTGGGCCACGGCGATGGTCGTGCGTGCCTTCATCAGTCGGAAGAGGGCGTCCTGCACCAGTCGCTCGCTCTCGGTGTCGAGGGCGGAGGTGGCCTCGTCGAGGATGAGCACGGGCGGGTTCTTCAGGATGGCGCGGGCGATGGAGATGCGCTGGCGCTGTCCGCCCGAGAGTCTGCCGCCTCGGTCGCCGATGTTGGTGTCGTAGCCGTGGTCGCTCTGCATGATGAAGTCGTGAGCGTTGGCGATCTTTGCCGCGTGGATGATCTCTTCTTCCGTGGCTCCCTCCACGCCAAAGGAGATGTTGTTGCGGAAGGTGTCGTTGAAGAGGATGGCCTCTTGGTTGACGTTGCCGATGAGCTGGCGCAGGTTGTGGATGCCCAGGTCCTTGACGTTGATGCCATCGATGAGCACCTCGCCCTCCTGCACGTCGTAGTAGCGGGGAATGAGGTCGAGGAGCGTGGATTTGCCGCTGCCGCTCTGGCCGACCAGGGCGATGGTCTTGCCCTTGGGGATCACGAGGTTGATGTCGCGCAGGACGTAGTGCAGCTCTGGCGCGCCGCCCTGCTTGCCGTGGTCGTTGTAGGCGAAACTGACATGGCGGAACTCTATCTCGTGCTCGAAATTGCTGATATGCTCGGGCTGGGCCTTCTCCTGTATCTCCACTTCCGCCTTGAGGATCTTGTCGACGCGTTCCATCGAGGCAAGACCCTTGGGGATATTGTAGCTGGCCTTGGAGAAGTCCTTCAGGGGGTTGATGATGCTATAGAGGATGACGAGGTAGTAGATGAAGGTCGGGCCGCTGATGACGGGATATTCGGCCAGGACGAGCGTGCCGCCAAACCAGAGCACGATGACGATCATCACCGTGCCGAGAAACTCGCTCATCGGGTGGGCCATCTGCTGGCGGACGTTCACCTTGAGGATGTCGTCGCGATAGGCGTCGTTGACCTTGGCGAAGCGCGCGTTCATCTTGTCCTCCGCACAGAAGGCCTTGATGATGCGCAGGCCGCCCAGCGTCTCCTCCACCTGGCTCATCGTGTCGCTCCACAGGGCCTGCGCCTTGATGGACTTCGCCTTCAGCTTGCGGCCCACCACGCCCATGAACCAGCCGAAGACGGGCACGAAGACGATGGTGAAGAGCGTCAGCTGCCAACTGATGGCCAGCAGGGTGGCGAAATAGATGATGATCAGGATGGGATTTTTGAAGAGCATGTCGAGCGAGGCCATGATCGAGGAGTCGATCTCCTGTACGTCGCCGCTCATGCGGGCGATGATGTCGCCCTTGCGCTCCTCGCTGAAGAAGCCCAGCGAGAGCGACGTGATCTTCTGGTAGAGCTGGTTGCGGATGTCGCGCACCACGCCCGTGCGGATGGGGATGATGGAGGCCGAGGACAGGAAGTAGGCTCCCGTCTTGAGGAAGGTCATGAAGGCCAGGGCCGCACCGATGACGAGCAGCACGGTCGTCGGACCCCAGGAGGTGATGTAGATCTGCGTGTAGTAATCGACGTTGTTGGACAGGACGTCCTTTATCGAACCGTCACTCCAGGCCATGGCCTGCGTGGCCCCCGACCCGTTGTCCACCTTAAAGAGTATTTGGAGCATCGGTATGAGGGTGGCAAAGGAGAACACATTCAGCAATGCCGACAGTATATTGAACGCTATGGCCCCCACAAGATACTTCTTGTAGGGGGGGATGAACCTAAGTAATACTTGTAAAAAATCCTTCATCT
>OIAM01000436.1_pt1 | contig 13120 bp, 10 predicted proteins | sample 1580771 | NCBI WGS metagenome assembly OIAM01 (sample SAMEA3882538, study PRJEB24775) | human gut metagenome | biome: human-associated habitat; feature: intestine environment; material: feces | place: Netherlands | collected 2009/2010
TTTCGTGGCGCAACCCCAAAACAGTCTTTTGGGACGGGTGGTATCCTTGGTAGCCCTGTGCTGCAAACGCACCTTAAACGCAAGGAGTCCCATGGATCTTATCGCCCAGCTCGCCCGCGAGCTCAACCTTAAGGCCGCCAACGTCGAGGCTGCCGTCAAGCTCATCGATGAGGGCAACACCATCCCCTTTATCTCGCGCTACCGCAAGGAAGCAACGGGCGGCATGGACGACGTCGCCCTGCGCGCGCTCGACGAGCGCCTGTCCTACCTGCGCAATCTTGAGCAGCGCAAAGAGGACGTCATTCTGCTCATCGACGCCCAGGGCAAGCTCACGCCCGAACTCGAACAGCAGATTCGCGAGGCCACGCAGCTCCAGCGTGTCGAGGACCTCTACAAGCCCTACCGCAAAAAGCGCATGACCCGCGCGCAAAAGGCCCGCGAGGCCGGCCTGGAGCCGCTCGCCAACATGATCATCATGCAGGCCTCGGCCAAGGGCAGCGCACTCGACGCCGCCGCGGCATACGTCAACGAGGAGGCCGGCTTCGACACGCCCGAGAAGGCGCTCGCCGGCGCCGCCGACATCGTGGCCGAGACGGTAGCCGAAGATCCCGAGAACGTCGCCGACCTGCGCGCCTTTACGCAAAACACCGCCGACATCGTCGTCGAGGCCACCGACCCCGCCGAAAAGACTCCCTACGAGCCCTACTACAACTTTGACGAGCCGCTGCGCCGTATACCCAACCACCGCGTGCTGGCTATCGACCGCGGTGAGCGCGAGGGCAAACTCCGCGTGCATGTGAACGTCGACGGTGCTGTCGCCACGGCGCGCCTCGGCAGCCGTTGGCCCCGCCGCCAAGGCGTGTTCGCGCCCGTCTTTGACGCCGCTATCGCCGACGGCTACAAGCGCCTCATGGCCCCCTCGCTGGAGCGCGAGGCCCGCGCCAAACTCACCGTTCGCGCCCAGACCGAGGCCATCAACGTCTTTGCCAAGAATCTCGAAGGCTTGCTCTCGGCACGCCCCGTGCGCGGCGCCCGCGTGCTCGCGCTCGATCCGGGCTACCGCACCGGCTGCAAGGTCGCCGTCATGGACGAGACCGGCAAGCTGCTCGACCACGGCGTGGTCTATCCCACCAAGCCGCGCCACGACGTCGCCGGCACCAAGCGCGAGCTCGCCCGCCTCGTCAAGAAGGACAGCGTCAACACCATCGTCATCGGCAACGGCACCGCCAGCCGCGAGACCGAGGAAGTCGTCTCGGAGTTCATTGCCGAGCAGGCGCCCAGCCTTCGCTACACCATCGTCAACGAGGCCGGCGCGTCGGTGTACTCCGCTTCCGAGCTCGCGAGCCAGGAGTATCCCGACCTGGACGTCACCGTGCGCGGCGCCATGAGCCTGGGCCGCCGCCTGCAGGACCCGCTGGCAGAGCTCGTCAAGATTCCGCCCCAGTCCATCGGCGTGGGCCAGTACCAGCACGACCTTGACCAGGCTGAGCTCTCGCACACCCTGGGCCACGTGGTGGAGGACGTCGTCAACCGCGTGGGCGTCGACGTGAACACCGCGAGTGCGAGCCTGCTGGGATACGTTTCGGGCATTACGCCGAGCGTAGCCAAGAACATCGTGGCCTACCGCGAGGAAAACGGCGCCTTTACCGATCGCCGCCAGCTTAAGAAGGTCCCCAAACTGGGGCCCAAGGCATATCTCAACGCCGCGGGCTTCCTGCGCATCAGCGGTGGCAAGAACCCGCTCGACGCGACGAGCGTCCACCCCGAAAGCTACGAGGTGGCCACGTCCGTCCTGGAGCGCGCAGGCGTTAAAGCCAGCGAGCTCAGCCGTGGCGGCGTGCCCGACATTGAGCGCCGTCTGGGCAGCATCTCGGCGCTGGCAAGCGACCTGGACTGCGGCACCCTCACGCTCATCGACATCGTCAACGAGCTCAAGAAGCCCGGTCGCGACCCGCGCGACGACGCGCCCGAGGTGGTCTTTAGCCGCTCGGCACTTTCCATCGACGACCTGGAGCCCGGCATGGAACTCAAGGGCACGGTGCGCAACGTCGTCGACTTTGGCGCCTTCGTCGACGTGGGTGTGCACCAGGACGGCCTCGTGCACATCTCCAAGCTCGCCAACCGCTTCGTCAAACACCCGAGCGACGTGGTGCGCGTCGGCGACACGGTCAAGGTGTGGGTAGAGAAAGTCGACCGCGACCGCAAGAAGATCTCACTCACCATGGTGCAGGGGAAGTAAACCGCCAAAGCAAGGGTACCCCCTGCAGCGACGTGCAAAATAGCGAGTATTCTGCAAATTCCACCGCTCCGGATGCCTCTCAGAGACGAAAAGCAAAAAACAGCCCCCGTTTTAGCGTCGTCAGAGCCAAAACGGGGGCTGTTCCGTGCTTCAACCAGCTGGTAAAAACCTTTACCTTGCTGAATACTCTCAATTTTGCACGTCGCAGGCGGGGGTACCTTTGTCCACGGCAGGATATGAAAGCCGATTACCAACCTACTGGCAAGTTCGTGTCGGCAGCCCCGGCCTTTCCTTTGCCTAGCGCGACCCTCGCGAAGCGCGTGAGCGATAGGGAAAGGAAAGGCCGGGGCGAACAACCCTCGGCGCAGCCAGTGTTCGCGTTACGGCAGGATATGGAAGCCGAGCGAGGCGATATCCTTGGCAAAGCCGCGGACGGTGTCTAGCGAGACCTCGTACGGATCACGGCCGATGTTCTTGCGCTTGGCCAGGATGCTGTTGGGCACCGTGATGATTTGGCAACCGCAGGCCTCGGCCTGGTAAATGTTGATGAGCTCGCGTGTGGACGCCCACAGGACCTCGCAGCTGGGCTTGGCGGCAGCCTTCTTGACCGACTCCGTTATAAACGGAATGGGATCGACGCCGGTATCGGCGATACGGCCGGCAAAGAGCGAGATGATGGACGGCGTCTCGGCGTCAACGGCCTCGACCATCTCGTCGACCTGCTCGGGCGTAAAGATGGTGGTGACGTTGACCTTGATGCCGTCGGCCGAAAGCTTGCGGACCAGCTCGGCGGTGGACTCGCCCTTGGTGGTCACGCACGGAATCTTGACATAGACGTTGTCGGCCCAGGTAGCGATCTCGCGGGCCTCGACCTCCATGGTCTCGACGTCGTCGGCAAAGACCTCAAACGAGACGGACACATCGGTGATGTGAGTCAGGACCTCCTTGGCAAACGCGCGGTAATCCGTCACGCCGCACTTCTTCATAAGGGACGGGTTGGTCGTGAAACCCTGAACGTTGCCGTTCTCGTACATGTCGAGCATGCCCTCGAGGTTTGCACCGTCAGCGAACACCTTGATTGCCATCTGCCTGATTCCTTTCGTTAGCATACGGCCGATAAACTGCTAAACACTTTACCTATGTTTATCAAGGCGTGAGCTGCGGGTTTTTATCTTCTCGGCGAACGGTATAAACACCTCAGTGTTTGGATTGATAAATCGATTGAGCATGCAAAAGCAAAGAGTCGCAGTTTGAGCAAACGTCAGAATGCGGGATTCATTAGATGAGGCCGAAATGCTGCATCGCTGTGACGGTGCCGTCGTGTGCGACATCGTCGGTCACGTAGTCGGCGACCGCCTTGACCTCGGGCATGGCGTTGCCCATGGCGACAGCCGTCTCGACCGCAGCGAGCATGCCCAGGTCGTTACCCGAATCGCCGAAGCCAAAGGTGCGCGCGTTGCCGGTGCGACCCAGGTATTCCAGCGCTCGCGCCACGCCCACGCCCTTGTCGATGCCCTTGGGGCTCAACTCGCGATTCTGACCACCGGTGTTGCACAGCTCAAACTCGCGATCGATAAAGCCATCATCGTTGGCTACGCGAGCCAGGTCGCTCGCGACGATGCCTACCTTGCCCACGCGCAGACGGCCGTCGACGCGCATTTCCTCGGTGCTGTGCACCACAGAAGTGCCGATCAGAGACGACTGCTCAACGCCCGCGGGTTCCAGGGCAAAAGTAGCCACGTTGGTCTCGAAAAAGGCTTCAATCCCTGCCGCGACCATACGGCGAGCGAGCTCCGCAACAATGTCTTCGTCAAAGCAGTCCTCATGCACCACGCGGCCCTCGACCTCGAGCGTGGCGCCTGCCATGGCAACGATGCCCGCGGGATCGAGCGCACGCAAGCTGTCCGCGATGAGCCACAGGGGACGACCCGTGCAGATAAATGCCTGGTGTCCCGCGTCGCGCAGACGATGAAACGCCTCGACGACCGTCTGCGAGGGGTGAACCGCCGAAAAGTCCTTGTCGGTCATGTTGTCGGGATCGAACGACGTCAGCGTGCCGTCCACGTCAAAAAAGAGCACGGCGGAATCGGGGCACGCATCAATCATATGGGTTCCTTTCGGGGGCGAGAGTAAACGAAGTATCCATCATATAATGGAGCGACGCAACCAGAGAGGTCACCCATGGAATTTTACGCAAGCTGCCCCGAGGGCTTTGAGTCCGCACTCGCCGATGAGCTTAAACGCCTCGGGCTTTCGCATGTTCGCCGGCTGAAGGGCCGCGCTACATTTGAGGGCGAGCTCGAAGAAGGCTACCGCGCCTGTCTGTGGTCGCGCCTAGCGAGCCGCGTGTTTGCGGTGCTCGGGCGCTTTGAGGCGCAGGATGCCGACGAGCTGTACGATAGCGTTTACGACATCACCTGGGAGACCATCATCCGCCCCGGCGCCACCATCGCCATCACCGCCCGCGGCGTGACCGAGCAGCTGCGCAACACGCGCTTCTCGTCCCTGCGCGCCAAGGACGCGCTGTGCGACCGTCTGGCCGAGACCACGGGCCGTCGCGCCGATGTCGACGTTGCCGATCCCGACGTTCACCTGTTGCTTTCGCTGCGCCAGCGCCGCGCGAGCATCAGCCTGGATCTTTCGGGCGACCCGCTGTTCAAGCGCCTGCCGCCCGCGGCGACCCGTGCCGGCGAGGGCTCGCACGTGCTGCGCCCCGACTACGCCGCCCTGGTGCTTTCGCAGGTCGGCTGGACCACGCTGTGCGAGCGCGAGCTGACGGCCGACGATTACGAGAACGAGGCCCTGCCCACGCTGATCGACGCCTCGTGCGCCGGCGGCGGCCTGCTGCTGGAGGCCGTGAATATCCTGACTGACCGTGCACCGGGCGCCGCCCGCGACCACTGGGGCTTTGAGGGCTGGCAGCTGCACGACGCCGCTCTGTGGGAGCAGTTGCTTGCCGAGGCACGCGAGCGCGAGGCGGCAGCACGCGAGCGCCAAGCACGCATTGTGGCCGTAGACATCGACCCCGCCGCCCGCAAGACCGCCGAGCGCATGGTCAAGTGCGCCGGCTACAAGCGTTTTGTCGATTTTTGCGCCGCCAAGTCCGCCACCGTGCTGGACCACGCGGGCGCCGTCGCCGGTGCCGCCGTGGTCGCAGACACCACCGAAACCCCGCTTTCGCTCATGCACGACGCCATGACGCTGGTCGGTGAGCTGCGCCGCGCGCCCGAGCTTGCCTCGGCACCGGTCGCCGCGCTCACCCGCGACGGATTGCTGGCCCGCGCGCTCCACGCCGAGCCCGAGCGCTCGATTGCCGTCATGCCCAACAATGAAGAGGCAACTATTGAGGTTTGGCCCTCGCTCGATCACGCCGCCGCGGCATTTGAAGCTGCGACCAGTGCAGGTGCTGAAGGCGAGACTGCAGATGTCGACAACGCCAATGATGAAGGCAGCACCGCTCCCGCCATGTCCGAACCTGCCGCCACGCTCGACCTGGGTGACGGCAAGCCGCTGCCCGTGCTCATCCCCGAGTCCGAGCAGTTCGCCAACCGCCTGCGCAAGAACGCCCGTCTGCGTCGCAAGTGGGCAAAGCGCGAGGGCGTGAGCTGCTACCGTGTCTACGATGCCGACCTTCCCGACTACTCCGCCGCCATCGACCTGTACGAGGGCTGCCCGCAGACGCCGGGCCGCTGGCTCGTCATCGCCGAATACGCCGCGCCCAAGACCATCGACCCCGCGCTAGCCCAGGCCCGCATGCTCGACATTTTGGCCATCGCGCCGCGCATCCTAGATGTTCCCGCCGAGCATGTGCACGCCAAGGCCCGCATGCGTTCGCGCGGCGGCTCGCAGTACGGCAAGCAGGGCGCCGGCAAGGGCGGCTCGGGCGCGCCAACATCGCGCGCCGTCGCCTGCCGCTCATCGAAGAGGGCGGACTCACCTTTGCCGTCAACTTTGATGACTACCTGGATGTGGGCATCTTCTTGGATCACCGCGTCACCCGCAACCTGGTGCGCGAGCACGCCAAACAGGCACGCCGCTTCCTCAACCTGTTCGCCTACACCGGCACCGCCACCTGCTACGCGGCGGACGGCGGCGTCGAGGAGACCGTGACGGTCGACCTCTCCAACACCTACCTGGACTGGGCCGAGCGCAACATGCGCCAAAACGGCTTTGTGGGGCCGCAGCATCACTTTGTGCGCGACGACGTGCTTGCCTGGATTCGCGACCAGCGCCAGACGCGCAACCGCTGGGACCTGATCTTTGTCGACCCGCCCACGTTCTCGAACTCATCCAAGATGGGCCGCCGCACCTGGGATGTCCAGCGCGACCATGTTGAGCTTTTGGCCGGCGTATCGCGCCTGCTCGCACAGGGCGGCCACGCCATCTTTAGCTGCAACCTGCGTGGCTTCCGCCCCGAGACGCGCAAGCTCGCGCGCGCGGGCGTCGTGTTGGAGGACATTACGGCGCAGACCATCCCCGAGGATTTCGCGCGCAACCAAAAGGTGCACCACTGCTATATCGTGCGCCGCCTGCCCATTGAGGACGCCATGGCAGAGGTCGGCTTTAGCGCCGAGGAGATTGCCGAGCGAACCGAGGAGCTGCGCAACCCCGAGGCCCGCAAGCCTCGCGCGGCAGTACCCACGCACGCGCAGGCCGGCAACGGCAAGTCCAACTTTGCTGGCAAGCCCTCCCCCGCTGGCAAGCCCAAAAAAAAGAAGTTCTACGCCAGCAAGCCCAAAGGCAAATAACAAAGTTGCGGTGGAATACGGACTGCTTTGCCTGGAATTAGGCAAATTTAGACCGTATTTCACCGCAACTCATATTGGGATGGCGGACGCCGTCCTAGCCTTGGGTGACCAGGCGATAGCCGATACCCACGTGCGTTTGGATGTAACGCGGATGCGCGGGGTCGGACTCTATCTTCTTACGCAGCGTACCCATAAAGACGCGCAGGCTTGCCAGGTCACTCTTAGTTGCCGTGCCCCAAATCTCGTGCAGGATAAACTGGTGCGTCAGTACCTTGTCGGCGTTATGTGCCAGCAGGCACAGGAGCTTGTACTCAATCGGCGTCAGATGCAGCTCCTCGCCATCCATCGTGGCAATGCCGGCATCAAAGTCGATATGCAGCTCGCCGGTATCGAACGAGCCCTCGGAGGCAACACCGCCCGTTTGCGCATACGAAAGGCGCCTGAGCGTCGTGCGAATACGCGCGAGCAGCTCCTCGACCGAAAACGGCTTGGTCAGGTAGTCGTCGGCGCCGGCATCGAGCGCGCGAATCTTGTCCGCGTCCTCGCTGCGCGCCGAGACCACGATGATCGGCATGCCCGACCATGCGCGCACCGACTCCACCACCTTGACGCCGTCCATATCGGGCAGGCCCAGATCGAGCAGCACGATGCTCGGCGCCTGCGACGAGGCGGCGGCAATAGCGGCATGGGCGGTCTCTACAGCCATATGGCGCAAGCCGTGCGCCTCGAGCGCGGCAACGATAAGGTTGCGGACAGCGGGGTCGTCCTCAACGACCAAGATGAGCGGTTTTACGGCAGAGTTTGGCACGGCGCTACTCCTTATCAAACGAAACATCGGCGACGGGAAGCTCAATCGTAAAGACCGAGCCGTGCGGGTCCGCCGCGGCAACCTCTATGCTACCGCCATGCGCCAGCGCAATGGAGCGGCAGAGCGAAAGACCCAAGCCCACGCTGCGGTGGCTGTCGGCCAAACCGTGGTTGGCGGTATAGAACGACTCAAAGATCCGCTCGCGGTCCTCGGGCGCAATGCCCGGGCCGTCATCGGCCACCGAGCACGCCACGCGTCCATCGTCGACGCTAATCGAAATCATGATATGCGAGCCTGCGGGCGTATAGGTGATGGCGTTGTTCACCAGATTGACCACCAGCTGCACCATCAGGCGCGCGTCGACGTTGACGAGCGCCGGCTCATCGCACGCCACCACCTTAAGGTCGTGCTCGCGCACGGCAGGGTTCACGTGGCGCAGCGCCTCCTCGACGATATCGTCCATGAGCTCGAGCGTTGTCGACAGATGCATGCCGCCGCCCTCGAGCTTGGTGATGGCGAGCAGGTTCTCGACGGTGGCGTTGAGCCATTGCGCATCCGAGCGAATGGACAAGAGCAGGCCGCGGCGCGTTTGGGCGTCGAGCACGGCGGTGCCGGTCGAGCCCTGGTCGAGCAGCACATCGGCATTACCCGAAATACTGGTGAGCGGCGTGCGCAGGTCGTGCGAGATGGAGCGCAGCAGGTTGGCGCGCAGCTGCTCATTTTTGGCAAGCACCGCCGCCTCCTCGCGGGCCTCCATGGCGCGGGCGCGATCGAGCGCCAGCTCACCTTCGCTCACGATAGCATCGGCAAGTGTCCGCTCCTCGTGCGTCAGCACGTCGGGCTCGGCAACGATAGCCAGCACGCCCACCACCGAGGCGGGGTCGCCCGAGCGCGCGAAGCCGTCGCCCGTGCGAACCGTCAGGTAGATGCCATAAAACGCCGAGCCGCCGAACGTAGCATCGAGCGGCGTTCCCACATAGGCGGACGCCGAGAGCCGCGGTGGCATCTGCGGCGCCAGCTCGTGCACCGGCGCGGCATCGCCCACGGCCGTGTATGTCGCACGCGGCAGCAGGTCATCGCCCTCGGCGTCGGCGCTGTACCACACGACCGGACAGCCCGAAAGACGCGCCAGCTGCGTGGCCATGGCGTGAACGATCTGCTGCTCGTCGGCGCAGCGCTGCAACATGCGGTTGGTCTCGAGCACCATATGCGTGCGGCGGTCGCTGGCGGCAGCCTGTGCCAAAGCGCGACGCAGGGCCAAGGCAATCGAGCTCGACACAAGCGAGACCACAAACATGATGAAGAACATGCCGGGATAGCCGCGGTCGATAAACGACAGCAAGTAGCGCGGGTCGACAAACAAGAAGTTGTAGAGCGCCACGGCGGCAGCCGAGCTCAGCAAGCAATACAGGCGACTGCAGGTAAAGAATGCGCACAGCTGAACGGCGAACACATAGACGATCATGATGCTCGGCGCGAGACCCGGATGGTCGAGCAGCGCGCCCACAATCGTCGCCGCGACCAGCAGCCCCACCGATACGCAGGCGTCATACAGAGGAGTGCGGCGCGTCAGCGTTGTGCGCCGCCACCAAAAGCTATCGGCAATATCGCCGTCCGTACGGACGTCCATCAGCGTTCCGCCCCTCTCTCAAAAACAAAAACCACCACAAAGGAGACAGGCACCTTTGTGGTGGTTTCCCCTTGTGGTGGTTCCAAGTGTAAAGCCTTTGCAACCTGCGGACGTTAGACAAACAGCACGTGCGCGAGCAGTGCGCACACGCACACCGCTCCAAATACCAGTGCCACGATCGAGATCACGCGGTCGGCCATGTCCATGTTGGCCCGATTCGTAAAGAACCGATCTTCGGCAGCATCGGCGCGTACCTCACGCACCAGCTCGGTCGCAAGATCGCAACCGTCAAGCACCTTTGCATCCATGGTTTCCTCCCAGGACTCAATCCCCGTCAATACAAGCCCGCCCGTTCGCAGACAAACCTCGAGCGTCGACTACGGCCGCTCGTTGGGAGCCAGGCGCTGCATCTTGTTCACGGCCTTGAACTTGGTGAACAGCGGCACGTACTCAAAGCTCACGTTGGAGTTCTCCAGGCCGTACCAACGCGCGGGCGTGCCGGCGGCGCGGCGAATGATGTACTTGAGCGTGATGGCCGTACGCTCGCTGGGCTCCACATCGCTTTCGGGCGCCAGAAGCTTACGGATCAGGACGAACTTGAACGTGCCGATGTTACCCGGATCCTTGTAGACCGAGTAGTCATGCGTCTGCGGCGGCAGCTCGCCGGTGGCAGCCAGGTCCTGAACAACCTGACGCAGGTAGGCATTGACGCGCTGGTTGATCTTGTAGCCCAGGTACAGGTGCACGCGGAACACGTAGTCGGTGCCGAACGTCTCGACCGAATAGGCAAAGGTGTGCGGTTCGTCCATGGTCTCGACATTCACGAACCACCAGGCGCGGGCACGCTTGGGATGCTTGTCCAAGATGGAATAGAGCACGTCGCGGTCGAGCGTGAGCGGGTCGGGGCTGTTGGTGAGGAACACCAGATTGTCGGCGAGCACGGGGTAGGTCTCGTCATTGCGCAGGCGGTTGAGCTGGTCGATGTACTTGGAGACGGGCAGCAGAATCGTCTGCGTGCGCTCGATGGCGGTGCCGCGACGCCACACATACATAAGGCCGAACAGCAGTGCGGCCAGGAAGATCATGACGTAGCCGCCGTCAAAGAACATGGTGAGGCACGAAGCGAAGAAGCACAACTCAATGGCACCAAAGAGCAGGGCAAAGATGCAGGCGCCCAGCTTGTGCTTGAGGATGCCGGCGATATAGCTCGTCAGCAGCGTGGTGGTCATGAGCATGGTCACGGTGATGGCGAGGCCATAGGCGCTTTCCATGCGCTCGGAGTTCTGGAACAGCAGCACGATGAAGATGCAGCCGACCCACATGATGTTGTTGACGAGCGGAATATAGAGCTGACCCTTGGTGTCGCTGGGGTAGTGGATGCGCAGGTGCGGCATAAGGTTGAGGCGCGTTGCCTCGGATACCAGCGAGAACGAGCCGGTGATGAGCGCCTGCGAGGCAATGATGGCCGCCACGGCCGAAAGCACAATGGCAAAGGGGCGCAGGGGCTCGGGAAGCATCATATAGAACGGGTTGACGATATTCATCGCGAGCATCTGGGGGTTGGAGTTATTGGCGAGCAGCCAAGCTCCCTGACCCAGATAGTTGAGGATGAGGGCCGCCTTAACAAACGGCCAGGATGCGTAAATGTTAGCTTTGCCCACGTGACCCATGTCCGAATAGAGCGCCTCGGCGCCAGTCGTCGACAGGAAGACGAAGCCGAGCACCATGATGCCCGAGTGGTTGATGGGCGAGAACAGGAACATGATGCCGCGGATGGGGTTGAGCGCGCGTAGGATGGACAGGTTGCCGAGCATGTTGAACAGGCCGGCGCCCGCCAGGAACAGGAACCATAGCGTCATAAGCGGGCCGAACAGCTTGCCGATTGACGAGGTGCCGGCGCGCTGCATGGCAAACAGACCACAGATAATGATGATGGTGATGATGATCACATTGGTCTGGCCGTCACCCAGCAGCGCATGGCCCCATTCGATGGTGCGCAGACCCTCGATGGCCGTGGTAACCGTGACAGCGGGGGTGAGGATGCCGTCGGCGAGCAGCGCCGCACCGCCGATCGTGGCGGGGAGAATCAGCCACGGTGCCACCTTGCGCACCAGGCTAAACAGGGCGAAGATGCCGCCTTCGTTGTGGTTGTCGGCCTTCATGGCGATTACCACGTACTTGACCGTGGTCACGAGTGTCATGGTCCAGATGACGAGCGAAAGCGCGCCCAGGATCATGTCCTCGCTGACGGTACCGATGCCGCCGTTGTTGGCGACGATTGATTTCATGGTGTACATGGGGCTCGTGCCGATGTCGCCATAGACGACGCCGAGCGTTACGAGCAGCATGCCAGCGGAGAGGGGAATGGCTCCGTGCCCGCCTTGACCACGCTGGTCTTGGGGGCTTGCCTCCAGTTTGTTGTGTGCCACGTGGACTCCCTTAGACATCCGGTTATCTGTCTAGGACAGATAACCTTTATGCCGTCTTTATACATACAAGAGCAGTTTGGCACATCAGGTTATTTTAGACAATAATCCCCAGCTGGGGATTATTTATGTACGTGGGTAGCATTTCGAAACAGGGGCTTTTAAGCACGTGCTGTCTGGGCTATGCCAGCCTTGGCGCTTGCGCGTTTGCCGGCGAGTTCGCAAAAGAGCGCACCGCCGATGATAAGTGCGGCGCCCATCAGGCGGACCGGTGTTATGGCTTCGCCCAAAAGGACGGCCGAGAACACGACGGCCGAAAGCGGCTCGAGGTAGCCGACGACCGCGACGGTCTGCACGGGCAGTTTGGCGACGGCACTAAAGTAGAGCAGACAACCGAGTCCGGTGTTGACGACGCCGAGCATGACGACGGCGCGCCAATCAATGCTGGCGGCGACACCGGCGGACAGGAATGAGGGAGTGCCCTGCGTGATGAGCGTGAGGACCAGCGCGGTCACAAAAGCGGCGCTCACCTGGAGCGCGGAGTTCTCGAGACCTTCGATGTGCGGCGCACCCTTGCTAGCGATGACCATCAGCGCATAGCAAAATGCCGAGGCGATACCGCAGACGATACCCGCAATGGGCATATTGCCGCCTAGACCTTGTGCTGCAATGAGAAAAGCACCGCAGGCGACGGCGATAAACCCGGCGATTTTGCCGCCGGTCAGTTTTTCACCAAAGATGAGTGGGGAGAGCGCCATGACAATGATGGGGCCACAGTAGTACAGCAGCGAGGATACGCCGACGCCGATCGTCTGGTAGGTGCGGAACAGAAAAATCCAGCTGGCGCCCAGCGCGGCTCCCGAGAGAAGGAGTGCTGCGGCTTCGCGGGGACGAGATGGTGCCTGCAGGTTATGGCGTTGGGTGATGGCAAGGATAGTGACAAGCGAGAGGGCGCCTAAAAACGTGCGCAGTAGCACGATATCGGAGCTCGGCAGTGCGATGGCGGCGGCGATGATGCCGTTGGAGCCAAACAATAGCAATGCTGCTAAGTACGTAAACAGTCCGTTGTTCATGCGCTGACATCCCCTTTATATCTGAACATGTTCACTATGGGTGAACTGGCTTTAGAAGAAAAGCGAATATAATGCATGGAAAACATGACAAAAACTCATGCAAAGGTGGAGGCGTGTCGTGGAAACGAATATTCAAAAGATGCAGGTGCTGCTGGAGACGGTGCGTGCCGGCAGCTTTACGCGTGCCGCAGAGCGC
>OIAM01000442.1_pt1 | contig 12889 bp, 10 predicted proteins | sample 1580771 | NCBI WGS metagenome assembly OIAM01 (sample SAMEA3882538, study PRJEB24775) | human gut metagenome | biome: human-associated habitat; feature: intestine environment; material: feces | place: Netherlands | collected 2009/2010
TTCTCCCCGCCTCCTTCCGGAAGGTGCTGAGCACGGCGGGCGCAGAGCGCCTCGTCCTGCGCAAGGACATCTTCCAGCCGTGCCTCGTGCTCTATCCCGAATCGGTGTGGAACCAAATGCTCGACAGCCTGCGCGCACGCCTCAACCGCTGGAACCGCCAGGACCAAATGGTCTTCCGCCAGTTTGTCTCCGACGTGGAGCCCGTGGCGCTCGACGGCAACGGCCGCTTCCTCATCCCCCGCCGCTACCAGCAGATGGCGGGCATAGAGGGACAGGTGCGCTTCATCGGCATGGACGACGCCATCGAGATCTGGAGCGGCGACGAGGGAGAGGGTCCGTTCATGGACGCCGACGCCTTCGCCCAGGCGCTGGAGGACCGGATGGGGAGTGCATTCCCGGGCGCGGCAGAGAGCGAGAACGACAGCAACCAACCACGACAATGACCGATTCTACCCAGACATATCATGTGCCCGTGCTCCTCCAGGAGAGCATCGGCGGACTGGCCATCCACGAGGGTGGCGTCTATGTGGACGTGACCTTTGGCGGTGGAGGCCACAGCCGCGAGATCCTGCGCCAGCTCCATGGCACAGGCCATCTGTACAGTTTCGACCAGGACGCCGACGCAGAGGCCAACATCGGCACAGAGGCGGAGGACAACTTCACGTTTGTGCGCAGCAACTTCCGCTATCTGAAAAACTGGATGCGCTACTACGGCGTGGACCATATCGACGGCCTACTGGCCGACCTGGGGGTCAGCTCCCACCATTTCGACGACGAGGAGCGGGGATTCTCCTTCCGCTTCGACGCGCCGCTGGACATGAGGATGAACAAACGAGACGGACTGACGGCGGCCGACCTACTGAGCGACTACAGCGAGGAGCAGCTCGCCGACGTGCTCTATCTCTACGGAGAGTTTCGACAGTCGAGACGCATGGCGGCAGCCATCGTCAAGGCAAGACAGCAAAAATCGATCACGACAACGATAGAATTGGCCAACGTTGTCGCTCCTTTACTAAACAAGAGCCGGGAGAAGAAGGAAATGGCACGTCTTTTCCAGGCGCTGCGCATCGAGGTCAACCACGAGATGGACGCCCTGCGCGAACTGCTGGCGGCAGCCACCGACGTGCTCGGAGAGGGAGGCAGGCTGAGCATCATCACCTACCACTCGCTGGAAGACCGACTCGTCAAGAACGTGATGCGAAGCGGCAACGCCGAGGGAAAGGTCGTCAAGGACTTCTTTGGCAAGGCCGAAACACCCTACCGACTGGTCAACAACAAGGTGATCGTGCCGACGGCGGAGGAGCAGGAGCGCAACCCGCGCAGCCGTAGTGCCAAACTGAGAATAGCAGAAAGGACAGAACGCTGATGAGCAACAACAAGGAAACACAGGAGCCGCTGATGGGACAGCCCGTCGAGCTGGAGGTCGTGGGGGCCACGGAGGCCACACAGGCTGCCGGCGAGGCCTCTGTGCGTCCACAACGGGAGGAACCGCTGAAGGGCCGAAAGGCCGCCAGGAAGCCGGCTGGCAAGGAGGGAGAAGCCGCGGGCGAGGCCGTCGAGGCGCAAGGAGCAGCCCACGAGGGAGCCGCAACGGAGCAGCCCTCGGAAGAGGCGGAGGCGGAGCGCGTGGCCGAGGCCATCAGGCAGGCCATCGAGGAGCAGGCGCGCGAGGACGAGAATCCCCACTCCACCAACTACACGCTCCGACAGATCATCGGCGGAGAGATGCTGCAGACGGGCGTGATGCGCAAGAACGTGGGACTGATGGCGGTCGTGGGACTCTTTCTCTTCGTCTCCGTCACCAACCGCTACAGCGTGCAGGAGAAGCTCAAGGAGATCAACCGGCTGGAGGCGAAACTCAAAGACGCGAAGTACAGGGCGCTCTCCACGGGCAGCAAATACACCGAGAAGACGCGACTGAGCTTTGTGCTCCAGGCGCTGCGCAACAGCAAGGACAGCGTCTTGAAGATCCCGGACCAGCCGCCCTACAAGATACAGGTGCCCGAGGAGGGAGGACAAGGAGAGTGACGACACGGTCCTGTGGAAAAGGCCGGAAGGCCGCACGGACCCCATTTGATAACTTAAAAAACAACTACAATGAGTAAACTGAACGAAGCAAAAGTAATACCGCGCTACATGCTGGTGTCGGTATTGATGACGCTGGTGTCATGTTGTGTGTTGGGAAAAGCCTTCTACATCATGACAGCAGAAAAGGACTACTGGGCCGAGGCGGCCAAGCAATCGGCTCGCGACAGCGTGAAGCTGGAGGCCACGAGAGGCAACATACTGAGTTGCGACGGGCGGCTGATGGCCACCACGATGCCGCAATACAAGATATTCATGGACTTCGAGACGCTGCGGTCCAACCCTACGGACACGGCGTTTGCCGATAGCCTCGACGCCATCTGCCAGGGGCTCAACGAGATCTTCCCCGAGAAGCCGGCAGAGGAGTTCAAGGCCGAACTGAAAAAGGGATATGCCAAGCGGAGCCGCGTATGGCCGGTGTGGAAGAAGCGCGTCGATTACGACACGTGGATGGAGGTCTCGCAGCTGCCCGTCTTCCGCAGGGGCGCAAACAAAAGCGGAATCCACGCCGACAAGTTCACCTACCGGCAGCATCCGTTTGGGTCGCTGGCAGGACGCACCATCGGCGATCTCTACAAGGAGCAGTATGGCGGACGCGTGCCGCGATGTGGGCTCGAAATGGCCTTCGACTCCGTGCTGCGAGGCAAGGAGGGCATTGGCCACAGCATGATGGTGCGCAGCAAGTTTCTGACCATCACCGACGTGCCGCCTGAGAACGGATCGGACGTAGTGACCACGATCGACGTCAACATGCAGGACCTGGCGGAGCGGTCCGTCGTGGACGAGCTGAAACTGATCGGCGGAAAGGTCGGCGTGGCGATCGTCATGGAGGTGGCCACGGGAGACATCAAGGCCATGGTCAACATGCAGCACTGCGACGACGGAGAGTACAGGGAGATCGCCAACCATGCGGTGAGCGACCTGCTGGAGCCGGGATCGGTATTCAAGACGGCCTCCATCATGGCGGCCCTCGACGACGGCTATGTCGATACGACCTACATGGTCGAGACGGGAGGCGGCGTGTGGAACATGTACGGACGCGACATGAAGGACCACAACTGGTCGAGAGGCGGCTACGGCACGCTGATGCTGCCCTGGACGCTGAAGTATAGTTCCAACATCGGCGTGAGCCGCATCATCGACAAGTTCTACCACGACCAGCCGGAGAAGTTCGTGCAGAAGATCCACAGTTTCGGACTGGCCACAGACTATAAGGTCCCGATCCCGGGCTACGTGCCGGGCGTCATCCGCATGCCGAAGAAGAACAAGAGGGGACAGTACACCAACTGGAGCAAGACGGCCCTGCCCTGGATGAGCATCGGCTACGAGACGCAGATTCCGCCGCTGCAGACGGTCACGTTCTACAACGCCATTGCCAACGGCGGAAAACTGGTGCGCCCGCGCCTGGTCAAGGCGATCATGCGCGATGGCGAGGTGGTACAGGAGTTCCCGGTGCAGGTGGTCAAGGAGCAAATCGCCAAGCCTCAGACCATCGAGTGGATACAGCGCATCCTGCGCGAGGTGGTCAGCGAGGGACTGGGGAAAAAGGCTGGCAGCGACAAGTTTGAGGTGGCAGGAAAGACCGGCACGGCACAGATGTCGAAGGGAGCCCTGGGATACAAGGCGGGCGGCACCAAGTACCTGCTGTCCTTCGCGGGCTACTTCCCGGCCGACAACCCACGCTACTCCTGCATCGTCTGCATACAGAAGGAAGGTCTGCCCGCCTCGGGTGGCGGCATGAGTGGTGTGGTCTTCCACAACATTGCCGAGGGCATCATGTCGCAGATCCTGAAAGTGAGCATGGAGGACGCGCGCGACTCGTCGTCGGTGCTGCTGCCACGGGTGAAGGAGGGAGACCTCCACGCAGCCGACTTCGTGCTCCACGACCTGGGCTTCGACCTCATCAACGGATGGAAGGGATACTTCAAGTGCGGCGACCCGGTCTGGGGAGCCGTCGATGACAGTACCACCCGCAACCGGCTCACGCTGGTGAAGGGGTCCGTCGTGGGACAGGCCTACGTGCCCGACGTCTGCGGCATGGGCGCGCGAGACGCAGTCTATCTCATGGAGAGCCGCGGCATCAAGGCGCGAATCAACGGACGCGGCGTGGTCGTCAGCCAGAGCCTGGCACCAAGCACACGCATCAGAAGCGGCATGAGCTGCAACCTGGCGCTGCAGGCGTAGCCGCCCCAAGAGAGGCGCTGGGCAAAGGAGCGAGCGAAAGCACCCATCCGTCGGGAGGACCGCAAGGCCCTGTCGGCGTGATGGGACTACCCATATAGGAACGTGATGGGGAATCCATGATATAAACGTGATGGGAAATCCCATGTTATAAACGTGATGGACTACTCATATATATAATAAGGAGAAAACAAGAGACTCAAAGATATGAAAGCATTAAGCGAACTGCTCAAGGCAGTGAAACCTCTCACGGTGGAGGGAAGCTGCGATGTCGAGATTGCGGGAGTGGAGATCGACTCACGCAAGGTGAAGCAAGGCGACCTCTTCGTGGCCATGAAGGGCACGCAGGTCGATGGCCACCGTTTCATAGGCAAGGCGATTGGCCAGGGTGCCGTGGCGATCCTCTGCGAGGACATGCCGCAGGAGAAGGCCGAGGGCGTGACCTACATACAGGTGGCCTCGACGGAAGAGGCCGTAGGACCCGTGGCGACCCACTTCTTCGGAGATCCGTCGAGGAAGCTGAAACTGGTCGGCGTGACGGGCACCAATGGCAAGACAACCATTGCCACACTGCTCTACAATCTTTTCCGCAAGCTCGGCCACAAGGTGGGACTGCTCTCGACGGTATGCAACTACATCGACGGAGAGGCCGTCCCGGCAGACCATACCACGCCGGACCCCATCGCCCTCAACGAGCTACTGGCGCGCATGGTCAGCGCAGGATGTACGTATTGCTTCATGGAGTGCTCCTCCCACGCCATCCATCAGCACAGAATCGGCGGACTCCACTTTGCGGGCGGACTCTTCACCAACCTCACGCGAGACCACCTGGACTATCACAAGACGTTCGAAAACTACCGCAACGCCAAGAAGATGTTCTTCGACATGCTGCCGAAGACGGCTTTCGCCGTCACCAACGCCGACGACAAGAACGGACTCTTCATGGTGCAAAACTGCAAGGCGAGCGTCAAGACCTACTCCATCCAGCGCGTGGCCGACTACAGGGCGCACATCCTGGAGTGCCACTTCGAGGGAATGTACCTCGAGATCGACGGCAAGGAGGTCGGCGTGCAGTTTATCGGACGCTTCAACGTGAGCAACCTGCTCGCGGTCTATGCCGCGGCGGTACTGCTGGGCGAAGACGCACAGGCCGTGCTCGTGGCCATGAGCACGCTGGGCAGCGTCAGCGGACGCCTGGAGCCGATCCGGTCGCCGGAGGGATTCACCGCCATCGTCGATTACGCCCACACCCCGGACGCCATCGCCAACGTGCTCTCGGCCATCCACGAGGTGCTCAACGGCAAGGGAAAGGTCATCACCGTCTGTGGAGCCGGAGGCAACCGCGACCACGGCAAGCGACCGCTCATGGCGCAAGAGGCCGTCAGACAGAGCGACAAGGTGATCCTCACGAGCGACAACCCGCGCAACGAGGACCCACTGGCCATCATCGACGATATGCTGGCAGGACTCGACGCGCAGCAGCGACGCAAGGTGATCACCATCACCGACCGGCGCGAGGCGATACGCACGGCTTGCATGATGGCCGAGAAGGGCGACGTCGTGCTCGTGGCGGGAAAGGGCCACGAGACCTACCAAGAGATCAATGGCGTGAAGCACCACTTCGACGACCACGAGGTGCTGCGCGACATTTTCAACGTAAAGTAAAGCAAAGACAGTATGTTATACTACATCTTCAGATGGCTTGACCAGTTTGGCGTCAGCGGATCACACCTATGGAGCTACATCTCCTTCCGTTCGATCCTCGCCCTTGTCCTGGCCCTCGTCATCTCCGCCTGGTTTGGCGAAAAGTTTATCAAGTACCTCAAGCGGAAGCAGATCACGGAGACGGCACGCGACGAGAAGATCGACCCATTTGGCGTCAACAAGGTCGGTGTGCCCTCGATGGGTGGCATCATCATCATCGTCGCCCTGCTCATCCCCGTCATTCTCCTGGGCCGACTGCGCAACATCTATCTCATCCTGATGATCGTCACGACGGTATGGCTCGGATTCCTCGGTGGCATGGACGACTTTATCAAGATCTTCCGCCACAACAAGGAGGGACTGAAGGGCAAGTACAAGATCGTAGGACAGGTCTCCATTGGCCTCATCGTGGGACTGGTGCTATGGGCCTCGCCCGACGTGAAGTCGAACCTGAACATGGAGCTTGGGCAGAAAAACGGACAGGAAATCGTCGTCAAGCACAGCGAGAAGGCGGAGAAGACGCTCAAGACTACCATCCCCTTCGTCAAGAACCACAACCTCGACTACTCCAAGGTGATGGGCTTCTGCGGCGAGCATAGCGTGGCGGCGGGCTGGATACTCTTCGTCATCATGACGATCTTTGTCGTGACGGCGGTCTCCAACGGCGCCAACCTCAACGACGGCATGGACGGAATGTGTGCGGGCAACTCGGCCATCATAGGCGTGGCGCTCGGCATCCTGGCCTACGTGAGCAGCCACATCCAGTATGCTGCCTACCTCAACATCATGTACATACCAGGGTCGGAGGAACTGGTGGCGTTCTTCTGTGCCTTTATCGGCGCGCTGATCGGATTTCTGTGGTACAACGCCTACCCCGCCCAGGTCTTCATGGGCGACACGGGGAGCCTCACCATCGGCGGAATCATCGCCGTGGGCGCCATCATCATCCACAAGGAGCTGCTGCTGCCCATCCTCTGTGGCATCTTCTTCGTCGAGAGCCTGAGCGTCATCCTGCAGGTGTGGTACTACAAGATTGGCAAGCGCCGCGGCGTGAAGCAGCGCATCTTCAAGCGCACGCCGATCCATGACAACTTCCGCACGCAAGACTCGCAACTGGATCCCGACTGCAAATATCTCATCCGCGTGCCGCATGGTGCGAAGCACGAGGCCAAGATCACCATCCGCTTCTGGATCATCACGATCCTGCTGGTGGCGCTGGCGATCATCACATTGAAAATCAGATAAGAAACGAAGAGCGGGAGGCTGACACGCGCCCAACGGACGACGGCCTCAGGGCCGACAAAGCGGACGCGGCAAAGTCTCCCACCCCGATAAAATCAAGCGCAAAAGAAAGATGAAAAGAATCGTAGTTCTTGGAGCCGGCGAGAGCGGCGCAGGTGCTGCCGTGCTGGCCAAGAAGCAAGGCTTCGACGTGTTTGTCTCCGACACATCGAAGGTGAAGGACCAATACAAGAAGCTGCTCGACGACCACGGCATCGAATGGGAGGAGGGCCACCACACGGAGGAGAAGGTGCTCTCGGCAGACGAGGTCATCAAGAGCCCGGGCATCCCCGACAGCGTCCCGATGATACAGCGCCTCATCCAGCAGGGCACGCCCATCATCAGCGAGATAGAGTTTGCGGGCCGCTACACCCACAGCAAGATGGTCTGCATCACGGGAAGCAACGGCAAGACCACCACGACAAGCCTCATCTACCATATCTTCAAGGATGCGGGCTACGACGTGGGACTGGCCGGCAACATCGGAAGGAGCCTGGCGCTGCAGGTGGCAGAGGATCCGCACGAGTACTATGTCATCGAGCTCAGTTCTTTCCAGCTGGACAACATGTACGAGTTTCGTGCCAACATCGCCATCCTGCTCAACATCACGCCGGACCATCTCGACCGCTACGACTTCAAGTTTGAGAACTATGCCGCGGCAAAGATGCGCATCATCCAGAACCAGACGCAGGAGGACAGTTTCATCTACTGGAACGACGACCCGGTGATCAAGAAGGAACTGGAGAAGTATGACATCAAGGCCGTGCAGTATCCGTTCTCCGAACTCAAGGAGACGGGATCCATCGGCTACATCGAGGAGGGACAGTACGTCATCGAGAAGCCTACGCCTTTCAACATGGAGCAGGAGGAACTCTCGCTCACGGGCAAGCACAACATCTACAACTCGCTCGCTGCCGGCATCGCGTCCAACATCTCCGGCATCCGCAAGGAGAGCATCCGCAAGAGCCTGAGCGACTTCCCGGGCGTGGAACACCGACTGGAGAAGGTCTGCAAGGTGGGTGGCGTGCAGTATGTCAACGACTCCAAGGCCACCAATGTCGATGCTTGCTGGTACGCGCTGGAGAGCATGCGCACACCGACAGTGCTCATCGTCGGCGGCAAGGACAAGGGCAACGACTATGGACCCATCAAGGAGCTCGTCAAGGAGAAGTGTCGCGCCATCGTCTATCTCGGTGCAGACAACGCCAAGCTCCACGCCAACTTCGACGAACTGGGAATCCCCGTGCGGGACACCCACTCGATGAAGGACTGTGTGGCTGCCTGCCACGAACTGGCAAAGCCGGGCGACACGGTGCTGCTCAGCCCCTGCTGTGCCAGCTTCGACCTCTTCAAGAACATGGAGGACCGTGGAGAACAGTTTAAGCAACTGGTAAGATCGCTCTGACACGGACTGAAAACATCACTTTCCACATGAGGTCATAACGCCACACCGTCGCAGTCTCACTCCGACACCGACTCCCCATCGGCACGTCCATTGTGCCGATGGGGGCGGCGAAGGAGACTCTATCATACCAATCACAAACCGTAGAAACAAAACAAGACAGGGCGGACGGGCACGGAACGAGAGAAAAAGGGGAGGGAAAGACTGAACAACAACTATTCTGCGAATCTTCAAAAAAAACACTCGATCCACTCGCATCCGCCTCAAAAACAGAAAGAAAGAAATGAAAGGAAAGTCATTGACGAACATTTTCAAGGGAGACAAAGTCATCTGGATGATCTTCTTCTTCCTCTGTATGATTAGCATCATTGAGGTCTATTCGGCATCCAGCTCGCTGACGCTCAAAAAGGGCTACTACTGGGCGCCTATCATGGACCACGCCAAGAAGATCATACTGGGAGTGGTAGCACTCGTCTGTGTGCTCAACGTGGAGTGTAAGTACTTCAAGATGGCCACGCCCTTCGCCCTCGGCGGATCCATCATCATGATCCTCTGGGTGCTCGTGGGCGGCGAGACCATCAACGGAGCCAATCGATGGCTCACCTTCTTTGGCATCCAGTTTCAGCCCTCAGAACTGGCGAAGGGAGCATTGGTGCTCGCCACGGCACAGATATTGAGTGCGATGCAGACCGACAAGGGAGCGGACCGAAAGGCGTTTCGCTATATCCTCCTGCTCTCGGCTTGGATCATCATCCCCATTGCCATGGAGAATGGATCCACGGCCTTCCTACTGGCCATCACCATCTTCGTGATGATGTTTGTCGGACGCGTGCCGCTGGACCAGTTGGGAAAACTCTTTGGCGTCATGGCGGTAATAGCCACCATTGCCCTGTCGGTCATCATGATATACGGCAAGACCGAACAAGAGCGGGCGAAGGACCCGCGCCACCAGCTGACGGAGCAAATGGCGAAAGCCAAGACAAAGCAGCCCAAGACCCTGGCGGATCGTTTCGAGGACCGCCTCGACACATGGAAGTCGCGCATCGTGAAGTTTACCAACCCGGAGGACGTCCCGGCCAACAAGGTGAACCTGCGAGACAAGGACTCACAGAAGAACTACTCCCACATAGCCATAGCCTCATCGGGCATCGTGGGAAAGGGACCGGGCAATTCGACCGCACGCGACGGACTCGCACAGGCATTCTCCGACTTCATCTATGCCATCATCATCGAGGAGCTGGGCATCATAGGGGCAGCGTTCGTCGCCTTGCTCTACGTCTTCCTCCTCTTCCGAGTCGCCATCATCGCCAACCGATGTGAGAACAACTTCCCCGCATTCCTGGCCATGGGACTGACGCTCATGCTCGTCATACAGGCGCTCTTCAACATGCTGGTGGCCGTGGGATTGGCGCCCGTCACGGGACAACCGCTGCCGCTCATCAGCCGAGGGGGTACGTCAACGGTCATCAACTGCATCTACATGGGCATGATCCTCTCCGTCAGCCGTTCGGCCAAAAAGAAGGCCGCAGGAAGCATCTGGCAGGGGTGAAAGAGGAAAAATAAACAGAAAATAGTAGAAAGACATTTTTTTTGTTTATCTTTGCAGAAGATTGGCGGCACTCGGCAATTTAAAACGAACACAATGGACAAAGAATTGAGGATAATCATCAGCGGTGGCGGCACGGGAGGCCATATCTTCCCCGCCGTGTCGATAGCCAACGCGCTGCGGCAGATGCGCCCCGAGGCAAAGATTCTCTTTGTCGGCGCAGAGGGCCGCATGGAGATGCAGCGTGTCCCGGCAGCAGGATACGAGATCAAGGGACTTCCCATCAAGGGATTCGACCGCCGGCATCTGCTGAAAAACATCAGCGTGGTGTGGCACTTGCTCAAGAGCCTGCGCATGGCACGCCACATCATCAAGGACTTCCGCCCGATGGTGGCAGTAGGCGTGGGTGGCTACGCCAGCGGTGCCACGCTTTACGCGTGCGCGCGAATGGGCATTCCCTGCCTCATACAGGAGCAAAACTCCTATGCGGGCGTCACCAACAAGCTGCTGGCCAGCCGTGCCAAGAAGATCTGCGTGGCCTACGAGGGGATGGAGCGCTTCTTCCCCGCCGACCGCATCATCATGACGGGCAATCCCGTAAGACAGAACATCCTGGAGGCCCAGGGCACACCGCAGGAAGCACGACGCGCCTTCGGACTCGACGCGGAGAAGAAGACCGTGCTGATCGTAGGAGGAAGCCTCGGCGCAAGAACGATGAACCGCAGCGTGCTGGAGCACCTGGATCTGATCAAGGCGCATCCCGAGGTGCAGTTTATCTGGCAGACGGGCAAATACTATTTCGACAGCATCCAGAAGGAGATGCGGGGAAAAGAACTGCCCAACCTCAAGGTGATGGATTTCGTGAGCGATATGGGAGCGGCCTATCATGCCGCCAACCTCGTCGTGAGCCGTGCCGGAGCAAGCTCCATCAGCGAGTTTCAGCTCATCGGCAAACCCGTGATCCTCGTCCCGAGCCCCAATGTGGCGGAGGACCACCAGCGCAAGAATGCCATGGCTCTCGTCCGTCGCGACGCAGCCCTCTACGTGGAGGATGCCGAGGCTCCGGAGAAGCTCCTGGACCTGACGCTGCAGACTGTGGCCGACGATGCGAAACTGCGCCAGCTGGGTGAGAATGTGCACAAGATGGGCCTCAAGGATTCGGCGGAGATCATCGCACGCGAGGTCCTCAAACTGATTGAACAATAAAGAAGAAATTATGGAACTGAAAGATATCAAGGCTGTCTATTTCGTCGGAGCGGGAGGCATTGGCATGAGCGCCCTCGCACGCTACTTCCTGCACCGCCACCTCGTCGTGGCGGGCTACGACCGCACGCCGACACCGCTCACCCACGAACTGGAGCGCGAGGGCATGCAGATCCATTATGAGGAGGACGTTGCCCAGATCCCTGCGCCCTGCCGCGACAGGGAACACACACTGGTGGTCTTCACGCCCGCCATCCCGGCCTCCCACGCCGAACTGGCGTGGTTCAAGGAGCACGACTTCACCATCGAGAAGCGGGCACAGGTGCTCGGCACGCTCACCCGCACACACAAGGGCCTTTGCTTCGCGGGCACCCATGGCAAGACAACCACCTCGACGATGTGCGCCCATATCATGAGCCAAAGCCACATAGGCTGCAATGCCTTTCTCGGAGGCATCTCGAAGAATGTGGGCAGCAACTACATCCTCTCGCTGACAAGCGACTATGTGGTTATAGAGGCCGATGAGTTTGACCGTTCCTTCCACTGGCTGCGCCCCTGGATGTCGGTCATCACCTCTACCGATCCCGACCACCTCGACATCTACGGCACAGAGGAGGCATATCTGGAAAGTTTCGCCCACTTCACCGAGCTAATCCAGCCCGGCGGCACACTCATCTGCCACACCGGACTGAAACTGCGTCCGCGCCCACAGCTCGCGCAACGAGGGCGACTTCCACGCAGAAAACGTGCGCAAGGGCGACGGCGAAATCGTGTTTGACTTCGTAAGCCCCAAAGGCACAATCAAAGACGTCAAACTCGGCGTGCCTGTCGATATCAACATCGAGAACGCAGTGGCAGCAATGGCAGTATGCCAGCTGGTAGGCGTGCCCGACGACGTGATGCGCAATGCCGTAGGCACATTCCTCGGTCCAAAGCGCCGCTTCGAGTTCTGGCTCAAAGAGTCCGGCAAAAACGGCAAAGTGATTATCGACGACTATGCCCACCACCCCGACGAACTCAAGGCAAGCATCCGCTCCGTCAAGGACTTATACCCCAACCGCCGACTGACCGTAATTTTCCAGCCGCACCTCTACACCCGTACCCGCGATTTCGCTCCGCAATTCGCCGAAGCCCTGTCGCTCGCCGACGACGTTCTGCTGCTCGACATCTACCCAGCCCGCGAGCTTCCGATACCCGGAGTGACGTCAGAAATCATACTTAAAGATATAAAATGCAAAAACAAAGCACTTTGCAATAAAAATTCTTTGGTAGAAACAATAAAAAATTATAATTTTGACGTACTTTTGACAGTTGGTGCAGGCGACATCTGCAACTATCTGCCCCAAATTTGTGAAGTGGTAAAGCAAAAACATTGAAAAAGTTACTGTTCTACATATCGACAATCCTGGTTGTTGCCTACGTCATAGGCTCATTCTTCTGGACCAGTGCCGCGCGGCGCGACGCCACGTGCAGCGGCATTGTCGTGA
>OIAM01000470.1_pt1 | contig 12001 bp, 8 predicted proteins | sample 1580771 | NCBI WGS metagenome assembly OIAM01 (sample SAMEA3882538, study PRJEB24775) | human gut metagenome | biome: human-associated habitat; feature: intestine environment; material: feces | place: Netherlands | collected 2009/2010
ACTCAACCCCGCCTCTGACAAATTGATAGCATTTCTGTCGGTTTGATATCTCAAAAGGGCTTGAGATATCTCATTATAAGTCTTATGCAATTGAGTTACGTAACTTTGACGTTGATAATTCTGCATTAATGTCGGAACAGTCATTGCAGACACAACACCAATAATCCCAAGAGTAACTAAAACTTCAGCAAGAGTAAATGCTAATTTATTTTTCATACAAACTCCTTTTTAAAATCCTGCATTATATATTTCTATTATACACTATATAATGCACTATGTCAATATATTTTCTATATTTGTCATTAAATAGTATGATTATTTAATGAACGATGAATACAAACTTGAAACAGAAAATTTAAAAGAACAAATAAAGTATCTTTCTGCATTACAAGGCATAACAATGTCAAAACTTAAAGATGAAGTAAATTCAAAGTTCAATAAAACAGATAGTGTTAGAAATTTAGGAAATAAACTCCGTAACAAGACTTTCAGGGTTTCAGAATTAGCGGAGATTTTAGATATACTAGGTTATGAGATTATTTTAAGGAAGAAGTAATAGTTAATATAGATTACGAAGTCAAAATGCCACGATAATGGAATGAACAATAACTCGTTAGCGAAACAAACAACAAAACAGTCATTGTTTGAGCGATTAGCGAGTTTGACTGTTTTAAGTTGAGCTTACAAGTTATTAGTGAATGGAGTGTGTGGCTGGTTTTGTGGAACTTTTTACACAAAAAGTTCCCGCCGTCTGCGCAAGACATAATAAAAACACATTAAATTATTGAATAAAGTATCCATCGACCTTAAACCCTCTCCCGCATTTCTAATGCTCACTACTATTCGCAAAGAACTGCTTCCTCTCACAAAGAGAGAGGGGGAATAGAGCCACAGTAAAAAACTTAGTTTCCAAACTTCCTTTTCATACCAAATTTTATCAATTTGTTTTGAATATCAAACGGCAATTTTGACATAAGTTCTGCAAACTTTGCGTCTTTCCCAACTGTATAAGAAGGTTTCGGATTATCCATTAAATCAATCTTTGAGATTAAATCTACAACTTTTTCAACATTTAGACCATTTTGCCCGTTTTTATGAGCATTTGCAACCATATATTTCATTTCTTTGTCATAGTCTTTACAGTTATTTATACTCTCTTTATTCAATTCAATCGACTTATCCCACAATGGAGTTGCAATTACACCTGGTTTTATGGAAACCACTTTCAAATTCGATTCCAAAGTCATTGCATTAAACAAAATATCCAATGCTCTTTTTGAAGCACAATAAGGTGCTACAAACGGAAATATCCCAAAACTTGCCATTGAGCTTATATTAATAACCTTTGCATCTTCCAACAATGGTAGCAAATTTTGAGTAAAATCAATATGAGAAAAAGTATTAACCTCAAATTGTTTTCGCAAATTATCAACAGGAATTTTTTCCATAACCCCAGCAACAACACACCCCGCAACATTTATCAAAGTATCTATTTTTTCTGTCTTTGATTTAATATACGCAGCAGCTTGTGAAATACTCTCTTTTCTCTCCATATCTATATAGAAAGGAATTGCACCGAGTTTTTCTAATTCCGTAACGTATTTTTCATTGCGATAACCCGCAAAAACTGTATTATCTTTCACGAACTTTTGTAAAAGAGCTTTTCCAATACCTGATGTTGCGCCTGTAATTACGTATGTCTTTCCCATAAATCACCATTAATCTGACATATAAGAACTGAACAATGGCAAGTACAACGCCAAAGCAAGTGTCAATACGATACTACCAATTACAATCAACATTATCGGCTCAATCATTTTTGTCATTGTGTCAATAATGCCATCTAATTTCTTATCAATAAAGTTTGTAGCTTGTAATAACATATCGCCCAAACGACCTGATTGTTCACCTGTTGCAATCATAAACAAAATCATCTTAGGCATAACCCTTGTTGAACGCAAAGCAATTGACAAGTGTTGACCTTGCTGAACTTTTAATGTTGCTGTTTCAATTTTTGTTTTTAAAGTATAGTTTGTCAAAGTTACATTTGCCAAATACAAACATTCAATAATTGGAACACCGGCATCATACGCAACCTGCATTACGGCAACAAAGTTTGCAAAGTTTGAATATTGGATTAAATCACATAATAAAGGAACTTTCAAAACAAACTCGTCAATTTTTCTTTTACTAGGTTGCCATCTCATAATGAATGTAAAGAAACCTGCGATTGAACCCAAGATAATCGGAACAAAGAACCAATATGTTTTCAAGAAAATACCTGCACTCATCAAAGTAGCTGTAATCCAAGGCAAGTCTTTTCCCATACCATCAAACATTTCTTTGAATACCGGAAATACGAACATCAACATAACAAGTACAATAATTACCGCCAAAACAATAACGAACATCGGATACATCAATGTACCAATAACTTTACCTCTGATGGCAGCTTCTTTACCTAACAATTCTAATAAACGTTGCAATGTTTTTTCAAGTTCACCTGAATCTTCACCGGCTTTTACAAGACCAATATAAATTTGTCCGAATTGATCAGGATATTTAGCAATTGTATCTGCAAAAGTTGCACCAGCCATAATCTGTCGTCTTAACTCTTTTGCAACAAGTCTAACTTTCAACTTTGCGGCATCGTTTTCAATAAACATCAAGGATTCAATAATTGGAATACCTGATTGAGCCAAAATTTGTAGAGTTGAGGTAAAATCCATTCTATCTTGCAAGCCAAGTTTTTTAATTTTACCACCTTTGACTTCGGCCTTTTTTTCACTATCTTCTTCACTTTTAGTTTTTTCCTCATAAACTTTAGTTGGAATAAAACCTAAGCTGCGAATACTTTCACGAGCTTCACGCAAGTCTTCTGCGTTAACTTTACCTTTAACAATATCCTTATTATTTTTTAGTGCTATATAGTTATATATTGTCATTGTTTCTCCTATTCGTTAACCACACCAAGAACTCTGACAAATTCATCAATAGTGGTTTCGCCATTTAGTATGTGGGTTAAGCAAGATTGATTTAGGGTTTTCATACCATTTTTAACTGCTGCTTCTTCAATTTCCAAATCGTGTGCGCCTAAAGCAACAAGTTTTTTGATTTCTTTATTAATTGCCATGATTTCGTAAACACCAAGCCTGCCTTTGTATCCTGAAAAATCACATTTGTTACAGCCTTTTGCCCTATATATAGGCTTTTTCATAAACTCTTGAATTTCTTTTTCATCTGCAATAATTTGCCTTGCCTCGTCATGAGTTGCAAAATATTCTTCCTTACAATCATCACAAAGTCTTCTTACAAGACGTTGCGCAATTACGCCTGACAAAGTTGATGACACAAGATAGTCTTTCGCACCCATTTCAATCAAACGGGTAACAGTTGCAGCTGCAGAGTTTGTGTGAACCGTACTTAAAACAAGGTGACCTGTCAATGCGGCAGAAATCGCAATTTCCAAAGTTTCATAGTCACGAATTTCACCGACAAGAATAATATCAGGGTCCTGTCTTAAAATCGCTCTCATACAAGATGCAAATGTAATACCAGCCTTTGCGTTAATCTGTGACTGGTTAATTCCTTCCAACTTGATTTCTATCGGGTCTTCAATTGTCGTAATATTAACATCTTCATCATTCAAACTTTTCAATACTGAATACAATGTTGTTGTTTTACCTGAACCGGTAGGACCTGATGTTAAAATAATACCATTCGGACAACTTACCATATTCTTAATTTTCGCAATATCTTCTGCAGTACCGCCGATAAGACTAATATTTTTATCTGCAGCATTCAAACTTACCGCCGGCGCAAGTACACGGATACAAACCTTTTCTTTACCGGAAACAGGAAGTGTATTGATACGGAAGTCATAAGAACCGTTTTTATATTTAATTGAGAACGTACCATCCTGAGGTCGTCTATGTTCTGCGATATTCATCCTTGACAAAACTTTGAAACGAGCAATAACAGAAGTTTCTACCTTTGGCGGAATGTCAAGAACTTTTTGCAACATACCGTCTTTTCTGTATCTTACAATATAACCTGCCAAACGAGGTTCAATGTGAATATCGGAAACTTTATTATCAATAGCATTTGTAATAATTTGGTTTACAAATTTTGCAACAGAACCGGTTGAATCCTTTAATTGCTTATCAACCATGTCGGCAAGAGATTCTTCAACCTCAAATTCTTCCGCTTCACTCTCGATTTCTTTAATTACCTTTTCAGTTTCTTTTTTTTGCTCACTGAAGAAAGTATTCAAACAGTTTTGAAACTCAAAATGGGTCATCAATAACTGCTTAGGATTTTGTCCTGTTAAATAAATAATATCTTTTAAAACATCAGGTTTTACCGGAGTTACAACCCCTAAGATAAGAGTTTTTCCATCAGAAGAAATCGGAATGATTTTATTTGTTTTAATAAAATCTTCCGGTAAAATCTTAATGAATTTATCCTGTGATGCAAGTTGTTCCGGAGTAACAAGGTCATATCCGGTTTGCAAGTGCAAAATTTCTTTTAATTGATCTAGTGTAATAAATCCCAACTTAAACAAAGTTGAGCCAATAGGTATCTTTTGACGCTTGCTCTCTGCTAAAGCCTGCAACAATTGAACATCATTAATATAACCTTTTTGGATTAAAAGTTCACCGAGTTTTACCTGTTTTGAGGTTCCATCATCAATTGAATCTTTTTGCATTTCTTGCTTTAAGTTAGCAATCAAATCAAACAAATCTTGATCCGGCACTTGAATAAATTTTACCTGTTGCGGATAAAACTCTTTTAATTTGTGGTTTATTACTTCTTTATCAGAAGATGAATTTATTGCGACAAACAGAAAATTATCCTTAACACTAATTGGAACAAATTTATATTGTTCCAATAGTGCGCTATTTACTTTATTCAGTATCTGAAAATTGACACTGTTTTTTAGTCTGTTTAAAAGCTCATTCATCTTTATATTTATATATTAACTTTATAATGTATCTGTGTTTCCAACTGCATCTTCAGTATCTGTAATGATTTTTGGAGTAATCATAATTACCATTTCATTTTTCTTCTTTTCAGAAGTTGTTGATCTGAACATAGAACCAATTACAGGAATATCACCCAATACAGGAACTTTACCAATTGTCTTTTGCTCTTCTTCGTTAATCATACCTGCAATTACAAGAGTTTCACCATCTTTAATTCTAACATTTTTCAAATCAAGATTTCTGTGAGAAAGCAATGTGGCTGCAGTATAAGGTCCAATACTATCAGTTGCTGACAATTGAGTTAAAATTGTTGAATATTCAGGTTTGATATTCATTGTAACATATCCGTCAGGACTGATAAACGGTGTGATAGAAACTTTGATACCTGCATCACTACCAATATTATATGTTCTGGTAGCTAATGTACCACCTGTATATGCGCTTTGCTCAGAATCTACAGATTCTACGTAATCTTGAGTAATATCAATTGTTGATTCTTCGCCGTTTGTAATCAAAATACGAGGATTAGCTACAACACGACCTTTTGAGTTTTTAATCAAATAGTTAATTGCATAAGTAATAGTTAAAGGTCCGTTATATTTACTAATTGTATATTTAACTTCAGGAGTATCTCCAGATGTGTCCACAACATCATAAGCATTACCTTTAAAGAATACCGGATTTAATGGGTTTGATCTAGTATTTTCGCCATCAAATGTTGCTGAAAAAGCTTTACTCCACAAATTCCAATTGTTTGACAATGATTTACTACCATCTTCATTCAATTCAACAACTGAAACTTCCAAATAAGCTTGAGGTTGTTTTTTATCAGTTTCTGCAATAAAGTCTTTAATCATATCTAATTGACTTTCTGAACCACCAATAATATTTACAGTACCTAATTGCGCATAATAAGCAACTGTCAAGTTTTGCAAACCTAATGATGTTACAGAACCTCCAACTTGTCCGTCAAGAGTACAAGCCACAGTACCTGCATTCAAAGTAAGTCCACTACTAGAACCACCTGAACTTCCACCTGAACTACTTCCGCCAGCAGATGAGCCTCCAGAAGAAGAACCGCCACCACCTGATGAATCAGCCGCAGCACCTGTCATTATTCCGGCAGCACCGCCTGTTGCAGCTCCCTCAGCACTTGAAGGAGAAGAACTATCAGAACTGCTTGAACTACCAGAAGAACTGCCGCCAGAAGAAGTAGAACTTCCACCTGATGAAGAACCACCAGAAGAAGCACCTGATGCTGCAGGCAACAACATGCTACAAATCATATCAGCCATTTCAGCAGGAGTAGTATGGTTTACTTTAAATGTAGTTGTTTTAGGTCTTTTATCAAATTGTGCTACAACCTTTTTCGCAATTGCAACATCTGTTTTTGTACCAAAAACAATTAATTCGTTTGTCATTGGATTTGTAGTTACAATATCTGTATCTGAAAGTCCAGGTTTGTGCATAGCAAAGATATTCTTATTCAAGAAATCTGCAAGAGCAGCAGCACTAATATATTTTACCGGAATTAAAGTCATATCCTGTTTTGCGAAATTAAATCCGCTTGTACCGGCTTTTGCAACAATAATAGTTCTATCGTCAACAACATAATTCAAATCGTTGATTTCCATAACCATTTCAAAAGCCTTATTCAAAGGAACATCTACGAGGTCTAATGTAACTTGTCCTGATACAGAATCGTGGAAAACAATATTCATGCCAGCTTTATCTGCAAACATTCTCAAAACTTGCTTTACATCCGAATCTCTCAAGCTAATACTAATTGCCGGATTTTTTCTAACAAAACTAACATCACCTTTTAATTTTAAAGAATAATCTCCGCTGTTATCTCTCAAAGCCGGTCTACCATCTCGACCATATTGAGTAACACCAACATTTTCCATTGCCGAAGCCATCATAGCACTATTTGTAAAAACAAATGATGCTAACATCAAGCTTGCAATAATTTTGTTTGTAATTTTATCTCTCATATCTGCTCCTGCTTTTTATTTTAACGTTTATTACTGTTACTTCCGAATTTCCTATTCAAATTTGATACTGTATTGAAGTTTATACCTTCACCTGTAAACAATTCGCCAACACTTGCTTTATATACGTTTGAACCATATTGAACCGTAACAGTTTCTTTCCCGATTGACAATATTTTATATCCGTTAATAACATCACCAGTTCTAACCAAGTAATCAGAACCACTAATATTTAATATTGCAGACGGGTTAAATTTATCATACATAATACCTGAAACTTTTGTAGTCATTACTTCTGTTGCCGTAGAATCAACCGTAATAGTTTCCGGAGGAGGCATCAAATAATTTGCATATGCCGGTTTTTTAGGTTTTGGTTTTACAACAACTTTTTCTCCTTCAGGAAGAAACGGATCCGAACGCCCCATATCTTCAACCGACATTGCGACCATTGCATTATTTTTAGCAGCTTGATCTGCAACAATAGAAACATCATCGGGAGCAATAGCTGCATTTACGCCATCATTCCCAACTTTAACCGTATCTTGTTGTTGCTCTTGATTTGTCTCAATTGCGGTAATATCATCACCGGAACTATCAGAATTTCCCTGAGTACAACCTGATGTGTTAATCATAATAACCGCAAGCAATAGCACAACTAAACCTGCGCCTATTTTTTTATTCAAGCTCCAAAAGCGGTCTTTACTACCTTCTTCATTAAATCTATCAATAAAATCTTTGCTCACTTGCCACCTATTTCTACTTATTTCCTGTCTTATTATAATGAAATAATATAATTAGTATATCAACCATTAAGTGGATTTAATTAAAATTCACTACAACAGTTAATAAATATTGTAACATATTTTTCAAAACTTGGCAAAACAAGTCAAAAATATTAAGACATCTCAACAAAAATTTATTGAAAATTATTTGTAATCGCATGTATATATTCTAAAATTTGATCAAAATATTTCAAATCAGAGTTTCCATCAAGAACAAAATCTGCAGAATTTCTGCAAGGGATAACGTATTTTTCGCCAACATTCAAAAGATATTCCCAGTGCTTCATTGCATTTTCTCTATCTTGATTTCTTTCTTCTTGCGCACGTTTCAAAAATCTATTAAATCTGATTTCATTATCTGTTTCAATATATATTTTTACATCAAACACATCTTGAATATCTTCATAAAGCGCTGCAATACCTTCTACCACAATAATTTTATCAGAATCTATTTTGAGTGCATGCGGAATAGAAACTCCAGTTCCATTCGGAACATAACGAGGAGCATAAACCGTTTTCCCCTCCGCTAAATCTTGCAAATCACGTCTTAATAACTCAAGTTGAAAACTCTTTGGAGAATCAACATCATAACCATTATCACGTAAATTATCAAAACTACCATATTTTTTAATCAGTGCAGAAATGTCATTAAAATAATTATCAGTACTTAAAACAGAAACCGGCATATCAAGTCGTTCAATAATATTTTTTACCTCTCGGCAAACAGTCGATTTACCCGATGCAGACTCACCCGCAATCCCAATTAACAAACGCTTGGCAGGTTTTGTAATCAGTCTTTTGGTAAATCTCGAAATGAAACTTGGATCAACTTCTTTAAATATCGGAGTTTCACATCGTTTATCGTAAGCTAAAATTTGCTTAAATTTTGTTTGGAGGTAAAAGGCGAGTAGCTCGCGACCGGTCTTAGAATTGAAGTCAGGCTTCAAAATCTTGTCATCGGAATTAAGTTCTTTGTCAATTAATAATTGCATTTCGTCATCCATAATTAAATATTAAATTTATTATGAATGTAATAATACATGAGAAAAAAATTTTTTGCTAGTGTCATGTGAAAAAATATTACAATTAAATTCGCAAGGCAATAAGATAATAGAGCGATAGGACAATAGGGATTTTTGAAAAGGTTGTAAAATATTAATTTATATATATGTAACACCTTATCACCTTATCGCCTTATCACCTTATCACCTTATCACCTTATCACCTTATCGCCTTATCGCCTTATAGTCTTATCGCCTTATAGCCTTATAGTCATATATCCTTATCACCCAATTATCTCACCTAAATATTAAATTCATATAAAGATTGTAATTATCACACTTGCTTTTAAAATTTCTTTATTTTATAATGTAATTGTGAAATAATTCACGAATGAAATTCAAACAAATATTATGTTGTAACACATTTACTAAACGTGCATATTGCACAATATACAAGGAGAAAATATATATGACAACAAAAAGCAAAAAGACTGTCGAAAATCTTGAAAAGACATTGAACAAGTCTTCTCTTGTTGACAGTGCCGAACAATTGGAATTGCTTATCGAAAGAGCTAAAAAAGCTCAAAAGATTTTTGCAACATTTACTCAAGAACAAGTTGATGCAATCTTCAAAGCAGCTGCAACTGCCGCTGACAAAGCTCGTATTCCTCTAGCTAGATTAGCTCATGAAGAAACTGGTATGGGCGTTTTAGAAGATAAAATCATTAAAAACCACTTCGCATCAGAATATATTTACAACAAACACAAACACGCTAAAACTTGTGGCGTAATTAAAGAAGATAAAGCAAACGGTATTAAAGTAGTTGCTGAACCTCTTGGTGTTATCGCAGGTATCGTTCCTACAACTAACCCTACTTCAACAGCTATTTTTAAATCATTAATCGCTTTAAAAACAAGAAACGCAATCATCTTCTCACCACACCCTAGAGCTACAAAATCAACAATTGCAGCTGCTAAAGTTGTTTACGAAGCTGCAGTAAAAGCTGGTGCGCCAGAAGATATTATCGGCTGGATTGATGTTCCATCTATCGAATTGTCTAGCCAATTGATGCAACACCCTAACATCGCTTGCATCTTAGCTACAGGCGGTCCTGGAATGGTTAAAGCTGCATATTCATCAGGAAACCCTGCTTTAGGTGTTGGTCCTGGTAACGCTTGTGCTTTAATTGACGAAACTGCCGATATTCAAATGGCTGTTTCTTCAATCTTGATGTCAAAAACTTTCGATAACGGCATGATTTGTGCATCTGAACAATCAGTTGTTGTTGTTGATGAAGTTTACGAAGCAGTAAAAAAAGAATTTATCTACAGAGGCGCATACCTATTGAACGCTGCTGAAGAAAAGAAAATGATTGATCTTCCATTTATCGATCCAAAACGTGGAACTGCTCACCCTGACATCGTAGGTCAAAGCGCATACAATATCGCTAAATTGTCAGGATTTGAAATTCCAAAAACTTCTAAAATCTTGTTAGCAGAAAGACCTTCAGTTGATTGGGAAGATCCATTCTCAAGAGAAAAACTTTCTCCAATCTTAACTATGTACAGAGCTAAAGATTTTGAAGCAGCTGCAAATGTTGCATATGAATTAGTATCAAAAGGTGGCGCAGGTCACACTGCAGACCTTTACACAGATGCTAGAAGCCAAGAAAGAATTGACAAATATGCTAACATGATGCCTGCTTGCCGTGTATTGATTAACTCTCCATCTGCATTAGGTGGTATCGGCGACTTGTACAACTTCAAACTTGAACCGTCATTATCATTAGGTTGCGGTTCTTGGGGTAAAAACGCCGTATCTGGTAACATCGGTGTTGAAAACTTATTGAACTACAAAACAGTTGCTGAAAGGAGAGAAAATATGCTTTGGTTCAAAGTTCCGCCAAAAGTTTACTTCAAAAGAGGCGCTGTTGATTTAGCTCTACGTGAACTTGAAGGCAAAAAACGTGCATTCATCGTAACAGATAGATTCTTATTCAATTCTGGTGCAGTTGATAGCATTATTAAAGTATTGGATGAAGTTGGTATCGACCACGAAGTATTCTTCGATGTAAAACCAGATCCAACATTGTCAACAATCAGACAAGCTATGGAAATTATGAAACCATTTGAACCTGATGTAATCATTTCATTAGGTGGCGGTTCTCCTATGGATGCTGCTAAAATTATGTGGTTATTGTACGAACAACCAGATACAGTATTTGAAGATGTTGCAATGAGATTCTTAGATATCAGAAAAAGAATTTGTAAAATCCCTGAACTTGGTAAGAAAGCAACAATGGTTGCAATCCCTACTACATCAGGTACTGGTTCTGAAGTTACACCTTTCGCAATCATTACTGATGACGAAACTCACGTAAAATATGCGATTGCAGATTACGCCTTAACTCCAAATATGTCAATCATCGACCCTAACTTCGTTGATGGTATGCCAAAAGGCTTGACAGCAGCATCTGGTATCGACGCATTAGTTCACGCAACTGAAGCTTATGTATCTTGTATGGCTACAAACTTTACAAATTCAAACGCTTTGGAAGCAGCTAAATTAATCTTCAGATACTTGGAAAGATCATACAAAGAAGGTGCTAACGATCCTATCGCAAGAGAAAAAATGCACTATGCAGCAACAATTGCAGGTATGGCATTCGCTAACTCATTCTTAGGTTTGTGCCACTCAATGGCTCACAAACTAGGTGCTATGTTCCACGTACCACACGGTGTAGCTAACGCATTGTTATTCAGACAAATCATCAAATACAACGCAGTTGATTGTCCTAAAAAACAAGCAATCTTCCCTCAATACAAGTTCCCTAACGCTAAGGCTAAATATGGTCAAATCGCTGACGAACTTGGTTTGGGCGGAAAAACTGATGATGAAAAAGTTGAATTGTACATCAAAGCTATTGAAGATTTGATGAAGAAAATCAACTTGCCATTCTCTATTAAAGAATTTGGTGTATCAGAAGAAGACTTCAACGCTAAATTGGATGAAATGGTAGAACTTGCATTTGACGACCAATGTACAGGTGCAAACCCTGCATACCCATTGATGGAAGATATTAAAGCAATTTATATCGACGCATTCAACGGTGTTGTTAGAGATTACTACCCTACAAAATAGGAGCGTAACTGCTTATAAAATAAAGAAGAACCGTCAGCAATGGCGGTTCTTTTAGTATATAGCCCCTTCCTTTTTAAGGGAAGGCAGGGGATGGGTGCTA
>OIAM01000471.1_pt1 | contig 11967 bp, 9 predicted proteins | sample 1580771 | NCBI WGS metagenome assembly OIAM01 (sample SAMEA3882538, study PRJEB24775) | human gut metagenome | biome: human-associated habitat; feature: intestine environment; material: feces | place: Netherlands | collected 2009/2010
GAGGGAAAGCCGGACTACACCCTCGTCCTCCCCGCTGATGAGGAATACCTGGAAGCCGTGAAGGCTTATCTTGATATCGATGTTTTCGCGGATGCCATGCTCTGTGATATTCACTTCAAGGTACCGTACATTGGGGAACTGATCCGCGACACGGATTGCCCCGCCGTGGAGGATTACAACGATTTTGCCGAAGCCTTGGAGGACATCTGGCAGAAGGACGGGATGCTCCTGACCTACGCCGCCGTGCTGGAGGCCGAGAAGCCGGACACCCTGCGCGGAGCCTGTGAGCTCCTGCGAAATCTGAACAACTACCAGCGCATCACGGAGGATGCCTACGGTTACGGTCAGCAGCGATTGCAGGAAACGCTGGGGCTGGATGATGAAGCCATCTATGAGCTGGACGGCTACATGGATTTTGAGAAATACGGTCAGGACTGCATGGAAAACGACTGTGTGACAAAAACAGAGTTCGGCCTGCTGCGGCGCTTGGACCCGCCCTTCCCGGAGCAGACACAGGGGCAGCAAATGTTTCGGTAGACTTTGCGGCAGATGTGTAGTATGTTTGCCGTTACCAAAAAGGAAAGGAAGGAAACACTAATGGCTGTAAACGCAAGAACAGAGGAATTCCAGCACATTGAAGTATTCGATAAGCCCGCGCTGTTCACCAACGGGCGCATCGCCCGTGATACCGTGCCGAAGGGCTGGTACTGCTATGACATTCGCGGCTCTGACGATGATCCCGGTGAGCTGTGCTACATGGAAGAAAATGTTGTGGTCAATCACGCAGGCTTGGTGCTGATGCCGGAAAAGCTGGCGATGCCTAAGTCTGGGCGGCTGGATGTGCGGGATGAGCTCGGTTTTCTCGATGAAAGCAACATGACGCTCCGTGAGTTCTGCGAAGCGCACCAGCTCCCGTATCCTACAGAGGAGGAAAAATTTCATATCCGACCTGCCCGCCCGGAGGAGGCGGGCTTATTTTATACCCCGCACCCCGAAGAAGATAAGCGGCTGGGTACCGTTGGCCATGTCCGGATGGACTTCGGGCGCAGCGGCAACGAGTTCTGGCATACATGGTGGCCCCGCGGCCCGGAGGAGCTGAACAGCCCTGTGTTCAAAGCGGAGCTGCAAGAGGTCGTGGACACGCTGCGGGAGAGTGTGCTGAAAAACCGCTTCGCGATGGAGCGTTTCTGCTATGAACACGGCGGGAAAATCAGCGGCGGCTGGACACAAAACTACGGTTACATCGTTGAAACGGAGCGTTACCGCTACTGCCTCACTGTGCGTCCTGTTGCGCTTTGCCCCGCGCTGTGGTATACTGCACATAGCTATCCCCACATCGCCTTCATAAAGGAGGACTGCCTGTGTCTACAATGTTGGAGCGCCGCTACCGGCGGCAGCACCTGAACTGTGTGCGGCACATCACCCTGGACCCCAAGGGCCGGGGTGTGGTGCGTATCCACATGATCCCACCCCGTGAGGACGCGGAAAACGCGCCCTTTCTGCTGCTGCTCAACGGCAGCAAGCTGGTGCCCCTGAACCTGAGCTGGGCCATCCTGCTCTCCTGCTTCATGGACCGGCTGGAGCCCTTCGCCGGGCTGGAGATCACCGAGAGCGACTGGAACGCCATGGCCGCCGGTGCGGTGGCCCGGACCCATAAGGTCTACCCCTTCACGCCCAAGGAGCGTCTGGCGGAGGACCTGCAAATCATGATAGAGTCCCTGGTGGCCATCGCCCGGGGACAGGCGCCGGAGGCGGAGATCGCGCCGCTGACGCTGGGCGAGTACGCCCCCGAGATGACCGCGCCCCACCGTATGGACCTGATGGTCAGCGCCATGACCCGTGACGGCGCGTGGCACTGCAACCAGAAATGCCTGCACTGCTACGCCGCCAACCAGCCGCTTTCCGCCGTGCCGGAGTTGGACACCGACCAGTGGCTGGCCGTCATTGAAAAATGCCGCAACGCAGGCATTCCGCAGCTGACCTTTACGGGCGGCGAACCGACGCTGCGCCACGATCTGGTCAAGCTCGTGCAGGCGGCACAATGGTTTGTCACCCGCCTGAACACCAATGGCCGGATGCTGACCAGCATGATGTGCAAGGACCTGCACGCCGCCAGCCTGGACGCGGTGCAGATCACGTTCTACTCCGCCGATGCCGACACCCACAACGCGCTGGTCGGCGTGGACGGCTACACCGACACGGTGAACGGCATCAAAAATGCGCTGGCTGCAGACCTGAACGTCAGCCTGAACACACCGCTTTGCAGCCTGAACAGGGACTACCTGTCGGTGGTCAGGTTCGCGCATGAGCTGGGCGTCCGCTACCTGACCTGCAGCGGGCTGATCCCTGCGGGCAATGCCGAGAGCGACGCCAGCCGCGCCGTGCGCCTGACTCCCGCCGAGCTGGAGGATGTACTGCGCCCCGCCATGGAGTACGCCGCCGCAAACGGCATGGAAATCAACTTTACAAGCCCCGGCTGGCTGCCAGAGGAGACGCTGCGCACGCTGGGCTTTACCCAGATCCCCAGCTGCGGCGCCTGTCTGTCCAACATGGCCGTGGCGCCGGACGGCACGGTGCTGCCCTGCCAGAGCTGGCTGACCGGCAAGGGACTGGGCAATATGCTGCGCACCCCCTGGCCGCGCATCTGGCACAGCGGTGTCTGCCGCGCTATCCGCGGCGAGAGCGCCAAAATGGAGCGCCGCTGCCAGCTGGGGGCCACCCCGATGCAGGAGGGCTGCTGATGAAGATGAATTTTCTGCGCCGGTTGGCGCTTTTGTGCGCGGTGCTGACCTGTGGTATGCTGCTGGCCCTGCCCGCCGCTGCCGCGGAGGCTGATGCCCCCTACGCCGAGGACGGCGACATGGACTACATCCGCAGCTATGTTGTGACCGTTGACCCGCGGGAGGACGGATCCGTAGACATCACCTACGACATCGACTGGCAGGTCATCGACGGCGATAAGACCGATTATTTGAGCTGGGTCAAGATCGGCCTGGCCAATTCCAGCGTGGACGAGCTGACACCGCTGACCGATACGATCTCTGATTTACAGTACACGAGCGACGGCGGCAGCTACGCCAAGGTCGTGTTCCGTCACCGTTACTACGCGCCCGATGTGGCCGCCGCCAACGGCGGGGAGAGCAGCGTACATTTTGCATTCAGCGTGCACCAGAGCCATTTGTTCACAAAAAACGATGACGGTACGGCAAACTTTGCGTTTACACCCGGCTGGTTCGACGACCTGAGCGTTGAAAATATGCAGGTGCGCTGGCACAATTACGACGGATTTGTCGCCGATAACACCGGCGTGGACGGCGATTACCTGACCTGGGATTTCGGTGTGATGGGGCACGGCCAGCAGGCCATGGTGCATGTGACGGTGCCTGTCACGAACGCCGCGGCGTTTGACCCCGGCGCAGCCATGACCACCGACGACTATGACAGCGGCGAGGACCTGGACGAGATCGTCGGTATGCTGGTGACGCTGGTTGTGGTGCTGCTGGCAATTGCCGTCATCATCATTGCGATAGCCTCCCAGTCCCCGGAGTGGGGCGGCGGCTTCGGCAGCGGGATCGACCCCGACGACTGGTTCTGGTACACGAACGGCGTTCACACGATCCGCTGCGCCCGCTCCGCACCCCCGCCCAGCGGCTACCACCGCACGGACCCGCCGCCGGAGTTCAGGGCGGGCGGCGGCAAGACCCGCGGCGGCGGTGTGAACCGCCACCACAGCAACCATTCCGGCTGTGCCAGCAGCTGTGCCTGCGCATGTGCGTCCAGCTGCGCGTGTGCCTGCGCCTGTGCAGGCGGCGGGCGCGCCGGGTGCAGCGTCAAGGATTTTTACACCGTGAAGCTCCCTAAAAAATCTGTAGGGGCCGATGCTTGCATCGGCCCGGAAACCGAGGATAAACGATGAGCCTGGAAGACCAATACGATGCCTGGGTCCGCGGCCTGATGGGCGGCGGCGGGTACGCCGCGACCCCGAAGCAGGCTGAGGACGCCAACGACGCCGTGCAGCAGATGCAGGCCCAGCTGGACGCCCTGACCGAGGCCCAGAAGCGCCAGACTGCCGCGGGCAGCGCACTGAACGCCGTGCAGAAGGCAGGGGCCGCCACGGCGGAGAGCGTGCGCAGGATGAGCAGCGAGCTGACGAAGTCGCTCAAGCAGGACGGTCTGCTGGGCGGCACCGTAGCTGCGCCCTCCCCTGCCCCGGCTGCGCCCGCCAAGGCGGATTTTGCCGGAGTGACCGAAAAGATCAAGGCCCAGGTGCTGGGGCAGGATGCCTTTGTCTCGGCGCTGGTCAAGGCGTTCCGCCGCCCGTTTGTGCTGGGCACGGCGGACGACACTGCCCACGCCCGCAGCGTGATGCTGCTCTGCGGCCCCAACGGCACGGGCCGCCACTATGCGCTGCAATGCGTGGTGGACGAGCTGGCCGCCCGTGGTGTGCTGCACAGCGCCGCCGTGGAGACGCTGGATCTGGCGCTCTACCCCGGCCCCGCGCAGGAGAAGCTGTTTTTGCAGGACCTTTACGCGGCGCTGCAGTCCGACGCCGAGGTGCTGACCTTTGAGCATTACGAGAGCTGTGCCGCCAACTACCTGAATATGCTGGCGACGCTGGCGATGGACGGTACGCTGGCATTGTCGAGCCGGTACGTTTTGCAGCGCGGCATCCTCGTGGATGTCGGCACGGCGCTGGCCCCCGGTGCCATCGGCGAGCTGCAGGCCGGCGGCAAGTATTTTGTGTTCTACTCCAACAAGGGCGAGACCGCGTTGGCCGACCACTTTGGGGCAAAGTTTGTGGACGCCGTTGCGGGCGACATCTGCCGCACCGAGGCGTTCACCCCCGAGGCGCTGGCCGCCGTGGCCGCGCGGGAGCTGAATTATCTGGCCCAGCGCACCCGCAGGCAGTGCGGACTGGCGCTGACCATGGGCGCAGATGTGCGTGACCTGCTGGCGTCGCAGTACGGCAAGACCAGCGGTATGCAGGCTATGCGCGACTACTGCGAGACAGTCTACCGCGCGATTGCCGAGTACGTGCTGGATGCCGACGAGACGCCCACCGACGGCACGCCCGCCGCGCTGACGGCGGAGAACGGCAGGCTGTGCATGGCCGTGAACGGCGGCGACTCCTTTGACCTGCTGGCGCTGCTGCCCCAGCAGTACCGCGGCGATGTGGACGCGGTGGAGGCTGAGCTGGACGGCATCATCGGTCTGGATGAAATCAAGAGCTATGTGCGTGACATCGCCAAAAACGTGCAGGCCCAGCAGCGCCGCAAGGCCCAGGGCCTGAAGGTCGCCGAGGTCAACATGCACATGATCTTTACCGGAAACCCCGGCACCGGCAAGACGACGATTGCCCGCATACTGGCCAAGTACCTGAAGGCCATCGGCGCACTGCGCGGCGGCCAGCTCGTGGAGGTCACCCGCGCTGATCTGGTGGGCCGCTATGTCGGCCACACGGCCCCGCTGACGAACTCGGTCATCCAGAGCGCGCTGGGCGGCGTGCTGTTCATTGACGAGGCCTACGCCCTCTACCGCGGCGGTGAGGACAGCTTCGGCCTTGAGGCGATTGACACGCTGGTCAAGGGAATCGAGGACCACCGCGACGACCTCGTCGTGATTCTGGCGGGTTACACGAAGGAGATGCAGCTGTTTTTGAGCGCGAACTCCGGCCTGGCCAGCCGTTTCCCGAATCAGATCGAGTTCCCGGACTACACGGGCGCGGAGCTGTATAAGATCCTGTGCTCGATTGCAAGATCCAAGGGCTACACGCTGGACGCAGCCTGTGAGCTGCCGCTGGTCACCTACTTTGACCGCAAGCAGGCCGAGGACGCCGCCACGAACGGCAACGGACGCATGGCCCGCAACACGCTGGAAAAGGCCATTCTGAACCAGTCCAAGCGGCTTGTTGCCGACCCGGACGCAAGCCTGGAGCTGCTGGTAGTTGGGGATTTTGAGCTGGAGTAAAGGTTGAGCTGTAGGGGCCGGGCATGCCCGGCCCGCAACTTTGCCGTCGCTGCCCATTTAGCAGTTCCTCTGCGGGAAGGGGGCTTGGCCCCTTCGCGGGGCGTCGAGGACGCCGCCCCCCTACGGTGGCAACCCGTGGACTTTCCCGTTGCCGCAAGCGCTCACGGCGGCCAGAGGGCTGCCCGCAAACAACTGGATAAACCAAAAAGAGACCGCCTGTTTCAGACGGTCTCTTTACTTTTTGTCGTTTTATCGTGCTGTATAATCCGAATCAAGGTCAGACAGAATCCGCTCGCTGCTCTCGCGGGTGTCCGTCATGCGGACGGCGTTGCGCAGGGGCAGAACGGAGCGCGGCGTGACGGAGAGCTCGTCCACGCCGAAGGCGAGGAAGGTCTCGGTCAGGGTCAGGTCTGCACCCAGCTCACCGCAGATGCCGACCCAGATGCCGTTCTTGTGGGCGTTCTCGGTCACAAGGCGGATCAGGCGCAGCACCGCGGGGTGATGCGGGTCGTAGAAGCGGCCCAGGTCGTTGTTCTGACGGTCACAGGCCAGCGTGTACTGGGTCAGATCGTTCGTGCCGATGCTGAAGAAGTCGACCTCCTTTGCCAGACGATCACTGTTGATGGCCGCGGCGGGCGTCTCGATCATAATGCCGATCTGCACATCCTCGCTGTAGGGGATGCCCTCGTTTTTCAGCTCGCGGCGGACCTCCTCGCACATGCGCTTGGCCTCACGGACCTCCCAGACGGAGGTGACCATCGGGAACATAATGCCCAGCTTGCCGAATGCGGACGCGCGGAACAGGGCGCGCAGCTGGGTCTTGAAGATCTCGGGCCGGGTCAGGCAGATGCGCAGTGCGCGCATACCCATGGCGGGGTTATCTTCCTTGGGCAGGTCAAAGTAGCCGATCTGCTTGTCCGCGCCGATGTCCAGCGTGCGGATGATGACCTCCTTGCCGTCCATGTCAGACAGCACCTGCTTGTAGGCTTCAAACTGCTGATCCTCGGTGGGATAGTCCGTCGTGTTCAGGTAGAGGAACTCGGAGCGGAACAGGCCGATGCCGCCGCCGTCGTTGACCTGCACGGCATGCACATCCTCCGGCGAGCCGATGTTGCAGTAGATGCGGATGGTCTTGCCGTCCTTCGTTACGTTGGCCTGGCCCTTGAGCGTTTCCAGCAGGCGCTGCAGGCGCAGCTGCTCGTCGCGCTTTTTCAGCAGGCGGTCACGGGTGTCGTCGTCGGGGTCGATGACCAGCGCACCGGTGCTGCCGTCCGCGATGGCGGCGCGGCCCTCCAGCTCGGGCTTGAGCGCGTCGCCCATGCCGACGATGGCGGGAATGCCCAGCGTGCGGGCCAGAATGGCCGTGTGGCTCGAACCGGAGCCGCCCGCCGTGATGAAGCCCAGGACCTTGGACTTGTCCAGCTGGATCGTTTCGGACGGGGCCAGGTCGTCGGCGCAGAGCAGCACCGGCACATCGGACGCAATGCCGCCCTGCACGATGCCGCACAGGATGCCCAGAATGCGCTGGCTGACATCCTTGACGTCGGCGGCGCGGGCCTGCATATAGGCGTCGTCCATCGAGGCGAACATCTCGGCAAACTGCTCTGACGTGTCGGAGACGGCGGCTTCGGCGTTCATTTTCTGGTTGACGATGCGATCCTCAATGGCCTCCTCGTAGTCGAGGTCCTCGGCCATCATCTGGTGGGTCTCAAACAGCATGGCGGCTTCGTCGCCGGCCTCCTTGCGGGCCTGCTCGGCCAGCACGCCCAGCTGCTCGACTGCGCCGGTCTGCGCACCCTTGAAGCGGTGCCACTCGGCGTCGGTATCCTCCACCGTGTAGCGCTTGATCTCCGCCGTGGCACGGCGGTAAAAGTAAAGCGGGCCAACGCCGACACCGGCGGAAACGCCCTTGCCTTGAATCGTGATCATTGGGGAGCCTCCTTCAAATCAAAACCGCGGCTGCCGTCTTGCTGCGGCGGCCGCGGCCGTACATGATGCCGGAATTACAGATGCTCGTTGAAGAACTTCTCCAGAGCGGGGGCAGCGGTGTCCTCGTCGGCACCCTCGATCTTGACGGTGACGGTGTCGCCGCACTTGATGCCCATGCCCATCAGAGCCATGAGACGGGTGGCGTCAACGGACTTGCCGTTCTTGTCAACAATGGTGACGGTGCTCTGGCAGGTCTTGGCCTCCTTGGCCAGCATGCCGGCGGGACGTGCGTGAATGCCAACGGGCTCTTTGATTGTATAGGTGAATTCTTTCATAGCTTTTTCCTCCCATAGATGCGGTGCGGTAGGGCGCAGCGCAAATAATTAAGCTGTTATTATAATAACATACTCTGCCGCCAACGTCAACGGAAAAAGCTCCAAAAACGAGCTGAATCTTTGGTTATTTCGAATAAAAAATTGTGTGGAATGTGTACGATTCGTCCATAAATGGGTTGAATCATCATTTCCGGAGAAATTCCCGCAGCACATCCTCTGGGCGGGGCGTGTGCAGCGGGTAGCGTGCGCGCAGCGGCGCGGCGGCACCGTCCATGATGTAAGGCGTGCCGACAAGGTCGAGCATCGCCACATCGTTGTAGTTGTCGCCGAAGGCCATGACCTCGTCATGGGCGAAGCCCAGCACGCGGCAGAGCGACTCGACGCCGACACCCTTGTTGGCGGTGGTCGTGTCGATCCAGTACGGGCCCGCCACGGCGCAGTTGGCCTGCTGCCAGCGCGGCACAAAGCGGTCCGCGTACTTTTCCACGCCCTCATGCAGGTAGACCGACACCTTGACGATTTCCTCGGGGATCTCGGACGGGTCGGAGATGACCTTGTAACGGTTGCCGATAAATTGGATGCGGTCCAGCATGCCGAGGCCGCGCTCCATCAGATAGGCGCAGTTCTGGCCCGAGAGCATGACCTCGCCCTGGCCGTCACTGCGGTCCCACAGGTCGTGGGCGATTTCCTCCGCCAGTGCGCGGGGCATTGGGTTCTCGGCAATGCAGTGCTCGTCCTTGAACAGCACGCCGCCGTTCTCGCACAGGAAAACACAGCAGTCGGCCACCGGCGCAAACAGCAGGCGCAGGCTGGTGTACTGCCGCCCGGATGCCGGGCAGAACAGGATGCCGCGGTCATGCAGGGCGCGGATCTGGTCGAAAATTTCGCCCTCCAGCTTTTTGCGGCCATATTGCAGCAGCGTACCGTCAATGTCGCTGCAGATCATTTTGATTGCCATAATACAACTCCTTTGTGGTTACGGGAATATTGTAGCACATTTGGCAGGGTGTTTGCAATTTTGTTTCGGCGCGTTATAATAAATTCATAGGGGTGAGCAGTGCTTGCCCGCGGAACCTGACGGTGGCCGTGAACGGCCCGGGTCGTCGAGGACGCCGACCCCTACAACGTGCGGAAATGCGCGAAAAGAACGGAGATGCAATAGGATGGCTTTCATCACAATAAACCACCATGCCCCTGCCGACAACGGCGCGGCGTTTGTGGCCAAAAACGCCACACTGGCGGGCAGCGTGCGGCTTGAGAAAAACAGCAGCGTCTGGTACGGCGCGGTGCTGCGGGCGGACACCGGGCGCATTGCCATTGGGGAAAACTCCAACGTGCAGGACAACGCCGTGCTGCACACCGGTCCCGGGCTGGATGTGACGGTGGGGCGCGGAACGTCCGTCGGGCACGGGGCCATTGTGCACGGCTGCACGGTGGGCGACGGTTGCCTGATTGGGATGCACGCGACGATTTTGAACGGCGCGGTCATCGGGGACGGCTGCCTGATCGCCGCGGGGGCGCTTGTGCCGGAGAACATGCAGGTGCCCGCGGGGAGCCTTGTCATCGGCGTGCCCGGCAAGGTCGTGCGGCCCGTCAGCGCGGCACAGGCTGCCGCCATCAAGGCCAACGAAGAAGAATATCTGGAATTGGCAAGGGCGCACGCAGAGGCAAGATAACCGCGGTATGCGCTTTTGCCGGAGACGTAGGGCGGCCAGCCCTCTGGCCGCCGCGGGGCCTTGCCGTCATTGCCTGTTCCCCGGATGGTTGTAGGGGGCGGCGTCCTCGACGCCCCGCAGGCGGCGCACGTGTCCCGGGAGAGATGAATCCCTCCCCTACGAATACCGGAAACGGGAGCTTGTAGGGCGGCCAGCCCTCTGGCCGCAGCGGAGGGGTCAAGACCCCTCCCTACAAATCAACCGTTAAAGGGGTGTCAACGGCAAAGCTGCAGGCCGGGCATGCCCGGCCCCTACAGAGCAATAAAAAAACAGGATGCGGTCTTGCGAAACGGCATCCTGTTTTTTTATGGAATCTACTTCAGCACCGCGCCCAGATTGGCGCTGGTGACCAACCTTGCGTACCGTGCCAGCCAGCCGGTCTTGATGTTCGGCTCGGGCTGGACGTAGGCAGCCTTGCGGGCGGCAAGCTCGTCGCCGCTGACGGCCAGGTGGATGGACGCATTCGGAATGTCGATCTCGATGGTGTCCCCTTCCCTGACCAGACCGATGGGGCCGCCGGAGGCTGCCTCGGGGCTGACGTGGCCGATGGCCGCGCCGCGGGACGCACCGGAGAAGCGGCCATCCGTGATGAGTGCCACGGTGGTATCCAGCTTCATGCCCGCCAGTGCGCTGGTGGGGTTGAGCATCTCGCGCATACCGGGGCCGCCCTTGGGGCCCTCGTAGCGGATGACCACTACGTCGCCGGGGTGGATGTCACCTGCGTAGATAGCTGCAATGGCGGTGTCCTCGCTGTCAAAGACGCGCGCGGGGCCGCTGTGGACCTGCATTTCGGGCGCAACGGCGCTGCGCTTGACGACACAGCCGTCCGGCGCAATATTGCCCCACAGAATCTGCAGACCGCCGGTCTGACTGTACGGGCTGTCGATGGAGCGGATCGCCTTGTCGTTGAGAATCTTCGCACCGCGGATGTTCTCTCCCAGCGTTTTGCCGGTGACGGTGGGAACATCGAGGTCGAGCAGGTTCTTCTTCGCCAGCTCAGCCTGTACCGCCGGGATGCCGCCCGCCTCATACAGGTCGGGCATGTGGGTGGGGCCGGCGGGGGCCAGATGGCAGAGATTCGGCGTTCTGGCGGAAATCTCGTTAAAGAGCTTCAGGTCAATCGGGCAGCCCGCCTCCTGCGCAATCGCCAGCAGGTGCAGCACCGTGTTGGTGGAGCAGCCCAGCGCCATGTCGCAGGTCAGGGCGTTGCGGATGGAGCGCTCGTTGATGATCTGGCGCGCGGTCACGCCGCGGCTGACCAGGTCCATGATGGCCATACCGGCGTGTTTGGCCAGCTGCAGGCGCTTGGCGTAGACGGCGGGAATCGTGCCGTTGCCGGGCAGTGCGATACCGATGGCCTCGCACAGGCAGTTCATGCTGTTGGCCGTGTACATGCCGGAGCAGGAGCCGCAGCCCGGGCAGCAGTTGCAGGTGCAGTCCTCAAGCTGAGCGTCGTCGATCATACCGGCCTTGTACGCGCCGACAGCCTCGAACATTTTGGAAAGGCTGACCTCCTCGCCGCCGTAGCGGCCTGCCAGCATCGGGCCGCCGGAGCAGACCACGGCGGGCACGTCCATGCGGACGGCGGCCATGACCATGCCGGGCACGATCTTGTCGCAGTTGGGGACCAGCACCAGACCGTCCAGCTGGTGGGCCATGAACATCGTCTCAACGCTGTCGCAGATCAGTTCACGGCTGGCGAGGGAGTATTTCATGCCCACATGGCCCATAGCGATGCCGTCGCAGACACCGATGGCGGGGATGAGGATGGGGGTGCCGCCTGCCATGCGCACGCCAGCCTTGACGGCATCGGCGATCTTATCCAGATGGGCGTGGCCGGGGACAATCTCGCTGTAGGCGGAAACGACGCCGATCAGCGGACGGTCCAGCTCCTCCGGCGTGTAGCCCAGCGCATAAAACAGGCTGCGGTTTGGTGCCCGCTCCGGGCCTTTTTTGACGTTATCGCTGTTCATAGGTTTTCTCCGTTTTCATATAAAATGCCTTCCCCCTGCGGGGGAAGG
>OIAM01000475.1_pt1 | contig 11820 bp, 7 predicted proteins | sample 1580771 | NCBI WGS metagenome assembly OIAM01 (sample SAMEA3882538, study PRJEB24775) | human gut metagenome | biome: human-associated habitat; feature: intestine environment; material: feces | place: Netherlands | collected 2009/2010
ATACAAAATCTGGAAGAACACCAACAACTGCACCTACTATGACATCATCCGGGCGTTCAAAATGTTCTGGGACAAGCCGCTGCATTACCGCGAGGATCCGGCCATCCCGGCCACCATGATTTTTGAAACCGATGCCCTGACACCGGAGGCTGACGTTTCAAAACTACTGAACGCTCCGTTCATCAAGGCGGCAGGTGTGGCAATTCTGATGGTGGCGAACACCGAGACCCCTGAAATGGTCGCAGATGTGCCGGTCGAGGGCATTCTGGGCCGGGGCTATACGACAACGACCCTGCCGGAGATCGAAACCGGCGAAGCATTCATCGACACTGTGCTGCCGGTCCCGGCTGCACAGAACATCACGCAGACAAAACTGCCTGAACTTGAGGAGGATGAGTTATGAGCTACTATGGCTTTGTTGTTACTGACAGCGGCCGAGAGCTGATTGCCAAGCTGGTTGCCGGGCAGCAGCTCCCGATTTCCAAGATTATGGTGGGCAGCGGCACTATCCCGGATGATGTGAAGCCGGCTGCGATGACTGCGCTGGTGGAGCCAGTGGCTGCTGGCACATCGACTGCGCCGGTCTATGATGGAGCCAGCGTCCGCATGATCGTGGAGTACCGCTCCGACCTGAACGGCGGTCTTGACCACGGATTTTGGCTCCGGGAGTTCGGCGTGTTCGCCTTTGACCCGGACAAGGGCGAAGTCCTCATCTACTACGGCACGCTGGGTGACTACCCACAGTACGTCAGCGCTGCATCCAACACCGGCGTAGATGTCCGCCGCTTCCCGGTGTGCATCGTCATCGGCGAGGGGCTGGACAGGGCAAGGATCGAAACGCAGCTTCACCGCTGAGTTTTCAACGAACGTTGTAAAACTGGTGCAAAAAAGGAGAACAGGATCATGAAAAAGAACCCGCAGATGCCCTCGGCGCGGCGCATCCTCGGCATGGTGGTCGGTATTGTGATCATCGGGCTGGGCATTGCACTGTTCAAGCAGTCTCACCTTGGCAACGACTCCATCAGCGCACTGAATATGCGTCTGGCCGAGATGCTGGGCATCTCGCTGGGCGTGCAGAACCTGTGCACGAACATCCTGTTCTTTGCACTGCAGTTCTGGTTCGGGCGCAAGTACATCGGCCTTGGCACCTTCGTCAACGGCATCTGCATCGGGTACATCGTCACGGCGTTCTATGACCCCATTCACGCCCACTTCGGCGACGCGCCGTCGCTGGCGGTGCAGTTGGCGTGGGTCATCGCGGCGGTGCTGGTCACGGCGCTGGGCGCTTCGCTCTACCAGACCGCCGACCTCGGCATCGCGCCCTACGATTACCTTTCCCTCGGTCTGCGGGACTACACACCCTGCCCGTACTTCGGGTGCCGCATCTTCACCGATGCGCTCAGCGCCCTGCTGTGCTGGCTGCTGGGTGGCCTTGTGGGCCTTGGCACCTTGATCTGTGCGTTCTGCCTTGGGCCCTTCATCCAGTTCTTCGATCGGACGTTCTCCCAGAAGGTGCTGCAATACAAACCGAACAATTGAGAAACCCCGCGGCGTCAAATTGAAGTGACCCCCAAAAGTTGGATACAATTTTTTTGGGGGGCACTTCAGTTCTGACGGGTAAAATCGTAAAATTCGGACTTGTTAGACAAATACTTACGCGGTTTCAACCTCAGGTACTGAATCTATCGAATTGACAAATTTAACCAATTGCGGATCTGAATCTTTTTGTATGAGGTTTCGGAGACTCTTTTTCAATTCATAAGCATCATCCCCTGCTGTATTTATTAAATCCATATAAAAATCTTTGTTTTGCAGAATCAATGAACGGCATGCCCCATCGGAAATTACAGGTTTCACTATTTTATCAATAACGTCTCCAGCTTGACTTTTCAAATTACCATGCGATCTAAGCCATGTTTCGAAAAATTGAAACTTTATTGCATTGATAGTCTTTTTACCGATGCAGAAATCATTTCTTATATCGGTAACTGTCGATTTAATTTGGTTCATCCGACATTTCGCGTGATACGGCAGTCGTGTAGTGCAAAAAGCCTAAGCTCAAAATATCGTTCGTCCCTGAATCCGTAGGCATTTCTTTTCATTACCTTTATCTTGTTGTTGATGCCCTCCACTTTGCCGGTAGAAATATGACAGTCGTACCATGCAAGTATTCCTGTCCTATGAGCCATAATGGTTGCAGCCATTTTCATCAGCTGTGGCACTTTACTCTCTTTAGCCTGGCTAACCCAATCCAGCATTACTTTCTCCGCCTCTTCCTTGTTGACCTGTGTCCAGAACTCCCGCAGCTGCTCTTTGAGGTAATATGCCTGCGACAGAGGCTTGTTCATGTCCAAAGCATTGTCAAGCCTCGTTTTATATTCCTTGTCAAAGATGTCCTCTCCATTGCTCAACAGGAGGTATCTCGTACCTTTGAGAACCTTCCGCTTGTTGATGTCCTTTTCCATGTTATACTGCACCCTGCGTATGTCATCCAGCTTTTCGTTCATGAGCTTGACAACGTGGAAATGATCAAAAACATGCACCGCATTGGGACAATGTTCATACACGGACGAGATAAATGCCGCAGAAAGGTCTGTGGCAACATACTTGATGTCAATGCCTTTGCGCTTTATCCGTTTCCAAAAGCCTTTCAAGGCATCGGCACCTTTGCCTTCGCCCACATGCAGGATACGCCCGCTTCTCAGGTCAACAACTATTGTCTTGTATATGTGTCCTTTCCTTACGGCGAACTCGTCTATGCCGATACAGTCAACACCGTCTAGGGAAGGAGGGGCGTAATGGTATTCAAGATGTCGGCTATGTATGTCTTTGATGGTGTCCCATGTGACTCCCAACAGGTTGGCTGCGTCTTTCAAAGTCATTGCTTTCAACAATCCGACCACATATTTCGCGAAACGGTGAGTATAGCCGCAACTACCTGTAGCAAAGGGGATATGCTCCTGACGGTCATAATCACAAACTTTATTCTTACACTTGTAGCGTTGGACTTTCATGCGGATGATCACCTTCCTGCCGCCAACAGGAAGGCCGATAAAGTCACGCATGCGGAAACCATTCTTCACCAAATGGCGGCATCCGCAATTGGGACACTCAATTTGGCGCTCTTTTGCTTCAACATGCAGAATAATTGTATTACCTTTGTATTCCTCATGGGTGCATATATGGTTATACAAACCCCAAGCATGATATAGAAAACTGCTGTTCATAACTGTACATTTGTTTGTCGTTATTCAAATATACAAATTGTTCAGCGGTTTTCTTCTTTAACATACTATCACTCCAAATGTCGGAAGAACCTTTAATTTTTCGTTTATCCAATCTTTCAACTATATTCTTGAAACAATTAGGGAAAGGATTCAAACTTTGAGTTCCAGAAGCAATATCCATCAGAATCTTTTTGCCAAATTCAGTCAAGTTATCTGGCAAGGATTTGATTTTAGCCAGTAAATGTTTTATTGCGACAAACCAATAATATGATGTATGTGCTGTTCTTTGGGCGTATAATGTATCAACACTTATTTCAGACAACGCTTCGAACGCTATTTTATTGATATGATCGGTCAGGACATTGCTTATTTTAGTGGTCAAATCGTAAAAAGATGCGTCAGGAATTACATCTTTAATATTGTTCTTAGTGATATACTTATCCAAATCGGTATTCCACTCTGCTAAATGCTCGATAAATACCTCATCCGTTACACCTATTCTGTTCTTAATATCTTCAAATTGGGGCAATATGTCTGAGAGCAATAATTTATAGCCAAGTTTATGATTTACCATGTATTGTAGTGTTTCATTTAATAGCGGTATATTCCATCCCACACTATTTACTAATAAGTCTCCATGATCCACATAATAGTCCATGAGTTCTGCAACATATTTTATATCTCCACCCTCTATTAAGGAAACGGAATGACCATGTGCCAATTGCATGGCGACTAAATCGTAATATCCAGACTCTTTAATGTTTCGGCCATCAGTTTCTAATTCAGAATGCAACTGATTTATGTAGGTTGAATCTAACGTTACAGGTAAAGGTCTTTCTTCGTCAGATGCCAATAAACGATAGGTTGTAAATATAGCCCCTATATTATCTTTATTTACATTCTGTTCATCAATGCAATTCGTGATCGCTTGCAAAAGCGTTGGAAACGTATAGGTAGAATTATCTTTTAACGTTTTTACAATATCTGCATGGTCGAAATTATCGGGTAGTAAGTTTGCCAAATAATTATCGAGCGCCTCCGAATTTGTTGCTACTTGATAATATTTATATGCTTTAGTTGTCGCGTTATCCCGATAGGCAGCATCTGTTGCATTTGCAGCTTGAATATAATCGATAAATGTATTTGGCTTGACTGTTTTTGCTTCAATCAATGACGTAAAATCGCACGCCAACTTATTTTGCGCAATAAACCTGTCTATTGCATCTAACGTTTTGAAATAGTCGCCGCCATTGAAGTCATTGAACCGAACTATCTTCTTATATAATTGAGCAATCACATGGTTTTGGCTTTCCGTGTCTAAATGCAACAGCAGTTCTTGGTATTCGACAGGGAACACCTGCTTCTCTATGGATTCTTTTAATTTCAATTGTGCTATTCTTTGCCATACACGCAGAATAACATCGCTCTTTCGAGTTAATTTATGCAAACAATGTATAATCTTATCGATAAGCGCATTGTCCATACATTGTATAACTTCTTCTAATACAGTGTCAAATTGTTTATTAGTCTCTGCATATTGATTTATGTCGTGGTCTTCTTCTCCGTTGATGCAGCCTTCAATATATTTTTTCAATGGAATTTGTCGAGCATCTTCAACATCGACACCATATACCAAAGCTGCAATTTCGCGTTGTGTTTGCAGATCATTGTTAATTATTGTTTGAATGCCATTCAGATAGTCGCCGGACAATATTTGTTCTACTGGATTTGCCAGAATATCCGTCTTCTTCAAACAGAACAATGCTATGTTTATCATCAAAATTTCGTTACACCACTCTTGTTTAAGAGCGACCATCTCATTGATATATGATATAATTTCCCTAACATTGGCATTAGGATTTACCAATCTGAATATCCGATTTATAGTTTCTTTCGCTTCATTTTCTGTTTCTCCAAATGCTTCAACAAACAGTTTGTTGAATATACTTCGATAGTCGGTAATAACAGGAGGAGCAACACGATAAACAATAGGGAAAGTTTTATTGATAAAATACTTGGTCAGTTGTTTCGTTTGTTCGTCGGTCTCATCTCCGAATGCACAAGCTAAATGTGTTTCATCGAAAGGAATAACAGCCCAAACATTTTCAAAACCGCTATCGGCGAAGAACGTATGGATAGAAGACCATAATTCTTTTACTTTTTCAGCGGGGAGACGATCCATGTTGTCAAAAACAAGGACTAATTTACGTTGTCCTTTTTCCTTGATAAAATCAGAAATGTCTTGCATCCATGTTTTGAACTCGTAAACCGTTGGTTCGTCTTCGCTCAAAGTCTCATAGCAAACGTCCTTTTCGACTTTATCTTGATAAATAGCTAACATATAACTCCATCCATATTTATGATCTTTGCTATATGCCCATTTCCAAACGCACAATGCAATAAGAACTGGCAGTGCAGCTATGATAATAGACAATAAAGAAAACCACCATGTTGTGGGTGTAGGTTTTACTGCATACGCAATAAATGTAAATATCGGAGTTAAAACTGCAACCAAAAATGCCGCAACCATACCATTACTGATAAGGGGATATTTTTCGGTTACGGTCTCCGTTTTACGGGCTAATAAATATTTCAGCTTTTCAGACCATGATACGGTTTTCGTACCTCCACCTTTGACTTTTATTGTTGCATTTCCAGATAGGATACCATCATCAATAAGTTTGCTTGTAAGCAATTCCAATATAGAGCGGCGTTGCAAGTCCTCTTGATGTCCCCATGCGTCATACTCAAAAAAGTAATAGTCGTCTGATAATTCACGTTCCAACATTTTAACCACGTTGGATTTTCCAGATCCCCAAATACCTTCGATGCCGATAATTCGAGGTAAAGTACATTCCTCATCCAATGAATCATTCTGACAAAAATGGCGAGCAATAGTTTTTGCCAACCTTTCTTGCGAACCTCCATCGAATTTGTCAATACCACACGGTTTATTTTGGATAAACCGCGGATATTGCTGTTTGGATTGTAGTTTTGTTTCCATATACGTAATTTATTGATTATACGAACTCCAAATAATTCTCCCGATTTACCACATGAAACTCGGCATAGGGATAGGCTTCTTGGAAGGCTTTCGGTGCGGCCGGCATTTTATTTCCCCACTTGAACTCCAAGGCGGTAAGACTGTCGGCACTCTCCTCAATCAGGTCGATTTCCTGTTTGTCGTAGGTGCGCCAGAAATAGAACTCCCTGTGCAGTCCCTCATTGAAGTTCGCTTTGCGCCGCTCTCCGATGATGTAGTTCTCCCACAGCGCACCGACATCCTGCCGAATGGCCAGCGGTGAGAAAGCCCCGATAATGGCATTGCGAATGCCGTTGTCGTAGAAGTACCACTTGCCAGCTTTTGTAACCTCCTTGCGTAGGTTACGCGAATAAGCCCCCAGACGATAGATAACGAAGACCTTTTCCAATAGGTCGAGGTATTTTTCAACGGTCGTCTTGCTCATGCCGAGTTGTTTACCTAACTCTTCGTAAGAAACTTCGCTGCCCAACTGAAAAGCTATCAATCGCAGTAGATCGCGCATCTTGCTCGAATTTTTTAAGCCGTCAATTGCTAAGATATCTTTAAGCAGGTATGCACCGACAATATCACGTAGGTAGTCTGTTTTACGTTCATAGTTCTCCATCATTACTACTTCGGGATAGGAACCGTAAATCAAGCGCGCTTCGAGGTTCTGGCGGGTTTCAAGTGCCGTTTCCGTCTGTGCGATTTCCCGTTGCGAGAATGGTGTAAGGAGAAATTGCGTACTGCGGCCGACCAACGGTTCACCAGTCTTATTCAGCAAATCGAATGACGAAGAACCACTTGCCAAGACACTTATTCCCGGTATTTCATCAACTATCAACTTCAGAATACTACCGATTTGTGGTATGTTCTGTGCCTCATCAATAGCCAGCAAATCAATACCATCCAATAAATGCCGATAATTGGCTATTGAGCGATTCTCCAATAGTGCTAATGTGTCGTAGTCTTCGCCGTTGAGCATCATCGTCCTACCTGAATAGTTGTCCACAATTTTACGCATCATTACCGTTTTACCAACACGGCGAGCACCAAAAATCAGTACTGCTTTATTGGGCGCGATTCGTGCTGTAATCTTCTCTTGAAGTATTCTATTTACTGTTTCCATACCTTATAAAATATAATGCAAAGATAATCATATTTTTTTAATTGGCGAATTTTACAAAAAAAACGGGCTATTAAATGGCGATTTTTACAACCACAATCTTATGGAAGTTGTTTCATTGTTTTTAGTAATGATATATGTTCATACTATGATGACTCAATAATTTACCAGACATACGTTTCTGAAATTTGTCCTTATAGGAATGAAAAACTCACATATATTGTGCTAATTAATATATAATTAAATGAAAATAAAAAGACAGGATACGAGTATTCCTGTCTTCTCATATGTAATGGATATTTTTTTATTTTCTCATCCGCTCCAACTCCTCATCACGCAACATTCTCTCGTTCAGTTTTTCCTGCATCCTGTCAATGAAATAGGTGCGGCTTTCGTTCTTCCGGCGTTTGATATCAGTGTAGAAGCGGTAGCAGTCTTTAGAATCAACCCCGAATATCTTATAGAGAAGTGGGGCGAGCTGTTTGAGCGGCATATTGCCGTTGTTGATGCAGCCCATCACGTCTATGCCGTAGATAAGTTCCACGAGGTCGATGGCATTGCCCGTCCATTGAAGAAGGCTGGCGGTGGTTTCTGTTGCGTTGTTGGCGGATATTAGTGGTGGCACTTGGGGCGTGGCAAGGAATTTCTGCATCTTTCTTACGAAAGACAGAGCCTTGCTGACGTAGGCGGCAATCTCTCTTTTTTCTTCTGACAGATTACGTACGGGATGGTGCTGCAACTCGATTTCGATGTAGGCAAGCGCGATGACGGTAAGGTTCATGTCCATGCCGCCGTTGCACAGTTCGATCACTTGGGTGGCGAAAGCCGTGTATGCCGTTTCCATATTGCAGTCGCCGGCTTCGTTTATCAGGCGGAAAAAGTCGGTTTCCGCCAGCAAGAAATAATTCATGGTTCTGTCAATTTTGAAAATTACACTTTGTTTTCTGCGTGCGCACATGAATATAATTGGCAAAAAACGCGGCAGAAAATAAAAAATCCAACACTCAATTTTACAAAGTGCTGGATTTCAGAGGTATAAAATTCAGTATTTTTTCACAAGGACAAATTATCTCCGACTTAAATTGTTTGTAATCGGAACATTTATTCTATTCCTGAAAATAGAAATGTATGCTTGCCGCACATTTTGGCTATCTTGCTTTTTTATCAAGGATATAGATAATGCGACATACACCGTTGGGATAGCTTTTCAAAGAGGAAAGCGTCCAGTGTTGCTCTGGCAGAGCCGACTTAAAAAAATGTCGTCCGCTTCCGGATATGAAAGGAACGGTGTATAGTATGATTTCATCCACAGCGTGCATCCGCAGCAGTCCGTTTATATAGTCTGCCGTGTCCGGTGTGGCTTCCGCGAGGTAACGGATGTTTGTGCAGTCTTTTCTCCATTCGTGCAGCATTGAAATGGAATAGTCCGGTGTCACACGGTAAAAGGCTTTCTTCCTGATTTCATCAAGACCGCAACGGTCAAGGCACAAATCCTGATGTGCTTTATCATATAACTCTGAAGAAAGACATCCGTCCATCGTCAGTACGGCGAGAATCTGAACTTTACCCATAATCGTTTCCTTTCGTTAGGCAAGGGTAAAAAAGTAGCGTGCAATTCACACTACCTTCAAGCGATGGCTCTGGTAAAGCCTTTACGGAGAGTACGTGAATGCACGCTATGCGTAAGCATAGCATAAGCATCACGCAATCGTCTCCGTAGTTCCAATTTACCAGATTTTCGCTTGAAACGCCTTGCGGTCTTATCCTATATGTTGGCGGCGAAAAGCTCCTGCCAATCGCCGTTTTTCTCAAATGTTATGCAAAGATAGCCAAATTCAGTGAATTACGGGCTATGATTGCTTGAATTTATATTTAAGTCCATACTCTTCAAGTTTGCTGTATAGTGTTGTCCTGCCTATGCCGAGCAGTTCTGCGGCGACACTCCGGTTGCCGTTTGCCTGTTTCAACGCACGCAATATCCGCTCCTTATCCTCCGCGTCATTGCGCAAGGCGAAGCTGACAGTAGAGGTCGGTTTCGTCACGGCAAGTTCCAGATGCTCTTTCATGACAACACCTTCCTGCGCCTGCAATACAGCACCCATAACTTTCTGCCGAAGTTCCCGCACGTTGCCCGGCCATGCGTGTGTCAGCAACGCTTTACGTGCTTCGGAACTGAACCCGCTCACGCTACACTCCAGCTCTCTGTTTGCCATATCACGGAAGAACTCTGCCAGCGGCATAATGTCTTCTTGACAGTCACGCAACGGAGGAACGGTTATCCCGAAGTCGTGCAGGCGGTACAGAAGATCCTGCCGAAAACGCTTTTCATTCACCGATACCTCCAAATCTTCATTGGTAGCAGCGATGATGCGGACATTGAAATTCCGGTCTGCCTTGTCTCCGACCGGGCGATACCGCCTCTCCTGTATGGCACGGAGCAACATCTGTTGGGTTTCCAACGCGAGGTTTCCTACCTCGTCCAGAAACAACGTGCCGCCTTCCGCCTCATGGAAATATCCTTTCTTGGCATTGTCCGCACCTGTAAATGCACCTTTGACGTGTCCGAAGAAAGCCGACGGTGCAAGCTCTTTGGAGAGTGAACCGCAGTCCACCGCCACAAATGGCTTGCCTGCACGTTTGCTCTTGTCATGCAACAGGTGGGCAATATGCTCCTTGCCCGTGCCGTTCTCACCAAATATCATCACGCTCATATCGGTGGCGGCTACCAGCCTTATGCGGTGCATGATTTTCTGAAAGGCGGAACCTTCACGGGCGAATATAGGCATACGGCGTTGTCCTGCCTGACGTTCTTTCAGTATGGAACGGATCAGGGGGACAAGTTTATCCTCCACAAGCTGTTTGGGAATATAGTCTATCGAGCCGAGTTTCATGCTTTCCACGGCGGTATTAACTTCGGCGTAGTCGGTCATAATGATGAAGGGCTGCATCTTTCCCTCCTTTCGCATCCAGCACAAAAGGTCTATGCCACTGCCGTCAGGCAGACGCAGGTCGGCAACCACGATATCATTATCTGTTGCCTGTTGCAGATGTTTCTTCGCGGTTGAGAGGTGGTAAGCCTTCATATTGCGGTAGCCCTCCCGTGACAGCATATTGCAGACATATTCGCAATACACGATGTTGTCTTCCACCACAATTATTTTTGTCTTATTCATCTTCGTATTTTCTCCTTTCCTCTTCTGCCAACCGTATTATTTCCACTCCCTTATCCAGCACGGCAGTCACGGCATGGCTTAACGCTTCACCATCCGGGAGAGCATCGCCACGAAGCAATCCGTAAAGTACATTCAGCGGTTGGTCGGCACGGAGCACCTCCCACGAACTGCGCAGGTGGTGGATCAGGGAATCCAGCTTTTGCAGGTCTTTTTCTTTTGCTGCATCCCGTACCGCCTGCATTTCCTTTTCTGTTTCAGTTATCAACTTTTCCAGCATGACGGCTTCATTGCCATAGGACAATAAGGCGGAAAAGTCCGGTTTCCCGTCCGGTGTCGCTTTTATGGCACACCTGTCGGAAACCTCCATCAGTTCCGATATGGAGAACGGTTTGAACAGGCATCCGGCAAAGCCTTTTGCCAATAGTTCCCCTTTGTTACAACTGCCCGAAGCGGTTGCCACAACCACCGGGATTGTTGGTGAATTGCCCACGTTGGACGAACGCAACAGTTCCAGCAATTCGAAACCGTTTATATCGGGCATATTCAAGTCTGTCAGCAACAGGCTGTATTCTTTCTGGCGTATCATTTCCATCAGTGCCGCAGCATCGGTGCAAGTGTCGCAGTGTATTCCTTCTTGGGAATACATCTCTTTCAGCATCAGAAGTAATACCTCATCATTGTCAATGGCGACAACATCATGGAATTTATTGTTATGATAAACAGGTGTATTGCTTGTATATCCAAGCTGTTCTTCAGCTTCCTGCATAGAAATTTCAACTGTGAAACGACTGCCTTTCCCTTTCTTGCTGTCTAAACGGATTGTTCCGCCAAGCATCGACACAATATTACGCATTATGGCAAGCCCAAGCCCGAAACCCTCCTTTGCGGCGGCATTTGATAGACGTTCAAACGCACCGAACGCTTGTTTCTGTTCCTCTTCTGTCATGCCTGTACCTGTATCTTCAACGACCAGTGTCAGAACTCCATTATCATATTCAGTAATCAAAGAAACACCGCCTTCTTCTGTGAACTTGACAGCGTTTGACAGCAGGTTATTCCCGATTTGTATTATTCGCTCTTTGTCGGTCAATACAATGGCATCGTGTCCAGTCTTCACGGACAAGGACAGCCCTTTGTTCACGGCAACAGGCATGAACTCCGTTTCAAGTGTGTGCGTGATTGCTGAAATCCGGCAGGGTGACAGACGGGGCTGTTCCTTGCCGTTGTCCAGGCGGAAGAAGTCAAGCAAAGTGTTGAGCATATCCCGCATAC
>OIAM01000493.1_pt1 | contig 11184 bp, 5 predicted proteins | sample 1580771 | NCBI WGS metagenome assembly OIAM01 (sample SAMEA3882538, study PRJEB24775) | human gut metagenome | biome: human-associated habitat; feature: intestine environment; material: feces | place: Netherlands | collected 2009/2010
CATCCCGAAGGCATCCCGAGACCATCCCGAAGGGCTGCCCCTACCATCTAGACACATTTTGCTCTCCCTATGATGCATCACAAACTATGGGCCTTGTTGCCCTTGATTCTTTTCAGCCTTTGGGCGAAGGCCGACGACGACAAGACGCGTGGTATCGGTCAGTATCCGGGTCGCCAGCGCGAAGCCTTCATCCCGCAGCGGACGCTCCCTGCCGACTATGCCAACCAGGCGTGGATGCGGCAGGCCTGGGCCTCGTCCTCCATCGACTACAATCTGACGGCCCAGCTTGCCACCGACGGCATTCTCACCCAGGAGGAACCGCCCCGCGTCCGTGTGACGACCAGTGATGGCGAGTTGTCGCTCCGCGACCGTGAGAAGACTTTCGACGGCAATACCGTGACGAGTGTCTATGTCATGGGCGACGACGCTTTTATACAGTACGACTGGACAGGCATGGCGGTGGCGACACGCTCCCTCCGTCTCAACGCCTGGGCGGCCTATCGCGAGCAGCAGGCCGATAGTGGCTATGAGATCGTTGTCGAGGCCTCCCCCGACGGGTCGGCATGGCAGGAGATCGGTGCCTTGCGTGGTGAGGATCTCCCCGGCAAGGCCACGCGCCAGACGGCAGCCTCCGACCCCAACAAGCAGGAGGCTATCGAGCGTCTGCCGTTGCGCCTGATGGATCTGTCGATACCTGTCGTCGAGGGACGCTACGACCACCTGCGCATCCGGTTGAAAATGAAGGGCTGCGCCTACTGGCGTCTCTATGAGTGTGTCTTTACCGACGACGAGCGCGGCATGCTGCCCAGCAACCGCTTCGCCAGTATGTGGGTCGGATGCCGATACTCCCTCTGTCCCGCAATGGATTGCCGTCGATTTGGGTCGCCCTGTCGCCTTCGACACGTTGCGCCTCTCTTGGCGCTATCCTGCCATTCAGGGACGTGTGCAGGCTTCCGACGATGCACAGACCTGGCGTGATGTGGCCTCTTTGTCCTCCGATGAGAATCGCCGTCAGGAGGTGGTGACTTGTCGGGAGACGGCTCGCTACGTCCGTCTGCTCCTCGAACGTCCCGGTTCATCTGGGCTCTATGCCCTCTCCGAACTGGAAGTATGGGGACGCCCTGCCACGCCTGCTCCGATAGCGACTGCCGAGGGTGTGCCGACTGTCTCGCTCCAGCAAGGCAAGCGCTGTCCGCTGACCAAGGGATGGGAGTTGCGACGCGATGGCTACGACCGCTGGCTGCCCGCTACGGTCCCGGGCACGGTCCTGACGAGTTTTATCCATAATGGGGCTGTACCCGACAATACGGTGGGCGATGCGATGCGGCAGATCTCGGAGAGCTATTTCAACAGCGACTTTTGGTATCGCACCTCCTTCCGGCTGTCCTCTAAACTGAAGAAGGGAGAGCGGGTGTTCCTCCATCTGGATGGCATCAATTGGAAAGCCGACCTCCTCGTCAATGGCCAACCTGTGGGGCGCATAGAGGGTGCCTTCCGCCGGGGACGTTTCGACCTCACCCCCTATCTCACGCGGGGCGACAACACCCTGGAGGTATGCGTGCACAAGAACGCCCATATCGGGGCGGTGAAGGTGAAAAATAGCGAATCGACCGATATCAACGGAGGTGTCTTGGGACTCGACAACCCGACTTTCCACGCCACGATAGGCTGGGACTGGATCACCTCCACGCCAGGTCGCGAGGTGGGTATCTGGAACGACGTCTGGCTCTCGCTCGAGGGCGATGTCCATGTCAGCGACCCGTATGTGACGACGCGCCTTGAACCTTCCGATACGCTGGCCTCGATGACGCCCGTCGTGCGTGTCACCAACAATACCTCCCGTCCCGTCACAACGACGGTGAGCGGATGGATCGGATCGATCCGCTTTGAGCAGCCCGTTAGGCTTGCCCCGCAGGAGAGCCGCGACGTGGCCTTCAGTCCCGACGACTTCCCCCAGCTCCGTCGTCAGCCGATGCGTCTCTGGTGGCCCAATGGCTATGGTGAACCGTATCTCTATGATGCGGGATTCTCTGCCGCAGGCGACGAGGTGCGCTACAAGGCGGGCATCCGCGAGGTGGCCTACGAGGATATGGACACGGCCCTGAAGATCTTTGTCAACCACCAACGCATCATGGTGATGGGAGGCAACTGGGGCTTCTCGGAGACCAATCTCAACTATCGGGCGCGTGAGTTCGACGCTGCCGTCCGCTACCATCGCGACATGAATATGACGATGATACGCAACTGGGTGGGACAGACGGGATCTGAGGCCTTCTTCGAGGCCTGCGACCGCTATGGACTGATGGTCTGGCAGGACTTCTGGCTCGCCAATCCGTGGGACGGCCCCGACCCTGCCGACAATGAGATGTTCATGGACAACGCCCGCGACTTCATCTCTCGCATCCGCCGCCATCCTTCTCTGGCTCTCTACTGTGGTCGCAACGAGGGCTACCCGCCCGAGGTCCTCGACCAAGGACTGCGCCAGAGTGTGGCTGCGCTCCACCCGCAACTGGGTTATATCTCCAGTTCTGCCGACGACGGCGTCTCGGGCCATGGCCCCTATACACTCATGCCGATCAGTTATTATTTCTCCCATACTTCCTCCAAACTCCACTCGGAGCAGGGTGTGCCCTGTGTGCCCAATCCCGAGAGCCTGCGACGGATGCTGCCGCCCGGCCAACTGTGGCCACAGGGCGAGGCGTGGGGTCAGCACGACTTCACGATGCTGGGGGCACAACGTGGCTCTGCCTTCAATGAGAAGATGGAGCGCTGCCTGGGTCGTCCCACTTCGATGGAGCAGTATTCGGCTTGGGCCCAATGGCTCAATTATGATGGTCATCGTGCCATGTTCGAGGCCGCTACCTCGCAGCAGGGCATGGGCCTTCTCATGTGGATGAGTCACCCGACGTGGCCCTCGATGGTGTGGCAGACCTACGACTACTATTTCGACCCTACGGCGGGCTATTTCGGTGTGAAGAAGGCGTGTGAGCCGCTCCATGTCCTCTACAATCCCGTCGCCCAGCGAGTGGAGGTGGTCAACCATTGTGGCAAGGACGCCCCCGCGCTGGAGGTCTCCTACACCTTGTACGACCAGACGGGCCGTATCGTCCGTTCCGATAGTCAGACGGTGGCGGTGGCTTCCGCCACTCGGGCAGACGCCTTCCCTGTCGTCCTCCCGCAGCGTACCGACAGTTTGACGACACCGCCCGAGGTCTTCTTCCTGCGCCTCTCGCTGCGTCAGGGCGATGAGATCGTCTCGCGCAACGACTATGTGCTCTCGCAGGAGGAGGGCTGCTTCCAGGCTTTGCGCTCGCTTCCTCCAGTGCGCGTTGCCGTCACGCCGTCTTTGCATCGCGAGGGAGGCGAATGGAGGGGCACGGTCAAGGTCGCTAACCTGGCGGACACGCCGGCCCTGATGTTGCGCCTGAACCTCAAGGATAGTGATGGCGACCAGATTCTCCCCGTGGTCTATGGCGACAACTATTTCCACCTCATGCCTCATGAGGAGCGGGTCATCACCATCTCCTTTGCCGACGAGGACGTGAGAGCGGGAAGTCCGACCGTCGAGGTCACCTCCTTGCTATAATATCGACAACATAGCTCGCGCTTTTTATATTGTAAATCATGAAGGGACTTCCATATATCGTGTTTAGCTTTCTCATGCTCTGTGCCTTGTGCTCGGGCATGAATAGCTATCGCAATACAGAGAATAGGATTGCGCAGGATGTCAACCAGGCTTTGGAGCAGGTCCTTGTGAAAATGCCCAACCAGGTGATCACTACCGACACCATCCGCTGCTACCGTAGTTACCTCACCATTGCCGAGTTGAAGGACACGGCTGGCATTGCCCTGCGTACCGTGCGCAGGGATGGACGCTTGGAGACGCGGCTGGTGGCGGAAGCCAACTGCAGTTTTGCTTCGATATTCATGATGTCCGACCAAAGGGGGGCGGCGTCGCTCTTCATGGTTGGCGTGTTGTGGCTCTTGGGTAGCTGGTGGTACACGAGGAGAAACAAACCGTCGCTGGTCGTCCCTGGTTTGTCCTATGGGGGACTTGTGTATCATGACGACCATTTCATGACGCTTTCGGGCGATCAGATTCATCTCACGCCCATGCAGCACGCCCTACTCGAAATGTTTATGACCTCAGATACGCATACCCTGTCGAAGCAGGAGATTTGCAATCGACTATGGCCCAAGAAACCGGATGCCAGCGACACGCTCTACACGCTCATTCGACGCATCAAACCGATCATAGAGGCCCATAGCTCGCTCAAGATAGAATCGGATAGGGGAAAGAGTTATAGCCTGAAACACAGGTAGGTAGGTTTCTGACAGTCGATTGTTAGGGAAATGTCAGACAAATAAATTGGTCTTCTCGGGATAGGGCCGTAATTTTGTGCCATCATTCAAAACTGGTACAAAATGAAACGATTGATTTCCCTTTCCCTGTTCCTGTCCTCTGCCCTCTGTAGTCATGCGCAGGATGTGAACAAAACCCTCACGCTCGACGAGGTGACAGTCCAAGCGGCCAAGGTGGTCAACAAGGCTGACGGCTTGCTCATCTATCCTACCAACGCACAGAAGCAGGGCTCCAACAATGGCTTCAGCATCCTCGAGAAACTCTCGCTTGCCAACCTTCGCATCGACCATGTCAACCATGCCGTCACGGCTATTGACAACAGGGGCGAGGTTCAACTGAGAGTCAATGGTGTCGTGGTGGGCAAGCAGGAGATGCTGGCGCTCGATCCGAAGAACGTCGTGAAGATCGACTTCATCAACAATCCGGGAGTCCGTTATGGCGAGGGCATAGCCTATGTTGTCGATATCGTTACGCGCAGAAGTGAGAGTGGCTATACGGTCGGCACAGACCTGACCGCGTCGCTTACCACCTTGCAGGGTGATGGCATGGTGTACGGCAAGTGGAACCGTGGCAAGAGCGAATGGTCGCTTTCGTATGGTATGAGTGGATATCGGTCCCGGGGCGGCAAGAGTTTGCAGTTGGCGAGATATACCTTGGCCGATGGCAGTCTCTATACCATCGAGCGAAACGATGTGGAGACGCTGCGCAAGACGATGGGGCAGGACGCCAAACTCACCTACAACTGGGCCGACTCTACCGCCACCGTCTTTCAGGCTTCTTTGGCCGGATCGCTCAGCAATGCCCCAGACAACTATCGCATCAAGGATATCATGGATGGCATACGCCACTATAGGGCTACGAGCCGGGATGACGACAAGAGCCATTCGCCAGTATTGGACCTTTATTTCTTCCGCCAGATTTCCCCGCGCCAGTCGCTTACCGCCAATGCTGTAGGCACCTATATCTCCACGCAGACCAGCAGTTTCTATGACGAGGGGTCTCCCTACCAGTATGATGTGGATGGCAAAACGGCTTCCCTGCTCACGGAGGTCATCTATGAGAATCGGCTGAGGCCTTTCACGGTATCGACGGGCCTGAATTATAGTGCCAAATACACCAAGAACGACTACCTGGGCGATGCCTCCTCTTTGACGCGGACGAACAACAACCGCCTGTATGCCTTTGCCGAAATGAAGGGTATGCTTGGCCAACTGCGCTACGCGCTGGGGTCGGGTGCAAGCTATATCCATTACACCCAGAATGACCATCGGTACCACTTCTGGACTTTCCGACCCAAGGTGTCGCTGGCGTACAACATCACCCATGGCTTGCAGTTGAGCTACACCTATCAGCAACAGGACAGAGTGTCTCGCATAGCGATGACAAGCGACGCCATGGTTCGCACCAATAGCATGGAGTGGACGGTGGGCAATCCCGACCTGAAACCTTCGCGCGACAGGGAGCACCGACTACAGTTGTCGTACAACACGAATCGTTTGCAGACTTTCATAGACGCTTATTTCAAGCAATGTATCAAACCCAACATGGCCCACTACCATCGGACCGATGACAATCAATTCATCTATACCCAGATCAACCAAAAGGAGATTGACGCGTTGCACATGATGGCTTACGCAGGCTATTGGCTCGTGCCCGAGAAACTCCAGGTTGCTGCTAATGGCGGACTGTTCAGATGCTTCAATTACGGTCAAGACTATACGCATCTCTACACCTCGTGGTTCTATGTGGGCAGCATCACGGCCTATCTCGGCCCCTTCACCCTACAGGGCTATATCGACAATGGCAACCGATTCTTCGAGGGCGAATCGAAGGGCTACAACGGTTCCTACTCCGTGCTGATGGCATCCTACACATGGCGCGACTGGCAATTCTCATTGTCTTGGGCCAATCTCTTCGATAGCCACTACAAAGCGTATGAGAATGAGCTCCTCAACCGCGACCTCTACAAGCACACCATCGGCTATTCCAACGGCAATGGCAACCAAGTCTCGATCAACATCTCGTGGCGTCTCAGTCGTGGCAGCAAGCACAAGTCCGCCGAAAAGCGTATCAATCTCCGCGATACGGACAATGGCATCATCAAATAAAACCAAATAAAAATATGAAAGAAAAGAGGTCAGGAGTTTTTGCTCCTGGCCTCTTTTTAAGAATCTACAAAGACGAAAACGTGTTACTTCACGACCACCGTCTTGTCATTGATGACGTAGGTGCCTTTCTTCAACTGCTTCAGCGAAGTGAGGTTGCGGCCCACCAACTTGCCATCGACCGTATAAGCGTCGAACGGTTTTCCGTCCTCCACGGCGAGAGAGCTGATGGCCGTAGTGACACGCTGCGAGAATGCGGGAGCAGACTCGCCCTCGGCGTAGAGTGCCGTGACGGCATAGGTGTGTGTGCCATCGGGCACCTTGCTATCCGTAAAGGTCGTCTGGGTCGGCTCCAAAGTAGCTACCAGTGTTTGGTCACGATAGACGTTGTAGCCTTTCAGAACTCCGCTACCACCTACATAGCATACGTCGTCGACCATGAACACGAAGGAGTGCTTGGAGTCGGTGCAATGGCGGATGGCGAAATGCGTAGCGCCTGCGGGGAGACTGGCGGTGATCTGCTGCCACTCACCACCAGAGACGGTGTAGGTGTCACCCAGCTTGACAAACTCGGTCGTGTCGTTGCCTGCCACGGAGTAAAGAAGCTCAAACTTCTCCACGTTGTCAGAATCGCCTGCCTTGACGTTGTTCACCCAGAACGAAATGGTCTGTGCCTCTCCCGAGAGGGTAGGACTGACAAGCCAGTCGTTGCTATCATAGAATTCCACGCTTCCGGCTTCCTCCGTATAATTGTAGAACGAAGCCAGATACTTCTTGCCCGAATGCGGCTTCAGCGATGGGTTCTTGTCTGTCAACTCCCACGACCAGTCTCTTGGGTCGAAGACCATAAAGCCAAACTTCTCGCCCTGGTGGGGATAGGGAACGGAAGAGTAGATTTGGCCTGCGCCGCCCTTAGGCTCGCCATAGACGCTATTCCAGAAACCGAAGTCATCGACGCTCCATGAAGTATAGCTCTCCATATCGTCAGTGACGGAGGCCGACTCGTCATTGGGCTGCGCCCATGCAACATTCACCTGTCCCGTGCCAGCACCGACAGCCTCGGCCGACACATTCTCGGGTTTGGCCTGGTCGGGCGTAAGGACCTTGACGACGGCGCTGACCTCGTTGTCATCCGTGTAGTCATCGTCGTCAAATTCTGCCACAGCCTTCAGCTCAACCGTCTCGCCCTCATCAAAAAGGCTGGGCGTGTAGTCGAAGGTGAACGTACGGCTCTGCAGCGGATTCAGCACATCCTCCACAGTTTCCGCATCTACTTCCTCACCATTTGCATACAAAGCAGCCGTGTAGCGGTTCGCAGGTTTATCACCCTTGTTGGTCACCTTGATGCTCACCTTGCTCGTCTTGTTCTTGCGAAGTTGACCAGGAGTGATGATCTCGGCCTTGAGGTCATTGACGAAAATGTTCTCCACTACGATGTCGTCCAGGTACAGCGAATAGGCCTTGACACCGATTTCGCCTCTGAAGCGCACGATGACGTACGGCAGGGAGGCATACTCCTTGAGCGATACAGACTCTCTGCGCCACTCGTTGTCGTCGTCCTGAGTGAGCGTCTTGTAGTCAAATGTATAGAGACTGTCCACCGTGCCGTCCGGCTTCTGAACCTCCACGGTCAGTTTCATGTCTGAGCGCGTGTCGGCATAGTGGCTGAAGTAAAGTTTCGGGTTGGCTACGCCGCCCAAAGCGATCTTTCCACTGTTGATCCAAGCAGTTTCCTGCGGTGCTGCAGTGTTGAGGGCGAAGCATCCGCCATCACCGTCGGAAGCGTTCTCATTGGAGAGGGTGAAGGCAGAGTTGCCCGTTCGGTCGCCCCACCAGAAGTTGGAGACGGCACATTGGACAAGGCTCTCGCGGAACGGCAGCGTGTAAGCCTGGCCGACGATCAGCGGGTCAGAACCCACGATGAGGCTATTGCCAGCAGAATTGGAAGCGGAAAGGCCAAACTGGATCGCCTTCTGCTCGCCAGCGTTGGTGTCGTAGTCGATGTCGTAACTCGTGCCCTGGACGCTGTCTCTCAGTTCGGCAACCATGTCGTTGTTGCTTTGGTCCACGTCGTAAATCCGATACCAGACCTTGTCAGTGTTCACGTAGCCGCCGTTGGCACCAGTATTGCCCACGGCCTTCCATGCCATGTGGATGCTGTTGCTCTGGTCTGTCAGTTTCGGACGCTTCGGATACTTCGGCGTGTCAACGCCGACATAGACCTGGGCGTGGGCGGGACGTCCCTCGCCCTCGGCAGTATAGACCTTCACCACATAGTTGTTGAAGCCGTTGACGGGCTGGTCGTCGGTGAACGTCAGTACGCTCGCTGTGTCAGGCGCCTCGTAGGTCTGAAGCAGTTTGCCGTTGCGCAGCACCTCTACCTTGGTCAGGTTGTTGCCCAAGGTGTCGCCACCCAGGGTCAGACTCGGTGTCTTGAAGCTGCCATCTACGCGCAACTCGCCCTTCTCGGCAGGGGCAAGGCTCAGCTGCTGCACAGAGTCGGCCAGGGTGAGGGAGAGGCCTTCGTACACCTCTACGTTCTTCAGATAGAGGCGGAACTCGTCGGCAGGACTAATGGCGTGGAAGCCCACATAGACCTTCTGGTCGGTATCGGCTGCTATCTCGCGTGTAAACTTCGTATAGTTGGGCGACATGATATCCGTAGAGTCCAAGAGCTGATGGGTCATGCCTGCTACTGTAGGCTGGTTGCCATACTTCACCTCGATGCGCTCGTGGTAGGTATAGCCGTAGCCACAGGTCTCGAACGAAACGGAGTAGAGCTTGCCGCCCTTCAGTTGGATGGCTGGTGTGATGAGCCAGTCGTCACCATCGTTGACGCGGCTATACTTATATGACGCTGCACCCTCTTTCTCGTTAAACTCCCATGTCGATCCATCCTCGTTGTTGTCGATGATGGTGTAGAGTTCGAGGGCACCTTCGTTGTCGAGCGGCTCGCTATAGGGAGGCACGATGGCAGCACCAAACACACTCTTGTTGGAGATGCCAGCCACGCCCGTCTGCGTGTCGTTGACAGCGGCTACTCCGTAGCTATAGGTCTGTAGCGGCTCTTCGGCAGAGAAGGTCTCGGTAAACTCGGTAGCCGCAAGTCCCGTTGCCACCGTCGTGGAGTCGGGATAGCGTACCACATTGTAGGTGATGTTGCCGATATAGCCGCCGTTGATGCCCGTCGTGACAGGGCTCCACGTCAGTTTGGCCACACCTGTCTCAGGGTCGATGGCGAGGTTGACGTCCTTGACCTGTGTAGGCTCATCGTTGCCCACATAGACTTTGACCTTGTTCTCGGGACTTGATCCAACTTCGTTGGCTGTCGTGACGCGGAAGGTGGTCACGCCCTCTGGCACTGTCACCGTCTCGCGTACAAATGCGCCGGGATAGGTCTTGCCTGTAGCCAGCGTATCATTGCCTACCATGACATAGTAGGAAAGCTGACCGCTGAGCGTGCCTCCAGCATAGGTGGCTGTTGGGGCTGTGAACGCCACCTTACCTACAAGCGAGTTGTCCGTGAAGGATGCATTCAGGTTTTCGACCGCTGCAGGGGCGCCGTCTTCTGCAGGAGCGGGAGGCACATAGAGGCCATAGACCGTCTCCTGTCCCGGGAAGTCGGCCAGCTTCGTAGCCGCACCCGTCTGCAGATCAACCGTGTAGAGGGCTGCGTTCTTTTGGGCGTCCTTACAAGCCCAGTAGAAAATGCCCGTCTTCGTGTCGATCTCGCCACTTTGGCCGTAGTGACCGCCGTCGCTCAGCAGAAGCTCCACGCCAGTGCTGCCGATTAGGGTTTCCTCGCAGGTGCTCTGGTCGATGCGATAAAGGTTGCCATCGGTTGCCACACCATAGATCACGTCGTCCTTGGTCACGCCCAATGCGACGTAGGGGTGCTCCAGAACACCGAAATCCTTGCGTGTCATGGTGGTGTAATCGACTGTTCCAAGAACAAAGCCCGTCGCGTCGCTGTTGTAGAACACGCCGTACGTCTTGCCTGTTGCAGGATTGGTGGCGGTCTCGAGAGCAACAAAGGTCACGTCCTCGGTCGAAGTGCTACCCATCTGGACGAAAGTCTCAGGGTCGTAGGTGTTGATGTAGATGAAGAAGTAACTTCCATAGGTGGCATAGCGCACCACGTAGAGGGTCCCATCCTGGAAGACTGCTCCACCATTTCCCTCCATGTAGAAGCTGCCGTTCGTACCCAGCATCTGCATCTGCAATGGGTTTACACTGGAGTCGAAAGTGTAGAATCCTCTGTAGTCGTAGGATTCCCACGCATTGCTGTAAGTGACATTTCCCCAAAGCTCACGCCCTGCTGCGGCACGCATGATGTCGCCCACTTGGTTGGGAGCGGCGTGCTGGGCCTTGCGCTCCGTGAATGTACGCTCCGCATAGGGAATGCTTGGCTTCGTTGGTTCGTCTTGTCGCACCAAACGCAACATCGGATAACGCAACAAGGCGTTTGCATCCTCACTTTTTGGCTTTACAGGTGAGAAGCGGGACAGGGTCATGCCAACGCTTTCTTTCTCGTTGAGCTCGACTCGGTCGCTTACACTCTGCGCCATTGCGCCACTTGACCCTAACAAAAAGGCCAGGCTGCAAACAAAAATCTTTTTCATAGACGCTAAATTAAAAAATAAAATCGCAGCAAAGGTACAGGCTTGCTCATCTATCCTACCAACGCACAGAAGCAGGGCTCCAACAATGGCTTCA
>OIAM01000501.1_pt1 | contig 10980 bp, 6 predicted proteins | sample 1580771 | NCBI WGS metagenome assembly OIAM01 (sample SAMEA3882538, study PRJEB24775) | human gut metagenome | biome: human-associated habitat; feature: intestine environment; material: feces | place: Netherlands | collected 2009/2010
ATCCATCTTATGCTCTTTTGTTACGGTTTCTATATATCCTTCAACCTTCTCACGGAGTTCCTTAAAGGATACAGGCTTGAAGACGCAGCCGCAGAATCCTGCCGATATGAATTCCTCTTCGGTGATGTTGTCGGACGCCGTCAGTATCAATACGGGGATGGATCGTGAATTTCTGATATTGGAGGCTCTCAAAAGTTCCAAAACTGCATATCCGTCGTATTCCGGCATCTTCAGGTCTGTAATCAACAAGTCGTATTCATTCTCACGCATTTTCAGCATCAGATCGTTCACATTCCGGCAGGTATCGCAAGACATTCCGGCAACAGAAAAAGCCTCATGTATGATTTCAAGCTGTGCCTCGCTGTCATCAATGGCTATGATCCTGTAATTGGATGCAGTGTCAATACCTTGATAGCAGTCTGTCACATTCTGCGGAGAGTCTGCTCTTTCCATTGGCAGCTTCACTGTAAAAATGCTGCCTTTTCCTTTTTCACTCTCTACGGATACGGTACCTTTCATCAGTTTCACAATGCTGTCAACGATAGACAGACCAAGCCCGAACCCGTCCTTAGTTGCAGCATTGCCAAGACGGTGAAATGCCTTGAAGATTTCAGCTGTCTGTTCTATACTCATGCCTGTACCGTTATCATGTACAGACATGGTGTATATTCCATTGATATACTCGGTTATCAGTATGACATCTCCTGACGATGAGTATTTGATGGCATTCGACAGCAGGTTTCGTCCGATTCTCAATAATTTCAACTTGTCAGCTATCACTACTCCTTCCGCATGGGCATGCACCGTAAGAGTCAGACCCGCCTGCGTAGCTTGTGCAGAATACTCCAACCGCAGCATTTCTGAAATGCTTTTCAAATTTACAGGCTTCTTGAAAAGCGTTTCCTTTCCGCTGTCCAAGCGATAAAATGTCAACAGACCATCTATCATTTCAGACATCATCTTGGAGGACTGATATATGCCAGTCATTCTTTCGCAAGAAACATGGTCTCTCTCGCGAAGCATTTGTGCAGACTCGCTTGATATAGCAGACAATGGACTTCTTAATTCATGAACAATGGTCAGAAGCGTCTTTCTACGGCTTCTCAGCAGTTCCTGATTCTGTCGGTTTGCTTCTTGAAGTTCCGCAATAAGCTGCTCCATGTCAGCTTGGCTTTTACGCATTCTTGCTGCAAATTTCTTTACAAGAATGAACATGATGAGAAACACTGGTATAAGTGAGCTGAGCATACATATATAATAATAAGGATTTCTATTTTCAATAGCCTTAATCTGCTGCTCACGCTTGGCAATACCATTATTCACTTTTGCGTCAACAACGGTTATCACATTCTGCAAATGCTTATTGATGACCTCATTTCTGATTCTGAGGCTGTCGAGTATGCCACTTACCTTACGGCTCTGCTGCTGGTGTCTTGTCAACAAGTCGTTGTGCAGCGTAGTCAGCATCCTTGCCGTTTCGCTATGTCTCAACGTGACTTTGGAGGAGTCTGTCTTCTCGGACTTCTTACCGAACAGACGTCTGAAAAAGCCTTTTTTCTTTTTCTTCTGCGCTTCCTGCGCTGATGAAACGACTCTTCTGCTTTCAGACTTGCTCTTTTCTACAATCTTAGGGACTTCTGTGGTAAACCTTGAATGAATATCGTTGCACTCGTGTATCGCATTTCTCATGGCAAGCAAAAGTCTTTCTTTTTCTTTCAACAATTCCTGAACCGAACGTATATCTTCATTGGTACAAAGACCGGCTATATTCTGAAGGCGGCTACTAACATCCGCACTAAGCCTGTGGTATTCGTTCGCTGCTGTTGAATCCCAGTCGGCAGCCGTTTCACCGAGCAGGGCCAGTTTGGTGACATGTATGTTCAAATCATACATGCTTTTTCGCCAAAGATGCAGTTCTGCATTTCTATTCTCCATACTACTTCTGTCGCGCCATTCAAATAGGCCGATTCCAATGGTACATCCTACAACAATGGTGGCTATCATTATGCCTAAAGCCATCCATCGGCAGATATGCCCGGTCTGTTTTTTGCGTTCCATATTGCTATTATCTTTTGATATTACTATTACATATTGCCAATTTATATTGTCTTTAGTTGACAAAGATACACTCATAGCTTCACAATTACGAATTTCTGCTCATTTTATAACAACTTTTATTACTTTAAAAACGATCTGTACGTCGTACATATAAGCTAATTTGCGTATCTTTTACGTTGTTTTTTTTATTTAATTATACATTTTCATTCTTTTTATTTACTTTTGCACCGTCTTAGCGGATAGTTCCGCCAATAGGTAATTGATTATTATAACTTAAAAGGAAAGTATGAAAACGAAACTGATTGTTTTGGCGATAAGTTCTCTGGCAATTCTGGCTTCCTGCACAGGAAAGAAGACTACGCCAAATGCTGCAGACAATGATTCTGCAAATGTAGTTGACACCACCGCTTCTAATAAGGACAATGTGGATTTGGCGTCTGTTGCAGGAACGTATGAGGGAACTCTCCCGGCAGCAGATTGCCCGGGTATAAAGACAGTGCTCACCATCAAGGCTGACAGTACATATCAGATTGAGCAGGATTACATTGACCAAAAGGATGGGCATAACGAGGCAAGCGGAGTATTCAAAGTACTCGATGACAATGTACTGATGCTTGTACGTCCCTCAAGCGGTGAGCATACCTTCTATAAAGTGAAGGCTGACAATATCATTGTTATGACAGACTCGGTTGGCAATGAACCAGAAGGTGAAATCGCCAGGTTCTATGTGTTGAAAAAGAGAAAGTAAAAAACAACGTTACAAATAAAAATCCGTGGATAGGTTAATTCCTTATCCACGGATTTCTATTAGTAGGAAGTAAAAATTTGAACACAGCTAATCTCAACTATCTAATAATAGTGGGAGTCAATAAACTGCTTTTTTGAGAAAAATCTCTCTCTTTGTATTTTTTTATTTCACATCCTTCTTTTATTAAAATACTATCACCACTAAACAAAATAGCTTCATTAAATGAGCTCATATTTAAATTAGAACGCATACAATGAAGCACATGTTTTTTTAAATTATACCAATAGTAGTATCCTTCTTTGAAAAAAATAGCTCCATCGATATCCGATGACACATCTCTGCTTGTTGTATATTTATGAGTTATAATTTTATTAAATCGCTTATCTAAATATGAAATGTTATATACCTATAGCTTGAAGAACCCGTAAGGAAAAATACATAATCAGTGCCAAATAAAATTTTTGGTACAGACTGTTGCTTTGTCTTGCTATTTAAATAGTAATCAAGAGTATCAATATAATTTGTAATACTTACCTGAAGTGAATAGGAGTTATCTTCTGCAGGTACAAGTTTAACAAATATGCCATTTTTTGCAAATACACTCTTAAATCCTACCTTATTAATGACATCAATGCTTACATTTGTTTCTTTGGCTACCTTATTAGAATCAGAACACCCTAATATCAGTAACAGCAATATTATCATAACACCTCGGTAAAAAAATACCGAAGCGTTATGATAATAAAGAGCATTATAAAGGTTTGTTTTTACTTCCATTTACTTTTCTAAAGTTTCTATTTAAATTTACACCTTTAATTATAAAGTTAGAAACAGGTCTCCAGAAAATAGTTCCGCCATATGCAGCCGAAGAATTATATAAGACCATTCCTTTCCAATACCCTTGAATTGCTGGACTATAAGTAAGTTTTTTACCTAACATTTGAAATTCAGGATTAAATATGGCATTTTGGTTTCCAGATGCATTTTTTAGCCTATTCCCGCCAGCCCAATAACTATAGAAAGTTTGGTAATGGGAACGGGAAATTCCTAATCCTTGATTTTTCGATTTTACATGCTCCCAGCCTTTTATTGCCAAGTCAAAGCCATCCCATCTTATAGCACCATTTGAAAAATCTTTTCCTCCAGTTATAGCATTAAGGACAGCAGCCATACTATATTCAGCATTATTGTTGTATTGAGTATTGTTTCCTCCATCTCTATAACCAAAGATACCTTCCGTTTGTATTGTTTGCATTATACTTTTTCCCTTATAGTCTGCAAGGTTCTTTATAGCACTTGCTAATGCAAAAGATTCGATTTTATTACCAGATGACTCTTGGGCAACGGTATTAGCGAATATATTTAATTCACTGTTTTTCAGACTTAAGACATTTGCATTTTGAAAATGATTTCTTCCAGCTTTGTCTTTAGACACAGCGTCTGCGAGATAGGCAATATTATCTTTTCTTCCATCATTACCTAACCATCTTCCAGCCTTATTATAATAATCCCCCATGCCATCAGGGTCAACTAAAACAACGGGGTTATTATGACAAAATCCATATGTTGTAATGTTTGGATATTCTTCTTCCAAAGGGTCTGTAGTCGTCCACAAACTCACCCTTGGGTCATAGTATCTTGCCCCATAGTAATACAATCCGGTCTCCTCATCGAATTCCTTCGCATTGAAAAGATAAGGTGTATTCCAAATGTTGTTGCGCTCCTCAACGAAAACCTCACCGAAAGGAACATACTCGATATGCTGCACCACCTCGCCTTCAAGGTTGGTGATGTAACTACTGCTACCCAAATGGTCTGGGTGGTAGTAGAACTGCATCTTCTCGTATGTATCGCCCTCTTGGAAATTGTTCTTTACAGCTCTCGCTAAAGCTCGTGTCTGAGCAGCCTCCAAGCTGCCATCATTACAACAGAAGCCCTTGCCATCGACATAATCGTTGTTGTCCTCGCCATTGTACGGCACTGCAAAGGTTGCATAATTATCCTTGATAACCTGCAACTGCTGGACATATTTTTGCTTATAGTCAACAGAAAGTCCATCAGTCTCACTACCTGCATACTGGATGCGGCGTGGGTCTGAACCATAAGAGTCAAAGTCTCCAATCTTGCTGACTACACGCTGACTACCGATATAGATGTGCTTGGTGTAGCGTCCGCCTTGGTTGGCAACGAGGTAAGGAGAAACATAGAGTGAGAACTTGGCGGTGTTCGTGCTACCTCCAGCAAACTCGGAGTTCACATAGACTTGGTCACTCTCGCCCGATGTCTTCACCGTGCGCTCGCCGTCTGCGTCATACCAATAGTTGGTCACGAAGCCATTGTCGTCAGAAGCAAGGAGACGGTTCTCCTCATCCCACTTCAACTTGCGCTCCGCTGCCTTTTCGTCAGCAATGCCGTCCTTCTTCGTGCGACTTGTGTTGACGTAAACAAGATTGCCATTAGCATCATACTCGTAGGCGTGGTTGTTGTTCACATTCTCGCTTTCGGATGGTGTCTCCTCTGTACGATAATTCACATCCTTCACGTTGGCAAGCTGGAATTTCTTACCAGTGTCTGTGCCGTAGGTATATGACAAGTCATAGCCAGCATTGAGCGTACCATTGAACTGCACATTGTTCTGCGTGAGAATCTGACGCTTCGATGTGACACGGTGCATGTTATCATAGCCCATCGCAAGGGTGTAGCTTGCGGTCTTGTTGTCTGCACCTGTGTAAGTACCTGTCGCACTGACAAGACGATAGAGGGCATCGTATGTATAGGTATGCGCCATCTGTCCGCCAGCCTTGCCACTCTGAGGCACTGACGCACCGTTTACTACGCTGAGCACATTGCTCACCGCATCGTAAGTGTAGGCGTTATCCATGATGGTGTTTCCACCACTGTTCACCGTGAGGTTCTGCAATCTGCGACGCTGTGGGTCGTAGGTGTAGAAGGTCTCAGCACCGTTGCAATACTTCAAGTATGTGCGCTGCTCAAACTTGTCATAGCCAATCTTGCTCACATAGTCGTAGCCGTATGACTTGTAGCCATGAACCTTTTCAAGCTGACCACCAAGGTTGTAGGAGTAAGTCACTTTTTCCTCGTCGGGATAGATCATCTCCAGGAGGCGGTTGTGGCTGTCGTAAGTCCATTGGGTAACGTAGGTGGCAATCGCCTGGTTAGGTACGATAAGTGTGCGGCGTGTCTTTGTCACCTCACCCATCTTGCCGTAGAAGTATTCGATGGCACCCGTTCCGTCCTCACGCATCATCAGTCGGCCGATACGGTTGTGGGAGGCGTTGCGTCCGCCATAGTAATATTTGACGTTGTTTTCCGGATGGTCGGGATAACTGATACCCGTCAGACGGTGATAGTCGTAGGTATAGGTGATCATCTTGCCTTCCTTCGCAAGGTTGGCAGTCTGCTTTGTAAGCACATTGCCAAGCGCATCGTAAGTGAAGCTGGTGATGCCGCTTGCAGGATGGTTCACCTCCGTGCGGCGGTCGCCCATGTCGTAAGTGGATGTGGTAACATTGCCCTCCGTGTCGGTGACACGAACAAGGCGCTGTATGCCGTCATACTCAAACGAGGTGGTAATCTCACCGTCAGGACCGCTCTTCTGGATGGTCTTCAAGGTTTTGCCACTGCCATTGGTATGGGTAGCCTGCACATTATGGAGTGCGTCTGTTACGGTTGTAACAAGTGCATGACTGCCGTTGTCAACAGTATATGCCGTAGTTGTCGTAGAGTTGTCCGGCAATGTCACTGAGGTAGCACGGTCGAGCACGTCATAAACAGTAACCGTTGGAGATACATTGTCAAATGACTTGTTGAACGTGGACTTCGAGCCAGTTCCTTCCGTTGTAGGATAGAAGGCCTTTGCCACACGTCCGAAAGCATCATACACGTTTCTTCCGCTGACTATCATATCCATATTTGTTTATTATGCTATTATTAGCATGTTTTTATTGTTTATTAATCAAAAGCACTAACGCTTGCTATATAATCGAAATTATCACTTGATGTATCCTTTCCAAATTGTTGCTTTGCATCAGCAAGTTGTTTGAAATACTTTGCAAATGGTCGTGATACTTTCTCTGCCCACTCTTTACCAACAGGTTTTGGAATGATTATCTCTTTGTATCTTTGTCCGACATCTTCACGATTAGTCTGCATAAGCGTAACTCTTGCCCATTGTTTTCTTGTCTCAACGAGGGATAAAGCCCACAAAAGATAAAATGGGGTGTAACCATAATCATTCTTGTTAACCCTTATGATAAAGACTTCCTTTGTAAGAACAATCTGTTCTTCTCCAGGTAGAAGTATTGCAAATTCTCCGATATTACTACTTGCCCTACTTGGAGAAATCAAATCCCACGCTTTAAGATTACTCTTTCCGTCTTCCGTTTTCCAAAATTTCCGTGCCAACTCTATAGCTACAAGATTGGTTGGATTTACGTTTATTCTCAAATTCCTAATGTCTGAGACTTTTACATACGGAATAGTACCATTACGTAAATCATTGCTTGGACTACCATGACCATTTGTCAAAGTTATAATTCCCTCGTCCATGAGTTCTGCAATAGATATACCCTCAAAGTGATATTTCGATTTCAATGTTTCAAATGGTTGTTGAAGCGATTGGTCGAAATATTGGGGAACAAGCACATCTGATTTATATATCGTAGATAATGCTATGTCATACTGATTCTTTTTCTCTCCTTGTGAATATTCAATAGCCTGTTCCAACAACTTATTGTCGATGACATCTGTTCTTTTACCAGTCTCGTCAACAACAAATCGGTCACTTCCATTTTTGTAAATGCCACAGGTTTGTGGATTCATAAAAGTAACGACATCAGAATCTTCATGAAGATTGGATTTGTCCTCATGTAGTTTCTCGAAAATATACAAGTTTGTCTTAGCTCTACAGAAGCCTTGGAAAGCATCCATAGGGACATTCGCTACACAAATAGGTTTCATTCTTTCTTTTACCCATTCACGAACATATTTATAGGATGGTGAGAAGAAATAAGTCTCTGGGAGGACAATACAAATTCGCCCTCCTTCCCTAAGCAGGTCATAGCATCTATTAAACATTGCCAAACCCAATTCAATGTCTTTGCCAGTCTCTACATAATCAGCTATACTTAACCCCGACTTCTTTGCATCAGAATACTTGATTTTTAATGGCGCACCAAAAGGTGGATTTGTGAATACTTTTGTGAATCGCCCATTCTTAAACTGGTTGGAAAGCAAATGGGGATACTTGACTTTCCAAGTATGGGTCAGAACGCTATCTCCACGAACACAATGAGCCGAACCATCATTCAAAATCTGCATGATAGCCTTTGTTAGTTTTATGCCGATTGCGTCCTTGTCTATTCCGTAGATATGCAATTGCGCCCACCTTGATATTTCCTTTTCTTCATTTGGGTATCTCTCTTTCATTTCAATCAGCGATTGAATAAGAAAGCCACCAGTTCCACAAGCGGGGTCAATGATAATGTCATCCAATGTGACATCCATCATTTTTACTGCTGCTTGTATCACTTGTTTAGGAGTGAAATACTGACCTTCCTCTTGCTTCAAAGCCGCACTGCGTAATACTTGGAATGCGATAGAAACAGTATCAGCACCAATATCTATAAGATTATATTTGCTTAATCTTTCTACAACATCATGAATTGTGGCATCGTCAAATCGCAATTCTTGGTCTGATTTAGACACAAAAATATCTGGATAGACCTCGATGAAATTATCAAACTTATCCTTAATATATTTTGCCGTTCCATTTTCAGTGGCGAATGTTCTGAAATAGACTTCTCGATCAGAGTCTATTTTTCCTTGTTTGTCACTATCAAGTTTTAGCAGAATAAGATTACAGAGTTGGTCTAACTGCTCTTCACGTCGAGTAACATTTCCGTCTTGTGCAACAACTTTATCCAATAATTCAGTGAAAGCACGATACAAAGTATCTTTTGTTGGTATAACCAAATCCGAGAATTTTAGGATAACAGAATCAGGAGTAAAAGACGTGCCCATTAACGGCAAATCTTTTACTGTTCGCTTTTGTGGATAGCTCAAACCTTTGGCACTCTTATAAACAAACAAAGTTGTTGCAGACGCATCTGCATTATTTGCCCAAATGCCAAGTTTTACATGAGGTTCAAGACCTAAATATGTCTCTAATTGCTGCAATCCCACATCTAAGTTAGGCTTCTTGCACTCTATAACAAACAGCAAATGGCGATAGTCACCACAAGTGGCAACACTATCAAATACAGCTATGTCAACTGGGAAATAATCAAAGGACACACCTTGTTCTCTTTTGGATGCCTCAGAAGGAGTTTTAGGAACTTTCCATTCATTTTTGCCAAATATAATTTGGTCAAGTTCCCACCCATTACTAATAAGTCTTTCTACAATGGGACCTACAACCAATTGCTGTTCTGGTCCATCTTTCAAGAGTTTCTTTATATTATCGTTCATTTGCTTTGTCTTATCTTGTATCATGATAATTCGATGCTGCTTCCTTATTTAGAAGCAACATCGAAAATTCTTATTTTACTTTACTCTGCATCAATACCTCCGCCAGCTCCACCTGATGATGAACTTCCACCCGATGTAGAGCCACCACTTGAAGAAGAACCAGAGCCAGATGCAGAACCGTTACCGCTTGGTGTACTTGTGCTGCCCGAAGTAGATGGAGCCTTGGCTTTTTGCCCGATAACCTCACGCTTGTAGTGGGTAACTTCCGTATTCACATAATCAATGAAGGCGGTATAATCCTTTTCACCAAAGACGAGTGCAAGGGCGTTTACCATCTTTACCAAAGCACGGTAAGCATCATCACTTGCTGTGCGAGCTGCCTTCAAAGCTCCAACTGTCACACCCATTTTCTCATTGGTACGCTGCAAGGTAAGCATTCTTACTCGTTCGTTAGCTTCTTTCAGATTTGTAACAAATGCTGTCAAGCCTAACTTTGCAACTTGTGCGGAATACTTGTCTTCAAGGTCTGTAATGAAATTAACCAAAAGACCAGTCTCCTTATCGAGTTGGCCAGCGGTGTTAATCTTGTAGTCCTTGATGTGCTGTGCGAGAACCTTTGCTGCCTGTGCCATGTCAGCGACAGGCATAGCAAGGAATGCTTCAACGGCTTTCTTGTAGCCAGCATAGAGAGCGTCACGGTCGATGTCAGCCTTGGCAATATCATCAGTCAAGAGACTTTTCTGTGAAATTTTCAAGGCTTCGTCCTCTGCTGCAACGGCAACCTTGAAATTACTGACGAGTTCTGAAGCCTTGCCCTTGACGGCTGTATCGGCTTCTGCACGTGCAAGAATGTTACTTACAAACGTGAAATGCGCACCGTTATTCATGCGCTGAATGTTGATGTCGTAAATCTCTTTCATGATGTTAAGGATTTAAATTTGATAAATCGTTTTGTGCATCGTTGGATTTCTCCAGTTGCGATTGCTAAGATATAAAAATAAACGAGAAAACCGCAACCTTATTGCAAAAAAATGACAGCAGGATGATAAAAAGATGGTTTTTGCCCGTAAAAATAGCTTTTGATTCTGATTTCTTGTAATTCTTAACACAAAAAGTTGAAAGAAACAGTAATCAACATATGTTTTCACATTTTGTGGACAGAAGAAACTTGAATCAAAACTACTAACGGCTCTTGAAAGTAACCATTGATTGCAATCAGCAGCCCCAATGACACATAAAAATAGGTCTTGATTGCAATCAATGGCTTTAACGAACCTAAAAGTGCCTGTTGATTACAATCTACACCTCCAACGAACATCAAAAGCAGAAATATTTTCTAATCAATACCTCCACCAAGCCCCAAAATGGCTATTGATTGTAATCAACACTTCCTTTTTGTTCTTGATAAAAGAAATAAAATAGCGACATAAAGCTATCTATTGCTAATTGCCGCTATTTTCTAATTTCAGATTTTCACCTTTGAAAAATGCTGATGTTTATTGCGAATATCAGCATTAGCAACAACCTCTACATTGTCCGTATTCTTTTCCTCTTCTTTGCATTCTTTCTCGGTCGGTGGTGCAAGTTCAAGCTGTATTTTTCTATCCAACGCCGCCAGTTCCGCTTTCAAACCTTTCAGTTCTTCCTCTTTCTTCCAAGTCTTGCCAGCTATCTCTTCCAGTTGC
>OIAM01000505.1_pt1 | contig 10943 bp, 10 predicted proteins | sample 1580771 | NCBI WGS metagenome assembly OIAM01 (sample SAMEA3882538, study PRJEB24775) | human gut metagenome | biome: human-associated habitat; feature: intestine environment; material: feces | place: Netherlands | collected 2009/2010
CCACGATCAGCACATCCTTGCCGGACAGATCACCGTCCAGATCCTTGATGATCTTGACCAGACCACTGGTGGTGGTGTTGCTGCCGCCGTAGCTGGAGACCACCATAAAGTCGATATTGCAGGGGATGCTCACAGCCCGCATCAGGTCGGCCATAAAGACCACCGAGCCCTTGAGGATGGACACCAGCACCAGATTTTTACCGGCATAATCCCGGCTGATCTGAGCGCCCAGCTCCGCCACTTTGGCCTTCAGCTGCTCTTCGCTGACCAGAACGGTCTTGATATCATCGTGCATACTCATTTGTTTTTTCCTCCTGTGTTTCGATCTCTGCATCCAAGTGCAGGATCCATCTGCTTTCCGTGTCCGGTGCAAGGCCATCGGCAAAGCCTTCTCCACACACCCATAAAATCTCGCTTCCGCTGGCAAGCAGCGGCAGCGTATCCCGCAGTTCGTTCGGGACACCGGTCTCGTTCATCCACTTACGCAGCGGCTTGCTCAAACCCCGCCCCGCAGGCCGGAAGCGGTCTCCCGGCTGTCGGGCACGCAGCACAAGGCCAGTGTACAACGTAGTTATTCTAGCATAATCCGCCCGATTTTTTAAGTCTTTTTTATGAACGACTTGTATTTTTTTCTCAAAATCGGCTGTTAACAGCTCCGCTTTCCCCTTCCAGCCCCCGCGCAGCCGGAATTCCGGCTGTTTTTCGGGCAAAAAGGGCACTTGCTGCGGCGCGCTTTCCAGCTGCCGGGGCAGCGCGTCCGGCAGCGTTTCCTGCCGCAGACAGCCGTTCCCGGCGCAAAAACGCACCTGTCCGGTCAGCTGTACTGCACCGCTGCCCTGCCGCACCACGGCGCACAGCAGCTGCACATATTTTTCCTCTGCGTCCCGCACCGGAGCCACAAGGCTGTGCAGCGCAGTTTCCAGCAGCAGCGGGTCTGCCGCCTGCAAAGGTGCCAGCTGCCACGCCGGTTCTGCGCCGGGCAGGCGTGCCGCCGTCAGAAGCTTTGCAGCCCCGGCGGCAAGGTAGGCATCCGCCCGCGCAGCTTTCTCACAGAACCGTGCCAGATTCTGCACCGCCGCTGCGTTGGTGCTTTCCAGCGCAGGCAGAGCGCTGTGGCGCAGCCGGTTGCGGGCGTAGGCATCGGTGTCGTTGGTCTCGTCGGTGACCCACGGCTGCCCCGCCGCCCGGCAGACGGCCTCGGTCTCGGCGCGGCTCAGGCAGAGCAGCGGGCGCAGGTAGCATCCGCGCCTTGGCCGGATGCCGCCCGCCCCGTGCAGCCCGGTGCCGCGCGCCAGCCGCAGCAGCAACGTTTCGGCCTGGTCATTTGCAGTATGGGCCGTGGCGATGGCATCTATCCCCTGCCCTTGCAGCTGCGCAAAGGCCGTGTAGCGCAGACGGCGCGCCCAGTCCTCCCCGGCGTGCGCCGGGGGCACTGCCAGCTCTGCGGCATGGAACACCCGCAGCGGCACGCCCAAGCGGGCGCATTCTGTCCGCACAAAGGCCTCGTCCCGGTCGGCGCTCTGCCCGCGCAGACCGTGGTTCACATGGCAGGCAGAGAGCGTATAACCGAACCTTGGCTGCAACTGCCGCAGCAAGAGCAGCAGTGCCATGCTGTCCGCCCCGCCGGAGACTGCCGCCGCCAGCCGCAGCGGTGCGCCGGGCTTCAAAAGTCCCTCCCGGGTGCAGAAATCCTCCACCCGGGCAAGAATCGCGGTATCCATCAGCGCTTGAAGTCCACATCCATAAAGCGGGTGTGGGCACCATCCCAGCCCAGCGGCACGGTGCTGGTCTCGCCATGACGGTTCTTTGCCACGATGCACTCGGCGGTATCGGCATCCACCTCGGCACCGTCCGGGTTCTGGCTGGCGTAGTAGGAATCGCGGTACAAAAACAGAACGCAGTCTGCGTCCTGCTCGATGGAACCGGAATCGCGCAGGTCCGAAAGCTGCGGGCGGTGGCTGGAGTTGTTGCCCTGCTTTTCTACCGCACGGGACAGCTGGCTCAGCGCGATGATGGGCACATTCAGCTCCTTAGCCATGATCTTCAGGTTTCGGGTGATGGAGCTGATCTCCTGCACGCGGTTCTCGCTGCGCTGGCCGGTGGTCATCAGCTGTAAATAGTCGATGACGATCAGGCCCACGTTGGGGCGGGCAGGGTCCTGATTCACCCGGCGGATCTTGGCCTTCATCTCGGTGATGGTGATACCGGAAGTATCGTCCATATAGATCGGTGCATCGTGCAGTTTTTCGGTAGCCAGTGCCAGATACTCCCAGTCCTCGGCACGCAGCGCACCGGTACGGAAGGCCTGACTGTCGATTCCGGCCTCAGACGAGAGGATACGGTTGGTCAGCTGCTCCTTGGTCATTTCCAAGCTGAAGATAGCCACCGGCACCTTTTGCTGCATGGCCACGCGGGTGGCGATATTCAGCGCAAAGCTGGTCTTACCCATACCGGGGCGAGCTGCCAGAATGATCAGATCGCCGCGGCCAAGACCAGTAAGCACGGTATCCAGCAGACGGAATCCGGTTGGGATGCCCTTGTACTTATCCGCATCCGGGCCGCTGATCTTTTGCAGATTGGTCAGCGTTTCCACCATGCTGGACGAAAGCGGGGTCAGGGCGCTGGAATCGCGGCCGGAGCGGATCTCGTAGATGCGCTGCTCAGCGTTTTCCAGCAGAAGGTCGGCGTCCGGCTCGTCCCCGGCGTCCTGCAAGATGTCCTTGGCGACCCCCATCAGCTGGCGCACCAGATATTTTTCCTGCACGATCTGGGCGTAGGCCTTTACATTGGAGATGCTGGGCACCGTTTCTGCCAGACCGGTCAGATAGATCTTGGCCTCGTCTGCGCTGGGGAACACGCCATCGGACACCACCGCATCCAGCAGGGTGACAAAATCGATGGTCTGGTCGTTAGTAAACAGGCGCAGCATCTCGGTCCAGATCTGGGCGTTCTGCCGGGTGTAGAACATTTCCGGCTTGAGGATCTCCACAAGATCGGTCAGGGTGTCGGGCTTGAGCAGCACCGCGCCCAGCACGCTCTGCTCTGCCTGCATATTGTAGGGCAGATTGATGCCCACGCTTTCCAGATTCAGTTCATTGGAATAACGTCGTTCGTTCGGCATAGTAGTTTTTCCTTATTCAAAATCCAAAGCATCCTGTAAAGCCAAAAAGCGCCCCCTGCTGTGAGGGGGCGCAAACGGCACACAGATCAGGCCTGTTCCACTTCCACCTGGATCTTGAAGGAAGCCACGACGCCAACGTACAGACGGACCTTGCCGTTGAACACGCCGGCATCCTTGATGTCCTTGGTCTCCAGCTCGATCTTCTTTTTGTCGATGGGTGCACCTGCCAGCGCAGCCAGTGCCTCGGCAACTTCCTTGCCGGTCACCTTGCCGTGCAGACGACCGGATGCGCCGCCCTTGGCCTTGATGGTCACGGTCTTGCCTTCGATCTTAGCAGCCAGAGCCTTGGCGGCTGCCACATTCTCAGCCTCGTGGAAATCGGCTGCGGCCTCCTTGCCGCGGGCCATGTTCACAGCGCTGGCATCCGCCACAGCGGCCAGCTTGCGCGGGAACAGGTAGTTGCGGGCGTAGCCGTCGGAGACCTCGTGGATCTCGTCCTTCTTACCGATGCCCTTGATATCCTGCTTCAGAATCACTTTCATGATAGTATCCCTCACTTCTCACCGGAAAACCGGTGCAGTCTTATAGTAATAGTATAGCGCATTTGTCGTTTTTGGGCAAGAGGAAGCGGGGCATTTACGCCAGCTCCTTTGCGGCAACGTCCAGCGCTACCTCGATGACCTTGTCCATATCGTAGTACTTGTACTCGCCCAGACGGCCACCGAAAATCACGCCCGGCTCGGCATCGGCCAGTGCCTTGTACTGTGCATACAGCGCACTGTTCTTCTCGTCATTGACGGGATAGTAGGGCTCGTCGCCCTTTTTCCACTCGGCGCTATACTCCCGGCTGATGACGGTCTTGGGCTGGGTGCCGAACTCGAAGTGCTTGTGCTCGATGATGCGGGTATAGGGAGTCTCAGCATCAGTGTAGTTGACCACCGCGTTGCCCTGATAGTTGTCGGTGTCCAGCACCTCGGTCTCAAAGCGGACGCTGCGGTACTGCAATGCACCCAGACGGTAGCCGAAGTAGGCATCCACTGGGCCGGTGTAGACTACCTTCTCAGCCAGTGCGTCCAGCGCAGCCTTGTCGGCCAGATAATCCACGTTCAGACGCACCTCGGTACCGGCCAGCATCTTTTCCACCATAGCGGTGTAGCCGCCATTGGGGATGCCCTGATACAGGGCGTTGAAGTAGTTGTCGTCGTAGGTAAAGCGCACCGGCAGGCGCTTGATGATAAAGGCGGGCAGCTCGGTGCAGGGGCGTCCCCACTGCTTGCCGGTGTAGCCCTTGATGAGCTTTTCGTAGATATCGGTACCCACAAGGCTGATGGCCTGCTCTTCGAGGTTCTGCGGGTCGGTGATGCCCGCAGCGGCCTTCTGCTCTTCGATCTTGGCCTTGGCCTCGGCAGGGGTCACAACGCCCCACATCTTGTTGAAGGTGTTCATGTTGAAGGGCAGATTGTAAATCTGGCCGTGGTAGTTGGCCACCGGGCTGTTGGTATAGCGGTTGAACTCTGCAAACTGGTTCACATACTGCCACACGGCCTTGTTGTTGGTGTGGAAGATATGCGCGCCGTAGCGGTGCACGTTGATGCCCTCCACATTCTCGGTGTAGATATTGCCCGCGATATGGTCGCGCTTATCAATGACCAGACACTTTTTGCCTGCCTTTTTGGCCTCGTGGGCAAACACGGCACCGAACAGACCGGCACCAACGATGAGATAATCGTACTGTTTCATGCTTTTATTCCCCTTTTGCCGGTCGTGCTTCCGGCGTAGTCTTTTTCTGGGAGAGATAATATTGGTCGATGGCATCCTGAATGCGGCTGCGTGCCGCCTGCGGGGTGATATGCTTCAGCTGCGCTGCTGCCATGGTCTGATGGCCGCCGCCGCCCAGCGACTCCATGATCACCTGCACATTCACGGCACCCATGCTGCGGGCAGAGACGTTGACCCCGTTGCCCACCTGCACTGCCACAAAGCTGGCGTCCACGCCCTGAATGCGCAGCAGGTCGTTGGCAGCCTGCGCAATGGCGACCCGGGCTTCCGGAGCCACTTCGCCGCCAATGGAGATGGCACAGTTTTTGTACATCTGCGCCTTTTCCACCAGATCGGCCTTGGCGTTGTACTCCACCATGGTCACATCGAACAACCGGCGCACCCGCTCGGTCTCTGCGCCGTAGCGGCGCAGGGCAGCAGCTGCTTCAAAAGTACGCACACCGGTGTGCAGGGTAAAGTCCTGCGTATCCAGCAAAATGCCGGCAAGCAGACCTTCGGCTTCCACGCGGTTGGGCTTGTCGTCCCGCTCGCCCACATACTGCAGCAGCTCGGTGACCAGCTCACTGGCCGAGGAGGAATAGGGCTCGTGGCAGACCAGCGCCGGGTTTTCGATGTAGCCCACACCCTTGCGGTGGTGGTCGATGACGGCCACCTTGCCGCATTTTTCCAGAATGTCCTTGCTTTCCACAAGGCCAGCCTGATATGTATCCACCACAATGCACAGGGTACGCTTGGAGATGATGGGCAGGGCGTCCTTGGGGTCGATGAAGTCATCCTTCTGCCCTGCCTTGCACAGCGCATCGATCAGGCTGGCCGCCAGCGTAGCGTCTCGCCGGACGGCGATGACCGCCGGCACATCGCAGATCTTACAAATGCGCAGCACACCCTCGGCTGCGCCGATGGCATCCAGATCGCTCATGCGGTGGCCCATGATGACCACATGGTCGGCCTCCTTGATCAGCTTGACCAGCTGGTCAGCCACAAGGCGGCTGCGCACCTTACTGCGCTTTTCCACACCGTGGCTCACGCCGCCATAGAAGGTAAAGCCGTCCAGCGTCATCTCAGCAGCCTGATCGCCGCCGCGTCCCTGCGCCATATCCAGTGCGTGCTCGGCCATATCCTGCGCTTCCCGCAGGGTGCGTGCGCCGCGTCCGATACCAATGGACATCGAAAGGCTCACACTGGGGTCCAGTGCGCGGATCTTATCCAGCACGTCGTAACCGCGGTTGGCGAACTGCTCCAGCTGGCGCTCCTCCACCACTGCGATGTAGCGGCCGCCGCTGCCTACCCGGCGCAGAAAGCCGCTGCCGCGCCCAATCATATCCTCCAGAATGCGGTTGACGCCCTCCAGCAGGCGGGCGCGCTCGCTGTCCATCAGATCCCCGAACACATCATCGTAGCCGTCCAGCTGGAAGGCAAGATACCCCGGACGGCTAGCCTTATACTCTGCCTCAATGCGGCGCAGCTCGGTCTCCTCGTTCAGCACCAGCAGGGTCACGCTTTCGGCTTCGCCGGGCACGGTGGAGCTGTGCACGCTCCAGTAGCCGTCGGCAAGGGTCAGCAGCTGTCCCTCGCGCTTGCGGCACAGCTGCAGATCCAGCCCGGGCAGCAGCTTCTGCACCCGGCTGGCCAGCACATCCTGCCCGCCCAGCAGGCGGGTGCGGAACTGGCTGTTGTACCACAGCACCGTCTCGCCGGAGAGCAGCGCCGCAGGCTGGGAAAGGGGCTCCAGACTGAACTGCACCTTGGATTTTTCAAACGTGGTGCCGCTTGTCCAGCGCACCACCCAGCGGCGCAGCTTGCAGCGGAACAGGGTTGCCCCTATGCCCCACAGCACCACCAGCACGGCCAGCAGCAGCCATGCCGTGGGGCGCTGCACCAGCAGTACCAGCAGCAAAAGGCCGCACAGCGCCGCCAGACTGGCCGTGAGCATTTCCAGTGTCCATCTCGGTTTACGTTTCATTGGTTTTTTGCCTCCTCAGACGCTGCACCGCCTTGCGGTGCGCCCGGATCAGACCTCCATCAGGATGGGCAGGATCATCGGGCTGCGTTTGGTGCGCCGGTAGATATAGCTGCTCAGTGCCTCACGCACACGGGTCTTTACGCTGTTCCAGTCCCGGACGTGCTCGTCCACACAGCGCTCCAGTGCATTTTCCACAATGCTCTGGGCACCGTCCATCAGGCTCTCGTTCTCGCGCACATACACGAAGCCCCGGCTTACCAGATCGGGCCCGGCCAGCACCTTGCCGGTCTTGCTGTCCACGGTAGCCACGATGATGACAAGACCGTCCTCGGAGAGGTGCTTGCGGTCCCGCAGCACCACGTTGCCCACATCACCCACGCCAAGGCCGTCCACCATGACGGCACCGGCGGTCACCGGCTCGCCCAGCTTCATCTCGTCCTGCGAGAGGATAACGTTGGAGCCGTTTTCCGCAATGAGGATGTTGCTGGTGGGAATGCCCAGACTTGCAGCGGTAAGGGCGTGCTTTTTCAGCTGCTTATACTCGCCGTGCACAGGCAGGAAGTACTTGGGCTTGGTCAGGGTGAGCATCAGCTTCTGCTCCTCCTGACAGGCGTGGCCGGAAACGTGCACATCGTACATGCTCTCGTAGATGACCTCTGCGCCCAGCAGCAGCAGACCGTTGACGATCTTGGTCACGCTCTTTTCGTTGCCGGGGATGGGGTTTGCGGAGATGATGATGAAGTCGCCGGGGCCTACCCGCACCTGACGGTGGCTGCAGGAAGCCATACGGCTCAGCGCGCTCAGGGGCTCGCCCTGACTGCCGGTGGTCACCAGCACTACCTGCTCCGGCGGGTACTGGTTCAGCTCGTCTACGCTGATCAGGGTGCCCTCCGGGATGTGCATATAGCCCAGTTCCTGCGCCATGGCGGTGTTGTTGACCATGCTGCGGCCGCTGAAGGCCACCTTGCGGCCATCCTCCACAGCCAGATCAATGATCTGCTGCACGCGGTAGATGTTGGAGGCAAAAGTCGCAATGATAATGCGCTTATTGCGGGCGCGGGCAAACAGGCTGCGCACACCGGCAGCCACCTTCTGCTCGGTAGCGGTAAAGCCCGGGCGCTCCGCGTTGGTGGAGTCGCTCAGCAGGGCCAGCACACCGCGCTGCCCGTACTCGGACAGAGTGGACAGGTCGGTCACACCGCAAGCCAGCGGGGTGTAATCAATTTTAAAGTCGCCGGTCTGGATGATGGTACCGGCAGGGCTGTCGATAGCAAAAGCCACGGCATCCGGGATGGAGTGGTTGACATGGATGGGCTCCACGGTAAAGCAGCCCAGTTTGATCTTCTGACGGGGCACGATCTCCACAAACTTGGTCTTGCCGGCAAGTCCGAACTCCTCCAGCTTGTTTTTGATCAGGCCACAGGTCAGGCGGGTGCCGTACACCGGCAGGCTGATCTTTTGCAGCAGATAGGGAATGCTGCCAATGTGATCCTCGTGGCCGTGGGTGATGAGCAGACCCTTGATCTTATCCTTGTTCTGCACCACAAAGGTGAAGTCCGGGATGACCATGTCCACGCCGAACATCTCGCTGTCCGGGAACACCAGACCGCAGTCCACGATGATCATGTCCCCGTTGCACTCATACACGGTCATGTTCTTGCCCACTTCGCCCAGACCGCCCAGCGGGTAGATGTGGATGGGCGTTGCAGCCTCCTTGGGCTGCTGCGGGCGGCGGGGCCGACGGTTATAATAAGGGCGGCGGGTGGTGCGGGGGCGCTTTTCCCCGGCCGCTGCCGGGGCTGCGGCTGCGTTCTGCTTTGCGCGGGCAGCCGGGACCGTGTTTTCTTTTTCTTTCGTCTGAGCCATTCTTGACCTCCAAAAATAATGGCGGCGCGGACCGTCTCCACAAGGGAGACAGCCGTGCGCTGCATGGGGAAGCACCGGATCTTTGCATCGGCTTCCGTTGGATGCACCGTATAGAATTGTCCTGTCAGCGTGCTTTTGGCACCGCTGGTCGTTCCACAAGAATCCCTCAGCCCGTACAGTCCATCTGTTCGATGCGACCGCGGCTTTTCTGCAGGAACGTCTGAGCGCACGCCTTCGGTGCGCCCCTATACGCATTTTGTTACGCTTAGTATAGTATTTCGCACCGGTTTTGTCAATTCCAAGGTTTGGCAAAGGGTGCCGTCTTTATGCATTGCCCCTTGACATCCCGGCCAAAATAGCGCTAAATAGAGATACTACTTTATAAAGGAGAACCCGCATGAAGCAGGTCGAAGTATACACCGACGGTGCCTGCAGCGGCAACCCCGGCCCGGGCGGCTGGGGCGCTGCCGTTTCAACGGCAAAGTTTACGAAAAGGAATTGAGCGGCGGCGACGCCAGCACCACCAACAACCGCATGGAGCTCACTGCTTTCATCGAGGCCCTGCGCCAGCTCAAGGAGCCCTGCGAGGTGCGCTACTGCTCCGACAGCCAATATGTCATCAACGGGCTGCAGAAGGGCTGGGCCAAAGGCTGGAAGCGCCGCGGCTGGAAGAAATCGGACGGCTCTCCTGCCCTGAACCCGGACCTCTGGGCACAGGCGCTGGAGCAGGAAGCAAGACACACCATCACATACGTCTGGGTCAAGGGCCACGCAGGCCATCCGGAAAACGAACGCTGCGACCAGCTGGCCGTAGCCCAAAGCAAAGCACACGGCGGGAGGCAGGGAACATGAACGACACATTTTTGCCCGGCAGCGGGTTTGACACCTACGAGAGCCAGGACAAGGTCCTGATGCAGATGGACGGCAGCACCGAGGCAGCCGTGGCTGTGCGCATCCTGCAGCAGCAGGGGTTTGCCGTGGTGGGTGCCGTGGTACGCCTTGCCCCGGAGCAGGCCGAAGCCGCACAGAGAGCCAAAAAAGCCGCCGAGGCGCTGGGTATCGAGTGCATCCTGCTGAACGCCGAAGCGCTGGCCCAGCAGCCGGGAGCCGCCGGGGCCTGGCCGCAGTTCGCCGCCCTGCTCACCGCCGCCGACAAGCTGGGCATCCAGTACATCGGCAGCAGCCGCCGCGCCCGGCTGGAGGTGGGCACCGACGGCGTGCACACCGTGCTGCCCCCGGTGGACGCTGCCCGCGATGACAGCACCGCACTGGCCGCCCTGCCGCAGGAGACGCTGGCCCGTCTGCTGCTGCCTCTGGGCGAATTCGACGCCGGAGATCTGGCTGAGCTGGCGCAGGAGCTCCAGTTGTAAGACAACTTTTTCATAGTTCCCCGTTCCGGGACGCAAAAAAGGCACCGCTTCTGCGGTGCCTTTTTTTGTGGATAAAGGTTTCGTGCCTCAGTCGTTCTGGGGGTGCACGATGTCACGCCAGTCCAGATCGCCGCGCTCCAGGCCGTGGATCAGCACCTCGGCGGTGGCGATGTTGGTGGCCATGGGGATGTTGTGCACATCGCACAGGCGCAGCAGAGTCATCTCGTTGGGCTCGCTGGGCTTTGCATTGATGGGGTCGCGGAAAAACAACAGCAGGTCGATCTCATTGCAGGCAATGCGGGACGCGATCTGCTGGTCGCCGCCCTGCACACCGGCCAGAAAACGTTGCACCTGCAGGCCCGTCGCCTCGGCGATGAGCTTGCCGGTTGTGCCGGTCGCCACCAACTTATGCTGGCTCAGGATGCGGCAGTACGCCGTACAAAACTGAACCATCAACTCCTTTTTGGAGTCATGCGCAATCAGTGCAATCGTCATCTGTTATCTCTCCTCTGTCGTGTCATTTGCGGAAATTTCCCTTTGTACAAAATGATATCACAAAATCCAATCTTTTACAACTGGTTTTTATACAGAATATTCAATTTTGTCTTAAATTTTCAGAGTGTGCACCGCAAAACGACGTTAGTCTGCACTTCCCTGCTCCGGCTGTGTCTCATCCTGTGCGGCACCGGCAGTGTCCGTGGTATCGGCCGCGCCGGTCGTGTCATCCGAAGGATCCGCGCTCAGAGCAGGGTTCACATAGGGATCCACCTCCAGCGTGCCATCCTTCATGGCAAAGTAGGCATTGGCGATGTCCACCACCAGATCACCGGTGCGGGCACCGTAG
>OIAM01000516.1_pt1 | contig 10608 bp, 6 predicted proteins | sample 1580771 | NCBI WGS metagenome assembly OIAM01 (sample SAMEA3882538, study PRJEB24775) | human gut metagenome | biome: human-associated habitat; feature: intestine environment; material: feces | place: Netherlands | collected 2009/2010
CAGCCAGGATCTCACAGCCAGTGGTGTCTGACCAATGAGCAACTGTTTGTGCAGGTCTGCCACAACCTCGACAGTATCTTCGCCCGCAACCCGGGCATGAAAATGATCTCCATCAGTCAGAACGACGGCAACTTTACCAATTGTCATTGCGAGAAATGCACGGAGGTGGAGACGGAGGAAGGTTCTGCCAGCGGCCCGATCATCCGATTTCTCAACCGCCTGGCCTCGCGCTACCCTGACAAGGAGTTCTCTACCCTCGCCTACCTCTATAGTATGCAACCGCCAAAACTGGTCAAACCGCTTCCCAACGTCAACATCATGCTCTGCAGCATTGACGCCAAGCGCGAGGTGCCTCTGACGGACAATGAGAGCGGACGCGACTTCGTAAGGGCCTTGGAGGGCTGGAGCCGCATCTCCAACAACATCTTCGTCTGGGACTATGGCATCAACTTCGACAATATGGTAGCACCATTCCCCAACTTCCATGTCTTGGCACCCAACGTCCAACTCTTCCACCGCAACCACGCCAACATGCTGTTTGAGCAGGTGAACGGCTACGAGGGAGCAGACTTCGCCGAACTGCGTGCTTACATGATTGCCAAACTGATGTGGAATCCCTATCAGGACGCCGACTCGCTCATGCGCGTCTTCCTCACGGACTATTATGGCGAGGAGGCAGGCACCGACCTCTACTCCTATCGGAAGATGATGGAGGGTGCGCTACTGAGCAGTCATGTGCCACTATGGATCTACGACTCGCCCATCACCCACAAGGACGGAATGCTCTCCGACGACCTGATGCACACCTACGCCCGACTCTTCGACAAAGCAGAGGCAGCAGTCCGTGGTGATAGCATCTTGCTCCAGCGGGTGCAGATCAGTCGGTTGCCTCTGCAATATGCCGAACTGGAGATAGCGCGCACCAAGGGGATTGAGGACGAGAAGGGTGTGGAGGCAAAGGTGAAATGCTTTCGCGAACGATCCGTACGTTTCGGCGTGGAGTCGCTTAACGAGCGCGGCAACGCACCTGCCGACTATTGCGACTTGTATCTGAAACGCTTCCTCCCCTCGCGCGTCGTCACCAAGGCAAAGGGCGCTACGGTGGCTTTCAACACCGCTCCCCACGACCGCTACCAAGGAATGGCTTCCACCGCCCTTACCGATGGGCTCTTCGGCGGATCGAGCTTTGTGGAGGGGTGGGTAGGATGGGAAGGGACCAATCCTGACTTCACCCTCGATCTTGGCAGGGAGACCAGCATCTCTGCCATAAGCACCGACTTCCTCCACCAGTTGGGCGCCTGGGTACTCCTACCTAAGGAGGTACGCTATGAAGTAAGCACAGATGGCAAGGCGTTCCAACCCTTTGGCGAACCCTTGGTGATGAAGGAAGACCGCGACATCGCCGTCAAGTTTGTCGAAGGCAAGGTCAGCGTGGCACAACCTGTCTCTACACGTTTCATCCGCGTGCGCATCAAGGCCACGGGGATGTGCCCCGACTGGCACTACGGCGTCGGCTATCCTGCCTGGTGCTTCATCGATGAAGTGCGGGTGGAATAAATGCCAATGAATTCCTAAATAAATATCAAACGGGCTTGCAAGCTTTCGGACACCTGGGTGTCACGCGACTTGCAAGCCCGTTTGGCTAAAAGACCTGGAGAGGATTACTGTGCGTTGAAGGCTGCCAGAATCTTCTCGGCAGTAGCCTTCATCTCCTCCTCGCTCAACTGGACGTGGCGATGGAAATCGACATCGCCCTCGGAGTTGATGGGCAGAAGATGGATGTGGGCATGGGGCACTTCGAGGCCGAGCACCACCTGGGCCACCTTCTTGCAGGGGAAGGCTGTGCGGATGGCTTTGGCGACACGCTTGGCGAAGACCTCAAACTCGGCCAGCTCGTCGTCCTCCATGTCGAAGATGTAATCCACTTCCCGACGAGGGATGACCAACGTATGGGCCTGGACGACGGGGTTGATGTCGAGGAAAGCATAAAACTTTTCGCTTTCCGCACACTTGTAGCTGGGAATCTCACCAGCAGCAATCTTGCTGAAAATATCCATAATCGTAATTATTCGAGGGTGATCTTGTCTATGCGCAACTTGATCGTACCACGCGGAATGGCAATTTCCACCACATCGCCGACCTTCTTGTTGAGCAAGCCTTGCGCGATCGGAGTCTTGATGGAGATCTTGCCCACCTTGATGTTGGCCTCGTTCTCGCTGACGATGGTGTAGCGCATCTTCGTGTTGTTGGCCATGTTGGTCATCTCCACGGTCGAAAGGATCTGCACCGCCTCTGTGCTGAGACGCGAGGTGTCAATGACCTTCGCCTCGGCGATAGCCAACTTCAGTTGGTTGATCTTTGTCTCCAGGTGGGCCTGTGCCTCCTTGGCAGCATCATACTCCGCATTCTCACTCAAATCGCCCTTGTCGCGCGCCTCGGCGATGGCTGCCGAAGCCTTCGGGCGCTCTACCGTCTCCAACTGTTGGAGCTGGGCTACCATTTCATCGTAGCCCTTCTGTGACATATAAGCCATAATTTATTTTGCTTTTTAGATTTTTTCGTTTGTTTCAAACTACACAAAAAACGAGAATCCCGACATGTTCATCATGCCGGAATTCCTGTTTCCTCTGTACTCTATTTTTACTATGCGCTGCAAAGTTATCCTTTTTTTTCCGAACGGGGAAATTTTCTGCTCAAAAGTTTGCTCATGTAGATAGAATTTAATAATTTTGTCCCCAATGTTTAATAGAAAACCATGAATATGAGAACTAACAAAAGAGCCATTTTAACTCTGACGTTAAGCCTTTTGGCACTACTATGTTTGTTCACCATGTCCATCAGTAAGGGCTGGCACGTCTATTCCACCGGACTTCCTGCGGATGGTCCGGTCTCTGCGACCTTACACACAGATAAGGCCGAGGGTGTGAAACCCATTGGTGGGTTGCAGCACATTGGACGCGAGATTAGCGAGATGGATCCCATCTTTGGCATAAAGCTTCGCTATTTCGAGAACAACGTCACTTTCGTACAGAAATACAAGATTACAGGCAAGACCTACAACGTCAAGGGCTACCTGGAGTTTGGCGCATGCAACGACGAGATGTGTATGCCGCCGACGTCCGTGGAGTTCAACTATAGTGGTGAAGGCCCCAAGGACGCACCTGCCCCCACTGAGGACAAAGCTGCCGAAGAGGAGGCCAAGACGGATGTTGCCGCTGCTGGCGACTCTGCCAAGGCTACTGCTGGCGACTCTACCGCCACTGCCGTCAAGGCTGACACGGGCACCGCTGGCGTGGGTTCAGACCTCTGGACACCGGTCATCAAGGAGCTGAAGTCTTTTGAGGACGGTCAGAGCACCAAGAACAAGTCGGTTTGGTACATCTTCCTGATGGGTATCGTCGGTGGTTTCGTAGCCCTGCTCACACCGTGCGTATGGCCGATTATCCCGATGACGGTGAGCTTCTTCCTGAAGCGTTCCAAGGACAGCAAGAGCAAGGGTATCCGCGACGCTGCCACCTATGGTATCTCTATCATCGTCATCTACATGGCCCTCGCGCTCATTGTGACGGCACTCCTTGGCCCACAGCGCCTCAACGAGTTGGCTACCAACGCGCCGTTCAATATTTTCTTCTTCCTCCTGCTGGTTGTCTTCGCTTTCAGCTTCTTCGGATGGTTTGAGTTGCAGCTGCCCTCATCATGGGGTAACGCCGTCGATACGAAGGCTTCCACCACTACAGGACTTCTCTCCGTCGCCCTGATGGCCTTCACCCTCTGCCTCGTCAGCTTCTCCTGCACGGCCCCGATTATCGGTCTGCTGCTTGTGGAGGCCGCTACGAGTGGCGACTGGGTGGCTCCGACAGTGGGTATGTTCGGCTTCGCCCTCGCTTTGGCCCTGCCGTTCTCACTCTTCGCCATGTTCCCGACCTGGCTGCAGAAGGCTCCGAAGTCGGGTTCTTGGATGAACATGATCAAGGTAGTGCTGGGCTTCGTCGAGTTGGCCTTCTCTCTGAAGTTCCTCTCCGTAGCCGACCTCGCCTACGGTTGGGGCATCCTCGACCGCGAGACGTTCCTCGCCCTGTGGATCATGATCTTCGCCTTCATGGGCTTCTACCTCATCGGCTGGCTCAAGTTCCCGCACGATGACCAGGAGCAGAAGGCTATGCCGGTGCCCTGCATCATGATGGGTCTCTGCTCTTTGGCCTTCGCCGTCTATATGGTGCCTGGCCTCTGGGGTGCTCCCTGTAAGGCTGTCAGTGCATTCTCGCCGCCTATGAACACGCAGGACTTCAACCTCAACAAGGCCGAGGAGGTACATCCCGCCTACACGTCTTACGAGGAGGGTATGGCTGCCGCTAAGGCTGCTGGCAAGCCCGTCATGCTCGACTTCACCGGCTTCGGCTGCGTCAACTGCCGCAAGATGGAGTCTGCTGTCTGGACGGACAATGAGGTCTCTGAGCGTCTGACCAAGGACTACGTCCTCATCTCCCTCTTCGTCGATGACAAGACGCCGCTCGACAAGCCGATGGAGGTGAAGAACCCGGATGGTACGACCCGCACGCTGCGCACCGTTGGTGACAAGTGGTCTTACCTGGAGCAGACGAAGTTTGGCTACCTCGCACAGCCGTTCCACGTGACGGTCGATAACGAGGGTAAGCCGCTCTCTGGTAGCTTCGTCTATAAGGAGGACATCCCGGGCTACATCAAGTTCCTCGACAAGGGTCTTGAGAACTACAAGAAGTAACATAATCGGATCGCCCTTGGGTGATCACATCAATAGGAAAGGCCGTCGCCACATGCTGACATCAGCAACGGGCGACGACCTTTCTTTTTTCCTATAGAGCAGAGATAGCAACGCCCCCACAGTCTTTGATTGACTGTGGGGGCGTATCATGTCCGATGATTTGGAGTTAGGTCGTTATTAGGCCATAGGACTGAATTCATCCTTGGTTACGCCACAGATGGGGCAAGTCCAATCGGCAGGAATAACGGCGTGCCAGGAGCTATACCACTATCAGGATCGCCTTGTGCGGGGTCATAGACGTAGCCGCAAACGTCACATACATACTTTTTCATAATGTCTTTGTTTTCGTTATCAATCGTTTATTGTTCTCTTTACGGTTGCAAAGATAAACATCCTTTTTGAGACCACAAAAGAAAAGATGTTAAACTTTGTATTTATTACAATGTTTAAACGCGTGAGCGTGCGTTATTTCTCTATCAAGCAGACGGCATAGGCCGAGATGCCCTCCTTGCGGCCTGTAAAGCCGAGACGTTCGGTGGTCGTCGCCTTGATGGAGACACAGTCGGCATCGCAGCCTATGACGGTGGCAAGGCAGTCGCGCATGGCGTCGATATGAGGACTGAGCTTCGGTCTCTCGGCACACACTGTCGCGTCGATATTGCCCAAATGGTAGCCCTTCTCTGCGAGGAGAGCAACCGTGTCACGGAGGATGATCTTAGAATCCATATCTTTCGTAGCCTCCGACGTATCGGGGAAGTGATAGCCGATATCGCGCATATTGGCAGCACCAAGCATCGCGTCACAGATGGCGTGTATCAGCACGTCTGCATCGCTATGGCCGTCGAGACCACGGTCGTGGGCTATCTTGACACCTCCCAGCCAGAGGTCGCGCCCCTCCACCAATCGGTGGACATCATATCCAAATCCTACCCGTATCATTATCTGCGTCTGAACAAGTCCTTGACACCATCGAGGTCGAACGAGAGCGAGAAGCGGAGCGTCTGGTCGAGCGGATTGCTCTTGGCCGTAGCGATGACATAACCTGCATCGAGCGAGAAGACGTTCATACGGAAGCCCGCACCAACGGTGAAATACTTACGATTACCCTTGTTCTCGCTCTCATGGTGGTAGCCAGCACGAAGGGAGAACTTATCATTATAGACATACTCCGCACCAACACTCCATTGTACCTCCTGCAACTCCTCCTTGAAGCCACCCGGTGCATCGCCGAAACTCTTGAAGATGCCGCTGATGGAAGAGAGGTCGTAGTAGTCGGTCTGCAAGCGCTGCTCATACTGCTCGTCGGTCTCGTTGTCCTCACGCTGCGGATAGGTAGGGACAAGCAACTTGTTGGCATCAGCAGCTATGGTGAAGCGGTTGTATTCGTCGATAGGGACCATGAGAGACGCACCCAGTCGCATGTTCGTCGGGATAAACTCCGAACGGTTGTCGCCACCAAAGGTGATCTTCGAACCGATGTTGGAGATGTTGAGTCCCAATCCGAGCTGACACTCGCGGCTTCCGAGATTGACATAGTTCTGATAGTAGCAAGCGATATCAGCAGCGAAAGCCGATCCTGGCGACGTGTCCTCAGTGTAGTCGTAGGTCAGGTCGGAATAGATGAAGCGCACGGCCGCACCCAGGGAGAACGTCTCGGAGAGCATCAGCGAGTAGCCTACATCAACGGACATCTCATAGGGATTGATGGTCATGTCGCCCGTGTTGTCCAAACTCGAACTGGTCTGCACCTCACCAAGGGAGAAGTAGCGCAGGGAGGCCGATACGGCACTGTAGTCGCCAATGCGGTAGTAGCCCGAGAGGTAGGCCAAGTCCATATCGTTGACCAACTGGCGCAGCCATGGCGTGTAGTTGAGCGAGACGCCAGCCCGCGAGATAGTGAACGGATACTTGGCCGGATTCCAATACTGTGAGGCCACATCAGGGTCGGTAGCTGCTCCGACATCACCCATACCACCAGCCCGAGCGTCCGGGGCAATGGACTGTGAGGTCACGGCGGAGTTGACCGGATTGAACATATCCTTCTTGTCCTGGGCATAGGTCGTGAGCGACAGCGCCGACAAGAGGACGATACCGACATATTTATTTTGACTGTTCATACGCGTATATTTCATTCTGTGTGTATGATTAAAACGCAAATCGTGCTTACTTATTGTTGATGATAATCAGTTTCTTGGCTTTGGAGACCCGCTCGCCGCCATCCGAGCCGATAGAGGCACGGTAGAGATAGACTCCCGTTTGCAGTTTTGCTCCACCATCGGTGCAGAGATCCCAGCGCACGGTATAGGCGCTGCCCGTCGAGGTGCCGCTCTCCGTGTGGCGCCACAACTCGCGTCCACTCATGTCGAAGACGGAAATCTCAACATCAACCTCAGCGCCCGTGAAGTTGTGGTTGACGATGAAGGTTGTCTCCGTCGTAGCGGGATTGTTGGTGCAACTGATGCTCTCGATGGAAGGTTTCAGTCCTTTGACGACCTGGAAGTTGAGCACGGCGGTGGAAGCATTGTTCAACATATCCCACGCACGGAAGCGCAACTGATGCGCGCCCTCGGAGAGTTCAGGCAGCGAATACCAGGTAGAACCGCTGGTATAAGTGCCGAAGTCGAACGTGAAGTTCTCATTGAGGTTGAAAGTCAGGTTCGGGTCTCCATCGATGCAAAGCTGCAAGTCGTGCCCCATACCGCTGCCCGTGGCGTTGATGCCATCCTTGTCCGTGACGTTGGCCACGAAATAGGGCGTGGTATTGACGCTTCCCCCATCGACAAACGAGGGTGTATTGAGGTAGCAGTAGATCGACGGTCCAATACTGTCGTTGCGCACCGTCTCCGAACCATAGATGAAGAAGCGGTCCTCGGCACCATGGGCCAGTTGCGTATGGTCGTCGCTGACAGCATAGACATTGATGAGTCCGCTACCACTGGCGTAGTTGATATCGAAAGGCACGGCGAAGGTAAACTGGAACTCGCCATTGCGCACACTGTCGGAACCATTGAAGAGCACTTTCTGCCGGTCGTAATACTGGAACGCGGAGTTGGAAGTCTCCTCCTGCTTCTTGCACGTCACCATCTCGCGGGTGTCGCGGACCGTGGCCGTCATCTGACCGTTGAAGCCTACGAGGGTTTCCTCCTGACGCATGACACGCCCCTTGACCCGAGCCACGCTACCCGCTTTGAGGATGATATCCTGCTTGCCTCCCACGGGCAGTCCGTTGATACTATCAATGACCACGTCGAAGGTAGGCAGGTTGAGAGCCAAGGCCGGATCACCAAGGAGCGAATACTGGAGTTTATTGAGCGTGCGGTCCTGGCCCGTACTGATAACATCGTTCTTAGCCAGGCGCTGGGCCTCACCCATTGTGGTGGGCTTGCCATTGGTGAAGCTCAACACATGGCGCAGAAAGGCATTGTTGATAAACTTATTGTAATAGGCATAGACCGTGCGCGTCGTGCCCCAGAAGGCCACGGATCCACCCTGCGCGTTGAGCAGGGCGGTCTCGCCGATCGTCTCCTTGCGCGTGTCGAAAGGCATGACATCACAAGAGGCAGTGATCCAAAGCGGCAGGTTCTGATTGGTGAACGTGCGGAAGTCGCTGATGGTAAGTACTGACTCGTTGGAGATCTGATACTCCACACCGTGGCCCGCATAGTCCATGATGAGGGCGCCCGCCTGCTGTTGCTGCTTGAGGAGGCGCGAGACCTCGGGATAGCGATTGCCCGTGGAGGTGCTGACGCGCGTATAGGCGTCCCACATCACCTTCTTGATCTGATAGCCCGGATAGAGCTGGCCGATATATTCCGCCGTGGCATCTACATCGCGCATGTGGAGATTGTTGTTGCCATCGTCACCCATAAACATGATGGTGTTGGCCCAGTCGCCCGCATGGGCGTTGTTGGCATAGGCAATGATCTTATCGACTACGGCCTTGGCTTCCGCCGTTGTGGTGACAGGAATGCGCCCCACGGCCACATCCTCCTTGTCGTTGCGAATCGAAGCGCCACCCTCGCCCTCATCGAGCAGCGTCATCCATCCGTCGTTGACATAGCAGTCGGTCTCAGAAAAGGAGTTTTCGCTCTCGTGGGCCAACAGATAGTCGTCGGCGTTGAGCGAGCGACACTCAGGTGTAAGCATACGGCAGTCCCAGACGGCGTCGCCAAAGAGCAGCAGGTGCTTGGGCATCTGGGCCTCGTCGTCACCTGCCCGGTCGTAGAGCATCTTGAGGTAGCGACGGTAGGCATTGGCGTCGGGTGTGCCACTGGAAAACTCATTGTAGAGCTCATCGGCCGGCACGATATTCACGCGCATCGAGTCGCGGTCGCGATGCATCTGTGCCAAGCGCTCAGCCTGCGGTCGCAACTTCTGACTAGTCGGGATGATGATGACGAGGTCGGCCTGCGGGTCGGCGTGGTGGTCCTGGTTGGTAATGGCATAGACATACTCGGGCACGGGGAAGGGATCCGTAGCCAGGCGCGGCTGCGGTTTCGGGCGCTCGTAGGCATAGCTGATGTAGTCCATGCGCACAGGGCCTCCCGAGAGCGTCGTCACCGTGATCGTGTCGGAGGTAGTGTGTTCGATTTTATAAGTATTCTCTGCCTCCACGGCGGCATTATACGACGAGAGGCGCAGACTGGCGTTGCCGAGATCCTTTCCGTTGAGGCGATACTGCACCGAAGCGGCTGCACCAGCCGTCACAGCGATGGTGAGGTTGGCCATGCGATTCTCTCCCGCGGGGTGGGAGAAGACATAGGTGCGCGACTTCCCCTGCTCGATCGGATCGTTCTCGAAGAGGTTGCGGCCACCCTGATACCAAGAGAAGTTATCCACCTCACGAAGCGCATGATAGTCGTCAGCCAAAGGATAGCAGTCGGCGATAAACTGGGCGGAGTCCACCATGAGCGGCGTCTTCCCGTCGGTCTCGGTGAGGAAATAGTAGCCATAGTCGGAGTATGGGTTGCGGGTGCGCCGCGTGGCCTCCTTGTTCTCCCAGCTCACGGGTCCTTTGGCATAGAACAAGCGGCGGTCGCCGACCATCGTAGAAGCCACCTCGGGCAAATCGTCAGTGGCGGCAAGATCGCTCTTGTGCAACTCCTCGTTCTGGAGGTTGCCACCATAGCCGAAGATGCGCACGCGGCTCAGGTCGCTAAAGCCCGCCTGCCGCGCCAACTGAGAGGTCAGTTGATAGATGCCCGACTCGGGAACGCGAATCTTCACCCAGCGTCCCTCACGCAGGACGGAGTGCTTCGCATAGATGGCCGCATCCTCCGAGGACATTAAGTCCCTCTGCGTTCCCGCATGCGACGGTGCCTTCAGCGACGGTTTGGGCTGGGAGGTGACGGCGATCATGAAGGAGACGAGAAACTGCAGGCGCCCCTCACGGCGCACGACGGGACAGAGCGAGAAGTCGAGGCGTCCCTTCTTGCGGTCCACGACGATGTGCTGCTCTATCTCGGGCAGTCGTCCGGGATCTGCCGAGGGGGCCAAGGCGAGGTAGCGGAGCGAGTCGCGCCGCCCCATGTCAAGAAACTCGGGATAGCGTATTTCGAGCGTGTAGATGCTGTCCGCATAGTGCTTTCCCAAGGGGATGGCATAGCTGAAACGAGGCAACATCGTGTCGATGGCAATGTCGTCAACTGTCAGATTGAAGAATCGCTGTTGTTGCGCCTGGCCCTGCAAGCCGCAGAGGAGGGCGAAGAGCAGCAATATGGAGTGGCGGAATACTTTCATACCATGCTAATATAATATAAGAAAATAACGGCGGAAAGCGGGTTTTATTGTGGAGCAGGCGAAATAGAATATTTGTCCCCTTACTCCCTTCGTGTTTACCTGTCGGTGGCAGAACGGCGAGCGACCGT
>OIAM01000522.1_pt1 | contig 10486 bp, 6 predicted proteins | sample 1580771 | NCBI WGS metagenome assembly OIAM01 (sample SAMEA3882538, study PRJEB24775) | human gut metagenome | biome: human-associated habitat; feature: intestine environment; material: feces | place: Netherlands | collected 2009/2010
GCGCCGCAGGTGGAGCAAAAGTCAGCGAAAGCCCGCCAGAGCGAGCAAGGTGACGTGAAAGAGGAGGGCATAGGCCTTTTGGCCATGCCCGACGATTGAACGTCAGATTGCCGCTCTGGCGGGCTTGCAGCGTCGAGTGGTTCCGGCGTTTGGTAAAACGCCGGAACACAAGAGCGCCCCCTCCCGCGCACGGAACGGGAGGGGGCTAAAGGTAGGAGTCTACCGGTGGGTTGACCCCACCGGACAGACGATGACCAGGTGATCCTTTACAGGATCGTCAAGGTTTCCGTGGGGTACCCGTTGGGTACTTAGAGCAACACGCAGGCGACGGTCAGGATGATGGCGCAGACGACGGAGAGCGCGACGATGAGCTTAAGGGCAAACTTGAGCCAGGTCGTCCACTCGATCTTGGCCAGGGCGAGACCGCCCATGATGGCGCCGGAGGTCGGGGTGAACAGGTTCACGACACCGATGGCGGCGGAGAAGATCATGACCATGACCTCGGGCGAGAAGCCGAGCTTAACAGCCAGCGGTCCCATGATGGGCATGGAGACGGTGGCCATACCGGAGGTCGAGGGGATCAGGAAGGACAGGCCGAAGTAGACCAGGAAGCTCATGGGAGCGAAGATCACACCGGACAGGCCAGCCAGGGCATTGGCGGCAGCGTCGAGGACGTAGACGTCGAGGCCGGTGTTAGCCATGAGGACGGAGATACCACGAGCGAGGGCGATGACGAGAACAACGGACATCATGTCGGCAGCGCCGGTGATGAAGGTGTTGACGATCTGCTTCTCGGACAGGCCACCGATGATACCGATCAGGACAGCCATGAGGAAGAACCAGGTGGAAGCCTCGTCGAAGTACCACTGGCCAATGGGCAGGCCGGTGATCAGGGCAGACCAGCCCTGGACGACGGCGTTACCGTCGGCATCGTAGACAGCGCCAGCGTCAAAGAAGTTGGCGACGCCCTCGTTGAGGTCGGCCAGCGGGATGAAGCCGACGATCATGACGACGAAGGTGAAGGCAAAGGCGATCAGAACACCCTTCTGACGACCGGTGAGCTTGACCTCATTGTGAACCTCAGAAGCAGCCTTGCCGTGAGCCTCTTCGGCGTCCTTGAGCTCCTGCATCGACAGGATGGTGGAACCCTTGTCAGCCTTGACCTTCTTGGCATAGCTCATGACGAAGAAGATGGACATAGCAGTGGTAACAATCCACAGGACGGCACCGAGGCCGATGATGATGGACTGGTTGACCTCAATGCCAACGCCGGTCAGAGCGTCGACGGCAGCGCCGACGGCGAACGGGTTAACCGTGGAGCCCAGGCAGCCGCAGCCAGCGCCGAGCAGGACGGTGGCGGCACCGACCATCGGGTCGAAGCCAGCGGCCATCATGGTAGCGGCAAGCAAGGCGTAGAAGGGAACGGTCTCCTCGCACATACCATAGGTGGTACCACCGAGGGAGAAGATGAGCATCAGCACGGGAATGAGCATGATCTCATTACCCTTAAGCTTCTGCACCAGGACGGCGATGCCGTTGTCCAGGGCGCCGGTCTCGGTCATCATGCCGAGGAAGCCGCCCAGGATCATAACGAAGAGGCAGACGGGCAGAGCGTCAGCGAAGCCCAGGATCGGGGCGGTGCAGAAATCGCTCAGGCGGGCTGCGGTAACCGCGCCGCCGGACGTGCCGGAGACGATAACGGTAATCACTGCGACAATTGCCAGCAGAGCAAGAAGAATGGTGAACGATGAAGGCATACCGCGCTTTTTCTTAGCGGTCTCAGTCATGGTTCTCATCCCCCCTTCATAAATCATTTACTGATCTCGCCCGAAGCGGCTCTTCCGTGCCGTGCCTGCCGCCTGGTGCGAGATATTTACCAGACAAAGCCGCTCGGGGTGTGCAGCAATACACCCCGAGCGAGATGCTAGATGCTCTTACTTGAGCGTGGCGTACATGACAGCCTTGATGGTGTGCATGCGGTTCTCGGCCTCGTCGAAGACCTTGGAAGCGGGGCTCTCGAAGACCTCGTCGGTGACCTCCTGCTCGGTGATGCCGAACTGCTCGCACTTCTCGGCGCCAATCGTGGTGTTGGTGTCGTGGAAGCTGGGCAGGCAGTGCAGGAAGATGGCGCCCGGGTTGGCCATAGCCATGACCTCGGAGGTAACACGATACGGGGTGAGCTGAGCGATACGCTCGGCCCAGACCTCGTCGGGCTCGCCCATGGAGACCCACACGTCGGTGTAGATAACGTCGGCACCGGTGACGCCGTCCTTGACGTCAGTGGTCAGCTTGATGGTGCAGCCGTTAGCCTCGGCGATGGGCTTGCAGGCCTCGATGACGTCGTCGGCGGGCATGCACTCCTCGGGGCCGCAGGCCACGAAGTTCATGCCGAGCTTGGAGCAGACGACCATGAGGGAGCGAGCGACGTTGTTCTTGCAGTCGCCCATGAAGACGAGGGTCTTGCCCTTGATGTCGTAGTTGAAGTTCTCCTGGACGGTCAGGATATCGGCGAGCATCTGGGTGGGATGCCACTCAGTGGTCAGGCCGTTCCACACGGGCACGCCGGACTTAGCAGCGAGCTCCTCGACGTCGTCCTGGGCAAAGCCACGGAACTCGATGCCGTCATACATGCGGCCGAGAACGCGGGCGGTGTCCTCGATGGACTCCTTCTTGCCCATCTGCGACGAACCAGGATCGAGGTAGGTGACGCCCATGCCCAGATCCATGCCGCCGACCTCGAAGGCGCAGCGGGTACGAGTGGAGGTCTTCTGGAAGAGCAGAACGATGTTCTTGCCCTCGAGATAGCGATGCGGAACGCCAGCGCGCTTCATATCCTTGAAGTTCTTTGAGAGGTCGAGCATGTACTCGATCTTCTCATCATCCAGACCGTTCGGGTCGTAGATGTAGCCGTCAGGACCAGAGATGGTCACGACCTTGGCACCGAGCTGAGTAGCCTTCTTGGCAGCACCCCAAGCCACGTTACCGAAGCCAGAGATAGCAACCGTCTTGCCCTTGATGTCGATGTTACGGGTCTTCAGCATGTGCTGTACGAAGTAGAGAGCGCCGAAACCAGTAGCCTCCGGACGGAGGATAGAGCCACCAAACTCAAAGCCCTTACCAGTCAAGGTAGCACCGTGGAACTGGCTGGTCAGGCGCTTGTACTGGCCGAACAGGTAGCCGATCTCACGGGCGCCGACGTTGATGTCGCCGGCCGGAACGTCGGTGAACTGGCCGATGTGACGGCACAGCTCGGTCATGAACGCCTGGCAGAAACGCATGATTTCAGCGTTCGACTTGCCGGTCGGATCGAAGTCCGAACCACCCTTTGCACCACCCATCGGAAGGGTCGTCAGGGCGTTCTTGAAAGTCTGCTCGAAACCGAGGAACTTCAGCGTGTCGAGCTTCACGGCAGCGTGGAAACGGAGACCGCCTTTGTACGGGCCGATAGCGCTGTTGAACTGTACACGGTAGCCGATGTTCACCTGAACCTCGCCCTTGTCGTCCACCCAGGGTACGCGGAACATGACAACACGCTCCGGCTCTACCATGCGCTCGATGATCTTAGCGTTCTCGAACTCGGGATGCTGGTTGTAAACATCAACGATGGAGAGCAGCACCTCATGTACGGCCTGCAAGAACTCCTTCTCACCTGGATGCTTCTGCTCCAGATCTCTCATGATTTTCTCAACTTCCATAGTAATTTTGAATGTTTAAGTTGTTATGGTCTTGTTGTTTATTTCGAGGGCAAAAGTAGGGATTTTAATCCATACTACCAAATGATTTTGCGGAAATTTTTCATAAACTTTGCTGCCTACCCAAACCGCGGGGGCTTGTTTTACGACCTTTTTGTTTCCAAAACGCCCGCAACGAGAGATATTTGTGACCAAAAGTTAGGTGTTTACCCATATTTTTCGTACTTTTGCCCAAAACAAAATAAATCCTAATGAGAGAACAACTACCCGACAAATGGAGCAAATTCATCATGAAAGACGTCTCGTTCGTCAATCTCATGATGCGCCGCATCTACAATGTCCTCATCGTCGCCAACCCCTATGACGCCTTCATGTTGGAGGACGACGGACGCGTGGAGGAGAAGATTTATAATGAATACACGCGCCTTGGTCTGCGCTATCCGCCCACGTTTACTCAGGTCTCTACGATCGAGGAGGCAGAGAAGATACTTAGTACGGTCAGCATAGACCTTGTCATTTGTATGCCAGGCAATGCGGACAATGATGCTTTCGACGTGGCGCGTGCCATCAAGGCCCGTTTCGCAACGATCCCCTGCGTGGTGCTCACCCCGTTCAGCCACGGCATCACGCGCCGTATGGAGCACGAGGATCTGAGCATCTTCGACTATGTGTTCTGCTGGCTGGGCAACACCAACCTCATCCTCTCCATCATCAAGCTCATCGAGGACCGGCTCAATATCGACAACGACATCCGCGAGGGCAGCGTGCAGATGATCCTGCTGGTGGAGGACAGCATCCGCTTCTACTCCTCCATTCTCCCCAACCTCTACAATTATATTCTGATGCAGAGTCAGAACTTCGCCACAGAGGCACTCAACCCCCATGCTGCCACGCTGAGAATGCGCGGAAGACCCAAGGTGATGCTGGCGCGCAACTACGAGGAGGCGTGGACCATTTATAATAGGTATAAGGACAATTGCCTCGGCGTGATTTCCGACGTGCGCTTCCCTTTGGCGCCGCCACATCTGCAAGGCGGATTCTATACCGATGACAAAGATCCTGAGGCTGGACTGAAACTGCTCCGCGCTATCAGGAAGGAGGATGAGTATCTGCCGCTCACAGTGGAGAGCGCGGAGAGCCATAACCGTGAGAAGGCGGAGGCTGAGGGTTTCTGGTTTGTTGATAAGAACTCCAAGAAGATCAGCGTCGATTTGCGCCATATTCTCGAAGAGCACATGGGCTTTGGCGACTTCATCTTCCGCGACCCGAAGACGAAGGCGGAAGTGATGCGCATCCACGATCTGAAAGAGTTGCAGGACAACATCTTCAAAATACCGCGCGATTCCATGCTCTACCACATCAGTCGCAACCACATGAGCCGTTGGCTCTCCGCACGTGCCATCTTCCCCGTCGCGGAGTTTCTCCGAAATATTACTTGGCACGAGCTGCAGGACGTGGACCTCCACCGCGAGATCATCTTTAATGCCATTGTGCAGTATCGGCGGATGAAGAATCAAGGTGTCGTGGCACTCTTCGACCGCAAGCGCTTCGATCGGTATGCCCACTTTGCCCGCATCGGCGACGGGTCACTGGGTGGCAAAGGACGCGGACTGGCCTTCCTCGACAACATCATCAAGCGCCATCCCGAGCTCAACCAGTATGCCAACGCCACGGTGCAGATACCCAAGACGGTGGTGCTCTGCACGGACGTCTTCGATGAGTTTATGGAGAAGAACGACCTCTATCCCTTCGCCCTCTCCGATGCCACGGACGAGGAAATCCTGCAGGCTTTCCTTCGAGCGCAGCTCCCCGACGACTTCATCGACGACTTCCTAGCCTTCTTTGCCGCTACCAATGCCCCAATAGCCGTGCGATCTAGTTCGTTGCTGGAGGATTCCCACTACCAGCCCTTTGCCGGGGTCTATGCCACCTATATGATTCCTTTCCTGGAGGACAAGAAGGAAATGATCCGAATGCTTGCCTGTGCCATCAAGGCCGTCTATGCTTCGGTCTTCTACCGTGACTCCAAGGCCTATATGCTGGCTACTAGCAACGTCATCGACCAGGAGAAAATGGCGGTGGTCTTACAGCAGGTGGTAGGCAAGCAGTATGATGGGCGCTTCTATCCCAATATCTCAGGTGTCATCCGCTCGATCAACTACTATCCCGTTGGCAACGAGAAAGCCGAGGAGGGTGTGGTCTCCCTTGCCCTGGGACTGGGAAAGCACATTGTGGAGGGTGGACAGTCGATACGCCTCTCGCCCTATCATCCAAAAAACGTGATGCAGATGAGCGAACTCCATACTGCCCTGAGGCAGACGCAGACCGACTTCTATGCCATTGACACGCGCCACATAGGCGAAGACTTCAAGGTGGACGATGGCTTCAACATACTCAAACTGGGGGTGAGGGAGGCCGAGAAGGACCATGCGCTTCATTTCATCGCCTCCACCTACGACCCGCAGGACAATGTGATCCGCGACGGACTATGGGAGGGTGGTCGCAAGATCATCTCCTTTGCTGGCGTGCTCCAGCAGGGAGTCTTCCCCCTGCCCAAGCTGATGCAGCTCTCCATGCAACTTGGTGCCGACGCGATGAAGCGCCCTGTAGAGATAGAGTTTGCCTGTAACCTCAATGCCGATCGCACGGGCGAGATGTACCTGCTGCAGATACGTCCCATCGTGGAGGAAAACCAGGCGGTCGTCGAAAACCTGTCGCAGATCGCCGATGATCAGTGTCTGCTCCGGACGGATATGGCGCTGGGTCATGGCGAGTCGCACGAGGTGAGGGATGTGGTCTATGTGAAGATTTCCGAGGGCTACAATCCGCTCGAAAACAAGGAGGTGGCGCAGGAAGTAGAGACTTTCAACCGCCAGTTTGCCGACGATGGCGAGCGCTATGTCCTCATCGGCCCAGGCCGCTGGGGCTCCAGCGATCCGGGATTGGGTATTCCTGTGAAATGGTCCTCAATCTCCGCAGCCAGCGTCATAGTGGAGCTGGGTATCGAGGGATATCAGATCGACGCCTCGCAGGGCACGCACTTCTTTCAGAACCTCACATCGTTTGGTGTCGGCTACTTCACTATCAACGCTTGGCGTGGTGAGGGAATCTGTCGTACCGACTGGCTCGACGCGCTCCCTGCCGTCGAGGAGACGAAGCATGTGCGCCATGTCCGCTTCCCCCATGCGTTCCGTATCTTGATCGATGGACAGAAGCAGCGCGGCCTTGTGGCCTTGGACGAGGCCGACCTGCCGAAGCCCGAGTAAGGAAGTATTGGTGTTAGAAATGTCGCAGGTCTCTTGGCTGAAACATGAAAGACGCCAGGGCTAGAAACATAAAAGGGCAACAGGGTGGAAAGCACTGACTTTCCACCCTGTTGCCCTTTCATGTGGAGTGAGATAAAAAGTTTATAAGCCGTAGCCTCCTGTCCGAGGTTACACAAAGGTGATTTTGCCGAAGGAGGACGGGCGATGGAAGTCGGGATGGTCGCAATCGACGGGATTCCACGACAAGAAGTGCGGTTTGGCCAGTTTGTCGCCACACTTGTAGAAGTTGGCTCGCATCGTCATGCCGCGCGGATGGCGCAGATGGTGAGAAGTCATCACGTCGAGTGGGATGATGAGGGCTACTTCCCAGGTCTGTCGTCCATTCTTTTCCTTGAACGTCTTGCGGCCAAAGGAGGTCCAGCGCTTCACGTTGTGGTAGTGGATAGCTGCCACCTGCTTGCGCCCCTCGCGTGTCATGCCGCAGGCGATATACATCTTCCCTGCTGCGTTGCATTCGAAGTTGTAGTAGGGGCCGTCTTCGAAAGGCTGGAGGAAAAACTCGCAGCAACTGTCCTCCCATACCCTTCCACCGTCGTCATCGGCCACGGCGGCTACACTTTCCTCCGTCACGACATAGTGGAGCAGGATACAGTCGTCGACGTAGGAGATCCTAAACTTGACGGTCGGTTCGTAGGGGTATTGACCAGACCAGTTGGCGTGGTCGAGCGGGATGAAGGGAATGTGGAATTGGTCGAGTGTCTCCGGCACCAAGCATGCGCGTGAAGGTTTCGTGGAGATCATTTTGATAAGTATCTGTTGCATGAGGGGAAGATTTTTTGTAAGCGAATAGGAAAAGAGTGTAAGGCGATCCTGCGCGGTCAGTCCATCTTGAGCCATTTCCCACGCGCGATGCGCCACAGGAAGAGCAGGCCGCGCACGGTCAGTTCGATGGCCATGGCCACCCAGACACCGCGAAGACCGAAGTGGGGCGCCATGGCGGCTGCGAGTGTCAGTCGTACGAACCACATTGAACCGAGGTTGATGATCGAGGGCCTTAGCGTGTCGCCCGCACCCACGCAGACGCTATAAGAGACGATGGCGGCTGCAAAGAACGGTTCGGCGAAGGCTTCGATACGCAGCACTTCGGTGCCCAGCGTGCGAATCTCGTCCACAGGCGAGAGCAGACCAATCATCTCTGGGGCAAAGACATACATCACCACGCCCATCAGCGCCATGACGATCATGCCAGTGGTGACGGTCATCTTGGCAAAAGACCGGCAGAGGTCGGCACGCCGTGCCCCCACGCTTTGTCCGATAAGGGTCGTGGCAGCGTCTCCAATGCCGTAGCCCGGCATGTAGCAAAGGCTTTCGGCCGTAATAGCAAAGGAGTTGGCGGCAATGGCGATGTTACCAAGAGGCGCCACAATCGTGGTGGAGACCACCTGTGCCCCGTTCATCAGGAGATACTGGAAAGCCATTGGCGCACCCAGTCCGCAGGCGTGGCGGATATAGTCCCAGCACCATGTGAATCGCTCCACGTCCTGTCGCCAGGCGAGGATCTTGCTGCGAAACACGGCGAAATAGAACAATGGGATGGCAGCGGCGACAAAGGCCATAAGTGTGCCCAGAGCCGCGCCTTCCACACCGAGTCCCAGTCCCCAGACGGTCATTTCGTGGCCGAAGACGGAAAGGGTGCGTGTAGGGAAAATGAAGAAGAAGTTGAAAATCACGTCGAAGCAGCACATCAGCACGGCGATGGCGCTGGGGCGACGTACGTCGCCACTCACCTTGAGCATGGAGGCGGAGAGGTGCTCTATCAGATGGACCGGGACGGCGAAGGAGAAGATTAGAAAATACATCGACGCACCGTGCTGGATATCGGCTCCTCCGCCCAGCCAGCGGGGTAGGGGAAACGCTATCAAGGCGGCGATGGCCATGAGCAGGAGGCCGATCAAGAGACCGAAGGCATAGCCATGGCGCATGACGGCCCGTGCCCGTGTGAAGTCGTTAGCCCCGATAAAGTGGGCGGCTTGCACGCTGAAGCCCATCGAGACGGAACCGACGAGCGATCCGAAAAGCCAGGTGGCCGGCTCTACGAGACCGATGGAGGCTGAGGCTTCCGCTCCCAGACTGCCCACCATCGAAGCGTCGATGTAGAACATCAGCACCGTGGTGACCTGTGCCAGGATAGAGGGTATACTCAACTGGACGATGAGATTTAGTTTCTCACCGCCCGTGAGCTTTTCTCCCGCCCGGAGCTTTGCCAGGAGTGCGTCCGATACCTTTTTGGAAAACCGCTGACTCACCGTCTTTTTGCCCTCAGCTTATCGGCACACCCCGACCATTCGTAGGTCGAAAATCAAGTTGGAGTAGGCGGGGATGGAAGATCCCGTCTGCTTGGTCTTGCCGTAGCCCAGCGTGAAGGGGATATAGACCATCCAGTGGTCGCCTGCCCGCATCTTCATGACGGCTGTGGCGAAACCATCCGTCAGATTGCTGATCTTGAGGATGGTAGGATTGGATGTGACGGGACTGAAAGTGCCTGAGTAGGAGGCGTCGAAGCGATAGCCCGCCGTGTAGGTCGGAGAGGGAATCAGGTGGCCCTCATAGTGGACTTTCACGGAGTCGGTGAAGGCGGCACGGTCTGTGCCCGTGCCGTTCTCCAGCACATGGACGATGATGTGCTGCATCTCTCCATACTGCACCGTGCCGTGCGTCGGCTCCAGTCCGTCGATGGCCCAGTAGGGGATCACCTTCCATGTCGTGTCGCCCTGGGCGATGCGACTCTTGGTGGCCGTGTAGAGATCCTTCCAGTAGTTCTCGTTCTTCACTTGCCAGTCGGCATACTCGTCCACGGTGTCCTCATTGTCGTCGGAGCAGGAGGCGAAGCCCAACACGCCTGCCAGCAGGGCCAGCAAGGGGAGCAGGTCTTTGAATGTCTTCATCTTATGTTATTATGCAAAATTCGCCCAGCCACGCCCCTCCCAAACCAATAGGGCAGGAGGCGGGACGTGGATGGGCGGCAATGGGTAATGGATTACTGCAATTTCTTCAGCAGGCTGGTGATGCTGACGCGGTCCTCGATGATCTCGCGGAGCTTCTCCACGGGGACGCGCTCCTGCTTCATCGAGTCGCGATAGCGCAGCGTGACCGTGCCCTCGGTGAGGGTATCGCCATCGACGGTGACGCAGAACGGCGTACCGATAGCGTCCTGGCGGCGGTAGCGCTTGCCGATGGAGTCCTTCACCTCGATATGGGTGTTGAAGTGGAACTTCAGGCTGTCGACGATCTCCTGTGCCTTCTCGGGCAGTCCGTCTTTGTTGACGAGCGGCAGGACGGCACACTTCACGGGAGCCAAAGGCTCGGGCAGGCGCAAGACGATGCGCTCAGATCCGTTGTCGAGCTTCTCCTCGGTGTAGGAGTGGCAGAGGATGGTGAGGAACATGCGGTCCACGCCGATCGAGGTCTCGACCACATAGGGGACATAGCTTTCGCCCGTCTCCGGATCGAAATACTGGATCTTCTTGC
>OIAM01000527.1_pt1 | contig 10358 bp, 9 predicted proteins | sample 1580771 | NCBI WGS metagenome assembly OIAM01 (sample SAMEA3882538, study PRJEB24775) | human gut metagenome | biome: human-associated habitat; feature: intestine environment; material: feces | place: Netherlands | collected 2009/2010
CTCTCCCCCACCGCCTGCGGGCGGAGCCCCCTCACAGAGGGGGCCAAGGGGGTTAATTCGGCAGCTCCAGCGCATCCACCCGCCAGCCATTCTCCGTCGGCAGCAACCGCACCGTCGTTACAGTGGCGGTATTGGGCACAATCGTCTCCTCCCCTGCCCAGCCTTTAAAATCGTCGCTCTCGCAGGTCAGCGAGAGCTGCCAGAATGCAAGGCTGCCGTCGGGCTGCAGCTCCGGCTCGGTGAAAAGATGCCCGCAGTAGGCGATGTTGCTGCCGCGGTCACCGTCCAGCGTCAGGATGGTGTCGTTTTCGCCCTCGGCAAAGAGTGCGGGGTCCATGCTCAGCATATCGTCCACCCAGGCATCGGAGTAGACCGTGTGCAGAAAATTGCTGAACTCCGAGAACTTCGTGTAAAACGCACCGTCCGCCGCGCGGTAGTTGAAAAAACCAACCGGCTCGTCCAGTTTCTCATAGGGCAAAAAGCCCGCGTGCATCCCCCACCAGTGATACTGGAAGTAATACGCCGAGGCCAGCGCGGCCCGGGCCTGCTTGTCCAGCGACGCGGGAACATCGCAGACTTCGGTGCGGTCATAGTAGCTCTCGACCCACGGTGCATTGACTGTGACCGTCACCACACTGTTCATGGGCAGGGTGTAGGGTTCGGCCTGTACTTTCAGGGCCCAGTAGCACCCAATGGCGCGGCTGTATTTGTCCTGCCAGTCCGGGTTCAACTCCTTTAAGTTTTCCACCGTGGTGTGGAAAATCTCTGCCGCTTCCTCCAGCGTCTTTGCATTATAGCAGAGCGTCACGCCGTCCGTGGGCCAGGCGGCCTTTTCGCCCCGCTGCGGCTGTGGCTTATGTGGTGCGCTGAACGTGTAGTCCGGCATCGTGCAGCCTGCACCGTCCCGCCAATCGTCGAAGGGGACCTCATCGTACACCGCCATCGTCGGCGCAGGCGTCGGGGACGGCGTGGCCGTCGGCTCCGGGGTCGGCTCTGCCGTAGGTGCGGGCGTTTCCGTCGGCACAGGGGCTGCCGACACGCTGTCCGCCGGGGCGGAGGCGCAGGCGGTGAGCAAAAAGGCAAGAGAGGAAAGAATTACAGCGTACTTTTTCATGACACACACCTCCTACTAAAGGCACCCGTAGGGGCCGATGCTTGCATCGGCCCGCAGGCTCTCCCATAAGCGACTGTTTTCCTTTAAGCCGCGCGGAGCGGTCAAGACCGCTCCCTACAAAGCAGGCGTGAACGGCAGGTTGTAGGGGGCGATGTTCGCATCGGCCTGCGGGGCGCCGGGGACGCGGCCCCCTACATTTACCGTTTTTTCAGCTGCTCCTCCAGTCCTTCACGCGGCGTCACGTAGACCGTCGTGTAGACCTCGTACAGCACCATGCCCGGTTTCGCCCCGTTGGCCTTCCATATATTTTTGACCTCGGTGGTGTCCACGGCGATCTTTGCGCCGCCGTTCTGGCTCGAATGCAGGACGGCCAGCTCGGCGGCCTCCTGTTTGGTCGTGTCGGGGATGTCCTCTCCGCGGCTCATAACGACGCAGTGGCTGCCGGGTGCCTTCTGGACGTGGAACCACAGGTCCTTGCCGCGGGCGGTGTGCAGGGTCAGCTTGTCGTTCTGCAGGTTGTTGCGCCCCACCAGGATCTCAAACCCGTCGCTCGAGGTATACCGTAGGAAGTCCGCGGGCTTCTGCTTGCGGTCCCGCTGCTTGTAATACTTTAAGTAGCCCTGGCTTTTCAGCTCGGCGCGGATCTCGTTCAGCGCCATCTCGCCGGGGGCGCTCTCCACCTCATACAGCACCGTGCGCAGATACTCGATCTCGGCCTCGCCCTCCACCAGCAGCTTTTGCAGCATGGCGTGGGCGGTCTGCTTCTTTTTATAATCGCGGAAGTACTTCTGCGCGTTCTCGTTGCCGCCCAGACGCGGGTCCAAGCGTATGGTCACGTCCTCGCCGGTGTAGTAGTTCTGCACGGTCACCTGCCGGTCACCCTTGTGGATGGCCCAGAGGTTCGCCTGCAAAAGCTCGCCGTACAGGCGCAGCGTGTCGGCCTTGGCGGACTGGCTCAGTTCATCCTTCCGCGCGGCCTGCTTGCGGACGGCGCGGTCATACATATTGTGGACGGCCTTGTACAGCTCACGGCTTTTCTGGCGCAGGCGCTCGGCGCGGTCCTTCGTGGCGTAGTAGTCCTCGAGCATCTCACTGTAGGACGGATACCGGGTCAAAATCGCCGCGCTGCCGTACTGCTGCGGCACAAAGAAGCTGAACTCCACGGGCTTCGGTGCGCCGTCCGGCTGGGGCAGACGTACCGCGGTGGGCGTGCCGCCGTGGGCGTGCTCGTCCTTCAATTCGTCGATGGCCGCGGCCAGCCCGGCCTTCTCCTCGGCGGTCAGGTCGCAGGCCAGCGCGGGCGTTTCCCCCAGTGCGCGGCAGACGGCCTCCCGCACGACGACGGGGCCGACGCCCGCCACAGTCTTGCCCAGCGCCTGTGCAACGGGCAAGTCCTTCTCGCACGCAGCGGCCACGATGGCGGCAGCGCTCGTCTCCAAAAAGTCAGGCCGCGCAGGCTTGGGCGGCAGTGTGTAGGCCAGACCCGGCAGCAGCTGGCGGACCTCGCTGTCGTCAAAGTCCACCCGCTTGAGGGCATCAATGATGCGCCCACCCTGCACGAGCACCAGATTGGAGTAGCGGCCCATCAGCTCAACGGCCAGCGTGTTCGTGACCAGGTCGCCCATCTCGTTCGTGCAGCGGAAGTCAAAATAGACGATGCGGTCCCCCGGCTCGCGGCGCAGCTCAATAAGCCGCCCGCCGGTCAGGTGCTTGCGCAGCAGCATACAGAAGCCCGGCGGCGTGAGCGGGTTTTCGAAGCTCTCCTTCGTCAGGCAGACGCGGGCCGAGCCGCTGCGGGCCGACAGCAGCAGACGGTGGGTCTCGGTGCGGGTGCGCAGGGTCATGAGCACCTCGTCGCGGGTCGGCTCAAAAATTTTGTCGATCTTGGCATCGAGCAGCGTGTTTTTCAGTTCACCGGCGACCAGCGCCAGCGTTGCGGCATCAAGGGACATGGGAATGGCTCCTTATTATAATAGGTAGGAATACGGATCAGCATCAGCCTCGGCGTGGGCGACGGTGAGGGCCGGGAACTGCTTTTCCAGCTGGACGGCCAGCACGTCGGCAATGGCGTGCTCGGTGCCCCAGTGGCCCGCGACCACAAGGCCGATGCCCTTCTGCCTGGCCAGCAGCGCAATGTGGTGGGCCGCCTCGCCGGTGACAAGGCAGTCCGCGCCGCGCGCGATGGCTTCCTCTAAGTAACTGCCGCCCCCGCCGCTGACCTCGGCCAGGCAGGTGACAGGCTTTTGGCCGTTTACGTACTTGACGCCGCTGTGCAGCGTGGCGGCGCAGAATTTGGCCAGCGCCTCCACCGTGGTGGGCATCGTGGTGCCGATGCGCCCGCAGCCTTCGGCGAAACTCTCGCGGCCCTCGGCGGCGATGCCGAGGATGTCGCAGAGTGTATCGTTGACGCCGCCCGGGGCCGCGTCAAGGTTTGTGTGCATACAGATGGCCGAGATGCCGTTTTTCATCAGCAGGGCGGGCACATCATCGGCAGCCAGCGTCCTGAGCGGATGGAAGATGACCGGGTGATGGCTGACAATAAGCTGGCAGTCGTTTTCGACAGCCTCCCGCACGACGGCGGGGGTGATGTCCAGCGTGGTCAGCACACCGTCCACGGGCTGACCCGCGTCGACGAGCAGGCCGACGTTATCCCAATCCAATGCCAGCTCCTGCGGGGCCACCGCCCGCAGAAAGCCCAAAATCTGCTGTACGCTTACTGACATGTTTTTACCTCCTAATGGATTCTGTTTTACCGCAGGCTTTCGGAGATCGCCCGTCTGCGGGTGCCTGATTTGACGCTGCGGGCCGGGCATGCCCAGCCCCTACGGCGAGGCGATGGGGAACGCTGTGCGCAGGGGCGGATTTTATATCCGCCCGCGGGCGTTTACCGTGCCGCCAACGCATCTAATTCGGCGATGAGCTCCCCCACCGCGTCCCGTTCTGTTCCCTCCGGCAGACCCAAACGGTACTTTTTCAGCTTCTCATTCTGCACGGCGTAATACTCGCTGCACCCGGGCTGGCCGTTCGTCAGGCCGGTCAGGCAGAACAGCCCGTCCGGCTCGCGGGCGGCACCCGTGTACTGCGCATTCATGACGGCGTACCACCGGCCTGCGGCTTGGCAGAGGGTCTCGGCCCGCAGTGCAAAGCCGCGGCGGGCCAGCCAGCGGCGCAGGATGCTGTGCTTCGTCGCGGGGACCAGCACCAAATTGTACCGCGCATCGAACACCCAGGGCGCCGCCTCCAGAATCTCAATGATCGTCTCCGCACCCATACCGGCGATGATGATGTCATCCGCCTCGCCGGGTTCTAAAACCGAAAGCCCGCTGCCCAAGCGGCACTGCACCTTATCCCCGTAGGGCGCACAGGTCACGCGGGCCTTTTCCAGCGGGCCGGGGCGCAGGTCGCAAGCCAAAACAAGCGGGCAGCGTCCGCTGCCCGCCAGTGCGGCGCTTAATTTGCCGTGATCGCAGCCGATGTCCGCCGCCGCGTGCCCCGGACGTACAAAATCATAGGCAGCAGCCAGGCGGGCATCGAGCCGCGGCGCATTACAGGTGTGCAAAGTAGTCGTTCAGCTCGTCGACGAGCTCGTCGGCGTCAACGCCGTGGACAGCACAGGCCTCCTCGACGGTCTCACCATGGGAGGCCATGCAGCCCAGGCAGTGCATACCGGTGGACAGGAAGATGGGCACGCAGCCCTGGGTGGGGTCGTTGTTCAGGATCTCGGCGATGATGGTATTCTTCGTAACAGTCATGAGAGTGTCTCCTTTATAATAGTGTAGGCAGATTTATGATACCGGCTGCCAGCTTGCGTATAGGCTATAGCCCTGCAGCAGGGTCAACAGTGTACAGGCGGTGACGGCCAGTGCCGCCCCGCGGGAAAGGTCGCGCCGCGCACAAACGCTGCGGTTTCCCTTGACGAGCAGAAGCGCCAGCGGCAGCACGGGCAGCCAGTAGCGGCCCTGCATACCGAACAGCGTTTCATAGTTGATGGGCGTCCAGTTCAGCGCCACGACGAGCGACGCCGCCGCAACGCAGAGGATGATGCCCAGCACGCCGAAACCGGTGCGGCGGCCCAGCAGCGGCTCATCCGGTTTGTCCTGCACCGGCAGGGCTGCCGCCAGCAATGCCAGCATCAGCCCGACGCCCAGCAGCCAGCTGACGTCGATGCGGTAAACGATCGGCTCCCCCAGCGTTGTGCCCAGAATGCCCTGCAGCCAGAGCGCACCCTGCGCGGGGATCGTGCGCAGCAAGAGCTTCGCCGTGGCGGGCAGGTTGCGGCAGATGTACCCCAGCGAGAACGTCCAGATGGAATCGCCGTTGGGGTTCGTCATCAGCAGCTGGTCGGGGGCCAGCCCGCCGCCCATGCGGGACAGCGCAAGCACCCCGCCGACGACGGCCAGCACAACGGCACAGGCCAGCGCACCCTTGAACAGGCGCAGCTTTTTGGCGTCATTCTGTACCTTTTCATACAGACGGCGCGTCAGTGCCAGCAGCAGGATAATGCCCACTGCGCCGACGGCCAGAAGCATCTGATTCATGTCGCGGGCGGCATAGGCCAGCTCACCGAGGTTGGCGGAGAGCCACAGGCAGCCCGCCAGCACGAGCACGGCCTCCCGGATCAGCTGCCCGGAGCGCACGCACGCACCAAACGAGCCGCGGACAAATTCCGTCGGCCCCACAAGGTTGTCCGCCGGGATGATAAAGCAGAGCAGCACCACCGGCAGGTAGATGGCCTTGGCCGGGCCGACAGCCCCGCCGAGGGCGATGAGCAGGATTTTTTCCCACCACACGGCTTTTTTGGTGCGCAGCCGCAGGCAGAGCGCCGTGTAGCAGAACACCATGCCCAGCACCGACGCATCGGGCGAGAGACTGCCCGCCAGCTGCAGCGGCATCGGCAGCAGCGCAATGCAGGCCAGCAGCCCGCGCAGCGCCGCCGGGGCCAGCGCCACAGCCAGCACGGCCAGCAACAGATAAAAAATCAGGTTGAAGGTCCGCGCCTGACGCAGCATCGTGTAAAAGTTGGCACCGGCATTGCGGGCCAGCCGGATACCCAGCGCCTGCGGCAGGTAGTTGCCGCTGCCCTGCCCGGCCTTGGCCTCGCTGACGGCGGTCAGCGCGTCGGGACCGCCGGCTTCATTTTGACGGGCCAGTGTCTCGGCCTTGTAGGCCAGAATGCCGATCTCGCCGCTGCGGGTGCCGAAGTGCGGCGCATCGCTCTCCCGCACCAACAGACAGCCGTTTTCGTCGGCGGGCGTCTCGCCGCCCAGGCGGCTGGCCAGCTCATAGGCCGCGGCCAGATGGGTGTATTCATCGGGCGCGACGAGCGCCGGGGTGACGCGCACAAACAGCAGTCCGCACGCAAGGCCGATCACCGCCACGGTCAGCGGCAGCGGGGCACGCAGGCCGAACAGCAGCACGGCGGCAAACGCTGCGAACGCCAGCAGCGGGGCCAGCCCGTTTGCCAAATTGGACGGCCAGCTGCCGGTATCGTCGGTCATATACTGCAATGCCAGCGTGGCGTCGGCATCAACGCCGTCCGCGGTCAGGGACAGCGCCCCCACCGTGCCGGTGCTGGCCCAGAGGCCGAGCGGCCCCTCCCACTCGACGACGTTATAGATGTGCAGGTAGAGCGTTTCCGCCTGTGCCGCCGTGTAGGCCGTGCCGAAGGCAAAGCCCGTGAAGTTATCGTCAAAAATGTTGGCGTAGTTGCCCGCCGCCTCGCGCAGGATCGTGCCGTCGGCATCACACAGATCGACCATGACCATACCGGCGCGGTACAGCTCCCCGTGGGTGCTGAACCGCAGGCGGCAGCCATAGAGCGTCTGCCCCGCCTCCAGCGGGACGGCCTGCCAAAGTCCGTCCTCGGGTACATCAATGATCTGGGTATAGTCATCGTTTGCGATTTCATAGACCGGCTCATTGCCGATGCGCAGCTGCAAATCATAGCCGACCCAGCGGCAGAGCAGCCAGACCGCCGCAGCGGCAGCCAGCGCCGCCACAGCGCCGGCGAGGACGCGGCGCAGGGTGAGTTTTTGTTTCATAGGCATTGCCTTTCTGGCAGGATGTACAGGGATCAGTGCTATTATACCGCATAGGGCACAAAAACGCAAATCACCGCTGCAATTGGTAGAGATACCAGGTCACTTCGCCCTCGCCGCCGTCATAGCTGCACCGGTCAATGACCGCATACTGCGGGAAATCGCCGTGCAGGTCGCCGGTCAGCGCCACGACGTAGTCCACAGCACCGGCCTTCAATACGGCCTGCTGGTCGGTCCACTGGTCGTCCAGCGGCATGTTTGTCACGCAGAAATATTTGCAGGGCGGCAGCACGCCCGCCGCCGTGTAAAAGCCGCCGTCCAGCGTGCCGTAGTTCAGCAGGCTGCCACCGTTGATCTGCGCTGCAAAGCGGTATTGGGGCAGGTCGGCGCGGGCGCGGCCCCGCAGTGCCCGGTTGGGCGTCAGGGCATAGCAGGCGGCAGCGCACGCGGCCAGCACAGCCCAGGGCAGCGCGGTACGGACGGGCGCGGGGGTCTTTTCCGCAAGGCGGACCAGCGGCACAAGGCCCAGCGGCGCAAAGACCGCCAGCACCAGCCCGTAATAGACCAGGTAGCCGCCCATCAGACTGGTAGCGGCCAGCCCCGCGGCCAGTGCGGCCACGCCCCCCGCTGCGGCAAAACGCCGGGTCAGCAGCGCCCAGAGCAGGAACGCCGCCAGCAGCAGCGCGGCGGGCAAGCCATCCCGCACCGCCCACCACAGGTGCTGCGCCAGCGCGGGCAGACCGCCGCCCTCCCCCTTATAAAGGAAGAGATTGTCATAAAAGTAGGCGGTGAACCAGTCCCCCAGCGCGCCGTGTACGCCGAAGTAGACGACCCACGGCAGCGTGGCCAGCGCCATGCCGCCGAGGTACGCCCCCACGCTGCGGCCCAGCTGCGCAAGCCAACCGCGCCGCAGGTAGAGCGCCGCCAGCACCACGACCCACGCGAGGTAGAAGCCCAGCACCGTGTACTTGAGCCAGAGCGCGCACCCGGCCAGAAGGCCCTGCACACAGACCGCGCGCAGCGGCTTGGCGCCGGGACTGTGCAGCGCCCTGACCAGGCTGAATAGCGCCGCTGCCAGAAGCGGCAGCAGCAGCTCCTCGGCACTGCCGCCGTGGGAGAACGCGCGGCTGGCCGCCATGCCCGCTGCGGGCAGCGCCATCCACCACACCGAAAGGCGGCGGCCCGCCAGCAGCTCCGCCGTGCGCAGACCCGTGTACAGAAACGACGTCATGGCGATAATTTCCAGCACCAGCACGCCGCGGAAGTCTGTGCCGCCGACAAGGCCCGCCAGCCCGTACAGCAGGTAGAGCACCGGGCCCTTGTGGTCGAACACGTCACGGTAAAGCACCCTGCCGCCTAGCATGGAGCGGCCCATCGTGAAGAAGATGTTTGCGTCCATCCAGTCGTTGAAGGCGTAGAGCGGCGACGACTTGCTGCACAGAGCCAGCAGCACCGCCGACAGCGCCGCCAGCCGGACGACGCGCGGCAGCCTTGGGAGAGTTTTTTTCATTCTATCAACCTGTAATCGTCCCGATAACAAACCACGCCCCGGCGGTAAGGCCGGGGCGCGGAATGGAACATTCAACTCAGTTTACATGCATAAGCGCGTAAATCAGCCGTTCTCCTTCATCTTAGCGAAGCACTCGCTGCAGTAGACCGGACGGTCCTCGCGAGGCTGGAAGGGAACCTTGCAGGCCTTGCCGCAGCTGGCGCAGGTAGCGTCGAACATCTGGCGCTCGCCGCGGGTAGAGTTCTTGCGGGCATCACGGCAGGGCTTGCAGCGCTGGGGCTGGTTCTCGAAACCACGGCTGGCGTAGAACTCCTGCTCGCCGGCGGTCCAAACGAACTCCTTGCCGCAATCCTTGCATACCAAAGTCTTGTCTTCGAACATAGTGGGTATCTCCTCTGTGTTTATTTTGCCCGCGGAAGAATCTAAAACAACGCAATGGGAATGGACCAACTGAACTGATTTTAGGCGCTACTGGGGGCAGGTTGATATATGACGCAGGCAAATCGCCTGAATCCTAGGTTGTGGGCGCACCGCGCAGCTTGCGGCGCGCACGGGCCAGCGCATTGGCCACGTTTTTGGCGGGAAGTCCCAGCTCCCGCGCGGTCTGCGCGGGGGTGCGGCCTTCCAGCCCGGCCATTAAAACCGTGCGTTCCAACGCGGAAAGCTCGGTCTGCATACGGCGGAGCGTGTCCGCGTACTGTTCGCCGAAGATAGCAAGCTCCTCGGGGCCGGGGCGGGTGTCGGTGCTTTCCTCGGCGGCGGGCAGCGGCACGCTGTAGTTCAGCGGCGCGTGCTTTTTGCGCAGAGCCGCCCGGCGGGCGTCCTGCTGCGCGTGGCGGATGCAGGCCGCGGCGTAGGCCGTGAAGGTCTGCCCGGCAGCGGGGTCAAACCCGCGCACAGCATGGAACAGGCCAATCAGCCCCTCCTGCACGGCATCGTCAAAATCGAGGCCGGGGGCAGTGCATTCCGCCGCACCCTTGCGGATGGCCGGCATCATGCGGGCGATCAGTGCGGCAAGCGCGTTCTCGTCCCCCTGCTGTGCGCGGGCGGGCAGATCCTGATCGAGTAAAGGCATAGCGTCCCTCCGGGTATATGCGAACAATCTAATAATAGCCGGATTTTCCCCATTTGTCAATCTTTTTTTCGGTTGAAAAGGCTTTCCCATCGGGGGAAGGCCCTCATTTTATAAGTAGCTCATTTCCTCTTTCCGGCGTCCGGCCAGATCGGGGTTGTCGAGGACGGCACCGGCGCCGAGGGCTACACAGTCCAGGGGGCTTTCGGCAATGTGGACCTCGATGCCCGTCTCATTCTGGATGAGAGTATCCAGCCCGCGAAGCAGCGCACCGCCGCCGGAAAGCATGATGCCGCGGTCAATGATGTCGCTGGACAGCTCGGGCGGGGTGCATTCCAGCGTGTCCTTGATGGCCTCGACGATGCGCAGCAGGCAGTCGTTCATGGCGTCGCGGACCTCCTCGGAGCGGATCAGAATGTCCTTCGGCAGGCCGTCCACAAGGTTGCGGCCTTTGATTTCCATGCTGGTCTCGGGGTCCTGCGGGCAGGCCGAGCCAATCTCGATCTTGATCTGCTCTGCCGTGCGCTCACCGACCAGCAGGTTGTATTTGCGCTTGATGAAAGCGATGATGCTCTGGTCCAGCGCGTCGCCCGCGCAGCGCACGCTGCGGCTGGCGACGATGCC
>OIAM01000538.1_pt1 | contig 10040 bp, 10 predicted proteins | sample 1580771 | NCBI WGS metagenome assembly OIAM01 (sample SAMEA3882538, study PRJEB24775) | human gut metagenome | biome: human-associated habitat; feature: intestine environment; material: feces | place: Netherlands | collected 2009/2010
CCGACACCCTCTGTCTGGCTATTTTCATGTATGGAGGATAACTGCCTATGGCAAAAAACAAAACAGAGATTCATGTTACAACGGTATTTGACGGGGAACTGGACGCAACCGATGTGTTCGTCAGCCTGATTTCCCAGAAATACGGTAAGACAAATACGAAAGAATATCTTGCTAAAAGGAAAGATATGAGCTATAATGAAGATGAGGTTCAAAAGAGCCAGATACCGTCTGGATTGTGTGGGTAAATGGCTATGATGAACGAAATGGAATACAGAACAATCGGTTCGGCACTTGCCGGGGGCTATCGTGCAGCGGTCTATTGCAGGCTGTCAAAGGACGATGACCTGCAAGGCGAAAGTGCCAGTATCGCAAACCAGCGTGATATGCTGGAAAAATACTGCGAAAAGCAGGGATGGGAGGTTGTGGCAGTCTATCAGGACGATGGCTTCACAGGTCTTAATATGGAGCGTCCTGATTTACAGAGAATGTTGAGAGCCATTGAGCGCAGGCAAATCAACCTTGTCATCACGAAAGACCTCAGCCGACTGGGGCGTAACTATCTGCAAACCGGGCATTTGATTGAGGACTTTTTCCCAAGAAACGGTGTCCGCTATATCGCCATGAATGACGGTATCGACACCCTGCGGGATAACAACGATATTGCCCCGTTCAAGAATATCCTGAACGAGATGTACAGCAAGGATATTTCCAAGAAAGTCCATTCCTCTTATCTTCTGAAAGCGCAGAAAGGACAGTTTACCGGGTGTCTTGCCCCGTTTGGGTATCGGAAAGACCCGGAGGACAAAAACCATCTGCTCATTGACGAGGAAACCGCCCCGATTGTGCGGCTGATTTTCGGATATGCCCTAAACGGTCATGGTCCGAACTATATCCGCAGACGGCTGGAGGAAGAAAAAATCCCCTGCCCCACATGGTGGAACCGGGAACGGGGGCTTCGCAATACCCGCACCAAATGGGAAAAGAAAGACCCGGAAAACGGGCGGTATATGTGGGACTTCTCCGTTATCAAAGACCTTTTGATGAATCCCGTCTACACCGGGGCGATTGCTTCCCAGAAAAAGGACTACCGTTTCAAAATCGGCACGATTGGGGAAAAGAAGCCGGAGGACTGGATTGTGGTGGAGGGACAGCATGAACCGCTGATTGACCGCATGAGCTTTGACATTGTGCAGAACAAGCTGAAATCCCGCCAGCGTCCGGGGCAGACCAATGAAATCAGCCTGTTTGCCGGACTGATAAAATGCGGCGAGTGTGGGAAGTCGCTGACGATACGCTACACAAACGCAAAACATCCCCAGCAGATTTATTCCTGCAAGACCTACAATGCCTTTGGAAAGAACCACTGCACCCAGCACCGGATTGATTATGACACCCTTTACAGCCATGTGCTGCGGAAAATCCGGGAATGTGCCAGAGCTGCCCTGATGGACGGGGAAGCGGTTGCTGACCGCCTGACCAATACCTGTGAAGCCGAGCAGCGGGAACAGCGGGAAGCAATGGAACGCTCCCTTACAAGGGACGAGGAACGGATTGAGGTTCTGGACAAAATGGTCATGCGGCTTTATGAGGATATGATTGCAGGGCGTATCAGTGAGCAGAATTTCAACACCATGCTGGAAAAGACACAGACCGAGCAGACGGAGCTTAAAACAAAAGTGTCCGAGGGCAGAAAGCGGCTGTCCGATGAAGTCCAGCTTGCCAATGACGCAAAACAATGGGTGGAAGCCATTCAGGAATACGCCAATATCACAGAGCTGGACGCAGCCACCCTCAACCGCTTAATCAAAGAAATCGTCGTGCATGAGCGCATTGACGAAGATAAAACAAGACACATTTCTATCGAAATTCATTTTAATCTCAAACCCATCCCGGAGGTGGAACAGGTCACTGCCTGACCTGTCCCGCCGGGACGGTTCTCTTAAAAACACCATATAGATTTTTTGTACGCCGCCGCCCGCCATCGAGCAGAGTTTTACACCTAATTGGGGATAAAACAGTTGATGGCCGGCGGCGGTGTCGCCCTCATCGGCATCACCCTTGTACCTCTGCTCTCCGGCCTGTTCGGTTGATCGTCCGGCGGTGATCGCTTATGGGCGGCATACTCGACAAACTCGATGAATGGCTCCGAGGGCTGCTCATCGAGGGAATCACGGGAAACCTGTCGGGCATGTTCGATACGGTCAATACCAAAGTAGGCGAGATCGCCGGTGAAGTGGGACAGACGCCGCTGGCATGGAACAGCGGCGTCTTTTCTATGATCCGAAACCTCTCTGAAACGGTGATCGTTCCAATCGCCGGGGTTATCCTGACATTCGTAATGTGTTATGAGCTGATCCAGCTTGTGACAGAGAAAAACAATCTGCACGATGTAGATACCTGGATGTTCTTCAAGTGGATTTTCAAGACCTTCTGTGCCGTTCTCATTGTGACGAACACATGGAATATCGTCATGGGTATCTTCGATGTGGGGCAAAGCGTTGTGAACAGCAGCGCAGGCGTCATCATCGGGAATACCTCCATTGATATCAGCAGCGTTATCACGGATATGGAGGCGCAGCTTGAAGCCCTGGGCACGGGAGAATTGTTCGGGCTGTGGTTCCAGTCCCTTTTCGTGGGGCTTACCATGAACGCCCTTTCCATCTGTATCATGCTTGTCATTTACGGCCGCATGATTGAGGTGTATTTGACAACTTCCGTTGGACCGATCCCGCTTGCCACTATGACGAATCGGGATTGGAGCCATACAGGACAGAACTACTTGAAATCCCTGTTTGCATTGGCGTTCCAGGCATTTCTAATCATGGTGTGCGTGGGAATCTACTCTGTTTTGGTACAGAGTATCGCCACGGACGGAAATATCTCAGGCGCGATATGGGCCTGCATGGGCTACACGGTCTTGCTGTGCTTCGCCCTGTTCAAGACCGGCAGCCTCTCTAAGAGCCTGTTCGGAGCGCATTAAGGAGGCTTGATAAATTGGCGTATGTAACCATTCCAAAGGATTTGACGAAAGTAAAATCCAAAGTGCTGTTTGGACTTACCAAACGGCAGCTTATATGTTTCGGAGCGGCGGCACTCATCGGAGTACCGCTTTTCTTTTTGCTCAGACGCACGGCCAGCAACAGCGCCGCCGCGTTCTGCATGATTATCGTCATGCTCCCGTTCTTTCTGCTTGCCATGTATGAGCGGCACGGCCAACCCCTGGAAGTGGTGGCCGGGCAGGTCATCCGCTGTATGTTCCTGCGGACGAAAGAGCGGCCTTACCAGACAAACAATTTCTACGCAGCCCTGGAGCGGCAGGCCCAGGCGGAAAAGGAGGTGAAAGCCATTGTTCAGAAAGCGAAAGCCAGAGCCGCAGGCACGACAGGCGGCAAAACCTGCGGTAAAGCTGACCGCCGCAGAAAAGCGTGAGATCAGCCGTATCCTGGAAACCGCCAGAGGTGACGGCAAGGTACATTCCGCACAGGACACCTTACCGTTCCGCCAGATGTACCCGGACGGCCTGTGCAAGCTGGACGATCACACCTGGTCGAAGTGTATCGAGTTCGAGGATGTGAATTATCAGCTTGCGAAACCTGACGATCAGACGGCGATCTTTGAAGCCCTCTGCGATATGTATAACGCCCATGACGCTTCTATCGGGATGCAGCTCTCCCTTGTGAGCCGCCGCATGAACCGGGAGGATTTTGTGAAGCGTATCGAGATCGCAGCGCAGGGAGATCACTTCGACCATATCCGTGAGCTTTACACGCAAATGCTCCGCAAGCAGCTTGAACGGGGCAACAACGGTCTTATCAAGACAAAGTATCTGACCCTCACCATCGAGGCACGGGACAGCAAAACCGCACGGGCACGATTTTCCCGGATCGTCATGGACGCCCTCAACCATTTCAAGGTCATGGGCGCTCTGGCAAAGGAGCTTGGCGGCAAGGAGTGGCTGGAAATGCTCCACGGCATCCTGCACCCGGACGGGGAACGGTTTGCCTTTGAATGGAGCTGGCTTGCCCCTTCCGGCCTGTCGGTCCAGGATTTTATCGCACCTTCTTCCTTCCGCTTCGGTGAAGCACGGAAGTTCACGATGGCGGATAAATTCTGTGCCGTGTCCTTTCTGCAGATCAGCGCACCGGAAATGGATGACCGTATGCTCACCGAACTGCTGGATACGGACAGCGGGCTGCTTGTCAGCCTCCATATCCGCAGCATGGATCAGAACGAGGCGATCAAAACGGTCAAGCGGAAGATCACTGACATTGACAGTATGAAGATCGACGCGCAGAAAAAGGCGGTGCGGGAAGGTTTCGATATGGATATCATCCCCACTGACCTTGCCACCTACGCAGGCGAGGCAAAGAACATCCTCCGTGACCTGCAAAGCAGAAATGAGCGAATGTTCCTGATGACCTTCCTGGTGGTGAACTTTGCGGACAGCAAGCAAAAGCTGGAGAATGACCTTCTCCGTGCGGCAAGCGTGGCGCAGAAATATAACTGCTCCCTGGTGCGGCTGGACTTTCAGCAGGAGGACGGCTTCGTGTCGGCTCTGCCCCTAGGTGTCAACCGCATTAAGATACAGCGCGGGCTTACCACTTCGGCGGTGGCGGTGTTCGTTCCCTTCACCACGCAGGAGATTTTCCACGGCGGCGAAGCTCTCTACTACGGGCTCAATGCCACTTCCGGCAACATGATCCTTGCTGACCGCAAAAAGCTGAAAACACCCAACGGCATGATCTTAGGTACGCCCGGCAGCGGCAAGAGTTTTTCTGCAAAGCGTTCCATCGTGGGTGTGTTCCTGAACACAAAGGACGATATCCTGATCTGCGACCCGGAGGCGGAATATTTTCCGCTGGTGAACCGTCTGGAAGGACAGGTCATCAAAATCTCACCTACCAGCACGCAGTATGTGAATCCTATGGATATCAACCTCAATTATAGCGAGGACGATAACCCGCTGGCGCTGAAATCCGACTTTATCCTGTCATTCTGCGAACTGGCGGCAGGCGGACGGAACGGTCTGGAGCCGGTGGAGAAAACGGTCATTGACCGTGCTGTGCGGATCGTGTACCGCCCCTATATTGCAGACCCCCGCCCGGAGAATATGCCGCTGCTGGAAGATTTGTATGACGAGATCAAACGGCAGCCGGAGCCGGAGGCGCAGCGGATCGCGGCGGCACTGGAACTGTATGTGCATGGCAGCCTGAATGTTTTTAACCACCGTACCAACGTGGATATCAACAACCGCATTGTCTGCTTCGATATCAAGGAGCTGGGAAAGCAGCTCAAAAGCCTGGGTATGCTGGTGATCCAGGACCAGGTATGGAACCGTGTTTCCCAAAACCGGGATCAGGGTAAATCCACCTGGTACTTCGTGGACGAGTTCCACCTTCTTCTGCGCGGTGAAGTTGGTTCCTGGAGCGTGGAGATTTGGAAACGCTTTCGCAAATGGGGCGGTATCCCCACGGGGATCACGCAGAACATCAAGGACCTGCTTTCCTCCCCGGAGATTGAGAATATCTTTGAAAACAGCGATTTTGTGTACCTTCTGAACCAGGCCAGCGGAGACAGGAAAATCCTCTGCGAGCGCCTGAATATCTCCAACCAGCAGGCGGCGCATATCAGCAACGCAGGCCCCGGCGAGGGGCTGATCTTCTTCGGCAATGTGATCCTGCCTTTTGTGGATGACTTCCCGAAGGACAACGAGCTTTACAGCATTATGACAACAAAACTTGGTGAAACCGGGAAAGGAGAAAACGAACATGAATGATCCCCGCTATTTGCATACAGAAGAAAAACAGGAAGGTGAAACCTTCTTTGATGTGATGAACCGGCTGATCGCCAGAAACAAGGCGGTCACGGCGGATATGGAGGCGGTCCTTGCGGAGCTGGAAAGTGAGATCGAACCGTTCCGTGCGCCGAAGAACCATGAATAAACTGACCCATGTGAGCCTGTTTTCCGGCATTGGCGGTCTGGACCTGGCGGCGGAGGCTGCCGGGTTTGAAACCGTCTGCCAGTGTGAGTGGGCGGATTTTCCGCACTCCGTCCTCTCCGCACGATGGCCGGATGTTCCCAGGTTCCGGGATATTACTACTTTCACGAAGGAGGCGTTTTTTGAAAAAACAGGACTTGAAACAGTTACCGTTATCTCAGGCGGCTTTCCCTGTCAGCCCTTCTCCACCGCCGGAAAACGGAAGGGCTTTGCGGATGAACGCTACCTGTGGCCGGAAATGTGCCGCGTTATTACCGAGCTGCGGCCCCGTTGGGTGCTTGGGGAAAATGTTGCTGGCTTCATCAATATGGGGCTCGACAAAACGATCTTTGACCTGGCAAAAGCGGGATACGCTGTTCTCCCATTCGTATTTCCGGCTTGCGGCGTCGGCGCATGGCATGAGCGCCAGCGAACTTTTATCGTCGCGGCTGATGTTTCCCACACCCCTTGCCTCCGACAACAACACCGCCAGGGACGCGGCAAGCCTGGATGTGTTCCTGTCGGACAATGGGATATTCCGCAAGAGGAACCGAAACGGGGCGATCTGGAGCCTCAGCCTGTCGGCGGCGGTATTCTATCTGACCCCGGTGGCGTCGGACGGTTTCCGCTCGACCTTGAAGCCGTCGGCCTTCGATCCGGCGAAGAAGGACGGGAACCTGTCGGCGCAGATCATCTCCCAGGAGCGGCCGGTGTCCGAAACGGCGGCGCTGAATCCGGATTGGGTGGAATGGCTCATGGGCTTCCCGAAAGGATGGACGGACATATCCTCTGGGCCGCCGAGCCCGAAGGAATCCCCCGCATGACCGAGCGCATGGATGACCGGGCGCTGCGGCTGAAAACATTGGGAAATGCGGTCTGCCCGCCTCAGGCCTATCCCATTTTCCGCTATATCGCCATGATCGAAAATGGCACCTGCGGTGACTTCTGCCCCTATGGAAAGGAAGGTGACTGCCTATGAGGGAACTGAAAGCGACCGATAAGATCACGCAGAAAATGACCCGTGACGGTGCGGTATCTGAAAACCTTGCCACGGGCGAGGTGAAACATATCAGCAGCCGGGAGCCGGAAACGGAACTGTCCGCTTCTTCGGAAGAATCCGCTGGCGCTGCGGCTGACCTTGCCCTGCGTGCGGCGGAACACCATGAGAAGAAAAGCGCACGAAAGGCGGAAAAGGCTGACACCCAGGCGGTGCGGGATGGTTCTGCCGCAAGGCAGCGCCCGTCCTCCCGCCTGCAATTTACCGAGGAAGAACGTGCCGATCCCGCACTTGGAAAGTACATCGACCGTTCCGACCGTGCGGCGGACAGGCTGGACGCGGCAAAGGCCGCTATCCCCACAAAGAAAGTTCTCCGTACCGAGCGTGTTTTTGACGAGACAGCCGGAAAAGGCAAAACGCAGCTTCACTTTGAAGAAGTGGAGAAACGCCCCAATGGACGCCTGCGGCACAATCCGCTTTCCCGGCCGGTCCATGAGATCGTCCATGCCGCCCATGCGAAGGTGCATGAGGTGGAACAGGAAAATGTGGGTGTAGAGGCCGGACACAAAGGCGAGGTGTTGACGGAACGCGGGTTTGCCTACGGAAAAGGCAAAGTCCGTGCAGCCGTCCACCATCACCGCACAAAGCCCTGGCGTGACGCAGCGAAGGCAGAGCAGGCTTCGGTCAAGGCAAACGCCGAGTACCTTTATCAAAAGGCACTGCATGATGATCCTGCATTGGCAGCTTCTAACCCGGTATCCCGCTTTCTGCAGAAACAGCGGATCAAGCGGAACTATGCAAAGGAGCTGCGGCAGGCAGAGAAAACCGCAAAGAACACAGCGGCTACGGCGAAAAGTGCGGCGCAGAAAGCAAAGGACGCCTTCAAGGAAACTTTCCTCTACATCAAGCACCATAGCCGGGCGGTGCTGTTGGTGATCGGCATTGGTGCCTGTATTGCCCTGCTGTTTGGTGGGATATCTTCCTGTTCCATGATGGCGGGCTCCGGCGTGGGCGGTGTATTCACTTCCTCTTATCTCTCCGAGGATGCGGATATGCTGGCTGCGGAGGCGGCCTACTGCGAACTGGAGCAGGAGCTTCAATATGAGCTGGACCACTATGAGGCTCTGCACCCCGGATATGACGAATACCGTTTTGATCTGGACGAGATCGAGCATGACCCTTATGTGCTGATCTCCATTCTCACGGCGTTCCATGAAGGGGTGTTCACCATCGACGAGGTTCAGGCGGAGCTGCAAATGCTCTTTGAAAAGCAGTACATCCTGACGCAGACCGTGGAGGTGGAGGTACGCTATCGGACGGAGACACGGACAGACAGCGAAGGAAACGACTATGACGTGGAAGTACCGTACAACTACTATATCTGCAAGGTGAAGCTGGAAAACTTCGACCTTTCCCATGTGCCGGTCTACATCATGGACGAAGAAACGCTTTCCCTGTATGCGGTCTATATGGCAACGCTGGGAAACCGGGAAGATTTGTTCCCCGGCTCCGGCTATGTAGATAAGTACACCAAACCGCCCACCACCTATGATATCCCGCCTTCCGCACTGGAAGATGAAACCTTTGCGGCGCTCATTACCGAGGCGGAGAAGTACATCGGCTATCCCTATGTCTGGGGCGGCAGCAATCCGAACACTTCTTTTGATTGCTCCGGCTTCGTATCCTGGGCACTGACGCAAAGCGGCGTCTGCAATACGGGCAGGCTGGGAGCCCAGGGGCTCTACAATATTTCCACCCCGGTATCCTCTGCCAACGCAAGACCCGGCGACCTGATCTTTTTCGTCGGCACTTACGATACACCGGGCGTTTCCCATGTGGGTATCTATGTGGGCGGCGGAAAAATGCTGCATTGCGGCGACCCCATCCAGTATGCAGATATCAACACAAGCTACTGGCAATCCCACTTTTACGCTTTCGGGCGACCGCCCTACAACTAAAAAACGATATGGAGGTAATTTGATTTATGGCAACGACACAGAAGATCCGCAATGACATTGCGAAAACCAAAGAAAAGATCGCGGAGCAGCAGAAACGCCTTCGTGCGCTGGAGGCCCAGCTTGCGGAGGAAGAAAATCTGGAAATCGTCCGCATGGTGAAAGCCGTGAAGATGGACAACAAGGAGCTGACCGCTTTCCTGAAAGCCTATGCCAGCGGTATGATCTCCCTGCCGGAAGGTATGCTGCAGGAGACCAGCACCGAGCATGAGGAAACGGAGGGATACGAGGATGAAGCATAACTTTATGACAAAAATGGTATCGGCTCTTTTGGCGGTGGTGCTCAGCACTGCCGCTTTTTCTGTCACCGCCTTTGCCAGCGGCGGCGAGGAAAGCACGGAGTCCGTGGCTGAACAGGAAACAGCCGAGGAAGTTTCTGATTTGCTTTCCGCTCTGGCAGGCAGCCAGGTCACGGTATCCGTCACCGAGGACGGTATCCAGTTGACCGTGGACGGCAGCGCGACGGTGAAGATCGTTGACAACTCCAAGGGCTTCATCGACACCCGGAACCACTGGGCCGAGGACGAGATCGACTTTGTGAGTGCGCGCGGATTGGTGAACGGCATGAGCGCCACGATCTACGCGCCCAACGCCTCCACCACCCGTGCCCAGCTTTGGACGATCCTTGCGCGGCAGAACGGCGCGGACTTGACCGGCGGTAACACTTGGTACGAAAAGGCACAGAACTGGGCCAAGGACAAGGGCGTTTCCGACGGTGCGAACCCCAACGCCGCCATCAACCGCGCCCAGATGGTCACCATGCTGTGGCGGGCCGTGGGCCAGCCCACGGCGGGCGGTACGGCGAACTTCACCGATGTTCCCACTGACAGCTATTACGCGCAGGCCGTGGCTTGGGCCGTGGAGAACGGCATTACCACCGGCGTGGGTAACGGTCATTTCGACCCCACCGGTACCTGCACCCGCGCGCAGATCGCCGCGTTCCTGGCACGCTCCATGAAGTGACGCAAAAAAACAGCTCCGGTCCCTTTCGTAGGGAACCGGGGCTGTTTGGCGTGAACTGCTGCTGTTTCAGAAAAACGGGCAAATTTT
>OIAM01000549.1_pt1 | contig 9899 bp, 7 predicted proteins | sample 1580771 | NCBI WGS metagenome assembly OIAM01 (sample SAMEA3882538, study PRJEB24775) | human gut metagenome | biome: human-associated habitat; feature: intestine environment; material: feces | place: Netherlands | collected 2009/2010
CATAGTTGGCCGCTGTCTTTACTCCCGCCGAGACAGCGGCCAACTATGCTGCCGCCGGTGTCCTCAAGACCCGGCAGCCCTTTTTGAAGCTACTGCTTTTGGGCATTGCCGCCGGAGCGCTGATCGGTTTTCCGGTCTGCGTCACCAACATGGCTACCTATGCCATCACCAACGCCAGCGAGGTCCGTATCATCGCCGGCGTCCTATTTGCCTTCGGCCTGGGCATCGTGGTGCTCACCGGTGCCGAGCTGTTTACCGGCAATTCGCTTATGGTCTGCGCACTCAAGAGCAAAAAGATCACCCTGGTCCAGATGCTCAAGGCTTGGGTCGTCGTATGGGTCGGTAACTTTGTCGGTGCCCTGTTCATCGTCTTTTTGGTGTACATGGCCGGCATTTACAAGCTCAACGGCGAGGCGGTCGCCAATTCCATGGTGAGCGTCGCCGCCGGCAAGGTGACGGTCGACTGGGTGACGATCTTCTTCCGCGGCATCCTGTGCAACATCTTTGTGTGCCTGGCCGTGTGGATCGGTACCGCCGGCAAGACCGTGGTCGATAAGGTTGTGGGCATTCTGCTGCCCATCGCCGCCTTTGTGGCCTGCGGTTTTGAGCACTGCGTTGCCAATATGTACTTTTTGCCCATGGGTGCCGTGATGCACGCGTGCGGCTATGGTGCCGACGTCGCCGGCGCCGATGCGCTCAACGCTGCGGGCATTGCGTTTAACCTGTCCGCCGCCACGCTGGGCAACATCGTGGGCGGCGCGGTTCTGGTCGCGCTCGGCTACTGGTTTATCTACGCCAAGAAGTCCGAGGCGTAATAAGCCGGAATGACGTACGGGCCTCCCGAGGGGCGTTTGCCTTTTGGGAGGCTCTTCGTGTCTTGCTGCGGTAGATGCTGCGGGCTTTGCGTCGCGGCAGCTGGCGGCAGAGCTGTGGTGCGGTGGGGCCTGAACCCCTGAGCTGGAAGGAATAATCGAGATGGCATCGAGAACTATGCATGACGGTCGCTTCGTGGTGACGACATGCGGGGGATGCTATGCCGATTGCGCCTTTGCGGCCCATGTTGAGGATGGGCGTGTGGTGGCCGAGTTGCCGGTGCCGGGGCATCCGTGCGCGGCGCGTGCCCTGTGCGCCCGCGGACGGCATCGCCTGGCAATGCCGTTTGACGAGCGTGACCGCATTGTGCACCCCATGCGACGCCGCCGAGATGGCTCGGGGTTTGATGCGATTACCTGGGACGAGGCGTTCGCGCAGATTGCCGAGCGTCTTTTGGGGATTGTTGACGAGTGCGGGCCTCGTGCACTGGGCATGACGCTCGGCGTGCCCTCGTTCGACCGCTACTGGGCGTATCGCTTTATGCATGCGCTGGGCTCGCCCAACGTGTACGGTGCCGACGGTGCCTGCGAGGTAAGCCGACTTACCGGTTGGGAGCACAGCCTGGGTTATAGTCCCGCCTCCGACCTGTCGCATACCGACTGCATCATGTACCTGGGGCGTTCCATTGTCGATTCGTCGACGATGGGGGCCGTTGACGCGCTCAACGATGCGCGCCGGCGCGGGGCGAAGATCATCGTGGTTGACCCCCGGCGCAGCGGCTCGGCCGCGCTTGCCGATCGCTGGCTCCGCGTACGCCCGGGCTGCGACTTGGCGCTGCTGTTGGGTATTGTCCACGTCTTGATTGCCGAGGGCCTGTACGATCACGAGTTCGTGGACCGCTACACCACAGGCTTTGACGAGCTGGCACAGGCGGCCAGTGCTTGGACGCCCGAGTGGGCCGAGTCGATGTGCGACGTGCCAGCCGCAGAGATTGTCGCCACGGCGCGCGATCTCGCTGGCGCCGCGCCTGCCGCCGTGGTGGATGCGGGCTTTCATGGCGGCATCGGAATCGCGTATGCCAATAGCACCCAGACCGCGCGCGCTATTTGCTTGGTCGACGTGCTGCTGGGCTGCATCGGACACGCGGGCGGTGCCCTCAACCCGCCCACGCCGCTTGTGTTGGGCGACCTCGATCCCGCACGCTTTGCGACGCCGCCGGTGCCGCGCGGGCCCAAGCTGGGGTCCGAGCGCTATCCGCTGGTCGATCCGGTGCGCGGCCTGTGCACGACTATCGGTCAGTCGATTCTTGCCGGCGATTTGCGTGGGCTCATCGTCTATGCCAGTAACCCCGGTGCGGGCTATGGCAATGCACGGGCTTGGTTGAGTATTTTGCAGCAGCTCGACTTGCTCGTGACGATTGATATTCGCTGGTCCGAGACGGCGCGCGCTTCCGACTTCGTGCTGCCCGACGTGACGTATCTGGAGGCTGACCGCGGCGTGGGAACGCTGGTGGGCGCCAACGATGCGCGCGTGTTCTACCGCAACGCCGTGCTGCCTGTGCAGCATGATGACACACGTCCCGGTCGGGAGATTTTTGCCGGTCTGGCGCAGGCGTGTGGCGTGGGCGAGTACTTCGACTTTACGTCCGACGATCTGGCCGCTGCTCAGGTGGCTCCGTTTGGGATTGATCTGGACGAGCTCAAGGAGCGCGGCTGGGCCGACACGGGCGTTGCGCAGCCGTCGCGTACGGGCGAGCCGGTGATTCCCTTGAACGGCGGCAGGATCGCGCTGGCAAGCGACGTATGGGAACGAGCCGGTCTGGGTCGCGTGCCCAACTGGATCGCGCCCATGGTGGAGCCCGGCCCGGGGATGTTTCGTCTCATTAGCGGCAACCGTCCCTTTGAGTCGCATACCTCGCGCAGGCTCGCGGCGGCAGGTGCCGCCGAGGCTGGATCGGACCTGGATGCCGTGCAGATGAATGCCGATGCTGCTGCTCACATGGGCATCGCCGACGGCGAGGTCGTCGAACTCGTGAGCGATATGGGCCGCGACCGCGTGCGCGTGGAGACGACGCCGTATCTGCATCCGGCGTGCATCTTCACCTCGGCCGCTCCCGGCGGGCGTTCGTTTGGCGCCGATGCCGGTGGCGCTCAAGCCTTGGGCGTGGGTCCGCTCGACCATACGCCGTTGCGTTGGGACCCGTTGACGGGCGCTGCGCTCACCCAGGAAAACGCCGTTCGCGTGGAAAAGATTGTCGCGCGCGGGGATAATGACGAGTAATTGACTCAGCTGATGTATTCGACTGATCCACGTTTCTTTTGAAAGGCTGCACATGAGCGATAGCCAGAACATGTCCGATGAGGTGCGCGCCCGCCTGCGCGCCATTCCTTCCGTCAACGAGCTGCTTGCCGAGTGGCCGGTGGTGAAGGCGGCGGGGGAGACCTGCGACGCGGTGGTCCATGCTGCCGTGACGGCCGAGCTCGACGAGGAGCGCGCCGCGATTCGTGCCGGTGCCGTCCCGCGTTCCAAGCGCGAGCTGGCCTCGGCCATCGAGTGGCGTGCGCATCGCTCCGCGCTGCCGAGCCTGCGCCCAGCGGTTAATGCCACGGGTGTGGTTATCCATACCAACTTGGGTCGCGCCCCGCTCGCGGAATCGGCCGCCAAGGCCGTGGCCGAGGTCGCGCGCGGGTATAGCACGCTCGAGTACAGCGTGGACACCTGCTCGCGCGGGTCGCGCAAGGAGCACGCCGCGCAGCTGATTCGCTCGCTCACCGGTGCCGAGGACGCGCTCGTGGTCAACAACAACGCCGCTGCGGTGCTGCTGGTGCTGGCGACCCATGCCGCAGGCAAAGAGGTTATCGTGAGCCGCGGCGAGCTTGTCGAGATTGGCGGCAGCTTCCGCATCCCCGACGTCATGGCGGCCTCGGGCGCCAAACTCGTCGAGGTCGGCGCCACCAACCGCACGCATCTGGGCGACTACGAGCGCGCCATCACGCCCGAAACGGCCATGATCCTGAAGGTTCATCCTTCTAACTATCGCATCGAGGGCTTTCACGAGGAAGTGAGCTCAAGGGAGCTCGCCGCTCTGGCCCACAAACATGGTCTGCTGTTCTACGAGGACCAGGGGTCGGGCGCGTTGTTGCCCGACGACATCTTGGTGCGCGGCGGCGAAGAAACCACGCCGGCTTCGGTTGCGGCGGGGCTCGATTTGGTGTCGTGCTCGGGCGATAAACTGCTCGGTGCAGCACAGGCGGGCATTATCATGGGCCGTCGTGACCTGGTCCAGGCCTGTGGGTCACATCCGCTTATGCGTGCTCTGCGCCCGGGTAAGCTCGCACTGGCGGCGCTCGAGGCCACACTGCGCATTTACATGGATGGGGCGGATGTGGCCCATCGCGAGGTGCCGATGCTCAACATGCTCACGCTTCCGCAGACACATCTGGAGCGTCGTGCACGCAAGCTGCGCGAGCTGATGGTGGCGGGCCTCGATAAGGCTGGCTGCCCGTGTGCCGTGCAGCTGGAAATCGTCGAGGAGTCGTCGACTCCCGGCGGCGGCTCGCTGCCTACCGTCGAGCTGCCCACCATGTGCGTTGCCGTGCGTCTTGTCGATGAGCGTCTTTCCGTTGACGCGCTCAAGCGCTCGCTCGTTCAAGATTTCGACACGCCGGTCGTCACGCGAGCCTCGCACGATCGTGTCCTGTTTGACGTGCGTACGCTCGTGGGCGATCGCGATATCGAGACGGCGGCAACGACGCTCGTCGCGTGCGTTAAGAAGGCGATTGCTCGATGAGTGAGGTTAAAGCGCTGGTGGAGTGTCCCGTTATCGTTGGCACGGCGGGCCACGTCGACCACGGTAAGTCGGCGCTGATCGAGGCACTGACCGGCAAGAATCCCGACCGTCTGGAGGTTGAGCGCCGTCGCGGTATGACCGTGGAGCTGGGTTTTGGCGAGCTGGCACTGCCGAGCGGCAAGATCGTCGGCCTGGTCGATGTGCCGGGGCATGCCCATTACCTGCGCGCCATGGTACAGGGTGCGACGGGCATCGACGTTGCCGTGCTGGTGGTTTCGGCCGTCGAGGGCGTAATGCCGCAGACCCGCGAGCACGTGCATGTGCTGGAGCTGTTGGGCGTTACGCATATGGTGGTCGCGCTGACGATGTGCGACCTGGCCGACGCCGAGATGACCGAGCTTGCCGAGCTCGATGTCGATGACTTTTTGTCGGGTACCGTGTTTGCGGGCGCGCCGATCGTGCCCGTGTCGTCCAAGACGGGCGAGGGGATCGACGGGCTGCTTGCGGTGCTCGACGAGCAGGTGGGTGTTTGCTGGGATGCCTGTCGCGACCGTGCCGAGCGGAGCGATGCCGCGCCTCGCCTGCCTATCGACCGCTGCTTTACGATCAAGGGCGTCGGCACCGTCGTGACGGGAACGCTGCACGATGCACCGGTTGCGGTGGGCGACGAGCTGATGGCCTTGCCGTCGCGTACGGTCTGTCGCGTGCGCGGGATTCAGGTGCATGGCGATACGCCGCGCGCGCTGCCTGGTCAGCGTGTGGCGCTCAACCTGGTTGGTGACGGTGTCGCGGCGCTTGACCGTGGCGAGATGCTGGGCGTGGCGGACCGCTTTGGTCAGACGTTGCGCTTTATGATGACGTTCACCTACCTGGGCCGCGAGGGCGCCAAGCCGCGCGTGCTCGAGTCGGGCGCGCGTGTGCATGTGATGGCCGGCACGGCCGAGGTCGTCGGTCGCATCATGCTCATGGAGGGCGAGGCCCCTATGGCGGTGGGCGAGACCCGTACCGTACAGGTGCGCTTGGAGGAGCCGCTGCCGCTGCGAGCCGGAGACCATGCCGTGGTGTTGTCGTATTCGCCCGTTATGCTCATTGGCGGTGGGCGCGTGCTGCTATCGCGCTGCCGTCGCTCGCGCGAGCTTGCCGAAGGGGAGCGTGCGCTGTATGCGGCGCTCGAGTCCGGCGATATCGCGGGCGGTGTGGGCGCTTGGCTGGCGTTGCAGACGCTGCCAGTTACGGCGGTTGATGTTGCCGAGGCTTTGGATCTTGGTGTCGGCGAGGCCGATGCCGCACTGCGCGGGTTGGTGGCGCAGGGCTCCGTTCGCAAGCTTGCCGTGGGTGATGCGGACCTCTTGGCGGACACCGTGGTGCTCGACGCCGCGATGGATGCACTGGCGACGACCCTGTCAGCCATGCATGCGGCGTCTCCCAAGGAGACGGGCTTTACGCCCGGCGCCGTTGCCCATGCTGCGTGGCCTGCCGCTGATGAAGGCGTTGCCGCGGCTCTGATTGCCGAGGGCTGCTCGCGCGGCGTGTGCGCCGCCGAGGGCGCCGAGGTATTCGATCCGCATTCGGCCGCCGCGGCGGCACGCGTGGTGCGAGAGGCTTGCGAGCGCATCGTCGCGCTGCTTGACGAGGCTGGCCTGGACGCACCGGCGCTTCCCGAGGTGGGCGAACAGCTGCAGCTCGGCCGCGACACCATGACGCGTGCCCTGCGCGAGCTTTCGCTCAACCGCTCGATCGTTAAGGTCGAGCGCGACGTTGCCCTGTCCGCTGCCGCCGAGGCCCATGCGCGCGAGCTTGTTGCCGCTGCCATTGAGACAGCCGGTGGCGCTGCGACCACGAGCGTGCTGCGCGAGGCCCTGGGCGTGTCGCGCAAACGTGCCATCAGCATCTTGGAGCACCTGGATGCCGTGCGCTTTACGGTTCTCGACAAGGATGCCGGCGGCCTGCGCTCCCTGCGCTAGGCCGGTCACCTGCCCCCGTCTCCTCTGTTGCGGTGAAATAGTTCCTAGTTGGGGGCTTTGGCAGCAAAAACAGGAACTATTTCACCGCAACTTCTTGTTCGTCTTTTTGGGATGGAGCCGTTTCGGTTTGGTAAAATACCGCCGCACTTGGGAACGGATGGGCTCCGGTGGGCTCCGCGGTCCTCAAAACCGTTGCGAGGCGTGCAAAACGTCTTGGATGTGTTCGATTCACATACGTTCCCGCCATACGCTACCAGCGCTTTTGTGCTCGCGGTCTTGCTGCGTGCCGCAAAGGCGCTGTTTTGTTTTTGCACGAGCTTTTCGTAGCGCTGCTATTTCGGTGGCTGTATTTAGCTTCGTGCACCGGGTTTCGAGCATGCCGATGGAGGTGTTTTGCCGTATGACTACCGTAAGACGTGCCGATCTTTCTTGTGTCGTCCAAGCGGGCGGGCTGTCCTCGCGCATGGGCTGCGATAAGGCTCGCATGGCGTTTTGCGGCGAGCCGCTCATCGAACGCGTGCTGGGTCGGCTGGCGCCAGTTGCCGGCGAGTTGGTCGTGACGACTTCGCGTCCCAGCGAGCTTGTCTACCTTGAGGAGCGCGCGTTTGGCGGCCTGGTGCCGCGAATAGTGTCGGACCTTGAGGGGCCGGCGGGCGCCATGCGCGGCATCGCGAGCTCGCTGGCTGCGGCTCGGCTACCGCTCGTGGCCATCGTCGCCTGCGACATGCCGTTTGTCTCGCCGAAACTCATCGGCGCGCTTGCCGATCGTGTTGAGGCCGAGGCGCTCGACGTGTGCGTGCCGCGCGAGGAGCGGGGGATTGAGCCGCTTTGCGCCGTCTGGCGCCGTGACGCGTGTGCGCCGGTCGCCCATGAGCTGCTCGCCTGCGACCGCCAGCGCATTCGCTGCCTGATCAATCGCGTTCAGGCTGGTTATATGGATGAGCCGCAGGTCGTTAAGGCCGCGGGCTCGACGCTCTGCTTCGAGAACGTCAATACGCCCGAGGAGTTTGCGGCGGCCGAGTTACTCGCCTAGACGATTGGAGTTGCCATGTCTCACGATATTTGCCCCGACACGGGAGAGCCTTGCACTTGCGATGGTTCCGAGCCCTGTACCTGCTGCTGCGGTGGCTGTGGACATACTGCGGAAGAGGAAGCGGCCGCCGCGGCGTATCGTGAGGCACACCGCGAAGGCCCGTCCGGTGATGCTCTCGACCACGAACGCAAGATCATCGTGTCGTTCGACAGCACTTTCGATGTGATGGAATGCGAGCAGCTGTGCCTTGCCGCCGGTGTGCCCGGGCGCATCATGCCGCTGCCTGGCTCCATCACCGCCGGCTGCGGACTGTGCTGGGCCATGCCGTTCTCGGGCGATGCACTCGCCGCCTTCCGCGCTGCCACCGAAGGCCGCGTAACCCCCGCCGACTACCATCAGCTCGTCCTTTAACCCCCACACCACCACAAAGGTGCCCCAATGTGGTTTGGAACATGTGGACGAAACAGGTTTGAAACACAGGTTTTGCACGTCAGGCACTCAAAAACGCTTCTACCTGCATCGTAATCAAAACGAAACATCTGCTCGTCGGCTTATGCGAAACTTTGCTGCAACAGTGCGATATTATTCATACTCGATAAAGCTCGCGGCGCATGGGGCGCCTCGAACGACACTTTTCTTTTCCATCAATTGGAGGAAGCATGAGCTACACGCAGAAAGTTCTCGACGAGCTCAAGGCCCGCTATCCCGAGCAGCCTGAGTTCATCCAGGCCGCGACCGAGATCCTCGGTACCATCCAGCCGGCGCTCGACGCCCATCCCGAGTTCGAGGAGGCCGCCCTGCTTGAGCGCCTCGTCGAGCCCGAGCGCATCGTCATGTTCCGTGTCCCCTGGGTCGACGACCAGGGCAAGGTCCAGGTCAATCGCGGCTACCGCGTCGAGTTCAACTCTGCCATTGGACCCTACAAGGGCGGCCTGCGCTTTAACCCGACGGTCACCCTGGGCATGCTCAAGTTCCTGGGCCTGGAGCAGATCCTCAAGAACAGCCTGACCACTCTTCCCATGGGCGGCGGCAAGGGCGGCTCCGACTTTGACCCCAAGGGCAAGTCCAACAACGAGATCATGCACTTCTGCCAGTCCTTCATGACCGAGCTCTATCGCCACATCGGCCCCAACACCGACGTTCCCGCCGGCGACCTGGGCGTTGGCGGCCGCGAGGTTGCCTACCTGTTCGGTCAGTACAAGCGCTTGACCAACGAGTGGACCGGCGTCCTCACCGGCAAGGGCCTCTCCTTTGGCGGCTCGCTCGCCCGTACCGAGGCCACCGGCTACGGCCTGGCCTACTTTGTGGACGAGTTCCTCAAGAGCCGCGGCGACTCCTTCGAGGGCAAGAACGTCGTCGTTCACGGCTCCGGCAACGTCGCCATCTACGCCGTCCAGAAGGTCTCCCAGCTCGGCGGCAAGGTGCTCGCCTGCTCCGATACCCACGGCTGGGTCGAGGATCCCGACGGCATCGACTACACCGTGCTCGAGCACGTCTACAACAAGAAGCGCTCCGGCCACGACAAGGGCGTCACGCTCGCTATGTACGTTGACGAGAAGCCCAACGCCGTGTGGCACGAGGGCGACGGCCGTGGCGTTTGGCAGCTGCCCTGCGACATCGCGCTGCCCTGCGCTCGCGAGAACACGCTGCTGCTCGAGGATGCCCAGGCGCTCGTCGCCAACGGCTGCAAGGTGGTCGGCGAGGGCGCGAACATGCCCACGACCATCGAGGCCACGACCTACTTCCAGGAGAACGGCGTCGCCTTTATGCCTGGTAAGGCTGCCAACGCCGGCGGCGTGCTCGTGTCCGGTCTGGAGATGAGCCAGAATGCTGAGCACCTGTCCTGGACCTTCGAGGAGGTCGACGGCAAGCTCGAGCAGCTCATGCGCGGCATGTTCCACAACGTGGACGACACCGCCAAGGAGTATGGCCAGGAGGGCAACTTTGTCATGGGCGCCAACATCGCCGGCTTCCTGAAGGTCGCTGACGCCATGCTCGCTCAGGGCGTCTGCTAAATCTTCGCTCGAAATAGCATGTGATGAGGCTCCCAGCCATTCCGGCTGGGAGCCTTTTCTATTCCGGAGGACTCCTCATAACTTGCGGTGATATACGGACTGTTTTGCGTTCCAGAACGGCTAATCAGTCCGTATATCACCGCAAGTTATGTATGGGCGGGTGGATTTTGTCCTAAAACGGTGTGCGACCCCTCGTTTGGTACACTTAAAGGTACTGGACAAGTGAAGAGATGGGGGAGAACGTGCTCAAGTTCGGTACCTACGTCCGTGTTGGAAACGCGGCC
>OIAM01000561.1_pt1 | contig 9685 bp, 9 predicted proteins | sample 1580771 | NCBI WGS metagenome assembly OIAM01 (sample SAMEA3882538, study PRJEB24775) | human gut metagenome | biome: human-associated habitat; feature: intestine environment; material: feces | place: Netherlands | collected 2009/2010
CTGCAAATCCTCTCTAATAGCGTGGGCGGCACTCACGCGAGCACCGCCCCATGGTTACTCAGTCTTCGACGAATCGTCGGTCGAACTCTTGGTGACGCCCTTCAGACTCACGTTATAGGGTACGTCCTTGGGCATGGGGTTGACGGTGATGTCGGCATCCTTCTTGTACTGCTCCAGCCACTCGCTGTACGCGGTGCTGGCCGCTTGCGTCTTCACCACGTTGGAGACGTACTTTTTGATGTCCTTGGGCACCTGGTTGATGTCATCAACCTGATTATCGACATGGAAGTAGTCGGTGCACTTGATGATGTGGTAGCCATAGGTCGACTCGACGACTTCGCTCACGTCGCCCTTGTTGAGTCCCTCGAGCGCCGTCTGGTAGCTGTCGACGAAAGTGGTGAGCTTATCCCAGCCCACATCGCCCTTCTTCTCCTTGGAACCGGTGTCCTCGGAGTACTGCTCAACGGCGTCCTCAAAGCTCAGCTCACCGGAGTTGATCTTGTCCAGGCACTCCTGCGCCTTGGCCTTGGCGGCAGCCTTGTCCTCGTCGGAAGCGTCAGAATCAACCTTGATCAGGATGTTCGACGAGCGGCGGGCGTCGTTGTAGCTGGACAGGTTTTCGTTGATGTAATCGACAATCTCGCTGTCCTTGGGCTTGCTCGTGGGCGCGACGGCATCCTTGAGTTTCTGCTGCGCCAGACTCTCCTTGAGTGAGTCCTTGTAGGTGTCCTCGGTATAGCCGTAGGTCTTGAGGGTCTTCTTAAAGGCCTTGGCGCCGCCCGCGCTCTTGCACGCGTCCTTCCAAGCCTTCTCGACCTCCTCGTCCGACACCGTCACGCCGTTCTCCTTCTGTGCCTGTTGAAGCAGAATCTGCTGCGTGTAGGAGTCGATGAGTTGCTTGCGGTACTTCTTGGGCGTGAGGTCGTTGTCAACCAGATACTGCGCCCAATCCTTATCCTTGGTGTAGCCGTAGGACGTGCGCATGCTCATGATCTGCTTGGTCACGGTGTCCTCGGTGAGGTTGGTGCCGTTGATAGTTGCAGCAACACCGCCGGTCAGCTTGTAGCCCGAGGTGTCCTCGGCCTGCGACATAAGGCCGGAGCACGCCATCGCCGAGACGGAAAGCAGCATCGCCAGCACGCCGATGACCACCAGGACGATCTTGACGGTCTTAGACACGTACGTCTTGCGCTGCTTCTTGCGAGAGCTGGAGGCAGCGCGAGCCTGCTGCTCGGGCGTCGGCTCGGGCGCAGGGTTCTTTTTCTTATTTGCCATAGTTGGCCTTTCGCATAACGAATCGAACAAACGCCATTGTGTCACAACGCGGCCCCCGCGGCACGCTTGGTGCATTGGGGACAGGTTAATCTGCACCATTTTGGTGCAAAGGGGGCTGTTCTGGCTGTCGGCAGTTAGGGACATTCCTTTTCTGCCGGCAGTTAGGAACAATCCCCAAGTGCCGGCCCTAAAAGTGGCGACGGATGGCGTCGACCATGCCCTGGCATATGGTCTGGCCGAGCACATCGGCTGCGGCGTCGGCATCCATAAAGATATTCATAAGCGATTGCAGGGCCTCGACCTGGCCGCCCGGCTCGGCGATGCCCAGATTGATGATGATCTGCGCCGGCACGGGGGCACCCATGCCCGCCATTGCGCTGAACACCACGGGCGCCGCGGGCTTTACCACCGCGATATAGGGCTTAGCCACAAATCCGGGATCGGTGTGCGGGATGGCGATGTTGGCCGCCGGCATGGCAAGACCCGTGGGATAGGCGTCCTCGCGCGTGCGGACGGCATCGAGCCAACCGGGCGCAATGTAGCCGCGAGGTGCAAGCTCGTCCTCGAGCCGCGCAAACACCTCATCCGGCGTCGCGCACTCCCAATCAAAAAACACCAGCTCAGGCGTAAACAATGCTTCGTTATCCGCCATGGGCCCACCTCTCTCACCTTGTCACCCGCGACGTTCTTTAACGACTAGTCATTGAAGAGCGTCGCAGGTGATTACCTAAAACAAAGGATGGCCACTTGCGCCTTGGCGCCAATGACCACCCTGACTACTCGGCTAAATTGTACTGTGCGCCACTAGCCGCGCGGCGCATCAATTGCGACCTTGCCGCTCTCCAACACGTGGACGCGGCCGTCGGCGAGCATCTGCACGACCTCGGGATACAGCACGTGCTCAATCGCGTGGATGTGCTCCTCGAGCGTATCGACATCCCAGCCTTCCTCAACGGCCAGCGCGCGCTGGGCGATGATGGGGCCGTTGTCGTAGATCTCGTTGGCAAAATGCACGGTCACACCGGTTACCTTGACGCCGCGCGCAAAGGCATCGTCGATCGCATGCGCGCCGGTAAAGCTCGGCAGCAGCGCCGGATGCAAGTTGACCACGCGGTTGGGAAACGCCGCCAGCAGCGGCGTATGCACCATGCGCATGTAGCCGGCCATGACCACATACTCGCAGCCGCGCTCGAGCAGCTCGTGCGCGATGATCTCGTCGGCGGCGATGGGGTCGGCATAGACATCCTTGGACAGCGTAAGCGTCTGGATACCCGCACGCTCGGCACGCTGCAGACCCTTGGCCGAAGGACGGCTCGACACCACGAGCTCAATCGAGGCATTGAGCTTATCCGCGGCGATCAGGTCGATCAGCGCCTGCAGATTGGTGCCGGAGCCGCTGATAAGCACACCGATCTTGAGCGGCTCAGCCGTATCGGTGCCAGTCGGGCGGGTATAGGGCACAAAGTCCAGGCCCTCGGCGGCAGCCATCTGCTCGTTAGCGCTCATCGGAGTACACGACCTTACCGGAACCCTCGACACACTCGCCCACGCGGAACGGCTTCTCGCCCAGCGCAACCAGGGCCTCGGTCACGGCAGCCTCGTCCTCGGGGGCGACGATCAGGCACAGGCCGACGCCCATGTTGAAGGTCTTGCATGCCTCGTTGGGCGCGAGCTCGGCCTGACGCGACACGTAGGTGATGACGGGCGGAACATCCCAGCCCATCTCGGCGCCGTTGCGGGTGACCACAGCGTCGACGTCGTCGGCAAGCGCGCGGTTGAGGTTCTCGGTAATACCGCCGCCGGTGATGTGGGCAATGGCATGAACGTTGGCGCCATTGCGCAGCAGCTCCAGAATCGGCTTGACGTAGATGCGCGTGGGGGCCAGCAGGGCGTCGGCCAGCGAAGCACCGCCGAGCTCCTCGAGCGGGCGGCTCAGCTCCTCGGCCTTAGCGGCGGCCTCGGGCGTGCCCGGCTTGATGCCGTCAACACCGATGACCTTACGCACGAGCGAGTAGCCGTTGGAATGCACGCCGGTGGAGGGCAGGCCCAGGATGACATCGCCGGGGCGGACGTTCGCGGGGTCGAGCATCTTGGGACGGTCGACGACGCCCACGGTAAATCCGGCAAGGTCGTAGTCGGCAGGAGCCATGACGCCGGGATGCTCGGCCATCTCGCCGCCCACGAGCGCGCAGCCCGCGAGCTTGCAGCCATCGGCCACGCCCTTGATGATCTTTGCCATGTGCTCGGCCTCAATGTGGCCGATGGCAACGTAGTCCAGGAAGAACAGCGGCTCGGCGCCCGAAGCCAAAATGTCGTTAACGCACATGGCGACCAGGTCCTGGCCCACCGTCTCGTGACGGTCCATGATCTGGGCGAGCACGAGCTTGGTGCCTACGCCGTCGGTACCGCTGATCAGGATCGGGTCTTCCATATCCTTAAGTGCGGCGGCCGAGAACAGGCCACCAAAGCCACCGATACCGCCGATGACCTCGGGGCGGTTGGTGTCCTTAACCATTTGCTTAATAGCGTCGACGGCGCGACCGCCCTCGGCGGTATCGACGCCGGCATCCTCATACGTCACATGCTTGCTGTTGCTCATCTGAGCCTTCCTCTCCCACTACCGTCTGCCGCCCGGGCGCCAAACGGTGCTCATAGTTGCGTTCATTTCGGCGCGCATTCTGGCAACGCGCGCCGCTCAATCAACAAAACAGCAGGTAAAACCTACCAAAATAAACCTGTCCCCAAATGGCAGGTTTTAAGCCTCGCCGTGCTTCTCTTCCCAGCTGCGGTCGTCGTATTTCTCGACCACGGCGTCATCGTCAAAGTGCAGCGGCTTATCCAGGTTGCGGGGCTTAAAGCCCTCCATGAACTTGTCGCGGCCAAAGCTCTCGGGAATCGCCACGGGATAACGGCCGGTAAAGCACGCATCGCAGTAGCCGCCCTTGGGCATGACCTTCAGCAGGCCCTCAACCGAAAGGAAGGCCAGCGAATCGGCGCCGATATACTCGCAGATCTCCTCGACCGTCTTGTTGGCGCTGATGAGCTGCGACTGCACGTCGGTATCGATACCGTAGAAGCACGGCCAGATGACCTCGGGCGAGTTGATGCGGATGTGAATCTCCTTGGCGCCGGCATTGCGTAGCATCTTGACGAGCTGCACCATGGTGGTGCCGCGTACGATGGAGTCGTCGATCACGACCAGGCGCTTGCCCTCGATGTTGTCACGCAGCGGGTTGAGCTTCATGCGCACGCCCATGGCGCGCAGCTCCTGCGTAGGCTCGATAAACGTACGGCCCACGTAGCGGTTCTTGATAAGACCCTCGCCAAAGGGAATACCGCTCTCGTGCGAATACCCCTCCGCGGGCGGCAGGCCGGAGTCGGGCACGCCGATGACCAGATCGGCCTCGACGGGCTCTTCGTGTGCCAGCTGACGACCCATGTCGTAACGACAGGCGTAGACGCTCTTGCCGTTCATGATGGAGTCGGGACGGGCGAAGTAGACCTGCTCAAAGATGCAGTTGGCGGGCTCTTCGGCTGCAGGCACGCCCTGCTCGGATACCAGACCCTCGGCGCTGATGCGCAAAATCTCACCGGGACGGACGTCGCGGACGTACTCGGCGCCCACGATATCGAGCGCGCAGGTCTCGGAGGCAACGACCCAGCCGCCGGCGCGCGTGACATGGGTGGTGGCGTCGACCGTCGCGGCGCCGTCCTGCGACGGCAGCTGCGAAACGGATGCGGCATCGGCCTGGTCCAGGCCCTCATCCACCAGCTTGCCCAGCACGAGCGGGCGAATGCCGTGCGGATCGCGGAATGCGTAGAGCGCCTGCTCGTTGATGAGCGTCATGGCGTAGCCGCCGCGCACGAGCTCCATGGTCTTGCGAATGCCCTCGCGCAGATGGCCAGTACGCTGAGTAAAGTAGCCGATGAGTTTGGTCGCGACCTCGGAATCCGAGTTGGAGAGGAACGGTACGCCCAGCTCGATCAGCTGGCGACGCAGCTCGTCGGTGTTGACGAGGGTGCCGTTGTGCGCGAGCGCGATAATGACGCTATTGATGGTAGAGAGGTGCGGCTGAGAGGCTTCCCAGCTCTTGGCGCCGGCGGTGCCGTAGCGCACATGACCCACGGCCAGCTGACCGGAGAGCGTCGACAAGTCGGCATTGGAGAACACGCGGTCGAGCAGGCCCAGATCCTTGCGGACCATAACCGTACCGCCGTCACCAACGGCGATTCCCGCCGATTCTTGGCCGCGATGCTGCAGTGCACGCAGGCCAAAGTACGTCAGTCGAGCCACGTCGCGATCGGGCGCCCAGACACCAAAAACGCCGCATTCCTCATGCAGCTGGTCAGAGTCCGGATCATACGTCGACATGGCGTTCACCTGTCCCGCGGCACGCTCGGCCGCGCGGATGGTTTCTTGAGACATGGCATCCCCTCAGAGCCTCGTATTTTGGCGTTACCCGCCTTATTATACGCACGGCGCGACGCGCTCCCCCGCGCATGAGCAGCGCTTTTTAAAAGCCCACCGAGCTTATTATCCGTTTTGCGACCAAACATTTTATTGGGTAGTCCACTCTCAGGGGCAACGGCCTCGAAGACTTCCCGTGCGCCGTGTCTCGCCCGCGCTAGGGGCTACATTGTTGCAATTGGGACGTTCGTCCTGTCTTTTAGCTGGTCGTCGGCGTATCCTTGTAGGCTACTACAAGACGAGAAAGGTAGCGTATGGATCGAAATCAACTCGACCCCAGTGTCCCCAGCACCACGGAGGCCAAGAAGATCCCCCTTATCATCAAGGTCTACGCAGTCCTGTGCACCCTATCTGGCGTGGGCACGCTCCCGTCAGTCGCCGTCTTTATGTGGCAGGTCATCACCGCACTCATTAACGGCAACGTCGCCGCTAAGCTCGGTGATAACACCCTAGTCGCGGTTGGCCTTATCGTCGCCGGCATTATGCTCTCGGCGGCAAGCGCGATCATCTTGATCGTCTTTGGCCTGGACCTCATCAAGGACCAGCGGCGCAATGCCGCCCGCCTGTCTTACGTCCTCATCGCATTTACCGTCGTGGAGCTTTTAGTTGACGTGATGCTCCAGGGCATCGGACCCTTCCTGCTGCGCCCCGCCGTCCAGCTTGTCATCCTCATTGCGCTGTCGGCCACCGTCGACCCCACGCTACGCCAGGAGCGCGAACTGCAGCGCCGTCTGCAAGAGATGCTCGACCGCGATGCCGCCGCCGAGGGGATGCTCGGCCGCGACGAAACCGGCGAGGGCTACATCAAGCTCAACTACTTCAACCTGTTCTGGGTATTCTTCGTCTGCAGCGTGTTAGGTCTCATTCTCGAGGAAGTCTGGCATATGGTCGTCGTCGATCCCGGCGTCTATCAGGACCGTGCCGGTATGCTATTTGGCCCCTTTAGCCCCATCTACGGATTTGGCGCGGTGCTCATGACCATGGCGCTCAACCGCTTCTATAAAAAGAATCCTCTGATCATTTTCCTGGTAAGTGCCCTGATCGGCGGCGCTTTCGAGGTGTTTGTAGGCTGGTTTATGCAGACCTCATTTGGCGTGGTGTCGTGGAGCTATTCACACATTAGGCTATTCGGCATGCCCGATCCCATCGCGGTATTGACCGGGGGACGCACATGCACGCCGTTTGCCTGCATGTGGGGCCTGGGTGGCCTCATCTGGATCAAGGTCTTGCTGCCGCGCCTGCTTAAGCTCATCAATATGATTCCATGGAAACGCCGCTACTCTGCTACCGTCATCCTGACCGCCGTCATGTTGATCGACGGCGTCATGACGTTGCAATCGCTCGACTATTGGTATCAGCGCGTCAACGGAACCGTTCGAAATATTCCCGTCGCACAGTTCTATGACAAGCATTTCGATAACGAATATATGGAGAACCGTTTTCAGAGTATGACCATGAGCCCCAAGGACGCCACACGCGTGTAGCAAACGCCAGAGCAAAATAGCTCCAACACATCAAAGCCCGCTGGCAGATCTACATGAACTGCCGGCGGGCTTTCGCTATAGACAGACTCGGATTGCCGACGAGGCCTTACGCCTCGCGCTCGACCTCACTCACGCATTCGTTCTTGATGGTGCCAACGAGCGCCTGCAGCGCATCGACCACGTGCGGGCGAATGTCCCCGCCGATGAGCACGAGCATGATGTCGTCACCTACGGCAAGTTCGCCGCTTGCCAGCCACACGCGCACATAGCCGATACCCGGCATCGCGCGCGTGGCCTCGATAGCAGCCTGCACCTTGCTGGCGTCGTAGCCAAACACCATGCCGCCCACCTTGTGGCCCGGCGCCACGCCATCGGTCTCGACACCGCGCGCCTCGGCCTTGGGCGTCGCGCGCACCACACCGTTATGTGTCAGATACATACCGCACGCAGGTGCCGACGAATCGGCCTTGGCCTCGCGCAGCCAAGCATCAACCGAAGGCATCGTTTTGCCATTCTCGAGCATCATTTCTCCCTTACCGTCGTCGAGTAGCCAATTTGGAACGGGGCTTTTTAGCTACTCTCGAACAACTTATTCCTCGACCGGCGTGAGCACCATGACAGCACGCGTGTTGCTCAGCGATAACGAACGACAGGTCACAAGCGTTACGACCTTGGTTGCCGAAGCGGCACGATCGCCCGCATCGCTCGCCACGGCAGAGGCACCGTCGAGCATCTCGGACAGGTAGTTCTTGAGCCCGTCGTCGCCCTCAAAATTGGGTGTGCGCGCCTTGGCATACGTGTCCTCGACAACTTTGGTCGCCAGTGGTCGCAGCTTATACGTAGCATCCCGTGTGATGTAATACACAAACTCAATGCTGTCGAACGTCGCCTGGTCGGTGGTGTCCGAAATCACATTGAACATCGATCCGTCGTTCATATGGTGGCCGTAAATCGTGGTCTGCTGGTCGACCATTCCCGGCGCGGTGTCATCACTATCCAAGAAAATGGCACCGGACGCGTTAGATGTACCGTCAAACAGCGTGTTGAGGTATTTGGAGTTGTTGTTGGCCTGCACCACGGGGTAGTTGATGTTGGTGCCGGGCGCGTAAATCCAACCCACAACCTCGGGATTTGTCTGGGCAAGCGCATTAAAGTCGATAATTGGCACGCCACTGGCGTCCTTGTCGCTCACATATTGTTTTTCGATCTTTTGGTACGACTCGCTCGCCTGCTTGTAACCAATCTGCGCATTGATAAAGATGGCAGCGGCGGCAACGATTAGGCCGATGCCAATAATGATGAGCAAGATGGGGATAACGGAGCGGCGCTTTTTGCGCGGCGGCTCGGTATAGCTCGACGGAGCAGCGCCCGACTGTTTCGTAGAACGCGATTCTTTCTTGGCCGTATCATACGACGAAGGGCGATATGCAGCCGGCGTATCCTGGCGATGATGGGACATCGGCGTTACGGGACGCGGCGCGCGCGGCTGCTGAGGAGAGGATGTCCGACCCTGCTGTGCTGCACGGGCAGCACCAGGCTTCGACGGATCGGGAATCTGAGAAGCCTTGAATCGTTTTCCCTGATAGTCGGACATGGCTCTCCTTATACTGCGGTGAAACGGCGGAACGCCTAGGCGTCGGCCATCTCCTGCTTCATCTTCTCGATAACCTTGCGGTACTCTGGGTCGCAAGCACCCAGAATCTGTGTGGCATAGATGGCGGCGTTCTTGGCGCCGTTCAGGGCCACGGTGGCCACCGGGATGCCGCTGGGCATCTGCACGGTGGCCAGCAGGGCATCCAGACCGTCCATGGCACCGCCCTTCATGGGGATGCCGATCACCGGCAGCGTAGTGTTGGCGGCAAAGGCACCGGCCAGATGGGCTGCCATGCCGGCCGCGCACAGGATGACGCCAAAGCCGTTGGCCTTTGCGCTCCTGGCAAACGCAGCCGCCTCGGCGGGCGTGCGGTGTGCCGACAGGATGTGTGCTTCAAAGGGGATGTCCAGCGCTTTGAGCTGGGCACAGGCCCCCTTGACCACCGGCCAATCACTGTCGGAACCCATGATCACAGCAACTTTACGAACCATAATCCAAACCCTCTCTTTCCACTTCTGACAAACAAAAAAGGCAGTGGTACACCTGCACCACAGCCTTTATTTTTGCGTATTCTGTTCCCATGCCTTGCACGAAGCTGCACGATGCCCCTGACATGCACGAATATTGTTTCGTTCCATGCGACCCGGCAGCGTCTTTTTCATGGATCTCTTCCTCCGCAGTTTCTGTGCTGACATTTCTGCAGGGTGCGGGGCCCGCTCTATGGGGTGACCGTCCCTGTGCTACATACAGTTTACGGCAAAATAACGGCTTTGCAAAGGGTGTTGCGGCAAATTCTCCCTTGTGTTTCCATGCGCCAAAAAACTTTCAAAAGTTTTGTGCAGTTTCGCCATCCTTTTTCTTTTT
>OIAM01000578.1_pt1 | contig 9370 bp, 6 predicted proteins | sample 1580771 | NCBI WGS metagenome assembly OIAM01 (sample SAMEA3882538, study PRJEB24775) | human gut metagenome | biome: human-associated habitat; feature: intestine environment; material: feces | place: Netherlands | collected 2009/2010
GGGGCCGTAGTCCTCGAAGCAGGAGGCGATGGCGGAGATGTCCAGCAGATAGTCGGGTTCGACGATGATAAGGCCCGGGATCAAGCGCTCATCCTCCCGATGGCAGTCGAGGATGTTGAGCGTCATGCCCTCCTGTAGAATGCGGGTGAGATAGGAAAAGTCGATGTAGTCGGGCGTGTGGCGGTAGTCGATTGTTACCAGCTCCTCGTCGCAGTCTTGGTTGACAACGGTGGCGTAGATGGTCTCGTCGTCGAACGACCGCACCACGCAGCGGAGGTAGGTGTAACTGCTGATGGGGTTGCCCTGGGCTGCTCTTCCCGTAGCGGGAATGCGCCCGACCAGCGAGGCTGGGACAGGAGTTTGGAATACGGCGGAGACAAACAACGCCAGTGCACGGCAGTCGTAGCCCAGGTCCTCTGGTGAGAGGGACTCGTCGCTATTGCTATGACGGCGCATTCGCTGGATGGCGAGCACGTCTTGTGCTGCCATGTGACGATCGCGGCAGAGATAGTCCACCTGCGAACTAAGGTTGCCGAAGGCATGTCGCGTATGGCGAAGACCCTCGTGACAACAAAGTACGAGGGTATCGTGCAGGATGTGGTTCGCCACGCCCTGCACTTCCGTTGCCAGGGCTTCCTCTATCCGTTGGTATAGGTCTTGCGCCGTAATATATTCCATGTGGCCTTCTATCGTCTCAACATTGCTTGACGGATCCCTATTGTCCTCCCAGTCGGTCGAAGAAGACAATGATGTCCTCCCAGGTCTTCAGTTCGTCGCTGCCGAAGCGCAGGGAAGTGCCGATGAAATCGGGCGTTTCGGACGAGGAGATGAGGTAGTCGCCATAGAGGAGCTGCAGGTTGTTGGCGAAGATGACGCGGTTCCAGGCTGGTGCACTGAAGACGCGCTCAATCCAAGCCTGCTGCGATGCCAGTTGGTCGGGGTGGCAGGTGGGAGCCGGTACGACGAAGTGTACGTTGTAGTGCTCCAGCAGTTGTTCGTAGGCTTTGTGGAGACTTGATTTCGGTTGGCCATAGGCGTCGGCCAGCGTGTCCCAGTGGATGAGCACGGTGGGGCGGTTGCGCCCGGTCTGTCGGTCATCGATCCGGCGGACGATGGGGATGATATAGTGGTAGATGGCCTTTTCCACCAGGCGGTGTTCGCCGTGGAAGTGGATGGCCTGTGGGTAGTGCTGGAGGAAGAGGTCGTAGGTGTGGACGATGGGGTCTTCGTCGCCGAAGAGGCCAAAGACGCGCTGCTGCTCTTCGGCGGTGACTTGCGAGAAGCAGTGCTCCGTCATCTCGCGATACTCCTTGACCAGCGCCTTGGTGACGATGATCTCCTGTACGCCGTCTTGACGAGGATTTTGAAATGTCTGCTTCCCCATCATCTGATGCTCGCTCATCGTAGCCCCCATCTCGAAGGCGGGATTGACGCAGATACGGTCGAAGCCGTAGAGCATCTCCGTGTACATGCCTCCCATGGACGTGCCAATGATCAGGTCGGGACGTTCGCTCTCCACAGTCTCCTTGAGCAGGGCCATTGCCTCTGCAGGATGGACGGGGAGGTCGGGTGCCAGGACCGTAGCACGGGGCATGAACTGCCGCAGCACGTCGGCAGTGTGGGTGGATCCTGCGGAGAGGAAGCCGTGGACATAGAGGATCTTTTTCCCTTCCATCAGGGAGGGGTAGCTTTTGGGAAGATATGAGTCCATAGTTGTTGAGGAAGTTAGGATAATGCTTTTTGTATGTCGTCGAGGGAGCCGGCCACGATGAAGTGGGAGCGCCAGCTTCCGCGCATGAGTCCGCGCTGCTGAAGGTCGTCAAGCAGGGTGATCAGCGCGTCCCAGCAACCATTGATATTAAAGAGGATGACGGGGCGCCCATGGTAGCCGATGGTCTTGGAGGCCGCCACGGTGAAGATCTCGTCGAGCGTGCCGATGCCACCGGGCAGGGCGATGAAGGCATCGGCCTGGTCCATGAGCAGCGACTTGCGGTCGGAAAGGTCGTCGCACGGTATTTCGACGTCGAGGTGACGGGAGCGTCGTCCGCCCTGCTCGACGATGGATGGGATTACACCGATCGTTCGCCCGCCCTGGCCTTTGACGGCACGGGCCACACACTCCATCAGTCCAGAATCACATCCGCCGAAGACAAGGGTGTGGCCTTCGCGGGCTATCCATTCACCCAACTGAGTCGTCAAACGGAAGTATTCCGGATCGATCTCGTCGTTGGCGGAGCAGAAAACAGCAATCTTCATAGATATCTATGTTTTGGTTTAACTGTGGCAAAAGTACTACTTTTCCCCGACATTCCTGCATGATTTGTCGGAAATGATGGGTGGAAAAGTCCTTTCGACTACGAAACGCCCTTCCATAGGGCGCACGAAGAAAGAAGCGGGGGAAACCTTTCTTGTGAATATCTTGTGAAAAAAAACGCAGTATTTACTTGAATGTGAAAAATTTTCCATACCTTTGCCCTTGGTTAAGGAGAACGAAACATCTCAATCATAATTTAAAAACCATGGATTTATTAAAGCAAATTGTTGCTCGCGCCCAATCCGACAAGCAGCGCATCGTGCTGCCGGAGGCCGAGGAGGAACGCACGTTGAAGGCTGCTGACCGTGCATTGCAGGACGGACTGGCCGACATTATCTTGATCGGCAATCCGGAGAACATCCGCAAGGAGGCCGAGGAGTGGGGACTGAAGAACATCGACAAGGCTACTATTGTCGATCCGAAGAACAATCCCCGCTGTGAGGAGTATGCCGAGAAGCTTGCCGAGCTGCGCAAGAAGAAGGGCATGACCATCGAGCAGGCCCGCAAGCTGGTGACGGAGAACAACCTCTATCTGGGCTGCATGATCATCAAGACCGAGGGGGCCGACGGCCAGATCTCGGGTGCGTTGTCAACCACGGGAGAGACTTTGCGTCCCGCCCTGCAGATCATCAAGTGTGCACCGGGCATCTCTTGCGTCAGTGGAGCCATGCTCCTGCTCACCCACGAGAAGGCAATGGGCAACGATGGTGTGATCGTGATGGGCGACGTCGCCGTTACGCCGAATCCTACCGCCGACCAGCTCGCGCAGATCGCTTTCACGACGGCGCAGACGGCACATAGCGTGGCGGGCATGACCGAACCGTATATCGCCATGCTGAGCTACTCCACGAAGGGCAGCGCCAAGGATGCCATCAACAAGGAGACGGGCAAGAGCGTCTATGTGATCGACAAGGTGAAGGACGCCGTGAGCATCGCCCACGAGAAGTATCCTGAACTCCATGTCGATGGTGAGCTCCAGGCCGACGCAGCTCTCGTGCCCGCCGTGGCTACGAAGAAGGCGCCGGGAAGCTCGGTGGCTGGCAAGGCCAACGTGCTCGTTGTGCCCAACCTCGAGGTGGGCAACATCGGCTACAAGCTCGTGCAGCGTCTGGGTGGTGCCGTGGCTATCGGCCCGATCCTCCAGGGTATCGCACGTCCGGTCAACGACCTCAGCCGTGGCTGCTCGGTAGATGACATCTACTATATGGTGGCCATCACCGCCTGCCAGGCGCAGGACGCCAAGAAGGCTTAAAGTACAAGAACGCAACGAACTAATCATTTAGCGAACATGAAAATATTGGTTCTCAACTGCGGTAGCAGTTCTATCAAGTACAAGTTCTACGACATGGACGGCGAGCGCGTCCTTGCCCAGGGTGGCGTAGAGCGTATCGGCCTCGACGAGGCTTTTATCAAGGTGAAGCTGGCCGATGGAAGCAAGAAGCAGATCATGGCCGACCTGCCGACCCATAAGGAGGGTGTGGCCCTGGTCTTCAAGTGTCTGCTCGATCCGGAGATCGGCGCCATCAAGGACCTCAACGAGATCGACGCTGTCGGCCACCGCGTGGTGCAGGGCGGCGACCTTTTCGAGAAGAGTTGCCTCGTCACGCCGGAGGTGGAGAAGGGCATTGAGAGCCTGATCGACCTCGCCCCGGTACACAACCTGGGCCACTTGCGCGGTATCCGTGCCGTCAACGCACTTATGCCGCACACGCCGCAGGTGACGGTCTTCGACAATGCTTTCCACAGCACGATGCCGCCCTACGCTTATCTCTATGCCATCCCGTATGACCTGTACGAGAAGTACCACGTGCGTCGCTACGGTTTCCATGGAACGAGCCACCGCTACGTCAGTCAGCGTGTCTGCGAGTTCCTGGGTGTGGACATCACGAAACAGCGCATTATCACCTGCCATATCGGCAATGGCGCCTCTGTCGCTGCCGTGAAGTATGGCAAGGTCATCGACACCTCTATGGGCCTGACCCCGCTGGCTGGTGTGATGATGGGTGGCCGCTCGGGTGACATCGATCCTTCTGCCGTGACTTACCTCATGGAGAAGCTCGACATGAAGCCGCAGGAGATGGCCGACTGGCTCAACACGAAGTGTGGTGTGCTCGGCATCACGGGCATCAGCTCGGACATGCGCGAGGTGGAGCAGGCCGACTTCGAAGGCAACGAGCGTGCTCATCTGGCTCTGGAGATGTACAACTACCGTATCAAGAAGTACATTGGTGCTTATGCAGCAGCCATGAACGGTGTTGATATCATTGTCTGGACGGCTGGCGTGGGTGAGAACCAGGAGGGTGTACGCTGGGATTCCCTGCAGGACATGGAGTACCTGGGCGTGAAGATGGACAAGGAGCGCAACCACGTCCGTGGCAAGGAGCAGATCCTCTCTGCCGACGATTCCAAGGTGAAGGTGGTGATGATCCCGACCGACGAGGAGATCGTTATCGCTCGCGACACGATGGACATCGTGAAGGACTTGAAGAAGTAAGCCTCGTCCCATCGCATAGAAAAACGCGGTATGCCAGGACGACAGTCTTGGCACACCGACAAAAAATAAAAATCCCCGCAAATGGATGATCCGTTTGCGGGGATTTTATTGATAGGATGGTTTAGTGCTTCTTGTGAGTCATGATGTCGAGGATCATCGTGTCGGTGGCCGACATCGCATCCTTGCCGATATGGGTGAGGTTGCGGACACACTGGTCGATATCCTCGTCGATGATGCCTTCTGCCGCCGTGACGTGGCGTCCCTCCATAGCCATCGTGGCCGAGAGGACGGCGACGGAGACGCCGGAACTGATCTTCAGAGAGCAGCTGGGCTTGGCGCCGTCGCAAATCATACCCGTAAGGATGGCGATCATGTTCTTGGCAGCATAGCAGGCGCGCTCGTAGCTGCCTCCCATGAGATAGACAATGCCGCTGCTGGCGCCAATACTGGCTACCACGCATCCGCAGAGGGCCGAGAGCGGGCCGAGGCTCTGCTTGATGTAGATGACTGTGAGGTGGCTCAGTGCGAGGGCGCGTACCAGCTCTTCGTCCGTGTTCTTGTTCTCCTGTGCGAAGACCACCACGGGATTGGTGGCGCAGATGCCCTGGTTGCCGCTGCCGCTATTGCTCATCACGGGCACCATCGCGCCACCCATGCGCGCGTCGCAGGCCAGGGCCGTCTTGGCGATGATGTGGGAGTAGATGGTGTCGCCGAAGATGCCGTGGCTCATCGGGCGCACGATGGTCTTGCCTAGGCAGTGGCCGTAGTTGCCCTTGAGCGACTCTTCGGCAGCGTTGATGTTCAGGCGCTGGGCCTCACGGATGAAGTCCAGTTCCTCCAACGGCGACTCGGTGGCAAACTCCCATACCATCTGCATCGTCAGTTGCGGGGCTTGCGTGCCCTGCTCGCCGGCTGCGGCCACAGTCTTGTCGAGCAGCACCTCGCCGTCACGCTCCTCATGTGTGAAGTTGGTGTGGGTGTGCATGATGATGGCCTGTGCGCGGTGGTCGCCAGCCGTGACCTCTACCTCGATGTAGAGTTTGTCGCAGCACTGGTTCTTCAGGCCGATCGTGATGTGGTCGCCCTTGATGTACTCCTTGCCTTCGGCCAGCGTCTCAGGGGTGAGGTCTTTGATGACCTCCAGATTGTACTCCGACTTGCCAACGATGGCACCGAGGGCTATGGCGATGGGCAGTCCGATCATGCCCGTGCCGGGAATGCCCACTCCCATGGCGTTTTTCAGCATATTGCCCGAGAGCAATACGTTGATCTTCTCGGGTCTCTGACCCAACAGTTCCGTGGCGCGTGCCACACAGAGGGCAACGGCCATCGGCTCGGTACAACCCACGGCGGGCACTACCTGCTCGTTCATGAGGCGTATGATAGCTTCGCGTCTTTCCTTTTCCAGCATTTTTATTTATTTTATAAGGTTTCGGCTCATTGTTGTTAGTGTGCTGCAAAGGTACATAATTCCTGTGGAAAAAAGCACACAAAAGGTGGGGAAATATTTGTCTCGGCCTGAAAATGGAGTGATACACATTGCCGATGCTGACAAGAGACCCCATTCGTACGAAGGGCGCGGACTACGGGAAGGCCGGTACGTCGCTGTGGAAGTGCATGCGGCGGTGGAGGGGTGGTCAAACTCCAGAATTGTGGCGTGGAGACAAAGACGGCGTCCGGGCAGACCGTAGAGCGGGTCGCCGATGATGGGGGCGTGGAGCCCGTCGGCATGGGCGCAGTGGACGCGGAGCTGGTGGGTGCGTCCTGTGGTGGGGGTGAGGCGCAGCAAGACGGCGCGGCTGTCGTCGTCGAGGGTGACGATACGCAGCACTTCGTAGAGCGTGTGGGCGGGTTTGCCTTGGGCGAGATCAACGCGCATCCGTGGCAGGTCGAGGTAGTCGGGGGCCAGGGGCAGACTGATTTCTCCTTTCTTCCCCGCGTAGAGATCCTCGGTGTATTGGCAGAGGGCGGTATATTCCTTGTGGGTCGTGCGGTGGGCAAACTGTGCTTGCAGGTCCTTCTGTGCTTCCAGGGTTCGTGCTACGACCATCAGTCCGCTGGTGAAGCAGTCCAGGCGGTGGACAGAGTAGGGACCATCCTCGCCTTTCCAGCGGTCGGAGAGCAGGGAGATGACGGAGGGGGCGTCGCCCTTGCCAGGCACGGAGAGGAGGCCAGTGGGCTTTTCGATGACGGCCAGTTGGTCGTCCTCATAGAGCACGCGCAACTGGAGGGAGGGGTGGGAGATGATGGGTTTCACCTCCGCGTCCAGTCCTTGCATCATCCACGTGAGGATGGGGCGGCAGCGCAGGTGGCACGCGGGGTAATACTGGCCGTGATGGCGCACCTCTTCTTTGGGGGAAGGACCCCACCAGAACATGGCGATACTCCGTGGGTGCATCTGGTGGAGGTAGGCATACTGCAGGAGTTTGGGTTCGCAGCATTCGCCTGCTCCCGAAGGGCAGCGTTCCACACGCCGCTGTGCCTTGGGTGAGAGGTGGGTGGCGTGCCATGCGTCGAAGATGGCGAGCAGGTCTTTTTCTTCTCCTCGGGCGTTGCGCATCCTAAACTGTGCGAAGAGCCATGCTTGCAGTTCTTCGCTCATCCGTTTGCGGTTCACACTCAGGTGATCCCGCTCCCGTTCGAAATAGCGTAGGTCGGCCTCCAGCTGTCGTAGCATCTCGTGGTGGTGCGCCTTCAGTCGTCGTATCTGTCCTTTGTGAAACTGGCTTTCGCGCACCATCGCTTCCCGTTCTTGCTCCGAGATGTGGGCCTCTTTGCGTCGTTGGTCGCGGAGGGCTTTGGCTACGTTGGCCCTTGCGCGCAGGTCGGCGAGCGTCGTCTCGTAGTCGTGCTCCAGTCTCGTCCGCTCTTGCAGCAGATGCTGGTAGCGAGGATTGGCCAGTAGAGTAGCAAGCCGATGGCTGACCTGCACGATTTCCTCCTCGCGTCGCTTGAAGTAGCCTTCGGGACGGAGGTAGTCGAAGACGGGAGGGACAAACTCGTCCATAGGGAGCGCCCAGTCGGTCTGACCAGAGAAGGCCTGGAGGTAGCCCAACTGACCCTCATGCTCCACGAGCAGTACGCCTACCATTTTGCCTTCGGCAGGGTGGGCTGGCAACTGGCGCTGGACGACTTCTGCGGCGAGAAGACATAGCGGGTCCGGGGTGTAGTGGAACGGGTCGTTCATCCGCCTTGGGGCTGGCAGCTGGGTGTCTAACGGGTGGAAATACATAGGATGCAGCGGTGGACAGTCTGGTGAATGATAGGGGTCAGAGATACTCCTCGCCTGTGCGGATGGCTATCTCGTTGACGTATTTGCGCACCAGTGCCGAGGAATCTTCCTTCTTGCAGACGAGCAGCACGTTGCCCTTTTCGGCCACGATAAATCCCTCAAGGCCACCGAGGACGGCCAACTTGCCCTTCGAGAGTTTTACGACATTGTCTCGCGAATCGTCGAAGAGCACCTTGGAATCGATGACGACATTGCCTTCTGCGTCCTTCTCCCGCGCCTCATAGATGCCGTGCCAGGTGCCTACGTCGGCCCAGCCAAATTGACAGCGGGCCACGCAGACGTGCTCGCTTTTTTCCAGGATGCCGTAGTCGATTGACAGGTTGGGGTAGGATCGGAAATGTTCTTGCATATAGGCGTTTTCCTCGTCGATTGTCCAGTGGGGATAGATCTCGTCGAGGTGGCGCAGCACGGAGGGCATATACTGCTCCATGGTGGTGCGCAGGTAGCGTGCATTGGCGAGAAACAGACCAGTATTCCATAGCCATTCGCCGCTCTCCATAAACAGCTGGGCAAACTCGCGGTCGGGTTTCTCCGTGAAGGCCTTCACCTTATATATATCGGCGTAGCTCGTTGCCTCGCCCATCTGGATGTAGCCGTAGCCGGGTTCGGGGCGCGTGGGACTGATGCCGAGGGGCATCAGTACGTCGTTCTGGGCGGTGAATTCCAGTTTTTCGAGGATGCAGTCTTTGAAGGCTGCCTCGTTGAGGATAATCTGGTCGGCAGGCGTGATGGCGACGGAGGCTTCCTCGTCAAGACGCAAGATGCGGTGGATAGTCCAAGCTACGCTCGGCGCGGTGTTTCTCTGCACGGGCTCTATGATGAGCTGGTCGTTGCCGACGTCTGGGAGCTGCTCGCGGACGAAGGTGGCATAGTGGTCGTTGGTCGTGATGAAAATGTGGTCTTGGGGCAGGATCTGCACAAACCGGTCGTAGGTCTGCTGCAGCAGCGTGCGGCCCGTACCGAAAAAGTCAAGGAATTGTTTCGGCTTGTCCTCGCGACTGGAGGGCCAAAGGCGCAGCCCGCGTCCTCCGGCGAGTATGATACAGTAGTTGTGGTTAGGTGTTCCCATCATTTGTTCAAGGTTTCTGTTGAGCACACGAAAGTACTAATTAATCTGCACATGAGCAAAATATTTAAGAATAATCAAAGAAAAATTTGTTTTCTTCAAATTAACTTCGTACCTTTGCACCCGCATTAAGCCCAGATGGCGGAATAGGTAGACGCGCTGGTCTCAAACACCAGTGGAGCAATCCATCCCGGTTCGATCCCG
>OIAM01000579.1_pt1 | contig 9369 bp, 6 predicted proteins | sample 1580771 | NCBI WGS metagenome assembly OIAM01 (sample SAMEA3882538, study PRJEB24775) | human gut metagenome | biome: human-associated habitat; feature: intestine environment; material: feces | place: Netherlands | collected 2009/2010
AACAGGTAGAGACGATTTAGCCCGCTAGATGTTACAGATTGAGACGGAAGATTCTAGTCGCAGGCGATGTCGAGGTTCTTGCCGATGAGGCCTACGTAGCCGCCTTCGGCTGCCTTGGGGCTGTCAGCATGGCAGAGAACCCACTTGTCGGCCTTCCAGTAGCAGTAGCTGTCGCCGGCCGCGGGCATATCGGCCGCAGCCTCGGGACGCGGACCGTTGGTGCCGGCGGGCAGCGCCACCATCACCTGGAAGCCGCCGTCGTCAACCATGCACGGCGTGTAGTGAAGCGTGGTGTTGAAAACCTCGACGACCTTGCCGGCCGGCACGCGGAACGCCTTGACGCACGCGGTGTCGAGCTTGCCGTCCTCGATCTCCCAGCGATGCGCCACGAGCAGGATAAAGTCGCGTGCACCCAAGTTGAACTCGCTCGCGCGGTGGTACTCCAGGCAGTTGAGACGCGTGTTGTGGCCGTTGCACCAGCCGAGCTGGAAGGGACGGCCACCAAACATGAGAAAGCCAAGCTTGTCGGCATCCTTGACGTCCTCGAGCTCCGGCGCACTTGCAACGTACTTGCTGCCCTCGGGAATGGGCGTGGCAGAGAGCGCCTCGAGCACGGGCGACGTAAGCTCGGACGGAACGTTATCCCAAACGTTGCCATAGGACTTGAACTCGGGATCGTTGACAGAGTAGATATGCATGTTCGCTCCTGTTCGTTTATGTGACAGTATGAACATTCTAGAACAAACATAAGCGATTTTAAACACTCGTCCCGACCACTCAGCAAAAAGGCACCCCCGCATAAGCGAAGGCGCCCAATGCGCGCGTTTTGGGCGATAAAGCCCTTACGCCTGCTGATAGTGCAGGTGCTTCTCGTCGATATCGGCCAGGTCGCGGTCGAGGTAGCGGCGCGCAAGCCAGTTGGCCATGGGGAGGTTCTGGTCCAGGTAGTTACCGCACTCCTCGGGAGCGGCACCGGGGACATCGCCCTCAAAGCCGGCGACAAACTCGAACAGCTCACGCACGAGCGGCAGGATCTCCTCGCTCGTCACCTCGCCAAACACAACCAGGTAAAAGCCCGTGCGGCAGCCCATGGGGCCAAAGTAGACAATGCGGCCCGACCACTCGGCATTATTGCGAAGGAACGTCGCGCCCAGGTGCTCGATGGTGTGGCACTCGGCCGTGTTCATGACCGGCTCCTTGTTGGGCGTGGTCAGGCGCAGGTCAAAGGTGGTGACGGCGGCCCCGGTCGCCGGATCGCGGTCGATGCGGCTCACATACACGCCGGGCTCAAGCAACAGATGGTCAACGGAAAAGCTCGCAATGCGCTCCATGGCAGATCCTCTCGGTAGTCAATTTGGGACGGGCTCTTTTAGCTGGTTCGAATGGTCGCACCAATCATAACAGTCAAAAAAGCCCCGTCCCAAAAAGACAACTTAGCCCAGGACGCGGGCCATACGCGTCTTGAACTCGGACAGGAAGCGCGGAGCATCCACGGTCAGTGCCACAAGCGTGCTCTTGTCCGGATCGGACAGGCGGCGCTCATCGCAGATGGTGCGACCGCGGTACTCGCCCAGCAGATCAACACGTAGATTGCAGCCGAGCGCACCCACGAGCGTGGGGTCAATCGCCACAGCGACGGCAAGCGGATCGTGCAGCGCGCAGCCACCCAGGTAGGGGGCGTTCATCTCGTACGAGCCAATGTAGTGCTCGACCATGCTCGCAAATGCGCAGCCCGCCATGGTGCCCGAGCCCGTCCAGCCGGCAATGTCGCGGCGTGTGAGCACCACGCGATGCGTCACGTCCAGACCCACCATGGTGAGCTTACGGCCCGAGCGCAGCACCGCGTCGGCTGCCTCGGGGTCGCTCGCCATATTGGCCTCGGCGCCCGCGCTCACGTTGCCGGGCACGGTAAGTGCGCCGCCCATCACGACCACGCGGCCGATGGACATCATCGCCGCCGCATCGCGCTCCAGGGCGAGCGCCAGGTTGGAGAGCGGGCCAGTCGCTACGTAGACCAGATCGGGACCATAGGTGCGCGCGGCATCGATCAGATAATCGACCGCAGCGTTGCCGTCGGCCGAGGTCGCCCCCACCGGCTCGTAGGGCCGCCGATGCCGTTCTTGCCGTGAATGAGCGCGGTGGACGCCGGCGGCGTATAGGGCTCAGTCGCCTGCAGAGGACGGTCGGCACCCAGGTACACCGGAACCTCGGGGCGACCCAGCAGATCGAGCACCGCAAGGCAGTTGTGCGCCGATTGCTCGACGCGCACGTTGCCAAAGCACGTGGTGATGCCCACGAGCTCCACCTCGGGGCTCGCGATGGCATAGGCCAGCGCCATCGCATCGTCCACACCCATATCCAGATCAAGGATCAGCTTCTTGGTTGTCATTGTTCTACTCCGCTTCTCCGTCTTTATCGTTTAACCAAACCAATGTTCAACTTCGGCGCGCGTGGGAATCGATTGCTGAGCGCCCAGGCGCGACACCGTCACTGCCGAGGCGCGAGCACCCGCGGCCATGCACTCAAAGAGCGGCAAGCCCTCTAGGCGGGCCGCCGCCAACGCGCCGATAAACGTATCGCCGGCGGCCGTGGTATCGACTACCGTACTCGAAAGTGCCGGTATGCGCAGCAGTTCACCGTCATCGCCGAGCGTAACCGAGCCGGCACCGCCCAACGTGATGACCGCAGCTCCGGCACCCCTAGCGAGCAGGGCGTTGAGCGCCGCGACGCAACTCACATCATCCGTGGGCAGAATGCCCGTCAGAACCTGGCACTCGGTCTCGTTGGGACAGACCAGGTCGACCGCAGGCCAGACCTCCGCAGGCACATCGCAGGCAGGCGCCGGATTAAAGACCGTATAGAACCCCAGCTCGCGAGCGCAAACAAGCGCCTCGGCCGTCGCTGCAAGGTCACATTCGCCCTGGGCGATAAAGACGCTTCCGGCAGCCGGGGCAATCTCGCTGGCGTCGCCGTCGAGCTCATGGGCCACCAGACGCCTCAGCGCGCGGGCAACGTCCGCGCCCGCAAGCGCATGGTTGGCGCCCGGTGACAGTACGATGCGGTTGTCGCCCTCGCAGCGAATGATGGTCGCCGTTCCCGTCTCCACGTCATCGCGATGCACTACAAAGTCACAGTCCACGCCGGTGTCTTGGAGCCCCACCACGAGCGATGCGCCGAACGCGTCGCGACCGACCGCGCCGATCATGTGCGTGCACGCGCCCATACGCGCGGCAGCTACGGCCTGATTGGCGCCCTTGCCGCCGGCGTTGGTGATAAACCCGCTGCCGCCGACGGTCTCGCCCGCACGCGGTATGCGCTCGCACGCCACCGAAAGGTCCATGTTCATGCTGCCGAACACCGCAACGATGCCACGATCTGCCATGGAAACCTCCTCATCTGCGGGCTTTGCACCCACCGTCGACCGTCGATTGCGCGCCTTCGCACCTCTATAACTTTAGTTCACTTTGATGTGAACGCACCCTTGAGGTTGCGCCAGCAGCAAGCATTCACAGGAGCAGGCAGCTACAATGAATACGTGCTGATTATTCTCGTCATTGGATGATGTTTTATGGAACAATTCTCGCAATCGGGCTCGCGCGGTCGACGCCGCACGGGCAACGAGCCGGCGCCGCACGAACGCGTGAAGAGCGAACGCCGTGCCAACGAGCCGCGACGCACCACGAGCCCCCATCGCGCTTCTGCCAACAACGCGGGCCGCGCCAACACTCCCGCCGCGGAGCAGACGCCTACTCGCCCCAAGTCCCGCTACATCCCTGCACTCGACGGCCTGCGTACGCTCGCCGTCGTCGCGGTGGTGCTCTATCACCTTAACCTCACGTGGGCTCAGGGCGGCCTGCTCGGCGTCACGATCTTCTTTGTGCTTTCGGGCTATCTGATCACGCGCTTGCTGCTCAACGAAGTCGCTAAGACCGGCCGCATCGACCTCAAGAGCTTCTGGATCCGCCGCATCCGTCGCCTGGTCCCCGCCGTGGTGACCGTCGTGGTGGTGACCTGTGCTCTGTGCACCGTCTTCAACCACGTGATGCTCACCAAGATGCGCCCCGACATCCTGCCGTCGCTGTTGTTCTTCAACAACTGGTGGCAGATTGCCCAAAACGTCTCGTACTTCAATGCTCTGGGCGACCCCTCGCCGCTCACGCACTTTTGGTCGCTTGCCATCGAGGAACAGTTCTACCTGATTTGGCCGCCACTGCTGTTTGCCATGGTATCCATGCATGTGAGCAAACCCAACACGCGCCGCGTGGTTCTGGGCCTTGCCGCGGTATCTGCCCTCGCCATGATGGTGCTTTACAACCCTGCCGCCGACCCCAGCCGCGTGTACTACGGCACCGACACCCGCGTGTTCTCGCTGCTGCTGGGTGCCTGGATGGCCTTTATCCCCGATCGCGACCTGGCGCCGGTGCGTCTCGTTCATCGTTTGGGGCTCGACCGCTTGGTCGGGGCCGCCAAGCACGGCAAGAACGCCGACGAAGCAGCCGAGACCGCCCCGGCACAGCCGAGCGTCCTCGTGCGTTTTTGGTCCTCGCCCGCATCCATCGATGTGTTGGGCGTCGTGGGTCTGGTTGGCCTTGCCGCCATGGTCGCGCTCACCAACGGCTACACCGCCTTCCAGTATCGCGGAGGCACACTGCTGTGCTCGATCCTCACGCTCATGGTCATCGCGGCCTGCGTGCAACCCCAGGGAATGGTTGCCCGCGCGCTGTCCGCCGAGCCGCTCGTGTGGGTTGGCAAGCGCTCGTACAGCATCTACCTGTGGCACTATCCCCTGCTGTTGCTCATGAACCCGGTCGCCAACATCAACGATACACCGTGGTGGCAGTACATTTTGCAGGTGCTGTTGGTGGTCGCCGTGGCCGAATGCTCATATCGCTTTATCGAGACGCCGTTTAGAAAGGGCGCCTTTGGGCGCACCGTATCCGAGTTCCGCGACGGCACCGCCACGCCCGCCAACTGGGTGCGCGCGCACGTCCCTGCCTGCGCAGCCTGCGCTGTCGTGTTGGTCGTTGCACTGGGCGGCCTGATCTTTGTGCCCGAGACGTCTGCGCTGAGCGGCGAGGGCGCCGAAGTTCTGAACAAGGAAGCCAAGAACGCCGCACCCACCGACCAGCAGGCGGCCGACGACACCGACAAGGACAACGACGGCTTCCCCGACGGCTCCTACGACCTGTTGATGATCGGTGACTCCGTGTCGCTGCGCGCCGTTGATTCCTTTGACGGCGTGTTCCCGCACAGCCATATCGATGCCGAAAAGGGCCGCCAGTTCGATGCGGGCCGTGCGACATTTGAGGGCTATCTTCAACAGAACCTTGCCGGCAAGATCGTGGTCTTTGCGCTGGGCACCAACGGCTTGGTAACCGACGACCAAATCGACGCCATCATGGCCGATGCAGGAGATAAGCGTATTGTGGTGTTTGTGAACACGCGCAGTCCGCAGCCGTGGGTTGGCTCTACCAACCAGGCCATCGCTAACGCCGTTACGCGCTACAAGAACGTGCGCGTTATCGACTGGTACGGATACAGCGCCAACCGCAACGACCTGTTCGATGGCGATGGCACGCACCTATCGACCACTGGCGTGACTGAGTACCTCAACTTGATCCACGATGCCGTCAAGAAGGACCTGCCCGTGCATCCCGAGGATCACGTCAACGATCCGCAGCCGGCAGCCGTCAAGTCTGCCACCGACGCACTCGTCAATGCGCTCGCTCTCAAGCCGCACAAGCTGGGCACCGACAAGTAACCTGCAGCGCAAACTTCCCACATCCGGAGGGGGTGTCTGCCACGGCAGACACCCCCTCCGGCAGTTAGGGACACTCCTGGCGCAGCCAATGAAGACCTCTACGGATGAATTCCAGGCCGCTCCGTCGCTCCAGACATCGTTTCCGCGCCTCGTGCCTGCCCCAAACAATCAAAACAAGCCCTTTTCGCCGCACCCTCAAAGGTCTGTGGGCAAAAAAGGGCAAATATGAGTACTGTTACCATTTTAGTAGCAGGCAAAACCACCCAAAATGACGTCCGAGCGACCCCTACAACCCCCTAAAGCAGCCAACCTGACTGGTTTAAGGCGTATTGGAGCCAATTTTAATGAACATACTAAAGGCTATGTTCATTATCTTTTAGGATGTAAATGCTATTCACTTAGCAACAGTACTCATATTTGGCATTTTTTGTCCATTGCTATATAACTAACACCCTATAGCAGACAAAAAACAGGCCGCAGCCCATCGCTGCGGCCTGTTCGGAAGCAAAAGTGGGCGTTAAGCGCTGTAGCCCATCGCCTGCAGAACAAACATGACGACCGTGAGCACCGTAATCACACCGATAGTCGCCCAAGTGAGCACATTCCACACGCGGCCGTTGCGGTTGGCACCCATAATGTGACGGTCAGCGGCAATAACCACCTGGAACACCAGAACCACGGGCAGTAGCACGCCATTGATGACCTGCGAGGTCATCATAATCTGGAACAGATCGACGCCGGGCATAAGCACCAGCACGGCAGAGATACCGATGATGGCCGTAATGATGCCGCGATAGACCGGGGCCTCGTCCCAGCTGCGGTCGGCACCGCGCTCCCAGCCAAATGCCTCGCAGATAGCGCTCGACGTAACGCCCGGCAGCACGCAGGCAGCCAAGAAGCTCGCCGCGACCAGGCCCGAGGCAAACAGTACCGTGGACCACTGACCCGCAATAGGCTCCAGCGCGCGGGCAGCATCGGCGGCATCGCTAATCTGAATACCCGCCGGGAACAGCACCGTACCGGTCGTGATGATAATGAAGCCCGCAATGATATCAGCAGCGATCGAGCCGCTCACGGTATCGATACGCTGCAGCACGATGTCGTCCTCGCCCGCATTCTTATCGACCACGTTATTCTGAGCCAAGAAGATCATCCACGGTGCGATGGTGGTGCCAATCGTTGCGACCACGAGCGACACGTAGCTAGGATCGTTCTGAATATTGGGGACGACCAAGTCGACCGCGACCTCGCCCCAGTTGGGGCCGGCCATAAAAGCGGCAACGATATAGGTCACGAACACGCAGCTCACCAGCAGCAGAATCTTCTCGATGCGCTGGAAGCTACCCGACATGGTAAGCATCCAAACCAGCAGCGCCACGAGCGGCACCGAAATGCTCGCCGGCACGCCAAAGAGGGCAAGGCCGCTCGCGATACCCGCAAACTCCGAGATGGTCACAGCCGTGTTGGCGATCAGCAGCGCCGCCATGGCCAGCACGCTCCTGCGCACGCCAAAGCGCTCGCGGATGAGCGACGCCAAGCCCTTGCCTGTGACGCAGCCACAACGCGCCGCAGTCTCCTGTGTCACGATAAGCAGCACGGTCATGACAGGAAGCATCCACAGCATCTTGTAGCCATAGCTGGCACCGGCGCTGGAATACGTGGCGATGCCACCGGCGTCATTGCCCGAAAGCGCCGCCAGAAGGCCAGGGCCCATGGCGCCAAAGATAGCCGTGATGGTCAGCTTTTGCTTGGTGCTCGCCTTTTGCTTCGTGTTTTGCACGCGACCACCTACCCCATGACCGACATGGTGAGCAGCACTGCGGCGATGCAGTACGCCACGCATGAAATCATGACGGCAATGACGTTCATGGCGGTACCCGACGTATTGAGGTCATGCTCGTCACGCCAGAACAGCACCATCAGGTAAATCACGGCGCTCATGTTGCCAACCAGGCAAATGATGGCAGCGATATTAAAGCACCCGGTAAAGAGTTGCTCCTCAAACATGGGCGCATCGGGGAACGCGGCGGTGCGCACCAGCTGGGCGCACAGGTAGGTCACGAGTGACAGAATCAGGCCCATGCCCGTGCTCTGGAAGAAGAACCCCAGATACGGCTTGGGCTCGTCGTCGTGACCGTCATACTCCAGGAAGTAGTTCTTGACGAACGACACCATGCGCGAGGCCGCCAGCAGTACGAGCGGCATGGCGCACATGGGGAACACCACCAGATGCGCGGAGCCGAGCGCCGTTCCCAACACGGTCGCCATGATGCACGACGCGATGCCCCATACAACAACCCAGTACTGGCGATGCACGAACCAGCTGAGCACGTTCGTCGAGTCGTCCGACGCGCTATCGCCCGAGCCGACACCGGCGATCTGCAGGTCCTCCTGATGCTCCTCGGCGATAACGTCCATGGCGTCGTCGAAGGTTACGATACCCAGGATATGACGGTTCTCGTCGCAGACAGGGATGGCAACCAGGTCGTACTTGGTCATCTCGTCCGTCACGTCTTCCTGGTCCTCGTCGGGCGACACATAGACCAGGTCGCGATAGGCCAGCTGACCCAGCGTGGCGTCGCGGTCGGCTACGATCAGCGTGCGCAGCGAAAGCACGCCGGTCAGCATGCCGCTCGGATCCTCGGTATAGACGTAGTAGACGCTCTCGAAGTCCTCGTCGAGCTCGCGAATCGCCTCGATGGCGTCACCGACCGTTGCCGTGGCGGGCAGGGAGACAAACTCCGAGGTCATGATGCGGCCGGCGGTGTTGTCCTCGTAACCCAGCAGATTACGAATCGCCTTCTCCTCCTTGACGCCCATCAGGCGCAGGAGCTTCTCGGCCTTCTCGTAATCGAGCTCGTCGATCAGATCGGCGGCGTCGTCCGGGTCCATCATGGCCAGCATCGACGATGCGTCGGTGTCGGACAGACCCTCGAGCATCTCGGTCATAAGCTCGTCGTCATCGAACTCCGAGATGGCCTCGGCGGCCTGGGCAGTATCGAGCTGCGCAAACACCTGCGCACGCAGGCGCGGGTCGAGCTGCTCGATAATGTCGGCGATGTCGGCAGGGTGCAGCTCGCCGAGCGTCTTGTGCGACACCGAGAGTTGAATGTTCTTGGTCGAGCGGTCGAGCAGGTCCATGTAGGACCAAGCGATGATGTCCTCACTGAGCGGCTTGCCCAGGTGCTTCATAAAGCCTTCGACGATATGCTCGAGCGCGGGGCTGATGGCGCGTAGCAGACCGCGGGCACCGACCTCGGCGCCCAGCAGGCGCAGCTGGTTTTCGCCCGACATGGAAAACTTGATGTCGTTTACGCGCACGACCTTCATGCCCTGCGTGTCGACGATCTGCTTGTTGAGCACGTCGCGGGCGAGCAGGAGTTCGGTCGGCTGCAGGTACGAAAAACGGATTTCGGTGGCCGACGTCTTAAGGTGTACACCCGTCTCGTCGATACGGTCGACCCATTTGCGCCAGCTGATCATAAACGGCGTCTTGCCGGGTCCGCGGAACGCGAGCGACGTCACGTGCGGAAAAACTTCGCCGGTAGCAATACCAAAATCGTTGACCACGCCGAGCTTTTCGCCGTCGACGTCCAAGACCGGCAATT
>OIAM01000583.1_pt1 | contig 9310 bp, 5 predicted proteins | sample 1580771 | NCBI WGS metagenome assembly OIAM01 (sample SAMEA3882538, study PRJEB24775) | human gut metagenome | biome: human-associated habitat; feature: intestine environment; material: feces | place: Netherlands | collected 2009/2010
CACAAGGGACTCTCCTGGCGCTTCGTCCTTGTAGGAGTTGTTTGGGTTGTCCGTTTTAGGTGATTCGTTTTGATTTGCTCCCGATCCCGCCAGGGCAAGACGGCGACCTGGGCCGACTGGGCCGAAAGCCTCACTTTGCATAGCGTGTGCAAAAACTGTGCAACAAAGCCATGACAAAGGCAAAAAAGATGCGCAAATAGTTGGTTCATTGGCGAGTTTATCGTACCTTTGCAGCAACTTCGCGGCCCATCCATAGCCTCGCCCCCTTGTCGGGACGATGGAGAAAGGGCTTGGCGAGGCTTCATTTTTAGATTGTTTTCATGGAACAAGAGAGATTATTCCCCAACTATATCTTTGAGACCAGTTGGGAGGTCTGCAATAAGGTGGGCGGCATCTACACCGTGCTTTCCACCCGGGCGAGGACGCTCCAAGACCGGATCCACGACCAGTTGATTTTCATCGGGCCAGACTGCTGGCAGGACCGCCCGTGCCCCTACTTCGAGGAGGAGGGCCTCTTCCCCGAATGGGAGGACGTGGCCCGCTGCGAGGGTCTGCACGTGCGCGTAGGACGCTGGACGATCCCGAGCCGCCCCGTAGCCATTCTGGTCGATTGGCGCCCGCTTTTCGACGAGAAAGACGCCTTCTACGGCCGCCTCTGGCAGCAGTTTGGCGTGGACAGCCTCCACGCCTTTGGCGACTACGACGACTCCGTCCTCTTCGGCTGGGCCGCCGCCAAGGTGGTGGAGAGTTTCTACCGCCACTACCGTCTGGACGACCAGCGTGTCGTGCTCCACGCCAACGAGTGGCAGACGGCCTCCGCCGCCCTGGTGATCCAGAAGCTCGTGCCCCAGGTAGCCACGATCTTCACAACCCACGCCACCTGCATCGGACGCAGCATTGCGGGCAACAACAAGCCGCTCTACGACTATCTGTGGGCCTACAACGGCGACCAGATGGCACAGGAGCTCAACATGGAGAGCAAACACTCGATCGAGAAGCAGGCAGCCCACCACGTGGACTGCTTCACGACCGTGAGCGAGATCACGGCCCGCGAGTGTGCCGAGCTGCTCGACAAGCCCGTCGATGTAGTGCTCCCCAATGGTTTCGACAACAGTTTCGTGGCCGTCGGACCGCAGTTCACGCGCAAGCGCAAGACGGCCCGCAAGCGGCTGCTGGCCATAGCCAACGCCCTGCTGGGCACACAGATCGGCGACGAGGCACTGATCGTCTCCACCTCAGGACGCTACGAGTTTCGCAACAAGGGCCTCGACGTCTTCATCGAGGCGATGAACCGCCTCAGACACGACACCGACCTCCAGCGTCCCATCGTCGCCTTCATCGCCGTGCCAGGCTGGGTGAGTGGGCCGCGGGCTGACCTTCAGGAGCGGCTGCAGCAGCGCAAGAGCTATGACACGCCGCTGGAGAACCCCATGCTCACCCACTTGCTGGGCGACATGGACCACGACCAGGTGGTCGGCATGATGCGCCACCTCGACATGGCCAACCGCCAGGAGGACAACGTGAAACTCATCTTCATGCCCTGCTACCTCACGGGCGACGACGGCATCGTCGATCTCAGTTACTACGACGCCGTGCTGGGCTATGACCTCTGCGTCTTCCCCTCCTACTACGAGCCGTGGGGCTACACCCCGCTGGAGGCCGTGGCCTTCCACGTGCCCTGCATCACGACCGACCTGGCCGGCTTTGGCCTGTGGGCCAACAGCGTCAAGGGCGCCAGTGCCAGTATCGAGGACGGCGTGGAAGTGGTCCACCGCACAGACTACAACTTCTCGGAGGTGGCCGACCACATCAAGGCCACCGTGGCACGCTTCGCCGCCATGACGCCCAAGGAGGTGCGCGCCTGCCGGAGCAAGGCCGACAAACTCTCAAAGAAGGCCCTGTGGAGCGAGTTTATCCCCTACTACGAGGAGGCCTACGACCTCGCGCTGCGCAAGGCCGAAAAGCGGGCGGAATAGAAGGGCCAAGGATGCGCCCGACACTCCGCTCTATCCATTATATATATAGAAACAACATTACAACAATAGATAACACTACACGCTATGAAGATCAAATCGGATTATTCCAATTTGCCCCAGTGGAAGGAAGTGAACGTCAAGTCGTCACTGCCGAAGGAGCTGGACTGCCTCAACGAACTGGCACACAACCTTTGGTGGGCATGGAACTATGAGGCCCGCAACCTCTTCAAGAGCCTCGACGAGAAACTCTACGAGGAGGTGGGCCACAACCCCGTTCTGCTCCTGGAGCGCCTCAACTACGACCGCAAGGAAGCGATCGTCAAGGACAAGGAGCTGATGCGCAAGGTCCACAACGTCTATAAGCAGTTTCGCGAGTACATGGACGAGGAAGTCAACAAGTCTCGCCCGTCCGTGGCCTACTTCTGCATGGAGTTTGGCCTCAACCAGGTGCTGAAGATCTACAGCGGCGGCCTGGGCATGCTGGCCGGCGACTACCTCAAGGAGGCTTCCGACTCCAACGTCGATCTCTGTGGTGTCGGCCTGCTCTATCGCTTCGGCTACTTCACGCAGTCGCTGTCGATGGACGGTCAGCAGATAGCCAAATATGACGCACAGTATTTCAACGCGCTGCCCATCGAGCGCGAGCTCGACGCCAACGGCAACCAGCTGGTGATCGATATCCCCTACCAGAACTACCAGGTCCACGCCCTTGTCTGGCACGTGAACGTGGGACGCATCAAACTCTACCTGCTGGACACGGACAACGAGATGAACTCCGAGTATGACCGCCCCATCACCCACAACCTCTACGGCGGCGACAACGAGAACCGCCTGAAGCAGGAGATTCTGCTCGGCATCGGCGGCACCCTCATGCTCAAGAAACTCGGCATCAAGAAGGACATCTACCACTGCAACGAGGGCCACGCCGCCCTGTGCAACCTCCAGCGCCTGTGCGACTACATCCAGGACGGCCTCTCCTTCAACGAGGCCATGGAGCTGGTGCGCGCCTCGTCGCTCTATACCGTCCACACCCCCGTGCCGGCCGGCCACGACTACTTTGAGGCAGACCTCTTCGGCAAGTACATGGGTGGCTATCCCGAGAAGCTGGGCATCAGCTGGGATGAGTTTATCGGCATGGGCCGCATCAACGCCGACGACCACAACGAGAAGTTCTGCATGAGCGTCTTCGCCTGCAACACCTGCCAGGAAGTCAACGGCGTGTCGAAGCTCCACGGCTGGGTGAGCCAGAAGATGTTTGCCCCGATCTGGAAGGGCTACTACCCCGAGGAGAACCACGTCGGCTACGTCACCAACGGCGTCCACTTCCCCACCTGGACGGCCACGGAGTGGCGCAAGCTCTACGACTCCTACTTCGACGACAACTTCCTCTACGACCAGAGCAACGAGCGCATCTGGCACGCCATCTACGACGTGCCCGACGAGGAGATCTGGGAGACGCGCATGGCGCTGAAGAAGAAGCTCGTGAAGTATATCCGCGACAAGTTCACACAGCAGTGGCTCCGCAACCAGGGCGACCCCGCCAAGGTGATGTCCATCATCCAGCGCATCACGCCCAACGCCCTGATGATCGGCTTCTGCCGCCGCTTCGCCACCTACAAGCGCGCCCACCTGCTCTTCACCGACCTCGACCGTCTGGAGAAGATCGTCAACGATCCCGACCGTCCCGTGCTCTTCTTCTTCTCGGGCAAAGCCCATCCCGCCGACGGTGCCGGCCAGGGCCTCATCAAGCGCATCTTCGAGATCTCCCGTATGCCGCAGTTCCTGGGCAAGATCATCTTCCTGGAGGACTATGACATGCGCCTGGCCCGCCGCCTCGTCAGCGGTGTGGATATCTGGATGAACACGCCGACGCGCCCGCTGGAGGCCAGTGGCACCTCGGGCGAGAAGGCCGAGATGAACGGTGTGGTCAACCTCTCCGTGCTTGACGGCTGGTGGGTGGAAGGCTACCGCGAGGGTGCCGGCTGGGCCCTGCCGCAGGAGCGCACCTATCAGAACCAGGCCTACCAGGACCAGCTCGACGCAGCCACCATCTACTCGCTGCTCGAGAACGACATCATCCCGCTCTACTTCAACCGCGGCCGCAAGGCCTACTCCGCTGGTTGGGTGAAGGTCGTGAAAAACTCCATTGCCACCATCGCCCCCCACTACACGATGAAGCGGCAGCTGGACGACTACTACGAGAAGTTCTACAACCAGGAGGCCGACCGCTTCAAGGAGCTGGTAGCCGACAACTACGCCAAGGCCAAGGAGATCGCCCTCTGGAAGGAGAACGTCGCCGCTCGCTGGGACGCCATCCATGTGGTCGATAAGGACGAGACGGCCCTCCTGGACGTCGCCACAGGCAAACCCGTCACCCTCTCCTACACCATCGACGAGCAGGGACTCAACGACGCCATCGGACTCGAACTGGTGGTGCTCAGCAGCCATAGCGAGGACGACCTGCAGATCCACAAGGTGCACCCCTTCGAGATGGTGAAGCAGGAGGGCAACCTCTTCACGTTCAAGGTGACATTCGAGGCCGACGAGGCCGGCTCCTACAAGTGTGCCGTGAGAATGTATCCGAAGAACGCCCTGCTCCCCCACCGTCAGGACTTCTGCTACGTGAAGTGGATCGACTAAGGACTAAGGGATAGTAAAAAAACTATGCGAGGGGATGTCGTGGAAACTCTTTTTCCACACATCCCCTCGCCTCTTTCTTGGTCCACCACGGCCCGCAGGGCGCCTATCAGCCCACAATCCGTCGCCGAGCAGCATTTTTGCGCTTATAATTTTTCGAGTATTTAAGATTTTTCGTACCTTTGCGGCGATATGAGATTCTCCGTCAAATGTAACCATTGCGGCCAGACCTTCATCGCCGAGACGCAGAACTATGGCCGCATGAAATACCGCTGCCCATACTGCCAGTCGGTCATGGTTTGCCAGTTCGACCCGCCCAAGGTGTTTCGCACCCGCGCGCGGTCAGTCATCCCCGTAGCCGATAGTTCCCCCGTGGCGGCCCATAGCCACCTGCCCATGGTCTCGTCGCGCCTTGTCACACCACCCGCGCCCCAGCCTGCCGACGCGCCCACGCCCGCCCCTGCTGTCGAGGAACAATTGCCGGAGGCCAGCGTCCACCAGTTCAAGAAGCGTGCCGAGGGCTTTGCCGGTATGCTCCATTGGATCTGGTGCCACCTGAGCGTCTTCTGTCTGTGGAGCGGCGCGAAGATCCGCAAGTTTCAGGAGGACTACGAGGACGGCGACCTATGGATCTTCTTCGCCTTCAGCCTGCTCTTCGTCGTGGTCGTCTGTGTGGGCCTGTGGACGATGGCCGAGGTGACGACCCTCATCGCCGAGGGCAACTCGTGGCTCAAGAGTACCTACTACTCCATCAAGAATATGATCTGACGACATAGCCAGGGTCATGGAGATACCCACCACGGAGGCAATAAACGGCCTCCGTTTTCGTTATATTAGCATGATGAAGAAGACACTTACAGCATGGGTGATCGCCGCGCTCTGCCTCGTCTCCTGCGGTGTGGACAAAAACATCCGCAAGGGCGAGAAATTTCTGCAGTTGGGCGAGTACTATGACGCGGCGGCCCAGTTTAAGGCCGCATACCAGCGCACTCCGCCCAAGGAGCGCGACAAGCGCGGACAGTTGTCGGCCAAGATGGCACATTGCTACGACCGCATCAACTCCTCCGAGCGTGCCGTCGCCGCCCTGCGCAACGTCATCCGCTACCACCAGGACGACGGCGAGACCCACCTGATGCTGGCTCGCAACCTCATGAAGTCGGGACGCTACGCCGAGGCCGAGACGGAGTTTCGCGCCGCCCTCGACTCCATGCCCGACCACCCGCTGGCCACGCAGGGCCTCAAGGCCGCCCAGGACGCCCCGCGCATCAAGGAGCTCGGATCCAAATATACGGTGAAGCGGATGGAGATCTTCAACTCCCGCCGTGCCGACTACTCGCCGATGCTCTTCGGCGACGAGTTTGACCAGCTCTTTTTCTCTTCCACGCGCAACGAGGCGCAGGGCGACGAGCTGAGCGGCATCACGGGCACGAAGAACGCCGACATCTTCGTCAGCGAGAAGGACGAGAAGGGACGGTGGCAACGCCCCCGCACCATCGACTCGGGCCTCAACGACGAGGCCACACCCGCCTTCAGCGTCGATGGACGCGAGATGTATCTCACGCAGTGTCCCACCGACCCCTCCTATCCCCGCTACGCCCAGATCGCCGTCAGCAAGCGCTCCGACGCAGCCTGGGGCAAGCCAACGAAACTGGAGATCAGCCGCGACACGCTCTCCAGCTTTGCCCATCCCGCCATCTCGCCCGACGGCAACTGGCTCTACTTCGTCAGCGACATGCCCGGAGGCAAGGGCGGCCTCGACATCTGGCGCGTGCGTATCACAGGAGGCGGCCTCGGCGGCGTGGAGAATCTCGGCGAGCCCATCAACACCCCTGGCGACGAGATGTTTCCCACCTTCCGCCCCAACGGCGACCTCTATTTCTCCTCCAACGGCCACCCCGGACTGGGAGGCCTCGACATCTTCATCGCCAAGGTGGGCAAGGACCGCCGCTACCACCTGGAGCATCCCGGCTATCCGCTCAACTCCCAGGGCGACGACTTCGGCATGACCTTCGAGGGCCCGCACAACAGGGGTTTCTTCTCCTCCAACCGTGGCGACGGCCGCGGATGGGACCATATCTATAGTTTCGAGTTGCCCGAGGTGGTCCAGACCGTCAAGGGATGGGTCTATGAGATGGACGGCTACGAGCTGCCCGCCGCCGAGGTATTCATGGTCGGCGACGACGGCACCAACCTGAAACTCTCCGTCAAGGGCGACGGCTCCTTTGAGCAGGTCGTCGATCCGGGCGTCAACTATATCATGCTCGCCACCTGCAAGGGCTATCTCAACCACCGCGTGGAGCTCCACGTCGATTCCGTCGATCAGTCGGAGGAATACACCCTGCAGTTTCCGCTGCCCTCCATCCGCGTGCCGGTGCTCATAGACAACATCTTCTACGACTTCGACAAGGCCACGCTGCGCCCCGAGTCGAAGACGGCGCTCGACGACCTCGTGAAGTTGCTCAACGAGAATCCCAACGTCACCATCGAGCTCTCTGCCCACACCGACTACAAGGGTCGCGCCGAGTACAACAAGCGCCTCTCGCAGCGCCGCGCCGAGTCGGTGGTGGCGTATCTGACCGAGCATGGCATCGCCCGCGACCGACTCACTCCCGTGGGCTATGGCAAGGAGAAGCCGAAGACCGTCCGCAAGAAGATGCTGGAGCGCTACCCGTGGCTCAAGGAGGGCGACGTGCTCACCGAGGAGTTTATCAAGAAACTCGACAAGGACAAGCAGGAGATCTGCAACCAGATCAACCGCCGCACCGAGTTTATCGTCCTGCGCACCACCTACGGCATGTTTGACGAGAAGGGCAACCTCAAGACCATGCCGACGCCGAAGCACGACGAGACGGGTGACGACGACGACCTCATACTCATAGAATAACGACGCATGACACTTCCCGAGGAGTTTACCACCTACACGCGCGCCCTGATGGGCGAGGAGCGGTTTGCCCGCTTCCTTGGCGCGCTCGACGAGCCCGCTCCCGTGTCCATACGGGTCAATCCCTTCAAGGCCGAGGCCACGCCCGAGACCGGGGCAGACCGCGTGGTCTGGTGTCGTGGCGGCTACTATCTCGACAGCCGCCCAGCCTTCACCTTCGACCCCCTGCTCCACGCCGGAGCCTACTATGTGCAGGAGGCCTCGTCGATGTTCATCGACCACGTCGTCCGCCAGTTTGTCCACGTCCCCGTCACGGCCCTCGACCTCTGTGCGGCCCCGGGCGGCAAGACGACGTGTCTGCGTGCCGCCCTGCCCGAGGGGAGCCGTCTCTACAGCAACGAGCCTCATCCGAAACGGGCGCAGATCCTGGCCGAGAACGTCGTGAAGTTTGGCCACCCCGAAGTCGTCGTGACCAACAACTACGCCATCGACTACCAGCGCGCCGGCCTCCGCTTCGGCCTCATCCTCGCCGACATGCCTTGCTCCGGCGAGGGCATGTTTCGCAAGGACCCCGAGAGCATCGGCGAGTGGAGCCCGGCCAACGTGGAGAAGTGTGCCGCGCTGCAGCGGTCGTGGCGGGTGGCAGGCCCGCTGACGGGACCCCACCCGATCTGCCGTTTCATCCCCGGCACTACCCGTGGCGAAGGACTGGCCGTGGCGCTGCTGCGCAAGCCCGAGACCGCGGCCGACCTGCCCACACGCGACCGCGGCAAAGGACGCACGACGCCCTTGCTGCGCGTCCTGAGCGACGGCGTCAAGCCGCCCCAGGTGAAGGGCAAGAAGACCCTGCCCGACGTTTCCCAGGCGCTGACGATCCTCGACGAGGCCAATCCCTATCCTCGCGTGGATGTGGGCTACGACGAGGCCATAGCCTACCTGCGCCGCGAGTCCATCGCGCTGCCTGCGGCGGCCCCGAAGGGCCTCGTCACGGTCTGCCACGAGGGGTTCGCCCTCGGCTTTGCCAAGAACCTCGGGACCAGGGCCAACAACCTCTACCCCCAGGAGTGGCGCATCCGCAGCACCCACCGGCCCGAAGAGCGGCCCGTCGTCGGCCTCACTCCCATCGTCCATCCATAAGAAGAAGAAACAAACAAGCTATATGCAACCCTACTTATCCTTATTAGACAGAATCCTCACCGAGGGCCACCAGAAGGGCGACCGCACGGGAACGGGTACGCTGAGCGTCTTCGGCCACCAAATGCGCTACGACCTCCAGGACGGCTTCCCTCTACTCACGACCAAAAAACTCCACCTGAAGTCCATCATCTACGAGCTGCTGTGGTTTCTGCGTGGCGACACCAACGTGCGCTGGCTCCAGGCCCACGGCGTGCGCATCTGGAACGAGTGGGCCGACGAGAACGGCGACCTCGGTCCGGTCTATGGCCACCAGTGGCGGTCGTGGCCCGACTACCGTGGGGGCACGATAGACCAGATAGCGCAGGTGGAGGAGATGATCAAGCGCAATCCCAACTCCCGCCGAATGCTCGTCACGGCGTGGAATCCGGCTGAGGTTGAGGACATGGCGCTGCCGCCGTGCCACTGCCTCTTCCAGTTTTATGTCGCCGACGGACGCCTCTCGCTCCAGCTCTACCAGCGGTCTGCCGACACCTTCCTCGGCGTGCCGTTCAACATCGCCTCCTACGCCCTGCTGCTGCAGATGATGGCCCAGGTCACGGGGCTCCAGCCTGGCGAGTTCGTCCACACCACGGGCGACACCCACCTCTACCTCAACCACCTGGAGCAAGCCCGACTGCAG
>OIAM01000586.1_pt1 | contig 9279 bp, 10 predicted proteins | sample 1580771 | NCBI WGS metagenome assembly OIAM01 (sample SAMEA3882538, study PRJEB24775) | human gut metagenome | biome: human-associated habitat; feature: intestine environment; material: feces | place: Netherlands | collected 2009/2010
ACAGTGTTGGTTCATACTTCAGGCATTGGTGTGGAGCTTTTACTCTTGCAGAGGTATTAATCACTCTTGGTATCATTGGAGTAGTTGCCGCAATGACAATGCCTGCATTGATTGCAAATTATAATAATCATATTACGGAAGTTCGGTTGAAGAAATTTTATTCTATTTTCAATCAAGCAATACAACAATCTGTTGCAGAAAATGGAGATACATCTACTTGGGATTATTGGTTTAATGGAGAATATGATAATGAAAAAAATGAAACGCCGGAAGATTATTCTGGTGTTCTGAATGAAAAATTTGATAGGTATATAGCTCCTTATATGAAAATTGTTGATAAAAAAGTTGTTAATTCTCCAAAATTATATAAGATGCAATTGTATTATCTAGCTGATGGAAGTGCATTTGGCTATCCATTAATTCATAATAGGGAAATTTATTTTTATCCTAAAAATGCAATTCGTTGTATAGAAAATATAAAAACAATAGAGGATAATGGTGCTATATGTCATTTTGCATTTGAATTTTATCCAAATAATAGTAACCCAGATTGGAAATATCTTTATAGAAAAGGATTGGAGCCGTTTTTATATCAATGGGATGGTGATGTTGAAAAATTGAAAACGGGAGCGTTATATTCTTGTAATAATCTTAATAAATCTGGAGCTTATTGCACTGCATTGATTGCTTATAATGGTTGGAAAATTCCTAAAGATTTTCCTGTTAAAATAAAATATTAATTTATTTTTATAGTAAAATGAATATATGGATATTTTGGAAGTAAAAAATCTTTGGAGTGAAATAAAAAATGAATTAAAGGATAGTGTTCCGGCACCCGCTTTTCAGATGTGGTTAGATGCTCTTGAACCGGTAGATTATGACGGGAATGTTTTCTTTTTATGCTCTGTTCTCGCTCTCGCACCACAGGTTATAAGAGCAAATTATGATAATCAAATTTTAGATGCGTTGAAAAAAGTTCTTGGTAAAAATGTTAGTTATCAAATTAATTTTGATGCAGAATTAGCTGACAAGTACCAAAAGGAAAAGAGAAAAGAACTCAACAAGGCAAAACGCTCACTTCCTGAAACAGAAGAAAGTAAGATTATTGATAATCTTGCGCAAATGCAATCTTCGGCAAATCTTAATTTGAAATATAAATTTTCAAACTTTGTAGTGGGTGAAAATAGTCGTTTTGCACATGCTGCAGCGTTTGCGGTTGCTCAAAATCCTGCAAAAAAATATAACCCGTTATTTATTTATGGCGCATCAGGATTAGGTAAAACTCACCTTATGCAAGCGATTGGACATTATATTATTTTCAACAAGCCGAAATTAAAAGTTAAATATATCAAAACAGAAGAATATGTAAATGAGTTAATCAAAAATATTCAATGCGGCGGAAATGACAGAAATTCAAGAATGGACAAATTTCGTCAAAAATACAGAAATGTTGATGTTTTATTAATTGATGATATTCAGTTTTTGGAAAGTAAAACTTACACAATGGAAGAAATTTTCCATACATTTGATAGTTTGCATAACAAAAATAAACAGATCGTAATAACTTCCGATAGATTACCGAAAGATATTCCGACGCTTCCAGACAGGTTGAGAACTCGTTTTGAGATGGGGTTGATGGTTGATATTACTCCTCCTGATTTTGAAACAAGAGTTGCAATCCTTGCAAATTTGGCAGAACAAGCAGGTGTTAATGCCGGTTTTGAAGTTTTTGAGTATATTGCAAAAAACTTTGTAAATAACGTTCGAGAATTAGAAGGTGCATTTAACAAGGTTAGCGCATATGCTGATATTGAAAAAACAGATATAACCCTTGAATTTACAAAAAAAGTTTTAAATTGTGAGCAAATTAGAGAAGAACTCACAATTGAAAAAGTTGCAAGAGCGGTCGGTGATTACTACGGTGTTTCAATAAAGGACTTTTTAAGTTCCGCAAGAAATCAAAGGGTGTCATCAGCTCGTCATGTTGCGGTTTATATGGCAAGAGAATTGACTGAAAAGAGTTTTGAAAGTATTGCAGAATTTTTTAAGAAAAAACATACAACTATGCTTTACTCTTATGAAAAAATCAAGGGAGAGCTAAGAACAAATAAGGAGCTTGAAAATTCTGTGTATGAAATAAGGCGTAGTATTGAGGGTTAATATAATATGTACGATTATATAAAAGGTGTTTTAGCCAACAAAACAAATTCAACAAAAGGAACATATATTACTGTAGAAGCTGCCGGAATTGGGTATCTTTTGGAGGTTACAACAAGAGATTTTAATGAAGTTAAAGATGAAAATGTAAAAATTTATACAGTCCTTTTGCACAGAGAAGATAAGATGAGTTTGTGTGGTTTTTTGCACAAGGAAGATAGGGACATATTCAATATTTTGACATCCGTTTCTGGAGTTGGCTCAAAAATGGCTTTGACTTTGTTGGATGAATTTGAATCTTCAGAATTAATTGGTTTTGTAATTGAAGGGAATTATAAGGAAATAACTAGAGCAAAAGGTGTTGGTCCAAAGTTAGCGCAAAAGATAATTTTGGAATTGAAAGATAAGTTAATGAATTACCAAACAAAAGAACCAATAAAAATTACATCAATTACTCCTCAAAAAATTGATAATCAAGCAGTGGAAGATGCGCAAATGGTACTTGTTTCATTGGGTTATGAACGAAATGAAATCCAAAATGCGATAACAAAAGCACTTGCAACGTTGAATGACAAAGCATCTGCAGAAGAAATATTGAAAGAGGCTTTAAAAATTTTGTCTGCTTAAAATTTACAACCTAATAGGGTAATCATTTCGAATTTCCCAACCGTCAAACTCTATTAGTCTTGTACAATATCCTTTTACACCGCTCTTGCATTCGTTTTTCATTCTATCTCTATTGTTATCTACACCATACGCAGGAGCTTTGCCTGTCATATAGAAAGAAAAAGATGTTTTTCCGTCAGAAATTTGTTCGCCTGATACTAAATTAGTTTTATCAGCTAATTCAATGCAATCTTTATAATACGGACAAAATGTTAAATATGTCCTACCTGAAGTTTCAGCTTGTCCATCCCAACGATAAAAATAAAAGCCTGAACCGTTTTTTAAACTTGCGACTATTCCGTATTTTGATTTTTGAATTTCTGTTGTCTGTATATAATTACCAAAATTTTCTTTATAAAATTGTAAAGCAGAATCGGCATCTCCTGCAACTAATGTTCCCCAATAGTTCTCGTCGCCGTTTTGATTGTTTACACTGATGTAGGCTTGTTGCCAAACAGATGAAAAATGTTTCAATCTTGTTGCAATAACCTTTTTTCTATGGTTTGCCATTAATGTTGGAATGGTTAAAGCAGCAACAACACCGATGATACCGAGAGTTACCAAGACTTCTGCAAGAGTGAAAGCTCCACACCAATGCCTGAAGTATGAACCAACACTGTCACAGAGGGCTACGTGCGTAGCACCTGGTCGTTTTAGTAAAAAGTGAGAAGTGAAACGTGCAAAGTCTGTATCGGTAAAATTTTTCTTATTCATATTAACTCCATAGTTAGTTACCTAATTATATAATTAGATATTATCATTATATAATTAGATTGTCAAACTTATATCAATATATAGTTATTAAATGACAAATGAATATATATTAGAAAAAAGCAATATTAGAAATCTTATAAAATTATTGACTACATTTGAGGGTAAAACGCTAACTCGCTTGAAAGTTGATATAAATCACAAATATAATAAAACTGATTCATTGGAAAATCTTACAAATAAGCTCCGAAATGGTACGGTTAAAGCTACAGAGGTTTTAGAGATTTTTGATATTTTGGGGTATGACGTAATTGTTCGTAAAAAATAGTTTACAATGTTAGGTTATCGTTATTAGTTAAGCCATTTATTGATACAGACTTTGCTTATCTACTCACAAGATTTCACACCTATTTCAAAAAATTATTCGCTTTCAGCAATCCATTTTTTGGGGTCAAATCTGAGGTCTTTAACATTCAATTTTAAAGATTTTAGGTAGGGTTCAAATTTCGCTAGTAATTGGTTTTTTCTTAGCGTTAATTCTTGTGCAACTATTGCGTTTTCGCATGCTACAACCATTACTCCGCCGGTCATCATTGAATATGGTTTTGAGCGTTTGGCAAATTTTTCTCCTGCAATTTTTCCCCAAAATTTGTACAAATTATTGCGGGTAATTGCTTTTTTTATCTCTTTTTTTTCAAGCAAAACCCCAACTAATGATTCGGTTGTTACAAAATCTGTGTATAAAACTTTTTCCAAAATTTTTTCCCTAACGTTCTTGTTTTGCACTTGAACTTTTTTGTGCTAACATCAAAGAATGGATTATTCTAAGTTAAATGATATCATAAAATCATCCAAAAATATATTGATTATTTCCCATGTAAACCCCGATGGGGATACTTTAGGGTCAATGTGTGGGCTGTATTCGGCAATTTTAGAAAACTATAAAAAGAAATGTGATATGATGGCGATTTCTAAAGTTCCTGATGTTTATAGTTATATTCCGCATTTGAACGAGGTTAAAAATATTGATTATTATGACAAATCAAGAGAGTATGATTTGGTTATAAATGTTGATGTTGCTGCAATAGATAGAATTTGTGATGCCAAAATTCTTTTTGATAAAGCAAAATACACAGTAAATATTGATCACCATAAAACAAATATTGCTTATGCAGATTTGAATTTTATTAATCCTGATGCAAGTTCAACTGGCGAAGTTTTGTTTAATTGTTTTTCTAACATGAATTGGAAACTTAATCTTAATATTGCAATTTGTTTGTACACGGCAATTTTGACTGATACAGGTTCGTTTAGGTTTGATAATACAAAGCCTTCAACATTTGAAACTGCTGCAAAGTTGGTTGAAATTGGGGTTAATCCTTCTGATATTTATAAAAAAGTTTATGAATCTGATTCAAAAACGCTTGTTATGTTTCAGGCACATTGTGTAAGCAAAGCGAAATTTTTGAATGATGACAAAATCGCATATACAACGGTTTATAAAAAAGATATGGAACAATTTTCTGCCGGCGACGATTGTATGGAAGGTTTGACAGAAAAATTAAGAGCGATTGTTACAACAAGAGTAGCTTTTGTTGCAAAAGAGATGAAATCAGGTGGAACAAAGATTTCTATGCGAAGCAAATTTGCGGATGTTGCGCAGATTTGTGAAGTGTTTAATGGTGGTGGACATAAGTTTGCTGCAGGTTGTACTATTAAAGCTCCTGTAGAGGAAGCTGTAAAAAAGATTTTGGCAGAAATTAAAAAAGTTAAACAACTATAGATGAGCGAGATATGAACTTTAAGGTTTTTGTAAGAGGTGTAAAAAGATTAATAATATCTGTTATAAAGAACGATTTCTACGGAATGGCTGCGGAAATGGGCTATATGATGGTTATCGGGATTTTCCCTTTTATGTTGTTTTTGACGGCTGTTTTTGGTTGGATGGGAAACAAAGCTTTGATGGAGCCAATTTTAAAGTTCTTGGCAACATTTATGCCAGAGCAGGCGATGGATTTAATTTTAACTGTTCTTTCTGAAGCGATGATTTTTTCTCATGGGAAATTAATGGCAATTATGGGTTTTTGCGTAACCATGTTTTTGTCAATGAATGGTATTGCGGTTGTTTTGAAGGGTTTGAACAGAGCTTATAAAGTTCATGAAACAAGAAATCTTATTTACACACGTGCGTTGTCGTTGCTGATGGTGTTTGTTGACACTATGGTAATGTTTTTGAGTATAAACCTTATCGTCTTTGGTAAGGCGATTATAAATCTGTTTGTGAACCATTTTCACATGTCACCAGGAATTGCGTTTACGTTGTTGACTTTGCGTTGGCCTGTGGCATTTGCGGCACTTTATTTCATGGCATTTTTAAGTTACTACATTTTACCGGATTTGAAAGGTAATGAAAGATTTAAACGAAAAAGTGCTATTCCGGGAACTTGGTTTTTTACTGTTTTCTGGTTAATCGGTTCGTGGGGATTTTCGATTTATGTAAACAATTTGAGAACATACAACATGGTTTACGGAACAATTGGTGCTTTTGCTGTTTTAATGATTTGGTTGTATTATACATCAGTTCTAATTTTAATTGGTGGAGAAATAAATTCGCAGGTATATAACCAACTAGAGCGTAAAGCGCAAGAAATTCGGGATGATTTTGCAAAACTTTCACTATGGCAGAAACTTATTCCTGCAGTAAAAAAGTTGGATAAAAAAGATGAAGAACAAGAATAATTATTTTTGCATTAATTGTGCAGAAATTACTCCGAATATAAAGTCTTTTCGTTTTTTGAGTTTAAATCCTTTGCTTTCAAAGTCCTTTATTAAATCTTGCGGTTCAGGAAATTCTCGTTTTGATTTTATTAAATATGAATAAGCTTTTGGGTTATCTGTAAAAATTTTTGTAAGTATCGGGGTTATGATTTCGTATATTTTACTTGGCAGATTTTTTCTACCAAAATCAAGGTGTAAAAATTGTCCGTTCGGTTTTAGTACCCTGTAGACTTCTTCAACCGATTTTTCAGCGTTAAGAATGTTTCTTAGCCCAAAACCCATAACTGCGATATCAAAAAAATTATCTTCATAAGGCAGATTTGTGACATCGCCTTGCCAAAACTGAATATTTTTGTGTTTGAATTTAGCGATTTTTAACATGTTTTCTGAAAAGTCAATTCCAGTAATTTGACAATCTGGGTTGAACTTTTTTATAATTGCTGACAAATCACCTGTTCCGCAACAAAGGTCTATGACGTTTGAATTAGATTTGATATCAAGCATTTTTATGGCGGAATTTTTACAATATTTTTGCATGCCAAATGACATTATATTGTTTGCTAAGTCATACTTTTTTGCAATCATATTGAACATTGTATGGATAGTTTCGGGTGTTTTGTCTAGCGTCATAAATTGTTACCTTTTTGCTTAAATTCTATATTAACATATAATAAAGTTATGAACATAGCTTTTATACCAATAGATAATAGACCTGTATGCTATATCTTGCCGGAGCAAGTTTGTGCAATAAATAGCAGTATAAATCTTTTTATGCCTGAGCGAAAATATTTGGGTTCACTTACAAAATACGCCGATGTTGATAAAATTTTTGAATGGCTTGAAAAAATTCCTCAAGTTGATGCGATTGTAATGTGCCTTGATACAGTTGCTTATGGAGGTTTGATTTCGTCAAGAAGATGTCCCGATACATTTGATGAAATTAAAAATAGAGTTGAAAACTTAAAATCTATTTTGGAGAAAAAGAATGCAAAAATTTACGCTTTTTCTAGTATAATGCGAATTTCTAACAACAATGTTAATGAAGAAGAAAAAGAATATTGGGATAAATGGGGCAAAAAAATCTTTGATTATTCTTACCAGACCCATAAATTAGGGACAGAAAGTTGTATTTCAAATATCATTCCGTCAGAAATTTTGGATGATTATTTAGCAACAAGAAAACGAAATTTTGAAATAAACAAACTCTACCTTGAATACCAAAAGCAAGGGCTTTTTGACACTTTAGTTTTTTCAAAAGATGATTGTGCAAAATATGGTTTTAATGTTCAAGAGGCGCAAGTACTTGAAAAATTGGGCGGTTTTGTAAAAACAGGCGCAGACGAAATTCCTTTGACTTTACTTGCAAGAGCGGTAGTGAAGTTTTTTGATGCAAAGATGCAAAGATGTAAGGATGCAAAGTCTTTTACAGAACCTGTTGCACAAAGTCGTCATTGCGAGTGTGAACGAAGCAATTCAGTTAATTCAAAAGTAGTAGGTCGAGATTACTGTCTTGACGACGAAACTTCACTAAAAATTTCTCCAATATTTTTAGCTCCCGAATACAAAGATTTAATTTCTAATTACGAAGATGTTTCGATTGAAAAATCTGTAAAAGGACAATTAGAATTGGTTGGATGCAAGGTTTGTGAACCTGATGAGGCGGATATTTTGTTGTATGTGAACAATTTTGAAGACCATCAGGGGGAAATTGTTATGAAAGTTCCAACAAAACCGTTTTCAAAAAAATGGCAAAGACCCGAAAAACCTTATATGATTGCAGATGTCAGATATGCAAATGGAGCTGATAATGAGTTTGTAAAGCAGTTATTTGAAGTCGGATTAGGTGACAATTTTTATGGATATTCTGCGTGGAATACTTCTGCAAACTCTCTTGGAAGCTTAATTTGTGGAGCGGTGGTTAAGTATTATGGTTTCAAGTTGCAAATATGTCAAGATGACAATTCAAAAACAGTAGATCGGGATTACTATCCTGACAATAAAAATGAAAATTTTCTCAAACTTCAAACTATTCGTTTTCTTGATGATTGGGCTTATCAAGCAAATGTTAGACAAGAATTAAACTCTCCTGATGAAAAATTGGTTAAAGAAAAAATGAAACCTTATGAAAAAATGGTTTTTGGATTGTTGGGAGTGGATTATAATATAAGCTACAAATTTACTTGGAATAGATTGTTTGAGGTGGAAATTTGCATCTTGTCGAATTAATAATCTTGAGTATCGCATTAGGGGTAGATTGTCTTGTAGTTTCTTTTTCGCAAGGATTGATATTTACTAGCAATAGAACAAAAAACTCTCTTGCACTTGCTTTTACGATGGGAATTGCGCAAAGTATTATGCCATTGTTGGGGTATGTTGGTGTTGGTTTTTTGAGTAAATATATTGAGGCTTATAGTGAATGGTTGGTTTTTGCTATATTTATGGCATTAGGAATTAAATTTATATATGAAGCGTTTCAAAAAAAAGAAGATATGATTTGTTGTATCGGGTTGAAGTGTTTGATAGGCATGGGAATTGCAACAAGTATTGATGCAATGGCGGCAGGTGTAAGTTTGCGATTAACCAATGCTTCATTGTCGCTTTCTGTTGCTTTGATTGGTTTTGTGTCTTTTATAATGTCGCTTATAGGTTTTTGGTCGGGAAATATCTTCAAAAAACTTCCGTCAAAATATCTTGAAATATTTGGTGGTATAATTTTAATTTTCTTAGCATTGAAGGCAATTTTGTATTAAAATTGTTCCATTTTCTAATGAGGACTCTGCCGAACAAAAGGTGACTAAATGCCACGTTTTGTGAGAGATGCTAGGGATGGGTGCTTTCCCGTGAGGGAAACATGAAAAATAAAATCAGCACCCACCTAAATCCTCCCTCGCAGGGAGGATTTGAAGTTTACCTGTTATGACGAGGAACGAAGCGACGTAGTAATCGCATTTATATATAATTTATTTT
>OIAM01000600.1_pt1 | contig 9114 bp, 12 predicted proteins | sample 1580771 | NCBI WGS metagenome assembly OIAM01 (sample SAMEA3882538, study PRJEB24775) | human gut metagenome | biome: human-associated habitat; feature: intestine environment; material: feces | place: Netherlands | collected 2009/2010
GGCACCGTGAGACCCGTCACATTGATCCGACACCGAAGCGTAAGCGTATGGATGGTAGACGCGGTTACATCCAGGCCGATCCCGACGATGCGGCTTTCGATATCATGGATTATTTGCTTACCACAACTGATGCCGAGATGCACGAGCACAACTTCGAATATCAGGAAGTATGTGACTGGGTCAGGAAGATTCTTATTAAGAAGCCGGAGTGGGCCGATGCTTTTATCGCAGTTCGCCTGGATGGTGAGCCGGTCCGTGAGTATGCAGCAAGGATCGGTGCCGACGAGAATAACATCACACAGAAGTTAAAGCGTGCAGCACAGAAGCTGAAAGAAAATTACAAAGACCGTCAGATTTGACTGTCCGCCGAGGCTACCCGTTAGAGGGTGACCTCGGCAATTTTTTATAAGGAGGCAGTTTGATATGACGAATGATATCAAAAACCAAGACCGGAAATATCGCCCGCTTGTATATGTGGCAAGCGCGTACTCCGGCAACGTAACTACTAATACGGAAAAGGCCAAGCAGTACTGTCGCTTTGCAATGGAGCAGGGACAGATCCCGCTGGCGCCGCACCTCATGTTTCCGCAGTTTATGAATGACGACGATCCGGCCGAGCGTGAGCTTGCAATATTCATGGATGTAATCCTGCTCGGCAAATGCGACGAGCTTTGGGTCTTCGGAGATACCATATCCGCCGGCATGAGCGTCGAGATTGAAGTGGCCAAGAAGCGTAAGCAGACGATCCGTTATTTCAACAGCAATTGTGAGGAGGTGCAGCAGGCATGAATGAACTTAGGGCGATCCAAACTGAATACAAAGGTTACCGTTTTCGATCCCGTCTCGAAGCGCGCTGGGCGGTTTTGTTAGATGAGCTCGGTGTTAAGTGGGAATACGAGACGGAAGGATACGACCTTGGAAACGGTATGTGCTATCTTCCGGACTTCCGTCTTTATGACGTTACGATTAACCACGGCTTCTTCAAAAGACACTGCACCATCTACCTTGAGGTTAAGGGACAGATGAATGATGAGGACGCTGCCAAGATCAACCGTTTTTATGAGCTCGGTTATGAAGACGATAGGCGCTACGGCGAATCCGCCAGTGCTGTGCTGGTGGTTGGCAATATTCCCGAGGGCGAGGACATCAACGAGCTTCTCGATTACATGCACGAGGAAGCCTACAACGATCATGGGAACTGGCCGAACTTTTATAACTTCGAAACTGTGGATGGTGATTACTTTGGTGCCTATCCGGGTGTGGATAAGCGCGGCACCTTCACACTGTTTGGCGATGACTCCAGCTACCTTTGGAGCATGGATACTGCAGCTACTGAAAGAGCATACCGTCTTGCGCGCCAGGCGAGATTTGAACACGGTGAGACACCAAGAAGGAGGTTCAGATAATGCGGGATTTAGCAATAGCCTACGGGAATAACCGTCAGGCGAAAAAGTGGATAAATAAGACCACGAAATATGAAGATTTGAAAGAGCGCCTCAAGGTTACGATCCGAACAACGGAGTCGGCCGAGGAGTACGCAAAAATGAGTAAGGCCCAGAGGGATGCTGAAAAAGACCACGGCGGTTTTGTCGGCGGCGTCCTGGCCGGCGGCCGCAGAAAGGTCGATACCGTCGAGTCCCGTTCTATGATAGCGCTCGACGGGGACCGCATCGATACCGACTTTCTGGATAACTACGAAACCAATGCGCCGTATACATCTTTCCTTTATACGACACACAGCCATACACCGGATAATCCGAGGGTGAGGCTGATCTTTCCGCTGACAAGGGATATCACGGCCGAGGAGTTTGTCGCGGTATCCCGTTACCTGGCGCAGATGCTTGGGATCGACTTCTTCGACGAGTGTTCCTATCAACCGAATCAGCTTATGTATTGGCCGTCCTCTCCTCAGAACGGTGTATTTGTGTTTAAGGAAGTCGAAAAGGACTGGTTGAATCCGGATGATATTTTAAATGCTATTAGAGCCCAGCTGAATTAGCCATTTTGAGCCCATCTGATTTGACCATTTAGAGCCCAGCTGAAATCGCCATTTTCAGCCCAAACAAATAGCCATTACATATTTTTCCGTGAGCCTTTACAATATAAGTTGCGATCAACAACTTAGAGTAAAGGAGGAAACGTGGAAAAATTGTTATGTAATGGCTTGGATACTATTGTATCACAAGCATTGAAAGAAATGGAAGAAGAGAGCGGGCAAACCATAAGCCTTGATGAGGTCAACCTGGCAGAACTGTCTCGTAGGACTCATATCTCCCGGTCCAAGCTGCGTACATGGAAAAACAAAGGTGGTTCTTTTGTTAAAGAAAACAAGGGATACACTTCCCGTAATCCAGTTTTAAGAGGCTATACAAACATATTGGATGACCTGCTTCGCAATGGGGTTTATAACTCTGCTGTATGTTTGAAGCGCCTTCAAGCAGCCGGATATACCGGCGGAATTTCCACCATTAAACGTTATCTCAACAGCCATAAGGATCTGATTCCCGCCAAAAGGCAAACGGTAGATTCTCAAGGCAATCGTGGCCGGAGATACCAAACAGGTCCTGGTGAGAACTTTCAAATGGACTGGGGATTTGTTTACATCGACACAAATTATGGCAAAAAGTTAAAAGCAGCTTGCTTTGCAATGATATGTCACCATTGTGGACAACGTTACGTTGAGTTCTTCCCTAATGCTAAGCAAGAGAACCTATTCATCGGAATGCTGCACGCATTCCGATATCTGGGAGTTCCCAAGTATGTCCTCACAGACAACATGAAAAGTGTTGTTATTAAGAGAGACTGGAGCGGTGAACCAATTTGGCAAAAGGATTATGAAAGTTTTATGTCGGCCGTAGGGTTTCAGACCAAGTTGTGTAAACCTAGGCACCCTTTTACCAAAGGCAAGGTGGAACGCCTGATCCGTTTCGTAAAAGAAAACTTCCTTGCTGGCCGTTCTTTCTGGACCATCACTGATTTAAACCGCGAGGCTATGACTTGGTGTTATGAAGAAAATGAACGTTTTCATCCTGCCCTTGCGCAAATTCCAGACCAGGTCCACCGCACTGCTTGTTTAAGTGCATTAAAGCCCTTGCCAGACGATGCAAATTTGGAAAAATATCTTTGCCTGGAACGACGGATTTCTTTTGACGGTTTTATTTCTTATGAGAATCGGAGATTCGGAGTCCCCTTCAGTTACACGGAAAAAGTTGCTCGGGTTAAACGGGTTGATGACAAACTCTACATCTACTCTTCAGATATGAGTCGTTTGCTGACCACTCACCCCATAACCTGGGAACGTCATGACAGCTTCTGCAAGGATCAGTATGAAAAACGGCAGCCTGAGGAATTACCTACCGCTCCTATCCGTACAACAATTAAACAGCTCGCACCAGTAGCTGCATCTCCATCCCTTTCCTTTGAAAAATTCAATTTTGATAAGGAGGGCAGCGAGAATGAATGAGGAGCTAATTGAAAAGATTGATAAAAGCTGCAAGGTGCTCCATCTTGATTTTAGTGCTGTAGAACTGGCTTCTCTGGCTGAAGAAGGACATTATTCCGATGAAACCATAGAAGCCGTAGCTGCAATTTTCGCCCACATTGGCGAAAAGAAGAAAGAAGCGACTGTACGAACACTCTTAAGGCTCAGCAGATTGCCCTTAAGCAATCCGAAAACCTTCGAGAGCTTTGATTTTAATCTGCTTCACGGAAAAAACGTGAAGCAGATTAAAAGTCTGGCGACTTTATCTGCTATCTATGCTCACAAAAATGTGGCACTGATAGGTCCTGCTGGAACAGGGAAAACACACCTGGCACAAGCATTTGGATATGCCTGTTGCCGCAAAGGACTGAAAGCGTATTTCATTAAAATGACGGAACTAAGAGACCGTTTTACTCTGGCTCGCCAAACAGGAAGAGTATCTAAAGTATTGAATACGTTGGTACGTCCGTCTTGCCTGATTATTGATGAAGTTGGTCACTGTACCTTTGACAAGGAAAACACTCGAATTTTCTTTGACCTGGTTGACCGCCGATACAATAAAGGCGGTTATTACAACATGATCTTTACAAGCAACAAAACACCCTCTGAGTGGCGGGAATGTTTTAACGAAGATGATTCCCTGTTGTGTTCCTTGGACCGCATTTTCGATGATGCTGTGGTCTATATGATTAAAGGAAACAGCTACCGCGGGCAAATGCTTGAGACGTATACAGTCCAGGCAAGCAAACCCAAAGAACCAATTTCAGCAACTATGCCTAAAATTTAAGCCCTAGGCCGAAGTGTATTCTAAGTTGTTGATCGTACCACATATTTAAGAATGGCGATTTCAATTGGGCTGAATTTGGCTAATTCAGCTGGGCTCTATTTGGCGATTTCAGACGGGCTCTAACAGTACTCTTTCATGGCTGCTGCGGAGTCGTCTAAATTGCCGGAAGAGGGCACCAGATCCAGCACTGGGTCGAAGGTGACGGAACCAGGGCGACGGTAATGCGTGGGATAGACCGTCACGTGAAGGCCTTCCCGCTCAAATATCATTGCGAATCTGGGAGCTTGGACGGCAACTACGAGAAGCACTGGCTGGGTCCACTGGTGCTGTCGGCAGATTGCGGCGGAGAAACGGGCGTTTTCCACGGTGTTACGGCTTTTGTTTTCCGCAAAGATTTTATTTCCCGGCACGCCCATTTGGTTGAAGATGCGTAGTGCGATGTCGGCTTCTATCCCGGTGTCCTGAAATACCGTGCCGCCGGAAACCAGGATGGGGAGATGCGTCATTCTTTGCAACCGGAAGGTAGTCAGCATGCTTTTGGCCATGGTGCCGGACGGTTGCCCTGTTCCTCCGATATCGGGGACACCGCCGACGGATCCATTTCCCAGCATGAGCAGGACATCGCCCGAAACATGCTGCGGAGGCTGGAACCAGGTCTCCAAGGGGCGTACGAGCATGTTGGCTCCGATGCGGATGGACAGCAGATAGGCCAGGAACGTGACGAATAAAAGTCCGTGACGCCACTTCCAATGGTGGCGATAGGCCTGGAGGTGGCGATGAGGGCCAGCAGGATAAATATGCCGGGTGGCAGCAGCTACTGGTAGCTGAATTTGATGATGCACATGGTGGGATAGGACATCCGGAAGAGTTTGGGGTTATTATAGCATGTTTTGGGTGGTAACGGCGGGGGGAAAATTGACCACGCTGCTAATTTAACCGGACGTTAACAATGGCGTTATTTATCCAAAACTTACACACGGGATTCGCTTTGTGTGCTATAATTATATGGTTTAAATGATAAATTAATTATAATGGGGAAGTCTAAGCAAAAGGGGATTTTTCATGTTAGATTACTTGGTCGTTGGCAGTGGTTTGTTCTGTTCTGTATTCGCACACGAGATGGCGAAAGCAGGTAAACGATGCCTTGTTCTGGAGCGCCGTCCGCACGTGGGCGGCAACGTGTATTGCGAGGAAAAGGAAGGCATCCGCATCCACAAATACGGGGCCCATATTTTCCATACGTCCGATAAAAAAGTCTGGGACTATGTAAACCAGTTCGTGGAATTCAACAACTACGTCAATTCGCCGGTGGCGAACTATAAAGGCGAGCTGTACAACCTGCCCTTTAACATGAACACCTTTGCCAATTAGATTTTGCTAGTGCAATTCAAGTCTTGGAACACTGATAAAGAGCTATCTAAATTTTTCCAGTTGCCATCGCAACTGGTTCATTACTTTTTGATAATGTGGGGGGAGATGGATTAACCAATGAAATTGAAACGTATTTCGGCGATTTTTATGGCCAACGCAAAATCCTTTAAGTTGGAAGGAAATTATTCTAAGGCTTTTTACTGGTTGCTTGCTTTTTCTTTTCTATACCTACTTCCAATTCTGATTGCCAATTTTTACTATATTGACGATGTTGGGAGATCTTTTAGAGGAAACATTAGTTGGAACAGTGATGGCCGCCCTTTGATGAAGGCAATTGTCGTCTTCCTCAGTAATGGGAAACCGATTATGGATGTTTCTCCTTGGATGCAGATTGCAGCTGTTATTGTATTGGATTATGCCCTGGTGCTTTTCCTCAGAAAGTACGTTTCTTCAGCTTCAGCACTACAGATTTTTTGCGTTGCTGCCTGTAGTTATGCTAATTGGTTCCTGCTGGAAAACGTATCTTACAAATACGAGTCTCTAGGGATGCTAACATCCATAAGCATACCATTTGTTTTATATTCATTGCCCGAAACCATGGATATAAAAAAACAAGTACCGATTACTATAATTGCCGTGCTTATTTCTTTTTCGATTTACCAGGCTTCGATAGGGACTTATGTTTCTCTTGCCGTATTAGAAGCGGTTTACCATTTGACTCAAAAGACAGCCTGGAAACAAATTGCCCGTCAGGTAACAATGCGTGCTGGTGCTATTTTGGCTGGCAGTTTGCTGTATAAGTTGACAATTGCCAAACGGTTTGTGCCGCAAACAGGGTATTCTAGTGAACATGCTCATCTAGTCAGACTATCTTCGCAAGGAATTTATGCAGTTTACCACCATCTTTTGAGTTTTGGCGCGATGTGGAAAGAGCACTTACAGACCCTTAATTATATTGGTGTATTGCTGGTTGTTGCCATGTGCATAGGAATCATACACCTGGCATTTGTTGTTTGGCGTTCTAGAGAGGAAAGTTTCGCAGTTAAGTTAGGAACTCTTTTTTTCATTCTGGCGACACCTATTCTTTTAATGGTTTCCTCCGTAATAGCGATGTTGGTGTTGGAGCACCCGATATTCACTCCCAGAGTTATGCTCTCGTTTACGGTGGTAACCCTGTTTGCTGGCTTGATGATTTATCACCTGAGCCAGGTTCATAAAGGGTTTCTGGTTATTGCAGGGTTAACGTTAATGATTACCCTTTCTTTTTCTTCTGCATATGGTAATTTATTAACCCGACAGGATCAAACTAATAGTCTAGTTGCAGCGCGTTTGGCACGGGACATGGACGAAATTGAGATGCAGACTGGCCAAACGATAAAATACGTTTCCTTCATTGGACATTCACCCAAATGCAAAGAATTGCTCCTTTATGCCCAAAAAAGGCCGCTGCTTAATAGGCTGGTGCCAATTTATATGAACGACAATTGGTATTGGGGCGGCAGCTACTTATCACACTTTAGAACGGAGCAATTACATATGCTGCCTGATAAAGTTTGGAGTAAGAAAGCAGATTTGACGTACATAAGTCAGAGGGCATCCATTCGGCATAATGAATTTTATCAACTTTATTTGCAACAAAACAGAATCATTGTTGTGTTTCCAAGAACAAAATAAGTCATCTGGAAACAACGTGCTGTCAATGCTGGAAAGAGGTTTGCAAAATGCCCAAAATTCCTGTCTTATATATGATTATCCCGTGTTACAACGAACATGAAGTGCTGTTAGATTCGGCTGCTAAGCTTAGGAAGAAACTGGAGACATTGATTCACAGCCGTTCACAAGAACCCGCGGCTTGAATTTATCCAGGGAGACATTTGCGATGAAACGGTTGTGCAGGACATCTTTGTAAAGAAACACCTTGACGCCGTTGTAAATTTTGCGGCAGAATCTCATGTAGATCGCTCCATTGCGGATCCGATGGTTTTTTATCAGACAAACGTTTTGGGGACGGTTACGTTGTTGGAGACATGCCGGTGACCATCAGCCGGAGTTCGAACAATTTCGGATGGTACCAGTATCCGGAGAAGTTGATTCCGCGCATGATTCTGCTGGCCCTGCACAATCAACCACTGCCAGTGTATGGCGACGGGCAGAATGTGCGGGATTGGCTGTACGTGGAAGATCATTGCCGGGCCTTGGATTTGATTCTGCATCGCGGTCGTATAGGCGAAATCTACAATGTGGGTGGCGGTAACGAGCGGAGCAACCTGGAAATCGTGCGCTTAATTTGCCGGAAGTTGGAAAAAGCCGAAAGCTTGATTCGGTTTGTTGAAGATCGAAAGGGACATGATCGACGGTATGCCTTGGATTGCTCGAAGATTCAGGCAGAGTTGGGGTGGCGGCCGGAGGCAGATTTCGAAAGAAAGATGAAAGAGACGATTGAATGGTACGCAAAGTTGCGCAAATAAATGAATTTTGCCGATATGGAATGTCTTACAAACTTAAAAACAAAATTTCCCCACAGCCATGGCTGCTACATCGTGCGATGAGCAAGTGACGGTTGTGGGGATTGTTTTTTGTGACTAAATTTTGTTTCGTTACTGTGCGTGGAATTTTAACGCCAGCATGCCCAGGTACTCTTTCATGGCTGCTGTCGAGTTATCAAAATTGCCGGCAGAGGGCACCAGATCATCCATCACCGGGTCGAAGGTGACGGAACCAGGGCGGCGGTAATGCGTGGGATAGACCGCCACGTGAAGTCCTTGCGGCCGGAAGGTGGTCAGCATGCTTTTAGCCATGGTGTCGGACGGCTGCCCTGTTCCTCCGATATCGGGGACACCGCCGACAGATCCATTTCCCAGCATGAGCAGGACATCCATAACGGTGCTAAGTAAAATGTGCTACAATAGACAGAGAATCCAATTTAAATTAAAACGGTTGTACGATTAAAAATTACAGTGAGGTGAAAGATTTCCTTATGAAAAATGTGATTGCAGTTATCTGGGATTTCGATAAAACGTTGATTAATGGTTATATGCAGAATCCGTTTTTTGAGGAATACGATATTGACAGCAAAGAATTTTGGACAGAAGTAAATGCATTGCCTGAGAAGTATGCCGATAAAGGTGTACAGGTCAATAAGGATACAGTCTATCTCAATTATTTGATTCAATATGCCAGAAAGCATAAAATGTATGGTTTGAATAATGAAAAATTGAAGAGCTATGGCAAAAAGCTGCAGTTTTATCCTGGAGCCCTTAAATTAATCCGATTTTTAAGGGATGATGTCTTGAAGGAAAATGAAAAGCAATATGCAGAATACGGAATCAAAGTTGAAAATTATGTTGTAAGCACGGGAATTAAAAAAATTATTGAAGGGTCAGACATTGCGGACCTTTTGGAACATTATTGGGGCTGTGAGTGTAATGTGATAAAACATATGTTACAGAAATAAAAAGAAAAAAGAGAGAGCATT
>OIAM01000602.1_pt1 | contig 9085 bp, 5 predicted proteins | sample 1580771 | NCBI WGS metagenome assembly OIAM01 (sample SAMEA3882538, study PRJEB24775) | human gut metagenome | biome: human-associated habitat; feature: intestine environment; material: feces | place: Netherlands | collected 2009/2010
ACGAGTCTTGATTTCCTTCAGCACCTTCTTCAGGCGCTCCTCGAAATCACCACGGTAGCGGGAGCCTGCCACCATGGAACCGAGGTCCAGCGAGTAGACCTGCTTGCCCTTCAGGGTTTCCGGCACGTCGCCGGCTTGGATCTTCTGGGCCAAGCCTTCGACCACAGCGGTCTTGCCCACGCCGGGCTCGCCGATCAGCACCGGGTTGTTCTTGGTGCGGCGCGAAAGGATCTCCATCATGCGCTGGACTTCCTTTTCGCGGCCAATCACGGGATCGAGCTCGCCGTCGCGCGCCTTTTGAGTGAGGTTGGTGGCGAACTGCTTGAGCGTGTCGGTGCCGCTCCCCTTTTGCTGAGAGGCATCCGAGCCGCTAAAGAACGGCAGGCCCGCACCGGGACGACCAGCACCGGCGCCGGCGAGCGGACGCTTCTTGTCCTGGTCCTTGGCGGTGAGTTTCTCGATAGCCTTTTTGATGGAGGCGGACGACACACCCAGGCGCATGAGGATGTCCATGGCCATGCCGTTGCCCTCTTCGACGATACCGATGAGCAGGTGCTCGGTCGACACGTAGGTCTGGTTGTTCTCACGCGCCACGCGGAATGAACGCTCCATCACGCTAATGACGAGCGGCGTAAAGGCGAGCTTGGCCGCCTCGGTCTCCTCGCTGGGCTCGGGAACCGTGGTCTGGACCTCCTTGAGGGTGTCCATGATGTCGTCGTAGGAGATATCAAGCGAGCGCAGCGCCTCGGCAGCGATGCCCTCGTCCTCCTTGGCGAGTGCGAGCAGCAGGTGCTCGGTGCCCACCTTATTTGAGTGCAGATCGAGCGCCTCCTGTTTGGCCATCGACATGACCTTGCGCGCTCGATCGGTAAATCTATCTAACATGCTCGTTTCCTTACATGAGTTCATCGAAATCAAAACGCCCGCCCGTCGGCGGCGCTTTTGTCTCTTTACCCACAGGTTGTCTATGTTAACAGCTGGAGGAATATCTATAAACCCGGCTCACATGAATGCAGGTTATGACCGCATCGCGGGACTCACCGCGCGATGCGCGACAGGCGCCCCGCAAGAGAAACCCTAGGCGTCTTTCACCACGTCGGGACTCGTCGCACGCGATGCGCGATAGGCATCGGCCTCCTTGGAGACGCGTTCGAGCAGCTCGGATGTATCGACGCCCTCGACTTGCGCGACCGTTTCCACCGTCTGCATGGCGACCGCCCTCAGGTACGCGCACGCGCTGTCCCCCGGCTGCTCGAGGTCTATCTCCTCGCCGCCCTCCCGGGCAAAGCCGACCGCCATCACAAAGCCCATGATGCCCGAGACCAGAAAGCCCACCGCAAAGCTCGAATCTGCCTTGAGCTCTTCTCCGTCGGGGTGGACGATCTCTCTCACGCGGTCGATGATGATCGTATGGATGCCCTGCACGACCTGCTCGGCGGCACCCGCCCTCATGGTGATGACGATGCGCCGCAGCAGGCAGCGGACGTCGCGCCGGTCGAACGCCGAAAGGTCGCCCTCGCTCGAAAAATGCCAGAGGGCATCGGTGATGAGCTCGTTATCCTGCAGCAGCTGGGCTATGGCGATGGCGACGAGTTCATCGAAATCGTGAAAATAGTAGTAAAACGTTCCGCGATTGCACTGGGCGGCGCGGGTCACCTCGCCAACCGACAGCTCGAAGATGCTGTTGTTCTCGATGAGCTCCCAAAACGCCTCGATGATACGGGTGCGTGCATCGGGCGCATCGGCGTCCTTACGCGGTCTCGACATGCGCCTCACCGCACCCCTGCGCCTTGGCGTTCATGATGAGCATCTGAAGACGGTTCTCCACGTTGGCGAAGCTCACGTCGGGATCGTAGTCGAGCGGCAGGAACTGCGCCGTGGGATACTGCTCCTTGAGCGCATGGATGAGCCCGCGCCCCACGACATGGTTGGGCAGACACCCGAACGGCTGCAGGATCACGAAGTTGCGGCAGCCGCGCTTGGCGTGCTCGAGAATCTCCGCCGGAATCAGCACGCCCTCGCCCGCATCGAACGTATGGTGCAGGATCTTATCGCTCGCGCGCACGAGCTCGGGCATGCGCGTCGGCGGCTCGTAGAGCGGGCTCGCCGCGCCCAGGCGGTCGCAACGGTCGTGCGCGAGCTCGAACAGGTTGTCCGCCGTGGCGTACCAGGCCTTTTCGGGCAGCGACAGGTCGACGTGGAACTCGCGCGACTGCGCATGCTTGTAGAAATAGGTCTTGCGGATCACGTCGGTCATGCGCGCCTCGATGACCTCGAGCCCGTTGTCCTCGAGGTAGCGCTCGATCTCGTGGTTGGCGCCGAGATGGAAATTGAGCAGGTACTCGCCCACGATGAGAACGGTCGGATGCGGGTTCGAGCGGTCGTACGGAACGGCGTCCATGATCGCAAGCGCGCGTTTGAAGCCCGTCGCCTGGCCTCTCAGCCCGGAGCGCTCCATGCCCTCGATAACCTCATCGAGCGCGCGGTCGAACGCAGCGTCCGCCGCGCCCTTCTCGAGCTCGTAGGGACGGATGCGCCTAAGCATGGCCTCGAGGGCATCGATCATGGGAAGACCGTAGGCGATCTGGATGCTCGGGCCAAGGCCGAGCTTGAAGCCCGGATGCGCATTGTGGGCATCGACGTCGTCGTTGGTGAGCACCGGGACATAGTCGTATCCCGCGTCGTCGAGCGCGCGGCGCAGCAGGGGCATGTAGTGCGTCAGGCGGCAGTCGCCGATATACTTGCCAGTCACCACGGCGACGTCGTGCGGGTCGTACTTACCGCTCTCGAGCGCCGCGAGCGCCTCGCCGATCACGATTTGCGCGGGGAAGCAGATGTCGTTGTGCACATAGCGTTTGCCCAGGCGGATGGCATCCTCGCGCCCGATATCAAGGGCCTCGGCGCGCACGCCCTGATTGCGCATCGCCGCGGTCATGAGCCTGCAGAACGCATGGGAGGTGTTGGGGACCAGCGCGATCTTGTCGTGCCGGTCGCGCTTGGTGTACTTGACCTTATACGGGTCGTCGAGCGGATGGACCGCGTGCACCCGGGCGCCCTCGGCACGCTCCTCCGCGCGACGACGGTTGACCGACTCGATAAACGAACGCACGCGAATGCCCATGGGACCGGCGACGTCGCTCTCATCGAGCTTGATCATCATCGGAACCTTGGAGCCCATCTCGCCCATCATGCGCGCGATCTCGTCGGTGAGATACGCATCGTGGCCGCAGCCGAAGCTGCCCATCTGCACGAGCTCGAGCTCGGGCGTCGATGCGACGATGACCGCGCACGACAGCATGCGCGCATGGTAGTTGTTCACGATGTCGATGCGGCTGTTGGAAAGATCGACGTTGCAGACCCCCGGCACCGCATCGGGCGTCAGCACGGGGATGCCGCGCTCAGAGAAGAGCTTGGGCAGCCCGTGGTTGACCAGCGGGTCGTTGTGGTACGGGCGCGAAGCGATCACCACCGCGTAGCCGCCGTCCTCGTGCACGTTCTCGAGCACCTGCCTGCCGCGCAGCTGCAGCTGGTTCTCAAACGTCTCCTGCGCGCGGTCCGCCTGCTCGGTCGCCTTGGCAACCAGGTCGGCATCGATATCGAAGGTCTCCTTGCACCACGCCTTGAGCTGGCGGTTTCGGTCGCCCTCGTCGTACCAGTGGAACAGCGGCGTATCGAACGGAACGCCGAAACGCTCCTCCGGGTTATCGGAATTGCGCATCACGTAGGGGTATCCCTTTACGACGGCGCACATCCACTCGCTGGTAGAGGCGGTGTTTTCGGTGGGCACCGTCGTGATGATGGGCATGAAGATGCGGTCGACGCCGGCGTCGACGAGATTGCGGATGTGCCCGTGGACGAGCTTGGCCGGGAAGCACACGGTGTCGGATGTGACGTGCGCCAGACCGCGCTCGTACATCGCCTTGGTGCTGCGTCCCGAGACGCGCACCTTAAAGCCGAGCGTGCTGAAGAACGTCGACCAGAACGGCATGGTGTCCCAGAACTCGAGCACACGGGGAATGCCGATCGTGACATCGCGCCCCCCGCTGACGGGAACCGTGGGGTACGACTCGAACAGCAGCTTCTCGCGGTCGACAAAGAGATTGGGGGCAGCCGCGGTCCGGTCGCGCCCCGTGCCGGGTGCCTGTGCCTCGCAAGCACCCTGCGGACGCAGCTCCTCCGCCGCGGGAACCTCGCGCACGAGCTCATCCCATGAGATGGCGCCGCCGCGCGGGCAGCGATTGCCCGTGACGTAAAGCGAGCCGTCGCCAAATGCCACGACCGCGCGCTGGCAGCGGTTGTTGCACCGACGGCAGGTAACGCCGCCGAACTCGCGATGCTCGAAGCGCTCCACGGCATCGAGCCCGATAAACGACGTGCCGGCGTCGCCCTTGCGGCATTCCTCGCGCGCGAGCAGGGCGATACCGCGTGACGGGTTTGCCCAGATACTGCTCGAATGCGCGCAGCACCGCGTCGTTTCGGAACGTGCCGCCCTGGACGACGACTTTGTCGCCCAGACGGTTGAGATTTGAAACGCGAATGACCTTGGTGAACACGTTCTCGATAATCGAACGGCAGAGACCGGCCATGATGTCGCCCGGACCCTTACCGCGCCGCTGCTCGGAAACGACGCTGCTGTTCATGAACACCGTGCAGCGGCTGCCGAGAACGGCGGGGGCTTTGGACGAAAATGCCTCGGTCGCGATATCCTCAACGGCTATTCCGAGGTTTTTGGCAAAACCCTCGAGGAACGAGCCGCAGCCCGCAGAGCACGCCTCGTTGACGACGATATCGGTCAGCACGCCGTGGTTGAGCCAGATGGCCTTCATATCCTGTCCGCCGATGTCGAGCACGAAGGTCGCATCGGGAACGCATGCGCACGCGGCGCGGGCGTGCGCGACCGTCTCGACCGTATGGTAGTCGGCGTGGAACGCGCGCGCGAAAAGCTCCTCGCCGTATCCCGTGGTGCCCACGGCATCGATCGCAAGCGTGACTCCCGCTGTCTCCCAGCGGTTCTTCAAGCTGACAAGACCCTGTTGGGCGACGTCGAGCGGTCTGCCGTTATTAGACGCGTAGAACGAATCGACAAGCTCACCCGCCTCATCGACCAGGGCGAACTTGGTCGTCGTGCTCCCCGAATCGATACCGAGCGCCACACGCACCGTCTCTCCGGGCGCATACGCATCCGGACCCTTTGCCGGCGTCTCTTTGCCATGGCGTGCCGTAAAATCCGCCTGCTCGGCAGGTGTGGCAAAAAAGGGCTGGGCAAGACGTCCCTCCCCGCTTGCGGGCGCGACCGTCTCGAGCTTATCCAGCCGGACAAAAGCGTCGGGAAGGTCGATCGGTTGGGACGATGCGAACATGTCGGTCAGCGACAGGGCGGCACCGCGCGCGACCATGATCTGCGGATCGCGCGGGACGATAACCTGATCGTCCGATAGATTCAGTTGCTCCCGGAACACGCGGACCAGTGTGGGGTTGTAGGCGAGCGTACCGCCCTCGAAGATTACCGGCGGCTCGATGTCGATACCCTGGGCCAGACCGCCGATCGTTTGGCGGGCGACCGCGTGAAGCGCCGAAAGCGCCAGGTCGGTGGTAGGAATGCCCTCGTTGAGCAGCGGCTGGATATCGGTCTTTGCGTACACGCCGCAGCGGCCCGAGACCTCGTGGACGGTCGTTCCCCGGCTTGCGAGCTGCTCGAACTCGCCCGATTCGGTGCCGACCCCCATGAGCTTTGCCATCTCGTCGATAAATGCACCGGTACCGCCTGCGCACGAGCCGTTCATGCGCATGTCGGCAACCTCGATGTCTCCCTTATCGTTGGTGCGGAAGAAGATCATCTTGGCGTCTTGGCCGCCCAGCTCGATGGCGCAGCGCGTCTGCGGATAGAACCTGCTGATCGCGAGCGCGTTGGCGACCACCTCCTGAACGTACGAGGCGCCCAGCGCGGTCGCGATATCGCGCGCACCCGAGCCGGTCACCGCAACGCGCAGTGACTCATGGGGAAAGCGCTCGGCGAGCTCGCCGAGCATGGCGCGCACGCTCGCTGTCTGACACGCCCCGTGGCGGCGATATCCCCACCACGCCTCGGTCATATCCTCGTGCATCGCGTAAACTTTGGTCGTCGTCGACCCTACGTCCAGTCCTACTAGCAACGCCATAATGCTCCGTCTCTCGCATTTTTCCCGCTAGAGATATACCACTCTACGTAATACAACAGACTGTTGTATTTAAACTCCGTATAAAAAGCGGCTGCCGAAACGCTTCAGCAGCCGCCGAATGCACCAACAGATTGTTCTGCGCGCTAGCACGTCGGGCAACGGAGCAGCACGGGCCCTCCGGTCATGTGCACCGCTCACGCCCGCGATGTCGCCGAGAGAGCTATCCACGCTTAGGGCTCCAACCAAGCAAGTCGCCCGCGCTCAGCAGATCCCTAAGCGAGCTACTCGCACTCAGGAGCCATAGCCTGCTCCAAGAGCTCGGCATGCTCCTCCTCGAAAACCGTCCCCACAGGGAAGGCGCGACGGAAGACGAAGCGGGAAATCGGACCGGCTACCAAAAGGTTCCACGGCAGCGCCATCACAAAATTATGCGGGATGTTGATCATCCAGATCGCGGGCACGGAATACAGGTTCGCAAGGATGCCGCCGGGCATGTGCGTCAGACCCTCACAGGCACCGTACAGCGACATGATGATGACCATGGGAACGACCATGCAGGAGCTGACGGCGAGCGTCATGGCAAGTGGCGAGCTCTTGCCCGGCGTGACCAAGTACTTAAAGGCGAAACCCTTGGCGAGCGGGCTGGCGACGAACCAGTCGCAGCACATGGCAAAAATGTAGGCAACGGGGAAGCCGAGCCACGCAGTGGCAACGACCTCGCCGTTGATGGCCCCGTGCTGCAGGGCAACGTTGTAGATGCTCATCCAGAGCACCATGCAAAAGCACATGATAAAGGTGAACAGCAGGCTCTCTCGTTTGTTGATAGGCATAAAGGGCAGATTCCTCTCTGTGTTGTACCGCGGCGCCACGCAACAAAAACGGGCGGGCAAGATGGAGCTGTTGGAACTTCATCTCGCCCGCCCGCGATACGTGCGTCTGCGACTACTTATGTGGTGGAACTACCCTAACACGAACGGCGCGCGCTTCGTAAGCGTTGAGTTTATGAAGATGCAGGGCACCGATAATCCCCCGACCCCATAAGTTGCGGTGGAATACGGACTGTTTTGACCCTTTAAGCAGCAATTCAGTCCCTATTTCACCGCAACTCATTTGGTGCAAAGTAACCTGTCCCCCTTGCGCCAATTAGCTGGTATGGCGCCAGCGAGGGTCGGTGAGGGTTCTCGCCACGCCCAAGCCAACGGGCAGAAACGCCACGATGAGCACTGCGCGCACAAACCAGCCGAGCATGTTGACCGTGTCGAAGGTGCACATGTAATACATAGAGCGATAGAGATACAGACCGGGCACCATAATGACAATCGAAGGCACCGTGAGGGCGATGCGCGGGTAGGTGAGCTTGACTTCGGCCAAGCTTGCCAGCAGACCCGATACCAGCGCGCCGATAAACGCTGCTGCCTCGGGAGGCATTCCCGTGCTGAGGCCCAGGAAGGGAATCATCGTCGGCGCATCGACAAGGGTCAGACGCAGGGTATTGGACACGGCGCCGATCAACCCAGCTGCCGCGGCCATCTTTACCGGGCTGTTGAACATCACCGAGAAGCCGAATACGCCAACGAAGCTCATCACCACGCGCAGGAGCGTAAGGGCAAGCGGCGAAAGGCCCAGTGGGGCAAAGTCGTCCGGCGCCAGGCCAACACACTCGGCAACCATCCAACCTACGAGCGTCGCCATCACAATAATCGATACGGCATATGAAAGGCGCTCGATACCGCTTCGCATGTCGAGCTTGTCGATGTCGAGGCCCGCCGTAATGAGCGGAAAGCCGGGAATCACAAAGAGCATGGCGCCGATATAGCCTTCTTGGTGCGACATTGCCCCCGGTATGACCTGGCCAAGGCCGAGCAATGCCAGCAGATACGAAACGCAAGCGAGCGCAACGCCGGTCGTCAGCGCGCTGAACTGACCAAGGCCTTGCTTGAGAATATGGGAGCGGGCAAAGTTGCCGACACCCGCGCCCACAAACGCGCAGGCCATCTCGATAGGGCCGCCGCCGAGCAAAAAGACGAAGGCGCCGCAAGCACAAGCTGCCGCAAGGCCCTGTTGCCAGGGAGAGTAATCGGGTTTTGAACTCTCAACGGTCTTGAGCATCTCGTGGTATTCGTGCACGGTAAACCGGCGCCCATACGTCTCGATTTCCTTTAAGAAGCTCTCCATCATCCAAATGCGATGGGTATTGACTCCCGTTGTGGGCAGGCTGACAACCTCGTTAAAGCAGTGGCCATCTTCGATGCAGGTGCACTCAAACGACAGAAGACTTAAGTCAACGTGGATGGTGACACCGAGTACGGCGGCAACACGATTCATGGTATCGCGCACGCGCCAGGCACCCGTTCCGCTTGCCAGCATAAGCATGCCGGTGCGGCAGATGATGGATGATTTATCGGTGAGCGGCGCATCGACGGCAAGCTCATCGCCTGCCGTCACGATCTGGTGCCAGTCAGTTTTCATATGGAGCGCGCCGGCACGAACGCCGTGGTGCATGGGGGCTCTCGAAAGCAGCGAGTCAAGGCGCGAAGGCTGTGGGGGCTCCGTTGATCCGACCTCGTCCTCATCAGTCTCTTCATCGACCAGATCAAAGGAATCAAGCGGCGCTGGCTCGCGACGATCGATTAGCTCCTCATCCTCATCATCAAAGTAATTGAACTGATCGAGCATGTCCTCTTCGATTGCACGCTCGCTCGCGTCGTCCATATAGACGCTCCCTTCCTACCGACTAACCCCCATCCTAGGCAGCAACGGCTAAAGGAAACATAAAAGAGACGACTATCAAAACAAGGACTGTCCCCAACTGCCGGCAGAAAAGGAACGTCCCCAAGTGCCAACCACGGCAATGCCGATGCTTTGGTAACGACAGCGAGCGGGTCGCATTTGAGACAAGGTGACGTGAAACGAAAGGGCGCTGACCT
>OIAM01000612.1_pt1 | contig 8970 bp, 8 predicted proteins | sample 1580771 | NCBI WGS metagenome assembly OIAM01 (sample SAMEA3882538, study PRJEB24775) | human gut metagenome | biome: human-associated habitat; feature: intestine environment; material: feces | place: Netherlands | collected 2009/2010
TTTCGCACATACGACAAAACCGCAGGAAAAACCTGCCAAAATAAACCTGTCCCTAAATGGCAGGTTTTACTGGAGAGTTGCGTCGATTGCCTTGACCAGGGCACTGCGCATGCCGGCGTCCTCGAGCGCAACGACGCCCTTGATGGTGGCGCCACCGGGCGAGCATACGGCATCCTTCATCGCCGCAGGATGCTGGCCAGTTGCAAGCTGCAGCTTTGCCGTACCCAACACCATCTGGCTCACGATGCGATACGCATCGGCGCGCGGGATACCGTGCTTGACCGCCGCATCGCCCAGGGCCTCGATTGCCATAGCGACAAATGCCGGAGCGCAACCACCCACCGTGCCGCCCACAAACAGCAGGCTCGTATCGAGCTCGACCACCGCACCGAGCTTGCCAAGCAGATCAAGCACCACTGCGCTCTGCTCATCACTAAGCGTGGAAGCCTTCTCGCAAGCGATGACGCCCTCGCCCACCGAAACCGGTGTGTTGGGCACCGTCGAGATATGCGCGACGCCCGGCAGGACCTGCTCCCACTTGGCACTGTCCCAGGTCCAGGCAACCGACAGAACGACCTTTTTGGCAAGAGCATCCTTGAGCGGGGCGAATACCTTCTCGATCATGTACGGTTTGACCGCAGCGACCACGATATCGGATGCGGCGACAACCTCGGCGGCATCGTGGCAGGCGACCATGCCGCGCGCCTCGCAGCGCTCAACCAGTGCGTCGTAGCGACCCGCGCAGGCGCACATGTCGCTCGCAGCTACACCGGCAGCGATCCAGCCATCGGCCATAGCGCTCGCCATATTGCCAAAACCGACAAATCCAATCTTCATATCTCATAGTCCTCTCAGACACGCTCTTCAAAAACGAAAGCTATTGTTCCACGCCATTGTTTCGTATTGCCGACCTATTTGTGATACCGCTCGCCACGACTGATCTTGCAGGCACGGTAAATCTGCTCTAGCAGCACCACACGCGCCAGGTTATGCGGCAAGGTAATGCGTCCAAAGCTGAGCATCTCGTCGGCGCGGGCGCGCACGTCATCGCTCACGCCGTCCGAACCGCCGATTACAAAGGCAATGTCGCTGCTGCCTCGCAGCATAAGATCGTCGAGCCGCGCCGAGAGCTCCTCACTCGAACGCTCCTTGCCCTCAATAGCCAGCAGGATCACATGCGCCCGAGACGGCAGGGCAGCAAGAATCGCCGCCCCCTCCTTGTCGCGCGCGGCATCCACACCGCCCGCCTTAGCCGGGTCGATATCGGCCACCTCGCGGATATCAACCTTGGCATAGGCACCTAGGCGCTTGGTGTACTCAGCGCACGCGTCCTTCCAAAAGCGCTCCTTGAGCTTACCGACGCAAACGACGGTGTATTTCACGCGCGTCTACTCCTTCGAATCGTTTTGAACTTTGCTGGCGGTCAGCATCTGCTCGAACATCGAGGCCGACTGCGAAAAGTCGCTCGGCAGCACGACCGTCGAGGTTTTACCCGTGCGAGCGAACTCCGTCATCATCTCGGACCACTGCGTAAACATGAACAGTTGGTTGGCCTCGTCATTGCCGACACCCGTCTCTTGGATGATCTCGAGCGAATCTTTGATACCCAGCGCGATGGCCTTGCGCTGGTTGGCGATGCCCTCGCCCGCCTTTTCCATTGCCTCGGCCTCGGCGGTCGCCTCGGTGACGCGCTTGATGCGGTCGGCCTCAGCGAGCTCCTGTGCCGCAGCGCGCTTGCGCTGGGCAGCGTTGATGTCGTTCATGGAGTTCTCAACCTCGGTCGGCAGTGCGATTTTGGTGATGAGCGTCGACACGAGGGTGAAGCCGTAGGCAGCCATCTGCTCGGACACGGTAGCGTTGACATCCTTGGCGATGTCATCCTTCTTGGCAAAGACCTCATCGAGTGTGTAGACGGGAATCGAAGAGCGCAGGGCGTCGGTGATGAAGTCACGCATCTGGTCGACGGGCTCCTGCAGCATATAGTAGCTCTTGTAGATGCCCGAATCCGCCGGGCCAGCACCCATGTCATAGCTCACGTGATATTGAGCCGAGACCTCGAGGCCGATGGTCACATTGTCCTGAGTCTTAACGTCGATACCAAAACCGTTTTTCATGGTGCGCAGACTCACCGTGGCAGCCTTGCGGTCGATCACGGGCACCTTCATGTGGAAGCCCGCGTTGACGATGCGGTTAAACTTGCCCAGGCGCTCGATGATCACGGCATGCTGTTGTTCAACGACATAGCAGGCGCTGGGAAGCAGCAGCAACAGGATGATGATGGGAATCAAAAGGCTGGTAAGGGCGGCAATGATACCGGAAAACAGCATGGTCTCTCCTCTGATAGGCACACGTTGGCATTAGGATACCCGTCCAAGGAGATCGTGCATATCAAAAAAGCCCCCATTGCTGGGAGCTCTTTCATTCAATGGTGCGGGCGAAAGGACTTGAACCTTCATGGGGTTGCCCCCATACGGACCTGAACCGTACGCGTCTGCCAATTCCGCCACGCCCGCGTGCAGGAATTAGAATAACGGAGCGCCACCGCGAACGCAAGAACTATTTTTGAAAAAGTTTGCAGGCATTTTCCCAGGCGGCCTGCGCGATTGTTTCGGCGTCCTCACCTGTGCGATCGACACGGTCGTTAACCAGCGCGTTTGCCGTAATGGAGATCATTGCGGGCTCGCATTCAAGACCGCGGATGGGCTCCGGAGCCATATACGGGCAATCCGTCTCGAACAAAATTCGATCGAGTGGGGTTGCCGCAAATGCCTCGCGCACGTCATCGTTGCGCTTAAAGGTGGCCGCACCACCATAGGCGATATAGCAGCCCAGCTCCACAAAGCGCTCCATCGTGGCGCGGTCCTCGCCAAAGCAGTGCAGTACACAACCGGCCTGGGGCACGCCCACCTCACGAAGCGCGTTGTAGGCGTCCACGTGCGAGGTGCGCTCCTGGTCCGTGTCCTCGTGGCGCAGATGTAGCTCCACCGGCACGTTACGGCACACGGCAAGCTCGAGCTGGCGCGCCATGCAGTCAATCTGCACGCTATGGGGCGCCGGCGCGATGTCGTCGTCGTAATCCATGTGGTAGTCCAGGCCGATTTCGCCAATACCGGCGCATAAGGGGTCATCGAGTGCGGCAACGACCTGTGCGTGAACGTCGTCGGTATAGTCCGGCGCGCCATACGGATGCACGCCGGCAAGATACTTGATCTGCGGAATATCCCGCATCGGCAGAATTTCGCGCACCAGCCAGTCGCTATAGTCCGCCACGCTGCGTTTGTCAGCGATGGGATCGAACATCGTCACCAACAGGTCGACGCCCGCGGCTTTGGCGCGCACGAGCGTCTCGGGCACTTCTTTGCCCCAAAACGAAAGCAGATGCGCATGCGTGTCGGCAAGCGGTGCCAAGGGCACGGGGCAGGCAACCGTCTTCTTTTTCTTGGTAAACGTCACGCGTGCGGCATTAGGCATCATGGATTAGCTCCTGGGCCAAGCGGACAAAGTCGGCAACATCAAGCGTCTCGGCACGCGTGGTGGGTGCGATACCGCAAGTCTCAATGGCGGCATCGAGCACGTCCTTGGCAAAGCCGTTGGCGCTCATGGAATTGCGGATGGTCTTGCGACGCTGAGCAAACGCAGCGTCAATTACGCGAGCCACAAACTCGCGATCGAGTCCCTCGGGCACCACGCCGTCAACACGGTCGATACGCACGACGGCCGAGTCCACATGCGGCGCCGGCATAAAGCAGCGCGGCGGCACCTCAAAACGACCCGTCACCTGCGCATACAGGCCGAGCTTTGCCGTATAGCCGCCATAGGTCTTGTTGCCCGGCGTTGCGGCAATACGATCGGCAACCTCCTTTTGCACCATGACGACGGCGCGCTTGAGCGCGGGCATCGTCTGGAAGAACTGCAGGATGATTGTCGCCGCCACGTTATAGGGCAAGTTCGCGACAAACACCGTGGGTTCACCACCGGCGGCCTGCTCAATCTGCTCCGGCGTCACTTTGAGCGCGTCGCCCATGATAAAGCGGAAGTTGGCATAGTCAGCGGCATGGGCATCGAGCACCGGCTCGAGCTCGGGATCTGCCTCAATCGACGTAACGCACGCCGCCTCCTGCAGCAGGGCCAACGTCAGCGTGCCGCAACCCGGGCCGACCTCGAGCACGCGCTCATCGCCCGCAAGCTCAGCGAGCTCACAGATACGTTCGATCACATGGTTGTCGATCAGGAAGTTCTGGCCCAGGCGATGCTTGGTCGCAAGGCCAAACTCCTCTAGCAGCTCCCTAGTTGCCGTGGGGTTTGCCAAAGGCGAAGTTGTCATGGTTGCCTCCTTAGCATGATGGCGGCGTCTTGAAACGAAAGGGCATGGACCGTTGCGGCCATGCCCTTACATCTAAACAGCAAATTGCCGATATGGCGCGCTACGTCTTAGCCCAGACGCGGGAACAGCGGCTCACCCTTCTCGACGGGCTGACCACCGGCAAGCAGGCCCCAAGCGCAAATGCCCTTGAGGTCGTCGCTCGCGGCCTCGTCCTCGCAGGACAGGCGGCGCAGGGCCTCGGCAGAAGTCTGGGGCATGAGCGGCATCAGCAGGTGAGCGGCAATGCGGATGGCCTCGAGCAGGTTGTAGATCACAAACGCCAGCTCGTCAGCCTTGGCCTCGTCCTTGGCAAGCGCCCAGGGCTCGGAGTCCTCGATGTAGTGGTTGGCGGCATGGATGAGCTCCATGACCTCGTCCTTAGCTCCACCATAATCGAGCACGTCCATCTTGGCCATGTAGCGCTCGACCAAACCGTCGGCAATCTTTGCCAGCGGGTTATCGAACGCATCGAACGATGCGGGCTTGGCGGGCGCGCAACCGTCAAAATACTTGCCGCTCATGTTGAGCGAACGCGAGATGAGGTTGCCCCAGCTGTTGGCCAGGTCGGCGTTGTAGACCTGCTCCATGCGGTCGAAGCTGATAGCGCCGTCGGTACCGGGGACGACGTCGGTCATGAAGTAGTAGCGATAGCCCTCGACGCCCAACATGTCGATAACGTCCTGCGGAGCGATGGCGTTGCCGCGGCTCTTGGACATCTTCTCAGCCTTGCCGGTCTCGGCATTGCGCACGGTCAGGAAGCCGTGGGCAAAAACGTGCTCGGGCAGGGCCTCGCCGATGGCCATGAGCATGGCGGGCCAAATGACGCAGTGGAAGCGGATGATGTCCTTGCCCACGATGTGGAACTGCGCGGGCCAGCGATAGGCCAGCTCGGCACGCGCCTCGTCGGTGTCGACACCGTAGCCGACGGCCGTCATATAGTTGAGCAGTGCATCGAACCACACATACGTCACGTGGCCCTCGTCAAACGGGACCTGAATGCCCCAGTCGAAGCTCGTGCGGCTCACGGATAGGTCATTAAGGCCGCCCTCGACAAAGCTACGTACCTCGTTCATGCGGAACGCAGGCTCGACAAAGTCGGGGTGCTCGTCGTAAAGCTTGAGCAGCTTGTCCTGGAAAGCGGAAAGCTTAAAGAAGTAGGACTCCTCCTGCACGCGCTCAAGCGGACGGTGGCAGTCGGGGCACAGGTGCTGGCCGACGCTGCCGTACTCCTCGTCGCCCTTCTGGACCTGCGTATCGGTGAAGTAGGTCTCGTCAGGCACGCAATACCAACCGTCGTAGCTGCCCTTATACAGGTAGCCGGACTCCTTCATGCGCTCCCACAGGTACTGCACGGCATGATGTTGGCGCGGCTCGGTGGTGCGGATGAAGTCGTCGTTGGAAATCTCGAGCTTGCTCCAAAGCTCCTTGAAGTGCGGGGCCTGGCTATCGGTCCACTCCTGCGGCGTCATGTTGTGCTTGGCTGCGGCCTCGGCGACCTTCTCGCCGTGCTCGTCCATGCCGGTCAGGAACTTGACGTTATAGCCGGCGGAGCGGCGATAGCGAGCCTGAACGTCGGCGATGATGGTGGAATAAGCCGTGCCCAGGTGCGGATCGGCGTTGACGTAGTAGATGGGCGTCGTGATAAAGAACGAAGGCTTGCTTTGATCCATGGGGTTTGTCCTCCAGAAAAACGTTGCATACAGAGGATGATTCTAGCGCAAGGGCTGGATATCCTCCATCTATTGCATATCGAGCACCATGGCATAGACATCGCGCTTGCGGCGCGAATACTTCTGAGACAGGCGCTTGGCCACCGCAGACGCGGGCTCCCCCTCCTCGAGCGCGGCGCGGATATCCTCGCGCAGGGCCTCGTCGGGATCCGCTGCCGCGGCGCCAACCGGCGCGATACCGGCCTCTTCGTCCTCGCTCGGCGGCGCGATGACCAGCGCAATCTCGCCCTTTACCTCGCCGCGAGCACACAGCTCCTCGGCAAGCTGGGCGGCGGGCCCGCGCAAGACCTCCTCGTGCAGCTTGGTGAGTTCGCGGCAGACGGCAACCTCACGCTGGGGAAAGACCTCCGCCACGGCCTCGAGCGTCGCCACGATGCGATGTGGAGACTCGTAGAAGATGAGTGCGCCGGGCACCACGGCAAGGCGCTGTAAACGGCGCACGCGGTCGCCGTGCTTTCGGCCCAAAAAGCCCTCGAAGAAAAAATGCTCGCAGGGAATGCCGGACGAAACGAGCGCCGTGACGCAAGCAGAAGGCCCGGGAATAACTTCGACGGGCACATCGGCCTCACGCGCCGCCTCGACCAGCGCCTGGCCGGGATCGGACACGCTCGGCATGCCGGCGTCCGAGGCAAAGGCGAGGGTCTCCCCCGCCAGCAGGCGGTTGTGCTCGTGGTAGCTGACAAGCGGCTTTTTGATGTCAAAATGGTTCAGCAGCTTCACGCTGACGCGGGTGTCCTCCGCTGCGATGAAGTCTGCCTGGGCCAGCGTTTCTGCGGCGCGGGGCGAGAAGTCGCCCAGGTTGCCGATGGGCGTGCCGACCACATAGAGTTTGCCCGTATGGGCGCTGTTTTGCGTCATATCAACCTATTCAATCATGCCGCGCTCGAGCGTACCGAGCGCCGCGCGGGCGTCCCATGCTGCAATGCGCTTCTCGGTCTTCCACGTTTGGAAGAACCAACCGGCAGCCGGCGCAAACGAAGCCAGCTGGTTGGCGATAAATACGCGCTCGTAGGCATTGCGGCCCTCGGGCGTAACCGACGAGTTGGCAAAGATCGCCGCGCCCGACCATTCGCCCACCAGCACGGGGAACCCAGTTGAAATCGCTTCTTTAAGCTCGCGCTTGTTACGCGAAATCGCCGTCGTCAGCCCGCGGGGGCTCGTGATGTCGAGCGCATGCTCGTCGCGGTAATGGTACAGGTGAAGGTCCATGTAGACGTTCTTGTACTTGGCGCCGCGCATAAAATGCTTCCACTCGCTGGGATGCCCCGAAGACGAGAAGACGACGATCTTATCCTCGGGCATATACGAACGGACGAGCTCGTAGGCATCGCGATAGAAATTGCGCAGGTAGTGAGCCGGAATGCCATCCGTCATGGCAAAGAGACTCTTGCGGACGCTCATCTGCGGCGTGTCCAGCAGCTCAATGCCCAGCAGGCTCTCGGCCTCGCCGTAGCGATCGGCCAGGCGCTCGAGCACGTCGAGCGCGACATGACGGCCGTTGGTGGACGAATGCCACTCGGCGACAGCCTCCGGCGTGGCGGGCGAATCGTTGGAATCGCCCTGGCCACCGGGCACAGTTGCCAGATCAAGCAGCACGCGAATGTCGTACTTGGCAGCCCACTCAATTGCACGGTCGATGTAGTCGACAACCGAGATGTAGGACGCATCGGACTCCTGCGAGCCAAAGGCATACCAGGGCACCGGCAGACGCACGGCGTTGAGGCCGATCTGCGCCATGCGACGGAAATCATCCTCGCTCACAAACGTCTCGTAATGACGGCGCATGCGCTCGTTATAGGCGGCGGTGCCCATGGCCTCCTGCAGCTCGGCCGCGTTGGATGCACCGGTCGCCGCGTATAGCGACGGGGTCACCCAAGGCTCGGGAATAAACCAGCCAGAGAGATTAACGCCGAGTATCCTCTCCATCACTGCCCCCTTCGGATCGTGCAGGTCGAACCTGCATCGTATTGCATAGGAAAAGTATCGTTTTGAGTATACCCGCGCGTGCGGACAGACGACCGAACGGTCTGCAAAGTGGCGCAAAAGCGGGAGGAATGTCTGAGCGGGCCCGAGATGGCGCGCCGAGATGTGCACGCACGTCGGAAGTACGCGCCGGAAAGCGCATCCCGTTCTGAGCGCGGGATCTGGGACGCAGTTTCCGCCAAAGACCGCAAAAGGAAAGCACATCCCATTCTGACGCCGGATTCCGGGTCGCGCTTTCCCAAGCGGCCTCAAAGCGGAAAACGCATCCCACTCTGAAGCCAAATTCCGGGACGCAATTTCGGCTTATAGGACAAAATGTGTGTCCCGATAGAACATCCGTTTCCATCCATTAATCCAGCCAGAACGGGTACGGGTCCCTGTGGTGGAGGTCCTCCCACACGGCCCTGTCGCCCCACTCCGGCCCTCCGTCCTCGCGCGACGGCGAGGCGGAGTAGACGCTGAACAGGAAGTCGATGTCCGCGTCGGTCGGCATCGTGGCGAGCTTCTCGCGCGCCGTCCTCGCGTCCCCCGAGTGCGCGTGGCACCGCCAGAACACCGCCTTCACGCGCTTGACCGACGTCAGCCCCCGGTGGTTGCGCAGGACGGCCCTCAGCTGCGAGTTCACCCCTCCCTCGATCATGTTGTTGGTCGACGGCAGCGGGCCGGCCTTGGCCAGGGCGGGGTCGAGGTAGGTGAACAGCGTCCCCGCCGACACCAGCGACGACAGCGACGAGCGCGCCCGCCTCAGCCTCTCGTGGGTGTAGACCCTCCTGCCGTCCACCACGGTCCTGTCCTCCAGGAAGTCGGCCCAGAACCCGCACCAGTCGAGGTAGCGCTCGACCCAGATCTCGGCCTGGTGCAGCGCCTCGATGCCCATGAGGTCGCGCGCGATGA
>OIAM01000625.1_pt1 | contig 8722 bp, 5 predicted proteins | sample 1580771 | NCBI WGS metagenome assembly OIAM01 (sample SAMEA3882538, study PRJEB24775) | human gut metagenome | biome: human-associated habitat; feature: intestine environment; material: feces | place: Netherlands | collected 2009/2010
CTCTGCCCCGCAGCGTAATTTCGCCCGTCATCGCCAGATCGGCGCGAACCGGCGTATGGGTCAGCGCAGACAGAAGCGCCGTCGCCATCGTAATACCGGCAGACGGGCCATCTTTTGGAACGGCTCCCTCCGGAATATGAATGTGGATGTCGTGTTTCTCGAAAAATTCTTTCGGAATCTCATACTGCTCTGCCACGGAACGAATAAAGCTGATGCCCGCCTGCGCAGACTCCTTCATCACATCGCCGAGAGAGCCGGTGAGCTCAAGCTTGCCCGTGCCATCGAGCACGGCCGCTTCGACCTCGAGCAGCTCGCCGCCGACGGAAGTCCACGCAAGCCCGTTGACCACGCCAACCTCATCGGAATCCCTGAGCTTCTCTTCCTTGAACTTCGGGTTGCCGAGCAGAGCTTGAAGATCGCTCTCTTTGACGCTTATCTTCTCCTCGCCCTCGGCTATACGCTTGGCGGCCTTGCGGCAGACGGAGGCTATGAGCTGTTCGAGCCTTCTGACGCCCGCCTCGCGGGTGTAGCCGTCAATGATGCCGTACAGCGCGCTCTGGCTCAGCGTGACCTTGCCGGTCAGGCCGCAGGCCTTGAGCTGCTTGGGCAGCAGGTGCTTGCGGGCAATGTTGTATTTTTCCACGCGGGTGTAGCTGGGCAGCTCGATCACGTCCATGCGGTCACGCAGGGGGCCGGGGATGCTGCCCAGATCGTTGGCGGTGGTGATAAAGAGCACATGGCTCAAATCGAACGGGATATCGATAAAATGATCGTTGAAGGTACTGTTCTGCTCCGGGTCCAGCGCTTCCAGCAGGGCTGCGGCCGGGTCGCCGCGGAAGTCGCCTGCCAGCTTGTCGATCTCGTCCAGCAGCATGAGGGGGTTCGCGCTCTTGGCAGAGATCATGGCAGTGATGATCTTGCCGGGCATCGCGCCGATGTAGGTGCGGCGGTGGCCGCGGATCTCGGCTTCATCGTGGACGCCGCCCAGGCTCATGCGGGCAAATTTGCGGTCCATGCACTCGGCAATGGAGTGCGCAATGCTCGTTTTGCCGACGCCCGGAGGGCCGACAAGGCAGATGATCTGCCCCTTGACGTCCTGGTTCAGCTTGCGCACAGCCAGCAGCTCGAGAATGCGTTCCTTGACCTTCTGCAGGCCGTAGTGCTCACGGTCCAGCACCTTGCGGGCGTGGGCCTGATCAAGGTCGTCCTCGGTGGCGGTGTGCCACGGCAGGGCCAGGCAGGCATCCAGATAGCTGCGGATAACGCCGCTCTCGGCGCTGCTGCCCTGCATACGGGCCAGACGGTCACACTCTTTCAGCAGCTTTTCGGTGGATTCTTCATCAAGGTTCAGTGCCTTGACTTTCCCGCGGTATGTATCGGCCTCGGCGCGGGTGTCCTCGGCGTCGCCGAGCTCCTCACTGATGACATTCATCTGCTCACGCAGGTAGTATTCGCGCTGGCCCTTGTCCATGCGGGCGTTGACCTTGTCGTCCAGGTCGCGCTCGATGTCCATGATCTGGCATTCCTGCCGCAGCAGGGTCAGCAGCTTTTCGAGGCGGCCCAGCAGGGTCGATTCGTTCAGGATAACCTGCTTATCCTCATACTTGAACAAGAGGTTGGCGGGCATATACTCGCTCAAATACAGCGGCGAATCGGAGGAAACGATGTTATAGACGACATCCTTGGAAATTTGCGGGCTGTAGGACAGGTATTCCTCAAAGCAGTCCTTCAGGCTGCGGACGAGAGCCTCGACCTGGTTGCGCTTGTCGGCAGGGATGCCGCGCACCGCCACGGGGCGTACCGTGGCCTGCAGATACTTTTCGCCGACGTCCAGCTCCAGCAGACGGGCACGGGTCTTGCCCTCGACGAGGACCTTCACGAGGTCGTCGGAGACGCGCAGCACCTGCTTGATTTCGGCAATGACACCGTAGGCATACAGGTCGTGAAGGGCCGGTTCTTCCTCATCCATCTCGCGCTGGGCGACGAGAAAGACGCTGCTGTTGGCGTGCATGGCGGCCTCGATGGCGGCAATGGACTTGGTGCGGCCCACCTCAAAATGGACCACATTGTTGGGGAAAACCACCAGCCCGCGCAGGGCGATGGCCGGCAGATGCACCACATTGCGGGCGATCTTGATCTTTACTTTTTCAGACATTCTTACTCTCCCATAGCCTGCAGAACAGGCGTCTTGTTTGCGTTTGCGGCAAGCTCCGGCGGCAGCAGAATGCGCGCCGCACTGTGCGCGATCTCCGCGTGCATCCGCAGCTGGGGCGAGCACTCGCCGTCCAGCGTTGTGATGAGCGGGTTGCCGTCCAGCACCTCTATGTCAATGCTGCCTGTACGGAAAAACGTCATGTACGGGGCGAATTTTTCGGTGACGGTGTCACCCTCCGAAAGGTGCTCCCCTTTTTTGTAGCTGCCCAGCAGCCCCGGCAGCTTTAAACGCGGCACGGGCCGCAGCAGCACCACATCCAGCAGACCGTCGGTCATGCTGGCGTGGGGCGCGGCGCAGTAGCCGCCGCCGTACTGCTGACCGTTGCAGACCGCCAGCATCATGAAGGTGTCCTCCAATTGGCGGTCATCGGCGGTGATGCGCAGACGGTGCCTGAAGGTGCTGCACACGGCCTCGAGAATCGACAGCGTGTAGGCCGTTGTGCCGCCGCAGAAGGGCACGCGCCGCCATTTGGGGATGCCGTTGGCGACCTGGGCGTCGATGCCCGCGGCATAGATGTCGATGCCGCACCCCTGGGGCGTGCGGATGACGTCCGCTGCGAACGGCTGTGCGGCCAGCTGTGCGTCAAGGTCCAGGAACTGCGCCTGCGTGCCGAAGTTGCGCACATAGTCATTGCCGCTGCCGCAGGGCACGCAGCCGATGGCGGCGTTCGGGCGGCCAACGGTACCCTGCAATATTTCGTTCAGCGTGCCGTCGCCGCCGCAGGCGTAGAGGTATACTTCTTCCCCGCCGGCGGCGTATTGAGCGGCCAGGTCGCGGGCCTGCCCGGCGCGGCGGGTCACCTCAATGGTAGGATGAAGCCCTGCGCGGCTGGCAGCGGCGTGGATCTGCGGGATGAGCGCCACGCTGGCGTCCACCTTGCCCGCCGTTGGGTTTATGATAAAAATATGCTGCATCGGTTTGTCCCTTTCAGCATCGGTTGCTTGCGGTCTACAGATACTAATTATTGTAGCTTTTTTGCCGCAAAAGTGCAATACCTTGGAGGAAATTGGTTGACAGAGAGATTGGCTTCCCCCTCGGGGGAAGCTGTCAGTGGCCCCGACCACTGACTGATGAGGGGCAGATATGCCGTTGCTGCCCGGTAAAGTGCTGCGGCGGCAAGGTCTGCCCTCATCCGGCCCTGCGGGGCCACCTTCCCCCGAGGGGGAAGGCTTAGGAGTTCTCCCACACAGCCAGAATTTCGGTAACCTTTGCAAATATCGCGGCACTGGAGGTTTCGGGCTTTAAAATGCCGTCCTGCAAAACGGTAATGGTATACCGCGGGTCGTCCGCCGGGTAAAAGCCGCTGAACCAGTAGTTGAGCAGCTCCTCGCCGTTCTCGTCGTACTGGCCGGTCTGCGCTGTGCCGGTTTTGCCGCCTGCCGTGCCGGTTTTGGGCTGTGCCTCGCTGCCGATACCCTCCGACACGACGGAGGCCAGCATGCTGCGCAGCACCCGTGCCGTGGCCGCATCAAAGACCGTGCGGGTGTCAGCCGCCCGGGTCTGCCCGGTCAGCGTGCCGTCGGCGTCAACAATTCCCTGTACAAAGGCCGGTGTCCTGTACACGCCGCCGTTTGCGACGGTGTTCATCATGGCTGTAATTTGCAGCGGCGTCACGGTCAGCGCCCCCTGACCAAAGCTGAACGTCGCCAGCTCGCCTGGGTTTTCAAGCGCGGCGGCACCGGGCAGTGTGCCCGATGCGCCTTGCAGGCCGGGTGCAAGCTGCGTGGCCGTGCCGAAGCCGAGTGTCTCTGCCATTTTGCGGATGCGCTGTGCCCCCAGCAGGCGGCCCAGCTCGATGAAATAGGTGTTGCAGCTTTGTTCCAGCGCGCCGCGCAGGTTGACCACGCCGTGGGCGCGGCCCAGTGCACAGCGGTAGGTCTGCCCGGCAACCTCGACCTCACCCGTGCAGTCGTGGGTGTACCAGTCAAGGCCGCTCTCGTAGGCGGCTGCAGCCAGCACGACCTTGAACACCGACCCGGCACTGAATGCGCGGAGAGGCCGGTTGAGCAGTGAGGTATCGTTGGCGGCAATGCTGGCGGCGACATTCTGCGGGTCAAACGACGGCATACTGACCGAGGCAAGCACCTCGCCGGTGGCCGTGTCCATCACGACAAGGCAGCCGCGCGGCAGATACAGCGTGGCCAGCCCCTCACAGGCGCGCTGCAGGTCGGCGTCCAGCGTCAGCCGCACGCCCTGCCCCGTGCCGGGTGTTTCCACCGCCACAAGAGGGCTTGTGTCCGTCAGCAGGCGTCCCTGCGCGGTCATAAAGCAGGTCACAGTGCGCGCGTCTCCGGAGGCGGTCAACAGGTCGTCGTAGGCTTTTTCCAGGCCGGACACGCCGCGGCCCTCGCTGTCCAGATAGCCCAGCAGGTGCGCGGCGGTGCTGCCGCCGAAATGCTGCGGCACGGTGCAGGTCGTGATGCCCTGCGCGGTCAGGTCGCGGTCCACCTGTATCAAAAAGGGGCTTGCAAGGTTGCGGCGCTCATACAAAAGGCTCTGCTCCGCATACGGGACATACGGAAACAGCGCCGTGTACCCGGCGTCTCCAGGCAGGCAGAGTGCGTAATACTGCGGGGAAAGGCCGGTCAGCCTGCGGCCCGTGCGGTCATAGAAATCGCCCCGGGCGCGCGGCAGGGTTAGCGTCTGGACGCTCTGCCCGCCCGCACTGGCGGCATAGGCCGTCTGCTGCCCCACCCAGTAGGTGCGGCAGAGCACGACGCCTGCCAGCAGCACCAGCACAGCGCAAAGCCCATACAACCGACGCAGAGACAAGGCACATCCCCCCGGTGGGAGTATGGGCGTCGGGTCAACCTAAAATACCTCTATTACCCATATAATTTTGGGTTGAGTCCTGTTAATTGCGCAGCCTCCTGACAGCCCAAAGCACCAGATACACCGCCGCCACGCAGGGCAGAAAACCCATGGCGTCAATCGCAACGTCGCTCAACTGCGCGGCACGGCCCGGCACAAAATACTGGTGGAACTCATCACCGGCCGCGTACAGCATACACAGCGCCGATGCCAGCAGTGCCTTTTGCCGCAGCGTAACGCGGTGCAGCCACAGCTGCACGGTCACGGCCATGCTGACGCCTAGGGCACAGTAGATATAGATGTGCGCCCACTTGCGGACGTTGGCGTTCAGGTTTGTGGTGCTGAACCACAGCGGCGTGATGGCTTTTATCCTGCCGGCCTGCACGGTCTCGGTAACGGCGCGGCTGACCTTGGTGGACAGCTCCGCCGGCTGCGAGGACAAGACAAAGATCACTGCCATAATCGCCAGCGTAACGGCCAGTGCCGGATATTTTGCGTATTTTCTCATGGCGGCTCCCCCGCTGCGTTATTTCTGTCTATTATAGCACACTTTGCCGGTTTATACAAAAAGGCCGAAGCCTCTTTTTGCGGAGACTTCGACCTTATGGTTGCTTGTGGGGTGTACCCAATTAGTACATGCCGCCCATGTCAGGGGCCGGAGCAGCCGGAGCCGGGGGTTCCGGCAGGTCAGCGACAAGGCTCTCGGTGGTCAGGACCATCGCGGCGACGCTGGCAGCGTTCTCCAGAGCGGAACGGGTGACCTTGGTCGGGTCGACGATACCGGCCTCGATCATATCCTCTACGTACTCTTCCTTCTGGGCATCAAAGCCGTAGTTGGGCTTGTTGGCCTTCAGGATGTTGTCGATAACGACGCTGCCCTCGAGGCCAGCGTTGGCAGCGATCTGGCGCAGAGGAGCCTCCAGCGCTTTGCGGACAATCTTCGCACCGGTACGCTCGTCGCCCTCCAGCTCGCCGACCAGCTTGTCGACAGCGGGGATGGCGTTGATGGTGGCCGTGCCGCCGCCAGCGACGATGCCTTCTTCAACAGCGGCCTTGGTCGCGTTCAGGGCATCCTCGATGCGCAGCTTCTTGTCCTTCATCTCGACCTCGGTAGCGGCACCGACCTTGATGACGGCAACGCCGCCGGCCATCTTGGCCAGGCGCTCCTGCAGCTTCTCACGGTCGAAGTCAGAGGTGGTGTTCTCCATCTCGCCCTTAATCTGAGCGATACGGGCGTCGATGGCCTCCTTGGAGCCAGCGCCGCCGACGACGACGGTGTTGTCCTTAGAGATGGTGACGGACTTAGCGGTACCGAGCATATCGGCGGTGATGTCAGCGACCTTCACGCCCAACTCGTCCAGGGCAGCCTGGCCACCGGTGAGGACGGCGATGTCCTCGAGAATGCGCTTGCGGCGATCGCCGTAGCCCGGGGCCTTGACGGCGCAGACGTTGAGGGCGCCACGGATCTTGTTGAGGACCAGGGTAGGCAGAGCTTCGCCGTCGATGTCCTCAGCGATGATGAGCAGGCCACGGCCAGCGCGCTGGACAGCCTCGAGAACGGGCATGATGTCCTGAACGCTGGAGATCTTCTGGTCGGTGATGAGGATGTACGGATCCTTCATCACGGCCTCCATGCGGTCGTTATCCGTGACGAAGTAAGCGGAGACATAGCCCTTGTCGAACTGCATGCCCTCGACGGTGTCGATGGTGATGTCGAACGTCTGGGAATCCTCGACGGTGATGACGCCGTCCTTGCCCACGACCTCCATGGCCTCGGCGATCTTCTCGCCGACCTCGGGGTCACCGGCAGAGATGGTGCCGACGGAAGCAATCTGCTCCTTGGTCTCGACCGGCTTAGCCTGCTTCTTCATCTCGGCGACGGCGGCGTTGACGGCCTTGTCGATGCCGCGACGGATGGCCAGCGGGTTGGCGCCAGCGGCGACGTTGCGCAGACCGTCGTTGACGATGGCCTGGGCGAGCAGGGTTGCGGTGGTGGTGCCGTCACCCACGGTGTCGTTGGTCTTGGTGGCGACCTCCTTCACCAGCTGAGCGCCCATGTTCTCGATGTTGTCCTCGAGCTCGATCTCCTTGGCGACGGAAACGCCGTCGTTGGTGATGGTCGGAGCACCGAACGTGCGCTGCAGCGCAACGTAGCGACCCTTGGGGCCCATGGTGACGGTAACGGCGTCGGCCAGAGTGTTGACGCCCTTGGCAAGCTTAGCGCGGGCATCGGTGTTGAACGTAATGTTCTTTGCCATGGTAGGTAATCCTCCAAAAGAAATGTGACTCGCGTCGCCGCTTCCGAGTCCTATGCGGCGGGCGCGTTCAAAGACGAATCAGAGATTCTGACGAGACTAGGCCTCGACGACGGCGTAGATGTCGTCGGCGCGCATCAGCAGATACTTCTCGCCGTCGACCTTGACCTCGTTGCCACCGAACTTACCGTAGATGACAACATCACCGACCTTGACGTCCATGGGGATGCGCTCACCCTTGTCGTTGACCTTGCCGGCGCCAACGGCAACGATGGTGCCGCGCTGCGGTTTCTCCTGAGCGTTGCTGGCGATATACAGACCAGAAGCGGTCTTCTGCTCGGCCTCGTCGGGCTTGACCAGAACACGATCTGCAAGCGGCTTCAAAGACGACATGCTTGTCTCCTCCTTTTTGGGCCGCGCGGTTATGCCACGCGAATTAACCCTTTTTGTTTGCGTACGCGTTGAATGGTACCCACGAATGGCTGGTTATACAACACGGAGTCAAAAAATCTTATTTTTTGGCACTTAGATTTTCTGAATGCCGGGGGATAACTTGTGCGCGGCTCCCGTGTGGCGCCGGAGGGGCGGGATATAAGGTTTATCGCGAGTTCCGCACGAGCCGAAGGCCACTTAATGTGGCCTTCGTGCGAGCAGGACTGTCCGCAGTAGCGAGCAAAGCCCCAAACCGCGTCCCCCAGTTACGCCTACGAGAAGTCAGCAACCTGAGCAGTCAGCGCCGCCAGGATCTCCTTGAGCTCAGCTGCACGGTCCCTCTTCTTCTGGACCACCGCGGGCGCGGCCTTGGCCACAAAGCCCTCGTTGGCGAGCGTCTTCTCGCAGCCGGCGAGCTCCTTCTGGGCCGCGGCGATCTCCTTCTCCAGGCGCGCCTTCTCGGCCGAAAGATCGACCTTGCCCTCAAGCACCACAAAGACCTCGACGCCGCTGTCGACCACGGCGATGCTCGCAGCCGGCTTCTCAACGTCGGTACCCATGACCAGCGAGGCGGTGTTGGCCAGCGGCTCGATGGTCGAGCGCAGGCTCTCGAGCTTCTCGATGTCCTCGGCACCGGCCACGTCGAGCTCGGCCTTGGGGCTCAAGCGGTAACGCGAACGCGTGGCGCGGGCGGCGGAAACGACGGCACGGCACAGCTCAAACGCGCGCTCGGCGGGCTCGTCGACGTACTTGGCGTAGTCGGCGGGCTCCGGCCACTTGGCGATCATGAGCGCCTCGGCACGGTCCACGTTGCCCTCGGCGTCCAGGTCGAGCACGCTCGCCGGCATGTTGTCCCAGATCTCCTCGGTAACAAACGGCATGAGCGGGTGCATCAGGCGAATGGAGGTGTCGAGCACAAAGATCAGGTTGCGCTGGGCCTGCAGACGACCTTCGCCCTTCAGGCGGGCCTTGGTGACCTCGACGTACCAGTCGCAGACCTCGTTCCAGA
>OIAM01000629.1_pt1 | contig 8662 bp, 6 predicted proteins | sample 1580771 | NCBI WGS metagenome assembly OIAM01 (sample SAMEA3882538, study PRJEB24775) | human gut metagenome | biome: human-associated habitat; feature: intestine environment; material: feces | place: Netherlands | collected 2009/2010
CACGGTTCCGACAAAACCGACTTCCTCGCCAATGATGGCCAAGATGTAGTCGTTGTGTGCCTCGGGCAGATACGAGTACTTCATGGTTGAGTTGCCGATGCCACGGCCGAACAGACCGCCCGAGGCAAAGGCCATGATGGCAAGCGTGGCCTGATAGCCGTCACCATACTCGTCGGCCCAAGGGTTCAAGGCAACCTGAATACGCAACATACGGTACGGCTCTGCGACAAGCGCAATCACGATCACGAGAATGCCGAAGATTAGCACGCCGATGATAAATCTGGGGTCGAGACCCGCAAACAACGCCATGCACATGAGGGTCAACAGGATGATCAGGACAGTACCGAAATCGGGCTGGATAAAAATCAGAAAGAGCGAAATGCCCAGGTAGATGCCCATCTTGCGAAGGAATTCGTTGATGTTGCCACCGGGCGAAAAGAAGCGATCAAGCATGATGGCCGAATACGCAATGGCAAATGGCTTTAAAAACTCGGAAGGCTGGAACTGAATACCGGCGATGTTGAGCCAGCGCGTGGCGCCGCGGCTGCCGCTGCCCACCAAGAACACCAGAAGCAGTAGCCCTATCATGCCGATGAGGAAGATCCTGAGCACATCCTCCCCAAACCAGCTGTCCGGCAAAACGCGCACGATGGCAATCAGCGCCAGAACACCGACCACGGCAAACGCGGCCTGTCGACCCAGAAAAAACGTCGCCGAGCCATTCTCGTGCAGCGCCTCGACCGAAGACGCCGAGTACACCATCAGCAGGCCAAAGCATACCAAGGTAAACAAGCAGGCCATGAATATCAAACGGGGGCGCATGATACGGGCGGGAACGCCGGCAATATAGCGTTCGCTAAACGACTGCCCGCCGCGGCTGGAACGCGGTGTGGTGCGACGTGAGGAAGCACGGTCCGAGTCGGGCCTCCTCATACCTTGTCGGGGGCTCTCCTCTCTCACCGCAACCCCTATTCCATTTGTGATTTCGCTGTAGCGGCAAGCTGAGCCACGTAGTCCTTAAACACGCGGCCGCGCTCCTCATAGCCCGAGAACTCATCGAACGAAGAGCAGGCAGGAGAAAGTAAGATCACGTCACCACGGCTCGAAAGCGAACGGGCAACGTCCACGGCGTCGCGCAGGTCATCCGCCTGGGCGATATCCACATCGCCATCGACATCGGCCTCGTCCATAGCGGCGGTGAAGCGCTCGCGCGCATCGCCAAAGCAGACGACCGAGCGCACGTTGTCCATAACGACGCGCGCGAAGTCCGTGAGCGGCGTGCCCTTATCGTGGCCGCCGAGCAGCAAGATCACGTCGTCATCGGGAAATGCCGTCAGTGCCTTCTCGACCGCATCGGTGTTGGTCGCCTTGGAATCGTTGACGTAGCGCACGCCGTCAATCTCGCCACACGGCTCCACGCGGTGCTCGAGCGGCTGGAACGAGGCAAGACCGCGGCAGACACCATCGACATCGGCACCGACCGCCAAGGCAGCCGTGGCGGCGCACAGGGCATTGATAACATTGTGATGGCCCGAGATCTTGAGCTCGGATGTAGCGATGAGCGGGGTCTCGACGCCCTTCAGGCGCACGATCATCTTGCCATCGCGCACAAAGGCGGCATCCTCGCCCTCAGGCTCGTCAAAGGCAACCTTGCAGATGCGACGACCCGGCGTGTAGATGTACTCATCGAACTCGTGAATGCCGGCGTCTTCGACGTCGACAACCGCCAGATCGTCATCGACCATATTGTCAAACAGTTTGATCTTGGCAAGCGCGTAGTTCTTATGGCTCTTATGCCAGCCCAGGTGGTCGGGAGTGATGTTGAGCAGCACCGCCACGCGGGGGTGGAGCTCGGTGGTCGTAGCAATCTGATAGCTCGAGAGCTCAGCCACAAACCACTCGTTGTGAGCTCGGCCGTCAATCTCGTTGACCGGCGGCTCGCCGATGTTGCCGACAGCAACGCTGGCCTCGCCGGCAGCCTTAAGCAGATAATCAGTCAGCGACGTGGTGGTCGTCTTGCCGTTGGTGCCCGTGATGGCAATCCAGTTATCGGGCGACAGGCGATAGGCAAACTCGGGCTCACCCATAATCTGGGCGGCATGCTCGCGCCCGGCCTTAAAGAAGCCCGAGAACTCCGAGATGCCCGGGCACGTCACGCATACGTCATAGGCGCCCTCGACCTGTTCGGTCCCATAGACAAACGATGCCCCGTGCGCCTCGAGCGAGCGCGTGGCATCGTTGGGCTCGGACGTGCCGCCACCGTAAACGGTAACGGCACTTACGCGCTCGGGATGTGCCAGCGCCCAGCGGGCGACATCGAGACCGGATTTGCCCTGACCCAAAACGAGCAGGCTAAAGACATCAGCAAGAGGCATGAAAGACCACTATCCCAACTGGAAGAACAGAGCAAGGCCAACGGCGCCAAAGGCAGCAGCGATAATCCAAAAACGGATGACGACCTTGGTCTCGGCCCAGCCCTTCTTTTCGAAATGATGATGGATGGGCGCCATAAGGAAGACGCGCTTGTGCGTAAAGTGGAAGTAGACAACCTGAATCATGACCGACAGGGTCTCAACGATAAACAGGCCGCCGATGATGAGGGAAACGACCTCGGTGTTGGTCATGATGGACGTGCAGGCAAACGCGGCGCCCAGGGCAAGCGAGCCGGTATCGCCCATAAAGATGCTCGCCGGATAGCAGTTGAACCACAGAAAGCCCAAGCAGGCACCGGCACACGCGGTGCAGAAGATGGACAGGTTCACGTCTCCGTGCAAAAACGCCATGGCAGCCATGGCGAGCATGGCAATCATGGAGGTGCCGCCAGCAAGACCGTCAAGGCCATCGGTCAGGTTCACGGCATTAGAAAGACCGGCGATCATCAGCCAGCAAAAGACAATGTAGAGCCACGGGAACGAAAGGCCGCAGATGGTGGTCGAAAGCACGCCAAGGTCAATCGTCAGGCCGCCGGGAAAACGAATCTCGGGGGCGACGCCGCACCAGTTGACGGCAAGTACCGTAAAGGTGACACAGATAATGGTTAGGCCGATCATCTTGGCATGAGGCGTCAGACCGAGCGAGCGCCCATGCGTAACGGAGGTCAGGTCGTCGATCAGGCCCAGCACGCCGGTCGCCAGCGTGGCGAGCAGCACGAGCACGAGCTCAGTGGTGAGCTTGCCCATCAGCAGGCAGGTCAGCGAGATCGCGACGAGAATGACAACGCCACCCATGGTGGGCGTTCCCTGCTTAACCAAATGACGCTTGGGGCCGTCGGCACGAACCTGCTGGCCGATACCCTCGACCTTGAGCAGCTTGATCCACCACGGCATGAGCAGCAGCGCAATGGCAGCGGCGATGCCAAGCCCCAAAAAAGCCTGATACGTTGGATACGAGGGATTGCCGAACATGGGCTAGCACACACCTTCCACAAAGCGGTCGAGCTCAACAAAGCGGGAACCCTTGACCAGTACAACATCATGTTTTTCAAGCGCGCCGCCCATGCGGTCGAGCACCTGCTGATAATCGGAGAACACCTGGATGCGGTCCTCGTCCATGCCCATCATGCGCGCGGCATCGGCCATAAGCTGGGCCAGCTCACCACCCACGCACGCCAGCATGTCGAGCTTCTTGGCGGCGGCATAGGCGCCCACGAGCTCATGCATGCGAGGAGCCTCATCGCCCATCTCGCCCATCTCGCCCAGGATCGCCATGCGAGACCCCGTGCACGAAAGCGAGCACAGTAGATCGAGACCAGCAGCCATGGATTCGGCGCTGGCGTTATAGGAATCGTCGATGACGCGGGCACTGCTCTTGGCGCGCTTGATCTCCTGGCGGTGCCCGGTGATCGTGAGGCCCCTAAAGGCAGCATCGATCTGCTCGGGCGTCACGCCCAGGCGATAGGCAACCGCGGCGGCCTTAACGGCATTTGGAACGGACTGCACGCCGGGGATGGCAAGCATGGTATCGATCGTCTCACCCTGGCCAAAATCGAGCGTAAAGACCGGACGGCCCTCGTCATCAACACGAATGTCGCGGGCACGGACCTCATCGTCGTCCGAGACGCCGGCCAGCATCACGTCGATACCAGCAGGCTGGGCGAACGTATCGCGAATGAACGGCGTAAAGTCGTCCTCGCCGCCCAAAACCAGCAGCGGCAAGAAGTCGCCAGCGGCGCACATGCCCTGGACAATCTCGGCCTTAGCGCGGGCGATGTTCTCGCGGCTGCCCAAAATGCCGATGTGAGAGGTACCAATCTTGCTCACGATGGCAAGGTTGGGATTGGCGGACTGGGACAGGCGCTCAATCTCGTGGAAATGGTTCATGCCCATCTCGAGCACCAGGACCTCGGTATCGGCCGGAGCGGAAAGCACCGTGAGCGGCATGCCGATCAGGTTATTGAAATTGCCCTTGGTGGCCCAGACACGATAGCGCTTGGCGAGCACAGCGGCGAGCACGTCCTTGGTCGTCGTCTTGCCGATGGAACCGGTAATACCAACGACCAGGCAGCCAAGCTCCAGACGGTACGTGTGCGCCAAACGCAGCAGAAACTCCTCGGGATCATCGGTCAGCAAGATGGCACAGCCCTTGTCCTGCGCCAGCGAGACCAGCTCGGCCTCGGGCTCACGCATCATCACGACGGCGCCGGCACCCGACTGGACGGCACGGGAAGCAAAATCATTGCCGTCGACGTTTTCACCGGGAAAGGCGACGAAAATCGTCCCTTCCTCGGCATACCTGATCGGCTTCTCCCGTCACGGTTCGGGCCCCTGTTGCGGCCGCGAGGTTGTTGACGGCGATCTCTATCATTGCAGCTCCCCTGTAAACCTAATAATGCTATCGGCGTATTGTATCCCAGCGCCGCGCATGCGTGGTGCAGGGCATGTGAACACCCCTCATATGGGACAACAAACCACGCCCCAAAGATTGTAACCCCCTACTTCGTGTGCGGGATACCCAGCACGTCGAGCGCGTTGGCCATAATGGACTGGAACGGCACCGCAGCGGCATCTGAGCCGCTCGGCGTTCCGTCGAGCGTGATATAGCACAGCACCTTGGGCGATTGTGCCGGTGCAAAGCCCATAAAGGACGACATGTAGTTCTCCTTGAGGTAGCCGCCGTTCTCGTCGGCACGTTCGGCCGTACCGGTCTTACCCGCCACGTCATAGCCGTCAACCGCGCCGCCAACGCCCGTTCCCTCGGACACGACCGTCTGCATGCACGATGTCACCTGGGATGCGGCGTCCTCCGAAATCGCGCGCTCGCCTTCGCCCCAGTCCTTCTCGTCGCCCTTGCTGGACTTATAGAAGTGCGGGGTCATCATCACGCCGCCGTTGGCGATGCCGCCCACGGCACGTGCGATCTCAATCGGCGAGACGGACAGCGCCTGTCCAAAGCTCATCGAACCCAGCGTGGCGCCGTCATACTGGTCACGCTCCTTGACGATGCCCAGGCTCTCGCCCGGAAAATCGACACCGGAGCTGTGACCTATGCCCCACTTGTCCACATAGGCGGCAAAGTCATCCGCACCGATCTTGCGCCCCACCAGGACAAAGCCCACGTTGGACGAACGGCGCATCATCTCGCGCACATCCATGGTCATGGCGTAGTCGCGCTTGTCGGCATCGGTGACGGTATCGTCGCCCACCTTGATGCTCGCCGGCACCTCAAACGACGTACTCGATCGCACGACGCCCAAGTCGAAGCCGGCGCCCGCCACGAGCGTCTTAAAGACCGAGCCGGGCTCGTAGGCGTCGGTGATCAGGCGCAGATTCATATCCTCGGTCTTGGCATTCTCCAGATCGGTCTGGTCGTAGGTCGGGTACGAGCAGGCGGCGAGAATTTCACCAGTCGTGGGGTCGGTGACCAAAGCCGAGCCGTTCTTGGCCTTTGTCTTCTCGACAGCCTCCGCCAAAGCATCCTCAGCCGCTCGCTGCATATTGACGTCGAGCGTCGTCACGATATCAACGCCGTCGACCGCAGCCACCTTTTTATAGGCACCGCCCGCGATATAGCTGCCGTCCCTCGCGCGCTCGCGTACGAGAGAACCGTTCGTGCCGGTCAGAAGCTTGTTGTATTGCTTTTCGAGACCCGTCAAGCCGTCGTTGTCTACATTCACTACACCCAGCACCTGCGATGCCAGATTGCCGTATGGATATACGCGCTTCATGGCCTGCTCAAAAAGCACGCCGGGCAGGTTCTTCTTCTCCAGCGCCGCAGCATCGTCTTCGTCCACCTGGCGCTTGATATACACCCAGGTGCCATCGGACTCGACGAGCTTGCGGCAGGTCTTTTTATCGATTCCAGTTGCCTTGACCAGCGCCGACACCGTCTTGTCAACATCCTCGACAAGCTGCGGGTTCACGGCGATGTTGCGACATTCGACCGACGACGCCAACACGTTGCCGTTGCGGTCGTAGATGGTGCCGCGTTTGGCATAGAGGGTCTGCGCAAGCAGGCGGCGCGCATCGGCACGCTCGCGCAGTTTATCGGCTTCGACAATTTGATAGTCGGCAAGGCGAAAGACGCCCAAGCCCAAACCAAGCCCGATGAAGCCCATGATGGCTTTGCGGCGAGGCAGAGGCGTGCCTGTGAGCCATTCGGTCGACGAACTCTTGCGCGACCTGGTGTTATGCACTTGAGGGCCGCCCGAGCCGCGAAGTCGCGACGCCGGGTCGTTGCCACGGGACTGCCCGGCGTTGTAAGATTGCCGACCCGTTCCTTGATAACCAGAACGTCCCCGCGACGAGGGACGTCCAGAACCGCGGCCCCCATCAGAACCGCGGCGATAGTCATTTGTCATACTCAGCTACCGTCTTGCTACTGAGCGGTCGCGGTCGCGTTGGCGCCCGCGGCTGCATCCTGCGAAAAGTCAAGTGTAACGCTCTCGCTGGGCTCCACCATGCCATAAGCGCCCGCAAGGTCGCGAATGCGCGTGTCGGCGCCATAGACCGAATGCATGACCTCCAGGTCGGAGCTCTCATCGGTCGCCTTTTCGAGCGTGTTGGTAAGCTCGGCGTTGCTGTTGAGCACCTGGGCCGTAACGCCGGCGAGCGCCACGCGGGCGACGCCGATCGTCATGAAGATAACCGCAATGATGCAAAACGTTTTAAGAACGCTCATGAAAACCGGACTTACCGCCTGGTTTGCCTGACGGCCCGCGCCCGTGTAGACATCAAAGCGCGGCGTGCGCTGCTCACGGGGAGCAACGGGGGCCTGCGGCGTCTCACGATAGGCGGGCATGGCGTTCATATCATAGGCGAGTGCTGCGCTTGAAGTGTTGTAGCCCATGATATGCCGCCTCCCATCCCGAGTACGTTGGTAGTGTGTTTAAGCTTCGTTTATGGTGCGAGCGGGAGGTCCAATATCGCGCGGTCGCGCCTACAGACGCTGCGCCACGCGGATTTTGGCTGATCTCGCCCGAGGGTTGCGCTCAACCTCATCAGGCTGGGCAACCAAGGGTTTGCGGGTGATGACCTTGAGTATCGGCACGTTGCCGCACACGCACACCGGAATCTCCGGCGGACACGTGCACCCCTGGCTCATCTCCTTAAAGTGGTTCTTTACGATACGGTCCTCGAGCGAGTGATACGAGATGACGCAGATACGTCCGCCCGGGTTGAGCCACCTGGTGGCGGCATCAAGCCCTCGTTCGAGCACATCGAGCTCGTGATTGACCTCGATGCGAATGGCCTGGAAACTTTTCTTGGCCGGGTGTCCGCCATGCCGACGAGCGGCAGCCGGGATACCCGCCTTGATGATCTCGACAAATTGGCCGGTGGTTTCGATCGGTTCTTGCTCGCGGCGGCGCACGATCTCGCGCGCGATCTGCGAGGCAAACTTCTCTTCGCCGTAGACGCGTAGAATCCGGGCGAGGTCGTGTTCGTTATAGGTGTTGATGACCTCAGCTGCGTTTAAGGTGTTATTACCCGGATCCATCCGCATGTCCAATGGGGCGTCCTCGTTATACGAAAAGCCCCTGCCAGGGATATCGAGTTGCGGTGACGAAACGCCCAAATCGAACAGGAAGCCATCGACCCCGGGCACCTCGGCCGAGCAAAGCAGCTCGTCCAAGTCGCCGAAGTTGCCCTTCAGCAGCTGGTGCGGAACTCCGGGAACCTCGCGGTCCAGACGGGCGCCAGCGGCCTCGAGGGCCATGTCGTCCTGATCGACGCCGAGCAAAAGGCCCGTCTCCCCCACCTGCGCGGCCATCTTTACCGAATGGCCGGCACCGCCAAGGGTGCAATCGCAGACAACGGAGCCGCTCTTTAGCCGCAGCGACTCAAGCACTTCGCCGAGCATGACAGGTTCATGCCGATATTCTTGTGTCAAGATCCCACGCTCCATCCGTTACCCGTGCCTTGCCCTTACGAGAAGAAGAGGTCCAGCAGGGCCTCATCGTCATCGTCCTCATCGGCCGCGGCGCGATCCCAAACCTCAAGGTGGTCGTAGTTGCCCACAACCGTGACCTCGCGGTCGAGGTTCGCCTGCTTGCGGAGAGACTCGGAAAGACCGATACGACCGGCGCTGTCCACGTCCATCGACGTGGTGCGCTTGTTGATCGCCCTCATGAGCTTCTGGTCATTAATGTCACGCGGGTTAAAACCCTCGTGGCCCTCACGACCCGCGAAGAGTCCTTCGACCCACTTATCGAAGGCCTCGGCAGAGA